>ENA-UOOM01000478-UOOM01000478.1-fermentation-metagenome-genome-assembly--contig:-NODE-478-length-46033-cov-34.604267_pt1 | contig 46033 bp, 28 predicted proteins | sample MGYA00245781_ERZ724031 | MGnify/ENA primary metagenome ERZ724031 (study PRJEB28704, sample SAMN03018317) | fermentation metagenome | biome: anthropogenic terrestrial biome; feature: soil; material...
TCGGGGCCCCCGAAAAGGAACATCGTGAGTTTTTGGGGTGAAAGAAACGAGATACTCCAGCATCACGAAGAATGAAGTGAAAGAAACGAGATACACCAGCAATCCTCAATCCCCAATATTCAATTGCGCGAAGCGCCTAATTAGTGTAAATTCGTGGACAGAAAAAAGCGTCAAGATGACGCTTCTACACCAGCTCCGCGGAATCTGCGTGCCAAACGACATCCTGAACGAGCCCCTAAGACAACCAGTAGCTCTTCGTAACGATCTTCAACTAAGAACTCATCGTTAACTATCTAAACTGTCGTACCTACGGCACTCTGACGGCTTTTGGACTATCCTACTACTATCTGAACTGTCGTGCCTACGGCACTTATCGGCATTTTCAATTTCCATCGCGCGAAGCGCATAATTTGTGTTAATTAGTACAAATACGTGGACAGAAAAAAGCGTCAAGATGACGCTTCTACACCAGCTCCGCGTAATCTGCGTGAAACAGAGCATTCACTCCCAACCCCAAAGAAACCACTATCATCCCCCAAACCGTCCCCAATAATTCTCAATCCTCAATTCTCTATTCTCAATTGCGCGAAGCTCCTAATTAGTGCAAATTCGTGGACAGATAAAAAGCCCATTCCATAAAGGAACAGGCTTTCAGAATATATCGGTTCTATTAGTTTACAAGAAGCGTTTTACCACTTCCACCACTTCCGGCAGATCCATGCCGATGTTTTTGAGATGTTCCATAGTTGGCACACCTTCTTTGGTCCAGCCTTTACGTTCGTAGACGGCATCCACCAGTTGTTGATATTGATCTTCACGATACTTGCGAGTAATATCCATCTTTTCGGCAGTGGATTTACCCGCAGGATCCACACCAATCTTATCCTTCAATAAGTTGTCGTAGCGTTCCGCGCGGGAAAGGTATTCTTCCTCGGTGACGGGTCCTACAGCGCGATATGGCGGCATATCGTCTTCGCGACGTCCGCCACCCATTCTCATGCAAAAGACCTTCTGGAAGTTATAGACCCTTTCGCTTTGACGGATGAGTTCGTGTTTATCCATTGGTTTTCCGGTGATGGCTTTGTATATATCCACGTAGTTTTGTACGTGTTCCGGCACTTTTGCCGGTTCGTCTGTTTGAGCGTTATCGGCAGGTTCGATGTCGTTCCAGGGCAATTTGCACAATCCCTGCAGACCAAACCAGGTACGGAACATGGGGAAATAGTGCAAAGCTTCGGCTTTATCTTTGAAAGTGGGGATGTGGTTGTTTACCATATCCATGAAGATGAGCCATGCTTCGTCGTGTTGTGGACCTTTGAGCGCCAGGGTGTATCCGCCTTGCTGTGCCAGAGATTCCTTGCTCATGTATTGAGAGTATTCCAAGCCTTTGGCTTCCATACCGATGTCTTGCAGGAAGTTCGGATCCGCGCCATATTTTTCGGCAAAGATCTTCTTCATCCGGCGCACACCCTGACCCACGATCATGCCAAAGCCTTCGCCGCGGGCCATTTGGTGCAAGAGCTCCAAAGCCGCGTCGGCATTACCCCAGTTGAGTTCCAAACCGCCGGTGCGTTCTTTGTTCAAGATACCGTTTTCATAGCATTCCATGGCAAAGGCTACACTGGTACCAAAAGAGATGGTGTCCACGCCGTAAGTATCGCAATAGAAATTTGTTTCTACTACGTCTTTGGGATCCCATACGCAGATATTGGAACCACAACCGCCGGCAGTTTCATATTCGGGACCGTCAACCGTAACGGGTTGTCCTTTGTAAGGACCCGTGCGCGGCTTGAAGTTATCCACAGCTTTACAACAAGAGAGCGAGCAGCCATACCAGCAGCCGTCTGCCATACCCTGAGTGAAGAGTTTGGTAAACTCACGGGAGTGCAGACCTTCAGCCTCCGGCATTTGACCGTATTTGAAGTTTTTGATGGGTAGGAGATCGTAGTCGTTCATGATTTCCATCAAGTGAGCAGTGCCAACCTGATGCATACGGCACTGGGTATCATCTCCAGCCTCGATTTCTTTGTGAAGCTTCAGCCCAGTTTTTTGCAGAGTGGGAAGGTCCACGGGACTATTGGTATCCACTTTGAGCCCGGAGTATTTCACCACCAAGGCTTTGATCTTTTTGTGTCTGAATGCGGTACCCGTACCGCCGCGTCCTGCCTGTTTCAAGCGAGCAACCTTGCGGCGTTTGTCCCAAAAAGAGAAGTTCAGGCAAGTAATAAGGACATTATCCGCTGCTTGACCGGAAGAGACCACGGAAATGTTCTGCAATTTATCTTCGTTTTCGGCAAATTCCTTGTGCAGAGATTCCGCCAACACATGGCTATTGATCTCTTTGTCCGGAGCGCTAAGGAGCTTCACTATGCCCTTATCGCCATCGATGTATACAATCACTTCTTCATCGGCAATACCTTGCAGTTCCAAAGCGTCAAAACCGGCAAATTTGCAATAGGGGCCAAAGTGTCCGCCCACATTACAGTCCACCGGAATGCCGGTTAAAGGAGATATGGTGGTAACGATGGATTTTCCGCTACCCGGATATGAAGTGTTTCCACAGAGGGGTCCAAAAGATATGCAGACTTCGTTTTCAGGATCGTTCCATTTGGTATCATCTTTCACGCCATGCCACATCAGATACAGGTCAAAACCTTTACCTCCCACGAACTTATCTATCATCATGTCAGTTACTGGTTTTTCTTTGATCTCATTAGTGCCAACGTTTACATATAGAGTACGGCGGTTATAGCCTTTATCGATGGGCTTCAAAGTGTAACGGTATTCAGCTAATACTTTGCGATTCATTTCTTCTCCTTATTGCTCTACTATTTCCAGGGCTTCGGCAGGACAGGTCTTCACGCAAGCTCCACAGGCAATGCATTTGAAGGGATTATGTTTACCAAAGGCCGTACGCATGCTGCCGGTAGGGCATACTGCCACACACATCAAGCATCCTATACAGAGATTGCGGGAGAGCATCACCACACCTTGTTTGTTTACCGTAAGCGCCATAGTAGGACACGCAGCAACACAAGCCTGACATTGGTTGCACACATTCATCTCGGGAGGATTGGTCTCATCTTGAATCCGGATGCAAGAGAGCTCGGGATTATCTTCTTTGAAATAAAGACTGGAACAGGTGTTCTCGCACACATGGCAAGATATACACTTGTCCGGATAAGTTTTCAGCAGTTTCATCGCCTTATACTCCTATGTATTATATATTTATCACTTTGGTGACAATTTTATACAATAGCAGATAGTGGTCAACCACAATCTTTGGTATTAGGGAGATATCTGTGCGCACACAGGCAGCCTCTACCAATCGGAGAGGCATGTCTGTGTGTTACGTTAAGAGGGTGATAAGCTTAGTTGATGGCGGTCACTTTAAAGAATAATCTGCCTTGATTCGTGGGTAGCACATACTGGTTTGTATCCACGATTACACTATCCCAGTGCGCCGGGTTGGGGCTATCAGCAAAATAGAGCATGTAGCTGCTAGCGCCGCTTACGGGACTCCACTGGACTATGATATCTCCATCGATTATACTGAGGGAAAGATCTTGAGGAACTCCAAGATCTTGCGCGTAATACTCCCAACAACCGATGTCCGGGATATCCCGAAGCCGGCCTTCAATGTCCCGAGTGATCTCGATGATGGCTAGCCCGGCATTAATCGCCGGAGAGGCAGCAGATACCATGTAAGTGCCGGTAGTCAAGTGGGGATCGGCAAACAGAGAATTTTCGTCGTCGAAGGTACCGGCATACAGGGCGGGATCGTCGATGATTTCTGAAGCCAGTTTCACGCTCCCGCCTGAAGGGGAATAGTAGATATTGTATCCGATACCGTCAAGATCTGTGAGCGCAGAAAATCTGGCGCTGCTTCCGGCCGTAGCTACACAGATGTTGTTGAAAAACCTGATGCCTCCGCTGTTTGAGCCAGAACTGAAGACATCAGTCTGCGAGTTTGAGCTTAAACCAAGCATAGTGTTGTTATAGATTTTGTAGCCGGAGCTGTTTGAGATCGCTACAACCTGCAAGCCGTAGGAGCAGAAATAGTTGTTGTGTACTTCGTTGCTGCCGGTCAAGGAGTATGAAGGTTGATTCCTGAGGGCGTAGCTGCTACCGGATATCCCGACACCGGTGTTGGCATATATCCCACTGTTGTTTATGTTGCTTAGATACATCCCATTATAACGGAAATTTTGAATGCGATTTGAGCGTAAGACTACACTGTTATGTTCATACAAATACATCCCTATGTATGCGTCATTTATCTCATTAGCCTCTATCACACAATCACTCAGGCGGTCATTGCCATACAGATAGATTGCGTAACCATAGTTTTCCATGAAGTTGTCCTCAATCCTGAGGTCTTTGAAATAGCCCTGGTAAGAATAGATAGCCGATGAGTTTTGTGAGGTCTGATTTTCAGCAATATCAAAAGAACACTCTCGAATATCCAGATCCCAGGCCATCCGTTCTGTCTGTAGGGCTATGGAATACTCCGGATTCTGAGGTGAGAAGCTAAATCCCTTGATGCTGGTATGATAGGTATTGCGTAGTTTCAGGATATAGTTATCGCCGCTACCGGTTGCCATGTGTTTCAATACTACGATCTCACCGGGTAGATTCTGGATGCTGATACTGTTGCCATAGTTCACGCCGGGAACAAAGCCCAATTCAGCTTGCCCGACGTATTCACCCTGGCTTACCATCACATGGATATCCGTGCCAATACCCCGGTTCATCAGATCGTTGAAGGCACTTTGCAAATCTGAATACTGTCCCGCAGCACCTACCAAAATATCTTCTGTGAGGAGCATATCTCCCGCGGGGATCACGGTAGCGCCGGGATCGGAATTGTATTGCCACTCATCGCCATTAATATCCACCATTAAGCTGGTAACAGAGCCGCGATTGTGCAGATAAGAGCAGGTGGCATCTCCCAATTCGTTTACCATGGGATCGGCATAAGCGCAGACAGGATCTGCCAACACAGGACCGAGATCTTCCATCACATAGCCCTGGTTTTGGATGTAGGCCCATGCTCTACCTGTGGCATAAAACACGTTACTCAGCCAGTCTACATCGGTATTGTTTGCAGTGGAAATCGCTCTACCAGTTTGAGGGGAAGAGAAGATATTGTTCGAGATTAGCATGCTGGAACCGTAAGTTAGACTCAGAGCTTGACCGTAGTCGAAGCCGTAGTTACTTTTCACCGTAATGGTATTATGGTTGATATTCACAAAGCTGCAGTTGTTGGCACCGATCCCGGTGAAATAGTAGTTCGATAAGCCCGTGATATAGATCACATTGTTGTATATATCGATGCTTTGTTGGGAACTACCCACCAGGCGATTGAGGATCATCATGCCATTCTGACTCCCTGTGGAAGGGCTGATCATACGGTTGGAGTGGATCAAGCTTGCTCCGCCAACGTTGGAAAGATTTATAGCGCAAGAGATATCGTTCATACTATTTGAAGTAATGCTGACCGCATTTGCTTTATTGATGTTGATGCCAAATTGAACGTTATTGAATTCGTTGTTGTGAATGCGGATATCCCGATAGCGATTGTCGTCGTAGGGATCTGCGGGAATCAGGATGGCGTTTCCACTGCCCGTGAAATTGCAGTATTCGATAATCAAGGTTTCGGCCAGGGAGGTTCCGGTCTTTATTGCGTTACCATGTAGTGGGGCTTGCAGACTTGAGTTTTGGATACTGATATTGTCGCAGCGCCCCTTAAAAAAGATCAGATTGGAGGAATTGCCGGATGGATTCGCGCTCAATTGCAGATTCGTGAAACACACCGCATCAGCACCGATCAATTTGAATATATAATTGTCGTCGTTCTGGCTATACTGCGGATCAAGCTCAAAGAACACGGCTTCAGAGCCAATTATGGTGAGTTGGTCAAAGGAATGCGCCTTGGGGAATTGGTAGATTTCGTGGTAACCTTCATAGACTCCCGCCACCATTACGAGATTAACATCATCGGAGATCCCTCGCATCTGCACATCAGATAAAGCTTCATCGAGTGTGGCATAATCACTTTGGGACGAGCCGACACTATATGAACCTGCCATAGGTATTACCACAGTGGGATTGCTCTGTTCAAAAGCACCCATATCCCACAATTCACCCCTGGGAAAACCGTTGATGTCGTCGCTAAACTCCGTACGCGGCATAGCGATATCCCGCAAATAGCTACTTTGTGGGAATAGCACATCATCAAACAGGGGATTATAGCATACGCTGTTCAGATTGAAAGCCGGAAGAGCAGCTTGCAGGTGATGGATATCTTCATGGTAGTCCTGCATCCGTACCAGATAGTTACTCTCGCTGTAGTAAACATTATAATCGATGCTCATCAGAGGTTCAGCGTACAAATGCAATATATCCAGGGCGATGCCATCCGAGTTGCTGAAGATGTTGTTCGCGATCTCCACTTCCGGCTGGTTTTGATACATATACAATCCACTGGAATGAATGTTGCCGGATACGTGAACGCTATTGTTCAGTATTTTAATGTAGCCACTTCCTAGCCATATTCCGGAACTTGCGTTGTTTCCCTCGATATAGATGGCGTTATTTGCTATCAGATTATACTGCTCACTGGCGGGACTGTTCCCGATAACGATACCCTTACTTCTGCTATGGATGCGGTTACCGCTAAACACACCCCTGGTGGACACATTCAGATACAATGCCGTGTTTACGATGTTTTGAAAGAGGTTTTGCCCTAAGTAGCAATCGCTATTATCATCTAGGGATATGCCTACTTGTTGTCCCTGAAATACGTTGGCAGTTATATCGATTTGTGAGCCTCTGAGCCGAATTCCATAGCCATTGCCGAAAAATGAACTACTCTCTATGGTGATATCCCGAATATTAGCGTAATCATCTGCGCCGATGCTTTCGGTATGATGCAAATTTGTTGAGACCTGCCCAGCGGTGAAACTGCAATCCAGAACTTCTATGCCCTTGGCAAATCCTTCCACAAAGATCATATTGCTATATGTGCTCGATTCCGTTTCAAAATTTATGCGGTTAAACATCACATAAGCAGAGCGATAAAGCCTCACGATATGGTTGTTTTCGGCTCCCTGAGGGTTAAATTTGATGGTGCTGAGGTCTTCCTCGTTGCCCCTGAATTCTATAACGCGATCGTGGCCCGATCCGGGTGTTCTATCCAGCACAAACTGCTCATTGTACAAGGCGTCTGTAAGGTTTGCCGTGATGGGAGCGATGATGCCCCGGTAGGATAAAGCTAGCGAAAATTCCGCCAGAGTTTCATAGTTTCCACCCACACCAATTTGGTAGCTGCCACCCATTGGTGTCATCGAGGGGTCACCATCGTATTCATGCGCTCCGGGATCCGGATTGATAGTGCTACGGGGATTGCCGGCATAGTCCTCCGTTACTCCTACAGAGGAGCCAAAATTGTTCAAGCGCGGGGCTTGTGAGTGCAGAAATTCATCGTGATAGAAAGGATTGTAGTCTATGTTTGTGAAACCGGTGACAGTATTTACATCGTTTATCTCATACAATTCGGTGTTGCCGTCCTTGGCCAGATACGCGCTGCGGCAGTAAAGGTTGTTGTAGAAAATCTGATTTCTGTTCGATCCAGTGTTCGCGTTCGAGAAATGCAAGGCGTAACCTTTCCCCATGGACACAAAAATGTTTTTGGCAAAGTGATTTCTGGTCCCCTGTACATATCCTGCCGCTGAAGAAGCTGTAGCTGAGCTGTTCAAGATGGAATTGTGTACGGCTTTGACATCCTCACAACCAAAAAGATACAGCCCAAAAGCTGCACTGCTGCCATAGCCACCATACCAATTGTATCCATTTACTTTGATGATGTTGTTGTATATATGGGGTTCATCGCCTGAGAACAGATCTGCACTGATCAAGGATATACCCATGGTAAAAGCTGACACATTATTATTCTTAATCTGCATATCGCCGCTGCAGCTTTCCAGGCTGATTGCTATGTTTGCCCCATTCATCGTATTTCCGCTGATAAGTACATCGGAAGCCCTTATCAGAGATATCCCGGCATAGATGTTTTCAAACATATTGTCTTTGATGCTGACGCCGATACTATTGTTGTTGTAGTTCGACGAATTGAGCCGGACATGATGGCTTCCACCACTGAAGGTGTTTCCTTCAATCAGGATGTTGTCAGCATCATTCTGATTGTCGTTTTGCAGATAGATCATCTCGTTGTTACTGGTGCCGGTACCATTATCTTGAAAATCGCAATTGAGTATGCTGATATTGTTCGAATCTCCAAATATGTGAACGACCCTGGCATCGGATCCGCTCACGTTGAAACTGAGACCCTCGATGGTGATATTGCTGGTATCCACGATTTTTATGATGTAATTCTCGGAACCGGGATCATTTGTGAAGATCACATCACCCGTAGCGTTCACTCCTGAACTGAGTGTGATCCGGTGATCTCCGGATTCTATTTGTTGCAGCAGAAAAGCTCCGCTGTATGTTCCGGGCAAGAAATCCAGCAACACATCTCCGGTAATGGTGGAACTCTGCAATGCTGCAATGGCCTCATTGAGATCACTGAAATCCGCTGTATCGGAGCCCACAGAGTATGATCCCTGCATGTCTTGAGCATACATTAAAGCTGTAAACAACAGTACAGAAATAATCAACAATGCTTGTTTCATATCATATCCTATTAACATATTATGGGGTTACAAATTGCTATCTAATGGCGCTACACACATATTATTCTTGCATTAGATGTCCATAAACTTTTTCTAATGCAATCCCTGCGAATTACTTAATTGGTCAAGTCCTAATCGAGATATCTTTGCTTGCGCCTGTTGAAATTGTTCCACAATTCCATGCTTCCGGGCTTGGATGAGCCTTTTTTAGAAACCTCAGAATAAAGCAGTATGAGCTCTTAGCTAATCCCAAACCGGTCCGGGCATCCGCAGGTTCCGGCCCAAACGGGAACGCGATTGACCTTTGGATGGAAAGCTATAAACCCTCACCCAAAGCTTCAAATGACCCTCAATGGACAAATGGGGATAATGCTTTATGTGGTGCGGAGATATGATGGACTATGTTTGGACTTGGACATTGAGATTTTGGACGTTTCTGGACCTTCTTTAATCACCGATAATTGCAAATTGAGCCGATTTCGGACTAATTATGGACCTTGGGCTTTCGGTCCAAAATGCCCGATTTTTTAATAAGCTGCAAAGAAGTGACAAAACTCCAAACTGAAATCTACCCAAATCCTGATCCTGATCTATAATTCAGGCTCTTAGATCCGAAAACGAATTCTATACAATCTGAGACCGCCATAATGCAATTCTCAGAGCGTCATGTGTCGACAAAAATCTTAAAACCCTGCTCTTCGAGCAAAATGCCTACCAAGCCGGGTTTGTAGCTGCTTTTTGTCCCTCTTCGGGAGCAGGATAGAAATCTGGATATCCCTTTTATGATCTGCCGTGAAAATAGGCGGTACGGCGACCGCCTGTACAAAGTCTCGCCCTGCAATCTTGCAGACTTAAATACCTTAAAAACTGTATAGCCAATTTTCATAATATCCTTCCGCCCAAGCGGTAAGTATATGATTTGAGCATTGTAATTAACTGTCAAGAAATATTTGCTTCGTTTTGTTTCCCCAAGGAAGAACGAATAATCTTTTGACGCCCACTACCGGCACCACCATACCCTTTTTATCCCTGAAATCTATATATAGAGAGGGGAGTGAAAAGAGTCACTGAAATCTGCAAATTGGGTCACCGAAAACTGCAAATTCCAAAATAGATACAAATCCAAGACTCTAAATACTACCTAACGAAACACGTACTGGTATATTGCATATATCATTACGGGAATTGTTATCTTGATTTGAAGCTGATTATAGTGACAACCACTTGGACAAAACATTGCCCGATTTGCAGGTTTTGGTGATCAAAACAATGAAATTTACTAAAACTATGTCCAAGTGGTTTTCTGCAAATGCTTTTCGGATATCCTATTCTCTCTTAGACTTACCTATTTTGTCCAAGTGATCGCTATTTGCAGATTTCAGTGACTCTTTATAACAGCAATACATAGACCTGCTTCCTGAGAAACTGTTCAAGAATCATAATGCGAAACTGGTTGACATCGAAAACCCATTCAACAAACTTGGTGAGTCCGGTGAAACGGAAGCAGGCTCTGCTGGGGAGCAACCTGCCAGGGATAGCCGGAAACAAAATGAGTAAGGGCACGATCTTTCGACCGTGCCCACGTTCTCATTTTGGTGGATGCCTAAGAAAACCCATATAATACAAGGCTTTAAGACATCCTATAGTCATTTGATACTATTTCATTAGCATTATCTTCCTAGTTGAGGAGACTCCTGATGATTGTAACTTAACGAAGTAAATTCCGGAACTAACGTTTCTTTGGTTAGCGTCTTTCCCATCCCACAATACTTTGTGGTGTCCACGTAACATTTCTGAATTGCAAAGGTCCTTAACCTTTTGTCCTTTAATGTTGTAGATACCAATCCTTACCAATCCATCTTGAGGAATGCTGTAGGCAATTGTAGTGGATGGGTTGAAGGGATTGGGATAGTTGGAGCTGATGAGAGCTTTACCAGGAATCGGGATCAAGCCATCATCTGTCCCATTGAGTAGTTCATCAAGAAGTACCCGATGCTCTTCGTGCTTCTGGTGGAAAATTTGTAGGTTAGGATATTTGAACTGCTCAAATTTTGTAAAAACAGGCCTCTTTTGACTATTCATATCGGAAAGCATAAGTACAACTTCAAGATCCATAACAGCACTAAGTGAATCTATTTCGCATGATGATTCATCTATCCGATTTTGGACAATATCAATGGCTTCTTGAAACTCACTCTGAGCAACGTGAAGTTTCATCTGATAATTACTTAACATAACGCTTGTGTTTTGGTCGTCCTGCTCATATTGATTAGCTTTTAGAGCAAAGTAATCTGTATAGCTCGATGATTGATCTGAAACGAGATTTGACAGTCGATACACGCCGTCTGCCGCACACGACCAGACATCTTTCTCGTTATCGCTCATACTATCCAGAATAGCCCGGTATTGGGTCATGGCTAAATCGTACAAACCTTGGTCTTCGTTTGTCATAGCAAGGTCGATTCTCTTAGGATCTTCTGGGATTGAGGGCACATTCGGCTGAGTGTCGTAATAATCAACTTTAATCCGACTTCTGAAACTGGGATCATCAACTGTAAATTCTGAACCTTCAAACCAATTACCACTTGCGTTGATTTGATTGCCAAAGCCACTCCAAGTGCCAACAAAAGAAAAATCATAACACTGGTCTCCATCATAACTGTGATAGAAATCGTTATGACCTCTATATAGTTGCATTTTTGGATATAGTCCTGGATCTTGATAAACAAAAAATGACACATTCCATTCCGTGTTGCGGAATACATTGTTAGAGTCGTAGCTTAAGTTCAAGTTCGAATCAAACCCGCTTCTCACTCCATATATATTGCCCGTAAACTTGTTGTTTTTTAGAACATGATTCGCATTCTTCGTTTCCAAGCCAAATACGCAATTCGAAAAAGTCGAATAATAAATTCCCTTAGGTCTATTGCATAACACAATAGGGCAGGAATCGAACTCGCTTGATATCCCCTTGATACATACATCGAACGTGCAATTGGAGATATACGGTAGAGATGCTAACAGCTTTATCCCATACTCATTGTCTTCAAAAACGCAAGCCCAAAGTGTATCAAGGGAGGCAGACGTAAATCTTATGCCAGACTGCAGGCCAGTAAATTTTATCTTGTCTAAAAAGACATTGCCCTTACTATAAGTAACGTCAAGCCCGCAATTGTTGCCAGCCGAATCACCAAAGAACCCATAATTGTTTGTGGGGCTTGTTATTCGCGCATAATAATCATAACTGCTATTCTCAAACGCAATACCAGTTCCATTCGGGGGCACGTTTACTTTGCATCTATGCATGATGAGATTGGAATCAATAATGCGGTTCTCCATAGATCCTGCAATGTTTGTATTTTCTAGCTTTACTAAGCTGCCATTCATAGCGTTAATGCCGGTCCACAGAGTAGCATCAGGGGAACTCATGTGCGAGCTATTAACAGATATCAAGGTCGAACTATCTATAACTAAACGGGAGTTTTGCCCCCACTTACATACAGCGTCGTCGAAGCTTATGGTGCTACCTAACTCGGCTCGGATACTTACGTTATTTCCAGCAATGACCTGTCCAGAAAGGGTCAAAGTAGCGCCACCTTTCACCAAGATGCTGGTGTTGGCAAAAATATTAGTATCAGTTCCGGGATGTATAGTAACCTGTGCCCCATTATCGATAATGATATCTCCACTTAGATAAGCGATGTTCTTTAGCTCTGCATTGTTCGTAACAAGCGTAGGTAATGTGGAACACATTTGGAGCAGGATACCATCTCCGGGCCCGATGTCAACTCTGATGTTTTCTCCATCTTTTCTATGCAATTGGGCTCCTAATGAATCGAACATGGCAACATAGGTTCCAAATTGGGTGTATGCCATAGTATCAGGAATTATGCCAATCCGTTGAGAGTCAAAAGCCGGAAAGCAAGTATCATATTGGTTCACTGGGACATTACCGGGGTAACTGTATGTTGCATTTGGTGCAAAGTGATTTGCCCTGCGATTAACTAACATGAGATATGGAGTACTATCAGTATCAGTGTACATGCCACACTCCACATAGCATCCATATGGACCAGTTTGATTCGTGTCCACGTCTTGAATCGAATCAACCCATACGGATGACAGGTTTACATCAGCCGGTTCGTAAGACGTCTCAGTGATGGTAACAGAATTTATCCAATTCATTGAAGCTGTTTTTGGCCCATAACTCAGAACTTTCGAATTTGCCTCAAGTAGTGCTCTATATGTTGTGGAGTCTGGGGGAACGTATGAAGTTCCATTGGGATACTGGACATTAATAGCTGCATACTCATCATAGTCGGGATGATTTAGCCAACCGAAAAGTCTATAATCGAAAATACCGTCGGCTCCATAACATAGAGGTAAGAATTGCAACATCTTCTGTGTTTCTGACGGAGGAAGCATGAAAGTTAACCATTTATTATCTTTCCATCGTCCAAAAGCTTGAACAATAGGGTAAAATTTGCCATTAATGGAAGGACTTATAGTGTACTTTTTGACATCTCTATATGCATCTGTTACCCTTCTGTCGATAACCGTTTGAAAAAAAACATTTTGGTTGCTTGGATCATTCCAATCCAATTGATTGTCAGAAAGAAAGCTGGGCCTAATTGGATAAGGATCTGGCATAACAGCTTTGGGTTTGGCTAACTTTATGAAGGCGTCTATGTGGTCATAGTACTCACTTCCCTGCATCTGAAATTCCCTGTAACGATAGTCTGCAATAGCGGTCATCGTTCTCTGGGGCCTTTCACCTAACATTCTCTGCATCAAGAAAAATGTGTCAAACTGGGGTTGATGCGGTTCATCGTAAGTATAAACTCCTGTTAATATGTCTGATGACTGGGACAAGGTATTTACACGACTTACCAGCCCGTCCTGGAAATAGTCATAGTTTTCCTTCATCTTCCGGTGCAACATATCCTCAATTTCGATGCAGTCCAATTCTAAGGTTCCGTAGCCAGAATAAAACACCCGCGGATTAAAATTAACCATTCTATATGTAGATGAGTTTACTTCTGAGAGTAGATGGCGATTATCCAATTCATAATAGCTGATCCTTAGTTCAATCTTCAGAAAACCGTCAGAAGTAAGACCGCCGCCGCACATATTGCGATAATCATCCATTGTCAGTACAGTTTTTGTTCCTGTTTGAGTACCATTTGTATGTACTATAGGTTCAGGATAATCAAAGAAACTTTCAGTAGCCGTATTGTACCGAAATCCAGCCGGAATGAAAGAAAGAAGAACAGTGTCACCAGGTAGATCTTCAGGCAAAGTTCCATTCCTGAATTTTATACTATATGTAACAAACAACGAATCTTGGGTATTGTTACCAGTACGACCTAATGTAAACTCACTGCCGAATCTCTTGTTTTGTCCGGCGATATTGTGCCACCTCCACCGAAAATCGGTATAAGCCCAACCTTCTGATGATGAGTTCTGATCAGGATTGGGGGTGCATCGCCATACATAACAGTTACTTGCCTCCGGATAACCGATAGATTCTCCAACTCTAGGCAAGTATGTGGTCTCATCATTCGGATTCCCTTCAGTTCTGGAACCGTACCAATAACAACTGTTCGTTGCATCTGTCTCATTATCACTTGATACATTAACAGGGCTTTCATCCTTGTACTCAGCTTCAAATAGATAATAACTACCCACACCCAACCTGGCGCTAGAGAAATTTTGCATTTCATAATCCCAAGCAAGATCTATCACAATCGCATCCAGACTATCCGATTCAAACATTGAATAGTAGTTGCTGAGACTTGTGCCGTAATGAAACACATTGAAGATGTTTGTGTTATAACCCAAAGCCTTCATCGCGTGGCTCAATTGAGAAGCTGTCTGGGGTTGATCGAGAAGGTACGAATAAGTTCCCAAGGGAAATCGCTCTGAGTATCTTGCGAAGATAACGCCAAAGCATAAGAATAGACATAAGACTGTAAATATTTTATTCAAGTGGCCTCCTACTTTATAACGCAAATTCTAACTGAATTCTGCAAGATATTATTACTCTGTGTTCGAAGCACATATATTCCACTGGCAAGTTCCAGGGTAGAAAATGTGATGCTTGCATTGTCTCTGAGATCTATGTCGTTGGCTATAGTACATACTTTTTGCCCCTTAAGGTTAAACAGCTCCAAGCTGACGGGGATCGTAGCCTTAGCATTTGAACCGGATAACTCGATTGTGATATCTTCACCACAACTAATTGGATTGGGGTATATATTCAATTCCCATGGAGGATCAGTTTCTACAGGATCATCATTTGCCACGCTGGTGTCTTCCAAAAGAGCATTGCCCGAATAGATATATACTCGACCCTCAGTACCAGCTTGCGTTCCTTGCCCCCATATAGGAGCAGATATTGCCAAGTCGCACAAGCCATCACCGTTGAAATCACCGGCGGCCTTTGCCCAACCGAAATTTGCACGTATATAGTCAGGGGGATTGTATAGGTACATGTCGATCAAGCCATCCATGTTTGGTCCACCCACCCAGATCGCTACCTGTCCATTATATGAGCCAGTATCAAGATAACTGGAGCCAATCACATCGTCGTATCCATCTCCATTGAGATCGCCAAAGATAAAAGGATTTCCCACATTATAATCCGGATATCCCCAGTTGTGCCAATCCTCATAGAAATTGAGTGTCAAATCCCAGCTTGGAGTTATCATGGTGTCTCCAAACCAACTCCTTCCCTTATAGGTTTCAAAATCTGCAAAGCCGTCACCATTGATGTCTCCAAGAGGGCTGGATATCCTTGGAAGTCTCATATTAGAATCATCTGTAATCACCAAACTGTCATGCTCCGGGAAATTGACACTTCCATAGTGCAGCACTATCCGGTCGTGCACAAGACCTCCCCCCGGTGTTCCATGCTGTAGGATAAAATCATCAAAACCATCGTTATTGACGTCTCCAACTCCATTAGCAGAAGTAGGTGATTGTGAAGCTGTATGATCAAGTAAAGTATACCACGGACCGTTGTCTCCCATCCAAATGTTTATAATACGTCTGATGGTATAATCAACATCTCGTTCAGTATATATAGTTAAATCAGCATGGCCATCACCGTTAATGTCCCCTAGAGAGTCCGGGTACATTCCCTCCCAGACCACATACGGGGCGGTAATGATGAGATCGGGTGTAGCACTAGGTGTATTTGTGCCATAATACACTTCAAGCACAGCTCCGGTGGCATTATCCCATTTACGAATCACCAGGTCATCCAAGCCATCACCATTAATGTCATCACCGTTGATAGGGTGGGGAATGGCATATTGAGAATTTGCAGATGCTTCGATAACAAAATCCGGAGTGCTTCCTATGCCATCAGCGGAACCCCAATAGAAGTAAATTTTCCCCCATTTTTGAGTGTCTTGATAAACACCGTAGGGATTCCAATTCTTCGAGAAAACAATCAGATCGTCATAACTATCTCCGTTAAAACTCAGTGAAACCAGGAAAGATCCAAAATGCGAGCCGTAGAACTCTCCGTAGAGAGTGGTCATTAACTCCAAATGATCAAGACCCGTAAGCTGACTTACGGATACACTCAGTGCCAATATGAATAGCACAATTCTTAAGCGTTTCATTTATCCTCCTGAGTGGAAAAAAATCCACGTCACTTGTTAAGTTATTCCTGGTAGCCGGCAGATGCGAATTCTCATCATGACATAATCTTGGCTTACCTTATGAATATGCATTGAGGAAAATCCTTTATTTATCTGCATCATCCTAGATATCTATGTTTATTCAATGCTAATTATAAAGACCAATATTTGTCAAGCAGGATTTTGCCTTTTGTAGATTCAGAAGTTTGGGCAGTGCTGAATCCTTGCAAACCCTCACTTAAAACTTCAAATTGCTTGAAAAGAGTCACTGAAATCTGCAAATTGGGTCACCGAAAACTGCAAATTCCAAAATAGATACAAATCCAAGACTCTAAATACTACCTAACGAAACACGTACTGGTATATTGCATATATCATTACGGGAATTGTTATCTTGATTTGAAGCTGATTATAGTGACAACCACTTGGACAAAACATTGCCCGATTTGCAGGTTTTGGTGATCAAAACAATGAAATTTACTAAAACTATGTCCAAGTGGTTTTCTGCAAATGCTTTTCGGATATCCTATTCTCTCTTAGACTTACCTATTTTGTCCAAGTGATCGCTATTTGCAGATTTCAGTGACTCTTTATAGGGAGCCCGACAACCCGGAGGGGTCTTTTTCTATCCGGCTGCTCTTTCTCCCCTGCCCGGATATTTATCTTGACAGAAAACGCGGCTTTTCCAGATTGGCTACACAGTATGTGCTGAAGTGGTGAAATTGGTATACACGCTAGTTTCAGGGACTAGTGAGCAATACGCTCATGGGGGTTCGAGTCCCCCCTTCAGCACCATTTTTGCATTCACCTGCAATATCAGCTGCACTTTCATCCTCCCCATAGCCGTATTTTTGAGCTCATAAGCAAATAAAAAGATTGACGCGCAGAGCTATATCCCTTTTACTTGTTCTATCAAGATAAAGGAGACGCTATGCGGAATTTTCGTGAGATAATCCAATTGCTAAACCTGCTGCCCCATCCTGAAGGCGGATACTATCGCAGAAACTGGCAATCCGACATGCAAGCAGAAGTAGCAGATGAGACATTCAGAAAGATTCATAGCTTGCGTAGTATTGGTTCATCGATCATCTACCTGCTACCTTCGGAAGAAGTGAGCACATGGCACCGGATATCCTGCGACGAAATGTGGCATTTCTATGGAGGCAGCCCTCTAAAACTGTATATTTTGGACAAGGACGAGGGGCTCATCTGCCGCATTCTGGGTATAGATCTTGAACAAGGACAAATGCCCCAATTCATTATTCCCCGCAATACCTGGTTTTGTGCTGAAGTGTTCGAGGATGAATCTCACACCCTCTGTGGCTGCACTCTGTGGCCCTCCTTCAGTTATGCGGATTTTGATCTGGCAGATCCACAGACATTGAAAAGAGAATTTCCCCTTCATGTAGAGCTTATAGACCACATCTTTGCAAAAACAAATAAGATATAGAAACGGAGACGAAATGGAAAAGAAGATTTTTGTGCTGGATACGAATGTACTGATCCACAACCCCCGCGCACTGTTCGCGTTTGAAGATAACCGAGTAGTGGTCCCCATCGTTGTGATTGAAGAGATAGACCAGTTTAAGAAAGGTTTGGACGAGAAAAGCCGGAACGCGCGTCAGATTGGCAGATATTTGGATGACCTCAGAAAAATGGGAAAGCTGCAAGAAGGAGTTCCTACAGATCAGGGCGGAGTGATACAGGTAACAGTGAATCGCGAGGTAACAGACGCAGCCTCGAAGCTGATCTTTATGGATAGAAACGATAACCTGATCATCGGAACTGCGCTTTATTTCCAGCAGAAATACCCCCAATCCCAAGTGGTTTTGGTGTCCAAAGACGTAAATGTGCGCATCAAAGCGGATACGGTGGGTATACACGCCGAAAACTTCGAGAATGATACAATCAATTTTGATGAATTCTATACAGGATGGACTCATGAAGAATTATCCGGAGAACTGGCGATCAAGCTGAAAAGCAGTGCCTATATCAACAATCCCTTTGAGAATTTGTTTCCCAATCAGTTTGTGAGAATCACTTCCGAGGGACACAGCGAAGACATCCAGAACCTGCGTTATAACTCTGAACACAACAAGCTGTATAAACTGAGCCACTATACCGGACAAGACGTGTTTGGCATCACCGCGCGCAATTTTGAGCAAGAGATGGCTTTGGATTTGCTCTTGGATGACGACATCAAATTGGTAAGCCTATCGGGTAAGGCCGGCACAGGAAAGACTCTATTGGCCATCGCTGCCGGGCTAACGAAAGTAGTGGACGAAGAACGCTATACCAGGCTGGTGATTTCCCGCCCGATCTCACCACTGGGCAAAGACTTGGGCTATCTCCCCGGAAATAAAGCCGAAAAATTCAATCCCTGGATGCAACCCATATACGACAACATGGACATCCTGCTATCGCTGCACGATGATAAAAGTGAGAATCCCAAAAACAAGAAAAAAGCCACCATAGAAGACTATATGGATTATGGTTTTCTGGAGCTGGAGCCGCTTACCTACATTCGCGGTCGTAGCTTGCCAGATCAATTCATCATCATCGATGAAGCGCAAAACTTGAGTCCCCACGAGATGAAGACAATCATTACTCGTGCCGGCCAAAATACCAAGGTAGTGCTTACCGGGGATCCCTATCAGATCGATATCCCCTATCTGGACGCCATCAGCAACGGCCTGTCAGTAGCAGTGGAAAAGCTAAAGGGTGAAGCTATGGTGGGGCACATGACCCTGGAGAAAGGTGAACGTTCTGCCCTGGCAGATCTGGCAGCGAAGTATTTCTGATGAAACAAAATATCTCTGAACGCAGCTGGGTCGAGATAGACCTGGCTGCCTTTAGAAAGAACCTGCAGTTTCTGAAAGGCTATTTGAAGCCTCAACAAGATTTCCTGCAGATCGTAAAAGCAGATGCTTACGGGCACGGTGCCAAGGAAATCGCGGAAGCAGCCCTCGCTGAAGGAGCAGTGTATCTGGGAGTGGCAAATCTGGAAGAAGGAAAACTCCTTCGAATTCAAGGGATAGACGCCCCCATTCTGATCCTATCTCCCAGCTTACCGAATGAAATCGATGAGATCATCAAATACAATCTGGTACCGGCTGTGAGCAATATGGATTTTGCACTCAAGTTGTCCAAAGCAGCTTTGAAAGCAGAGCATTGGGTAAAAATCCACATAAAGATCGACACCGGTATGCATCGCAGTGGTTGCAGAAGCGATAAAGCGCTGATTTTTTTGGAAGATATTGCCGCACTGCCATCTTTGGAAATCGAGGGTATCTTCAGCCACTTCAGTTCTGCCGAAAACGATCCGGATTTTAGCCGGATGCAGGAAAGGCTGTTTCGCGAGCTCATTGATCGGATACCCCGAAAAATCCCTTATGTCCATATTGCGAACAGCGCCGGTCTGATTAGCGGAAAAGCAGACTTCTGTAACCTGGTACGTTTGGGAATCTTCAGTTTCGGAATAGACAGCATCGGAACTCTGACGGATAGTCTGACGCCAGTGATGACCTTCAAATCTAGCTTGAGCCAGATCAAGGAAATTAAGCTGGGTGAAAGTGTTGGGTATCAACGGGAATGGATTGCCCCCCGGGACGGGCACTACGGCATAATCCCGATAGGATATGCCGATGGCTACGATTTTCTCTTATCAAACAAAGGGAAAGTGCTGGTATCTGGCTGCATCTGCCCAGTTATCGGCAGAATATCCATGGATATGATAAGCATCGACCTCAGTGCCGTCCCCAAGGCCAAATGCGGTGACGAAGTCGTGCTTTTGGGGAATGATCACCCCGAATTGCGGGTGGAAAATCTTGCCGCACTTTATAATGGCTCTGCCTATGAACTTCTGTGTCAAGTTGGACGCAGGGCGCGAAGATTTTTCAAGACGAAAGATCACATATTGCATAGTGCCCCTCTGGCTCGAAGGGACTTCATAGCTGCGGATTTTGGTGACAGCAAACTGAATCAGATCATCAGTTCAGCATTGGCAAAACGTCTGCAAAGCGATGAGATAGGAGACTTGATCTATCGTGAGATCTTGCGTACTTTCTTCTACAACAAGGATCGTGACGTGCACTATCGCCGCGGCTTCATCCATGAGATCCGTTTTTCCGATAGTGACAACGAAGCTTATTTCAAGGCCGATACACGACTCAGATACAGCAAAGTATTGGAAAGCGACTATTTCATCGTAGCTTGTGCCGCTTCAGACGAAATCTTGCGGGGCTACTTCATGCGCAAAGATGTGGAATACCGGTGGTTACTGGATCCCTCGCTGATTCTTAACACGGAAAACTTCAAGGTAAACTCCGTAAAAGTAAATGAATTAAGCCTTTCCAGCTCTCTGAAACACAGTCCCGAGGCCTTGGAAATTCGCTGCTCACATCCCGATCTGGAGCAGTTGCGCGGTAAAGAGTTGGAATTTGAGATCAATACCAGCACCTTGTATCCCAAATCTTCCCATCAGCTATCTGTCTTTATTTCGGAACTAACACGTGGAGTAGAGATATCATTCAGCTATCCGAAGTCTTTGGGGCATGTGGAACCAGTGAGCATATTCTCCGGACAACAGAAGAATCCTCTATTGAGCTACAATGGGCAGTGCATCACCCTCAAAACCAAAGCGGATGAATGGATATTCCCCCTATCCGGAGTAGTATTTACATACTGATATCGGGGTCTTAGCACTGTGACAACAAGGAGTGTATCAACCTATCTCAGGATGCTTATAATCTATCACGAGGATGGTGATGTCGTCTTTGTGCGTAGCACCGCGGGCGTATTTATGAACTTCGCTGAGGATGCCTTGGGCTGTTGTTTCAGGATTCGGTGGCGGCAGTTTTCGCAGGATATCTTCCAAGCCGGATAATCCCAAAAAGTCGTCTTGTGCATTCATAGCTTCTGTAATACCATCGGTAAAGAGGATTAACTCATCTCCAATATTCAGATCGATCTCGTCATAAGCTATCGGCATATCCTCAAACACACCCAATGCGGTACTGTGAGTTTCCGCGTAGCGCACATAACTGCGATCCATTTTTCGGATGAACAGAGGCAGATGACCGCAATTGGAGTATTGCATGTGCCCTGTCTTCAGATCGATGATACCCAATAGCGCAGTTACAAAATTGGTCTCGATATTATTGCGACACAGGAAGCTATTCAGCTTGCCCAGAAGTTCGCTGCTGTTTTTGTAAAAGGGTGCAATCGAGGGAAGTAAAGTTGACGCCATGGTCATCGCCATCGCCGCGACAATGCCTTTGCCCAGCACATCGGCAATCACAAAGCAGAAGTGATCTTCGTCGATCAAAAAATAGTCATATAAATCCCCGCCGATGTCCCCTGCCGGCTCCAGTATGCCAAAGGCACGTATCTCCTTCAAGCCAAAGGGATGATCAGAATTTTTCGGGATCAATTTGTTTTGAATCTCACTGGCGTAGATCACATCCCCGCGGATCTGATTCTTCTCTTCTGTGGTGATACGCAGATTTTGGATGTAATCCTTCAAAGAATTCTGCATCGCCGCAAAAGACTGAGCCAGCGTGCTTATCTCCAGTGAGTTGTCCAATATCGGTATCTGAGCATCAAAATCCCCTGCGCCGATTCGGTCTGCAGCTAAGGCCAGCCGTTTGAGAGGACGGGACACACTGAGAGCTCTGGCATAAATGATGATTGCCACAAAAAGGAATATCAGGATAGAAGCGATGGTCTGGATCATCAGGATGGTATCTACATCGCGCATCAGAATATCTTCCTCAACCGCGACGCCTACCGACCAGTGATTACTTTGCAGGGGCTGATAATATATCCAGGATTCGCCAAACGGAGATTTGTCTTTGATGTTTATATGTCCCTGCTCTCCGGATATCATGGCCTTACCGAGCTTTGCCAGCAATGGAGCTTTGTATTCTTCTGCCAGGCTGAACAGGCTGTGATTCATGATCATCTCTGTATCTGAATGCGCCACCAAAGTGCCGGTGGTGGAGATCAAGAAGCTGGAACCAATCTTGAAATATCCGGAACCGGAGATGATTTCCTGCAGATAGCCCAATTCGATGTCAAAGCGCAACAGGCCTGTATTCACTCCCTTTTCAAAGATTGGCAGGCAATAAGAGATTATCATTTCCCCCTTACCTTCCGTGTCTACCCAAGGCTCTGTCCAATATGGCTTTTGCGTGATGTGTGGAATCTGAAACCAATCCTGAAAACGGTAATCTGTACCCCGAATCTCCCGAGATAGGAAACGATGCCGCATAGTGTACAGTATTATCGGTTCTTTCCCTTCATATACGCGATCTGCTACACATATCGAATGAACTTGAGGATTCTCCATCAGAATATCTTGCAAGAAGTTGAAGCGTTGCTCTTCGCTGAGGTCATAATTTAGTATGGCAGTGAGGCTGATACCGGCAAAACTCTCCACTCTAAAAAGAATTCCATCGATGAGATGGATCCGCTCGTGAGCCAGGTGCCGCATATTGTCCAGTTGATTATTCAGCATTACGCGGTGATAAAATGCTCTGGTAACCAATATGGAAGCCAGGAAAATGATCAACATAAAGGCAAAGACAAAGTAGATCAATTGGTAGGCTAGAGTTCTATATTCTTTCCTATTCGGCATTTGGATAAAACTCCTCATAGGAGATCCGGCGAGGAAAATCCTGATACTCGATCATCAAATCCATGGCATCCTCATAATCCCTCTGCTTCAATATGCCCATCTCAGAAGTGTTTGGCATGATCGCTTCTTTCATATGGTTCAACATCCACAGCTGATGAGCCCGGTTTGCCCGGATATTATCGTCTTGCATCATCTTCAGCACCAAATCCAGAGTCTCTTCCACATGACTAAAAGCGTAGAGCCAACCGTCCAAAGTTGCTTTCACAAAAGCCTTGCATTCTTTTGCGTGAGCCTTATAGAATTGAGGGCTCGTATAAAAGCCTTCATCGGGCACAGTAAGCCCCAACTCCTGCTGCTCGGCGATAAAGAGATCATCTTGGGCAATGCCGGCTTGAAGAATCTGATGATACTCATTGTAATCCATGGCATTGATCACATCGACTGCATTTTGAGTAAAGAGATTGATCGACCAATCAATATTGATGATCTCCATGGGAATATTCTTCTTCGCCAGAAACAAGCGGGTTGCCATGTTTGATCCACTGCGCCATAGCCCCAGGCGTTTGCCCTTAAAATCCTCAAGAGAATTGATCCCGCGAGATTTCTTGCCCACCAGATACACGGAATTCTTCTGATTGATCTGAGCAATGTTCACGATCTTTGTAGTCTCCCGACAGAGATCAAGTGCGTTCAATAAATCGATGTGAACGATATCTGAATGACCCTGTAACAAAGTATCCACTGCCGGCTCGGTAAGCAAAACACTCTGCAACTGAACATCCAGACCGTGTTGAGCATAAAAGCCCTTGTTCAAAGCCATGTATATACCGGCAAATTGCGCCTGAGTCTGCCACTTGGGACGGAATCGTATCGGGAAAAGAGTAGCATTGTCAGACACAGCTCTGGCAGGAAGATGCGTATCTTCACTCTCTGATTTGTTACCCTTGCAGGAAAACAACAATCCACATAAAATAAGCACTAACAAAATTCGTGTGTGTCGAACAAACATCTGGTCCTATCCTTGGGCTTATGGCTGATTATGATACTCTTAAGTTCGGTTTACAGACCGTTTATTCCAATCCCATAAACTACCGATAAGCGAAGTATCTCACTTAATGACACTATGCAATATTGAACTTATGAGGCAACCAAAATCTTGACATATTATTATATGACTGTGGAAATATATCAACCGCTGCCACTAATCTTTAGTCTTCCAACAACATAGAAACTGCCAGGGCGACCGGTATTCTTCCCTCAGCCACCTGTTTGCGCAATTCCGGAAGATGTTGCTTGGTATGAGAAGATTGGAAAAACCTACTCAGCACCGCTTCGGATATGAGGTCTTCAAACCACGCTGCGGTTTGCGACAAGCGCCGTTGCTCAAAAACTCCGGATTCACCTGTTTTGGCACAGAATTCCATGATTGTGTGCCAGATCATATCGATGCCATCACCGGTTCTTGCAGAGCAAATCTGAGCTTTGGTTTGCCATCCCCTGGTGGCATTGCGAATATAGTGCAAGGCATTGTTATATTCTCTTTCTGCTACTTTTGCCCGGGGCAAATTATCGCCATCTGCTTTGTTTACCACAATCATATCCGCCAGCTCCATAATCCCTTTTTTGATGCCCTGAAGTTCGTCTCCCGCCCCGGTGATCTGCATCAAGAGAAAGAAATCAACCATGGAACGAACCGTGATCTCGCTCTGTCCCACCCCCACAGTTTCGATGAGGATCACGTCGAAACCGGCAGCTTCGCAAATCACAATGCTTTCTCTGGTTTTACGGGCCACACCGCCCAAGACTCCTGATGAAGGAGAAGGACGGATAAAGCTTTGAGGATGGCGAGAGAGCTCTTCCATGCGGGTTTTATCCCCCAGAATACTCCCTCGTGACAGACTGGATGAGGGATCAATTGCCAATACCGCCACCTTTTTTCCCTGAGCGATGAGGTGCATGCCAAAGCGTTCTATAAAACTGCTCTTCCCCACTCCCGGAACTCCCGTGATACCGATGCGTATCGAATTTCCCGAGACGGGCAGGAGCCTTTTCAAAAGCTCCTGCGCCGGTTCGAAATGTTTGGGAGAATTACTTTCAACCAGAGTGATCGCGCGGGAGAGGATGGTACGGTTGTCGGATTTTACACCGGCCTCCAGTGCATCCAGATCCCATATTTTGCGTGCATGCGCTTTCCGGGGTTGAGCAGTAGATTCTTTCTTGAATACTACGGAGCTGGCAAAAGCCTTACCGGCTCCATCAGGTGTCCATTCCGGTTTACGTTTATCCATTTATTTCCAGTAGCTTTTCCATCATCCTTGTGGCTGCGCTGGGCAGATGAGTACCGGGGCCAAATATCGCCGCTGCACCATGCTGATATAAATAATCATAATCCGCTTGCGGGATCACTCCGCCCACGATCACCATGATATCTTCCCGATCCAGTTTCTTGAGTTCTTCCATCAACTGCGGCAACAGAGTCTTGTGTCCCGCGGCCAAAGAGCTCATGCCGATGATGTGCACATCGTTTTCCACGGCCTGACGTGCGGTTTCTTCCGGTGTTTGAAACAGAGGTCCCATATCCACGTCAAAACCCATGTCCGCGTATGCCGTTGCCACCACTTTCGCTCCGCGGTCGTGTCCATCCTGACCCATCTTGGCGATCAGGATGCGCGGTCTGCGTCCTTCCTGCTCGGCAAATTGATCGGTGAGGGCTCTTACTTTTTCGATGTCGTCCATGTTTGCATACTCGCTGCTATATACGTTGCTGATCAGTTTAATCTCGGCTTGATGCCGGCCAAAGACCTTTTCCATGGCGTCTGAGATTTCGCCCAAAGATGCTCTGGCCCGAGCTGCGTCGATTGCCAGTTCCAAAAGGTTCTGATCCTTATCCCCGGCAGCTTTGGTGATGGCTGCCAGACACTGTTGAACTTTATGCTCGTCGCGGCTTTTGCGTAGCAGTTCCAGACGTGCCAATTGAGCACTGCGTACCGCTGAATTATCCACTTCCAGAGTCTCGATGGGATCTTCTTTATCCAAACGGTATTTGTTAACTCCCACGATAGTATCCGCGTTGCTGTCGATCTTTGCCTGCCGGCGTGCGGAAGCTTCTTCGATGCGCATCTTGGGCAATCCGGTATGAATGGCTTTTGCCATCCCGCCCAGGCTTTCCACTTCCATGATGTGATCCCAGGCTCTGTGCATCAAATCATTTGTGAGGGATTCCACATAGTAGGATCCAGCCCAGGGATCGATCACTTTGCATACACCGGTCTCATTTTGAAGATAGAGCTGAGTATTGCGAGCGATCCGCGCAGAGAAATCCGTGGGTAAAGCGATGGCTTCATCCAGTGAATTGGTATGCAAGCTCTGAGTGTGTCCCATCGTTGCGGCCAGTGCTTCCACACAAGTGCGAGCCACATTGTTGAAAGGATCCTGCTCCGTAAGGCTCCACCCGGATGTCTGAGAATGAGTTCTGAGGGCCATGGACTTGGGATTTTGGGGATTGAATCCTTTGATAATTTTGGCCCAAAGCATGCGAGCGCTGCGTAATTTGGCAATCTCCATGAAGTAATTCATGCCCTCTGCCCAGAAAAAGGAAAGGCGTGGCGCGAATACATCGATATCGATTCCTGCGGCAATCCCCGTGCGGGCATATTCCAAGCCATCGGCCAGAGTATAGGCCATTTCCAGATCTGCCGTAGCTCCGGCTTCGTGCATGTGATAGCCGGAAATGCTGATGCTGTTGAACTTTGGCATATGGCGGGACGTATAGCCAAAGATATCGGCAATGATGCGCATGGAGGCTTCCGGGGGATAGATGTAGGTATTGCGCACCATGTATTCCTTCAGGATGTCATTCTGGATGGTGCCGTTCAGCTGCTCCGGTTTCACTCCCTGCTCTTCGGCTGCAACGATGTAAAATGCCATTATCGGAATCACTGCACCGTTCATCGTCATCGACACACTCATCTGATCCAGCGGGATCTTATCGAAAAGAATCTTCATGTCCAAAATGCTGTCTACTGCCACACCGGCTTTACCCACATCACCTATTACTCTGGGATGATCGGAATCATAGCCTCTGTGAGTAGCCAGGTCAAAGGCAATCGACAGCCCTTTTTGACCCATCGCCAAATTACGGCGGTAAAAGGCGTTTGACTCTTCCGCAGTGGAAAACCCGGCATATTGCCGAATGGTCCAGGGACGCTGCACATACATGCTGGGATACGGGCCTCGCAGATAAGGTGCAATGCCGCTGAGATAGTCCAGATGCTCTACCTTTTCCAAGTCAATTGCTCTATACAAGGGCTTCACGGCTATTTGCTCGTTGGTGTGCCATGCTGTATTCAATTCCAGATTGGAACTATCTTTTGTAGCGGTATTTTTGAAATCTGGTGTTAAGCTTATAAAATCAGGTTTCATTGTATCACCTCCAGTTTGCGTGCCAGGTCTTTCAGCGTATCGTAAGCATTTGCACGGATGTGAATAAACACATCTATTCCCAGTGCTTTATACTCCTCCACTTTATCAGCCGGATAGCCGGCCAAAATCAGGATTGAAGGATTCAGATCCTTACACAGGGGTGCCACGATTTCTTCGTATTTGGCATCAGTGGAACAGATGCAAAAGGCATCGGCTCCGCTATCTTTGGCTGCCATTATGGCTTCCTGAACGGTGTTGAAGGCCATATCACCCATCACTTGGTACCCTGCCATCTGGAAGAACCCGCTGCTAAAATCCGCACGAGCCTTATACTCTGCCACAGTACCGATGTTCAAGAACATGATCTTGGGCGCATTTTGAGATATCTGCGCCCTAAGCTCTTCCACTTGTTTCACGGCTCGTAAACGCGGCAGAGGTCCCTTTTCCAGCCACACCGGCTTACTCTTTATATCCACAGTAGGAACCGGGATTTCCGTCAGAGCTTCATCGGTGGGATTGGCAAACATATTCACGCCCACAAACACATCGCGGCGTTTGTGAACAGCGTCTATGCGGGCATGCGCAGTAGTGTCGATCAGCTCATGAATTTTGCCGGCTCGCAGAGAGCGGATCATCCCGCCTTCTTTCTCGACCTCCTGCATCTTTGCCCAAGAGCTTTGTGCCATTTGCGCCGTGAGGCTTTCGATATAATAGCTACCTCCGGCCGGATCAATCACCTTGGTGAAGTGCGATTCTTCGGCCAATATCAGCTGTTGATTGCGCGCTATCCGACGCGCGAAAGCGTTGTCTTCCTTTACTAAAGAGTCAAAGGGATCTGTTTCCAGACTATCCACGCCGCCGATTACTCCGGAAAAAGTTTCCGTGGTAGTGCGCAACATGTTTACATACAGATCATAAGTAGATTTATTGAAAGTGGCGGTTTTGCCATGAATCCAGATCTTTTGAGAATCCTCGCTACCGCCAAAGGCCTTAATCATCTCTGCCCAGAGCAGCCTGAAAGCTCTTATCTTGGCTATCTCCATAAAAAAATTGGAACCGAGAGACAGCTTTACCGCCATCAGCGGAGCGATGGTATCAATATCCATTCCGGATAGCTGTAAGCCCTGAATATAGCCAATTGCGGTACTCAGCACAAAGGCCAATTCCTGAGTAGATGAAGCTCCGGCACCTTCATACACGGTACCGTCGATAATAAATGCACGCATCTTCGGAGCGCGGCTTGCTCGTTGGATCACTACATCCATAATCTTCTTCCACACTTCTTCCAGAGGTATGTCAAAATATCCTTTACGGGCAAATTCTCCGGTTACATCGTAGCCAATGAAGCCTTCCAGATCTCTCACATTCAGCTTTTGCTCTTCCATGTACTCCAAAAGCAATGCAAATATATCTTCATCCTGGCTGTCCACTTGTATGAAGAGCGGAGCTGCCTTCAGATCGATGCCTTCCAAGGCTACACGCAGGTCTTTCACACTTCTCAGTTCGATCCCCGTGGGACAATCTGCGTGTTTTAGCTTTAGATTCACCATCGCCAGTCCACGCATCAGTTCATCTTTCAGAATGGCATTCAGCACTTTCAGATCGGGATTCGTCTGAGCCTGAGCTACTTTCCAGCCTTCAGCGATATATTTCCGGGGATCGTTGCCTCTCACATACGGGGCCTGACCCGGTTCACTTTTGATAAAATTCAAATCCTTTATGTCTTCCCGGCGATAGATCGGTTCCAGCGTAATGCCCTCATAGGTGCGGGTTTTCAAGGCTTTGTCATAATCTACGCCTTTCAGGGAATCCACCACCGTTTTCTTCCACTCATCCCATTGGGGTGGCGGAAAGTCCTTGGGTAAGTTCACTTTAGTATCCACTTAGCAGAACTCCTTATATTATTCTTTGATTAATGCTTGTACGGGTTTCATGCCCTGCGCCGAACCACTTTCTATTGCCGATAGGATTGCTCCTCCTCCGGTGAAGAAATAGTATAGCGGATTATTCTGAGCTTTGGCAAAGATGCCGGGCAGATATGTGCCAAAATCCTGGATCGTATCCCCACCGCCAAACAGCTTTTGCGCCAAAGGGTTCTCATCGATCAACCGATACATCGCCATGCTGCCTTCCGGAAACAAAGCGGTGAAGCCCATCACTGCGTTCACAAATATGGTTCCCGCAGCTTTGAAGATCTTGCAGATTGCTTCCTGCTCAAATGACTCTGGCGCAGCGTCCAGTATGTAGCCGATTGGATCACTCTGATCCCACTGCCTCAGTTCCTCGATGTGATACACATCCCAATTGTCTTCCTTACGCTCTTCGATGCTATCGCAAAGCACCACATAAGGCAACTCCACTATCTTCGCGGCGTCATCACCACTGTCTTGGATAAATTTGCGCGCTGCTGCCACATCCTCTTCACTGAGGCCGGATACATTCAATCCATATTTTGCTGCCAGATAGGCGTTGTAAATCACTCCGCCCAGGATGAGGTGATCTGCATTGCGGATCAGAGAAGAAAGCGGTCCTATCTTGGTATCGAACTTGCTCCCCGCCACCACCGCCACCAAAGGGCGCTTCGGTGCAAAAACTTTATCCAGATTCCCGATCTCTTTTTGCATCAAAAGCCCCGCATAGGAGGGTAGGTAATTGCAGATATGATACGTGCTGGCATGTGCCTGCCAACTGCCGAAAGCATCGTTTATATATGCGTCCGCATAGCTCGCCAGCTCTTTGGCAAAGACATCTGCGCTATCGTCTTTGGCTTCCTCTCCCTTAAACCAACGGGTATTGGGCAGATACACAAAGTCACAATCACCGCTTTTCATTTTTTTGACGGCATCGCCCAGCAGACTGAGGTCGCTGATGCCAAAAGCATCTCCGGCCCGCATTGAAGGGATCTCAGCCTTTAGCTGCAGCTTGTTGCAGAGATATTCCACAATCGGCTCCACGCTTTCCAGCTCCGAAATAGTGATCTTTTTCGTCTGTTTGTCGTAGGGGCGGCCCACATGACTCATCAAGATCGGCATTGCGCCTTTTTTAAAGATGTGAAGTAAAGTTGGGATGGTGGCATCGATCCTCATGGGATCTTTTATTTTCCCTTTTTTAACCACATTATGATCCATCCGGACAAGCACTACTTTGCCCTTCAGATCGGCGTCCAACATAGCAGGAATGTAGCTCATTTTTATACTCCGTTTCGTTTATTTATGCGCTTCAATATGGAGATTTCATTGTTTAAGCTATTGTCTTTACGTCAAGAACTTTTTGCCGCCATCCTTCTGTGGGTCCGCCCGGATTAAATTACGAGATGAGTTCTGTAACGGTATTACATAATCCCCAGGTAAGGAATCATTCAATACCTGGCAAAGGTACTATTCCCAACTGATGTAAAAATCCTCCTGGGGACTGAAGTCGTAGAACTCCCAATAATAGACATCGCCCCCGTCCTCCGGTTGATATTGCGGTTCAGGAAAAGGATAATGCAAGATGCGTGTACCCCGGGGTAAAATGACCTTATACTCCCCGTAAGGTAGTGCGCGCTTCCACTCATTAGCGGTCAGCAGTATGTATTTCGCCTTTTGGGCAGTCAATTTCTGTTGATAGCGGATTTGGATGGCCTGACTAGTCTGAGGAGGCATCCTAAGGTAAAAGCCAATGCCGTCGTCGTTTTGATTCGCGAGGACGCTTTCCCCGCTGTCCGGATCAAGCACATCGGCATGATAAAAAGGCAGTTGCAGTGAATCTGCGATGATGGGAAAATAGATGTATGGATTTACCTCATTCGAACTGAGATTGGAAAACATAAAGAGACCGTCAAAGCTTAAAAGTGAATCACTCAGGCAAAATGTGAGTTGCTCGGTCTCAAAGCTTGCAACAGGGGTTTCTCCGCTTAACAGAATGGGCTGGATAAGCAGGCACACTATCGCGGGGATGAGCTGCATAAGTTTCTGTATTCGCATGGGTATCCCTATCAGAACCAATCGTGAGTGCAGACTTTTCCTTGGCCGCAGGCCATAAAAGCGCTTTCCCGTCATCAAGGCTAGCTGTATACTATCTTATAACAGGATGAATTTCTTAGTAGCCAAGATACGCTTGCCCTGCATCAGGCGCAAGAAATAAATGCCGGAGCTGAGCCCTTGAGTGTCGTAATTAAAGGCTTCGCGGTAATCCACGCTGCGGATAAAACGGCCTTTGATGTCATAGAGATTCAAGTCAGCTTTGCTATCGATCGCTTTGCCATATTCCACCAGCATTGTGTTTCCGGGTCGCAAGACCGATGGTTTCAGCATCAAGGCAGCGCCGGCTTCCGGAATTAGCGGATCGTCTAAAGAGCTGTAATCTATGGTGGCACTCAGTTCCAGAACTTGATTTGGTTCCAGGAAGAATCTGTCCCAAAACAGCGCATCTCCCGAAGCATCAGGCGCCTTTACGCTCAAGAGAGTGTTTCTGGCTCCCAGTTCTATGGTAGCATTACCTCCCGCATCGGTGAGACAGCGAAGATTATTGTCGTCCATATAGAAGATTTTGGCACCTTCCACCGGCTCCGACTGATTGTTTTCGATGTGAACATGAACCGTCGCGAGGCTGATGTAGCTGCTGTAGTCTTGAATGTATTCAGGATTGTCACTCTTGGCCCATGTCTTCACTGTGTAGGATTCCCATCCGCTATAACGAAAATCATAGTATTGATAGATTGATTGACCCCCTGTGAGCGGTGCTACATCGCAATCATAACTGTTTCCCCATCGCACTTCCTCGAGTTCATTGGGATAGGGAATGTCGAATGATAGGTGTCCGGATTCTTGGCTTACATTCAAATCTGGCATCGAAGTACTGAGATTTACATCCACGGGATAATTATGAATGTCATCCTCCAATATCGTGTAGGAGCCTGTATTGGTGCCATCACTGACTGTAATGGTTACGCCAGCATAATTGGCACAATGATAACCCAATTGCATAATCAAATCCTCATTGGCATCGAAGAAAATCTGCTGAACCCGTATTGATGGAAGCGGATTAGCCATGAGGGCTGTCGAAACCAAAAAAATGACTATTAAAAGATACTTGGTCATGATAAGCTCCTATGAAACGTTTTTTGTAATCCAGCATACCAAGATGCAATATTTGTTCCGTTTCCCGAATCAATATGTGTCAACTCCAGGTAATCGAATATAGCATCGCAACGCGGCTGAACCATCATTTGCCATAGTCATCTGCCCGGAACTGCCATGAGGCGGATCATTTCTCGATTACAGCCAGCCCGGTCTTGCCATCCATTTTGATCAGCAGGGGATCGTCAAATTCCAGATGCACAAAGAATTCACCGCGCTCTTTGCTTTGTTGTGCCTTCAACCAATTGATATCCACAAAATCCGTGGCAGAAAGATAAGGGATGTTGAAATAGCCCACATTCATCGCCACTAGATTGTGAAAGAAATGGGTTCCCTGACTGGCCTCCACCATAAAGTCTTTTAGCCCTGTTTCGAGGATCACTTTAGCTCTGTTGATCTGCGGCCACCGTACCGGAATACCTAGGAACCTGTCGCGCGAGCCCCATCTGCCGGGGCCAATGAGGATATAGTGTTTTCCTGCCTGTGCCATTTGATCGTTGAACCGCTCTATTTCGCTCTGCATTTCCAGTGTGCGGGTTTTGTCAAAACGCTGGGGATCCAGATATATCACATCCTTCAAGTCCCGGATCACTCCATTGCCCATACCATTTTCGGTGTACATCAGCAAATTGGACTTATTCAGCTTTCCGGCGTCGATGTGGTACGCTTCCGCACTCACAGACAGTGGTCTGATCTGCAGGATGTAAAAGGTGGGTTTCCCGGCGTTACTCTTGGCAGAATCCAGATTTACGGCAAACTCGATCTCTACGGGAATACCCAGGGCAATTTCGCCGATCTCCAAAAGTTCATCCACGATCTTTGCCAAGGGGAAGCAATCATATTTCAAAATGCCGGCAAAGGTGAGTACCGTCAAGCCCTTGTCATGCAAATTGTCAGAAAGCCGATAGTTCTCATAATCCCATACTGATGTCAGAAAACGCAGTGAACCGTGTTTTTCTGCCTCCTTCAATTTCAGATGGGCCAGAGTTATCTCATCACCCTGAGTGAGATCAAAGTCTACCTTACCGAGGTCCAGCGCATAGAATTCTTTCTGAGAATTTCGCATCATATCTTCAGGTGGCAGGATGTCGATGGCCGGATATTTGGGGCAGAAACGATAGTTCTGTTTGCCCTCCACTACGGCCTTTCCAAGGCCCAACACTATGTTTGCCATGCCATCAGCGTGTTCCATGTATGAGGTAGGATAAAAGTTATAGGATTGTGCCACACCGGAGATGTGGGGATAGTAATATTTCTCAGCTTGCAAACTGCCAACCGTTTCTTGTATGATAACGGCCATTTTCTCCTCTTCCGCTTTGTAGTCCATGGCATCCAGGAAATTCCGGGCGTCGCACAGGAAAACCGAGGCAAAGACCAGCTTGATGGCATCTGTCAATTGCCGCAGACGATGGCTGATATCCGGATGATTGTTTGGCAGCATATAGGTGCGGTATACTCCTGCCAGCGGTTGAGCTTGCGAATCCTCCAACAAGCTGGAGGAGCGTACTGCGATAGGGTAATCTATGTGTTCTAAATAGATCTGCAGGCGTTTTACCAATATCTTTGAAAGCTCGCCCTCCATGAAGACAGCATCGATCTCCTCGTCACTTTTGCCCTGAATCTGCTCCATGATCTTGTTGTGCTCTATGAACAGATCGAACTCATTGGTGCCGATGATTGCCGTAGAAGGCAGAGATATGGCAGTGTTTTCAAATTTACTCTCATAATCCATGGTGCACAATAGCGCGTTCAAAAACGCCAGACCACGCCCCTTACCACCCAGGGAACCTTCGGTGAGCCTGATGATCTGGTTCATTTCCGAGAGAGATACTGCATCAAAATTGATAATCTTACCGCGGTTTTTTTCGATGCGGACGCTACGGAAAACCTGATAGATAAACTGCCTCAGTTCGTCACGAGAAGCAAAATCTTCGATCTTGATGGGGCGGATCTTTTTGGCGATCTGAATCTCGCCATGAGCAATCAGCCAATTCGAGAAATGATTGAAACGACTGTGAAACTCTAGGGATTCCACCGGTATCTTCAGGATCTTGTCCTCAAATTCAGCGATGTTTGCCGCTTCATCGAGGATATCACCTTCGGGATTGCGAAAGATGAAATTGCCAAAACCAAGGTTGTATACCATGTATTCGCGCAAATCCATGAATAGATGTTTGGAGTTTTTATTCAGATAGTGCACACCCAATTCATGCGCCATGGCACGGTTCTCAGTTTCGGATGATTGCAGTATCATCGGGAGATCGCGGCTTTTTTCCATTATCTGACGGATCAGTTTGAATCCCGCGTGCGCGTCCAGCTCGCCATTTACCTTGTAGCGCACGTCCGATATCACGCAGAGCATATATTCCCTATATTTTTCATAGAGCCGGGCAGCGTCTTCAAAATTGTGCGCGATCAAGACCTTGGGACGTACTCGCATACGGAAATGCTTGTTGATGTCACTCACCTCTTCTTCGATCAGTTTTTGCGTCTGTTTCATGATCACGGAATAGAGCGAGGGCAAAAACAGTGAGTAATAGTGCACCGAATCCTCCACCAGAAGGATCACGCGGACCAGGCCATGCGCCGTGTCGTACTCTACATTCAAGCTGTCTTCCACGCTCTTTACCATAGCCAGAAACAGTTTGGTATCGCCATTCCACAGAAAGACATCATCGATGTAGCGGCGTTCTTCTACGTGGTTTTCCCAGATCAGGTAATCCGATGCTACATTCAATAGCAGCAGCACCATCAGATCGGGATTCTGTTCCTTTATCCGCCGCGCCAGTTCGAAGGGGCCGATCTCGCCGATGCGCATCATAGTGATCACCAAGTCGTAGGAGTGTGTCTTCAGCTTTTGCAGAGCTTCTTCCCCGGTTGGCACTGAGGTAATGCGAGGAGCAGTGGAGAGGTTCAATGCTCTGTATTCACCAAAAATCTGTTCCGAGAGCCTGCCATCCTGCTCAAAGATGAATGCATCGTAGAAAGTCGATACCAGCAGAATATCCCGTACTCGTTTGTGCATCAACTGATGGAAGATGTCTTCTCCGAATTTAAACTTGTTATAATAGTAGTTCAGTTCTTCCATTTTCATAGGCCATACCTCATTTTGAGCGCAATTTTCCCTTTTGTGTAAACTCTGAGAAAGTCGGCCGATGCTGTCAATATAAATCGTGTTTTGATAGGATCCGGGATAGCATGGGCAGAAAAAAGGGGCGATAGATAAGCCCCTTAAACTGAGTCCAATCCTATTATTCGCCGCAATTGCCGGATCTTGGCGGCTGCCAGAGGGCGAGCTTTTTCGCTGCCTTCTTTGAGTATTTGATGGATATAGTCCCGGTTTGCCATCAGCTCTTCATAACGCTTTCTAAATGGACTCAGGGCTTCGTTCATACGCTCAAAAAGTTCCTGTTTGGCATGTCCCCAGCCCATACCACCGGCCAGATAGCGCTGCCGTAAGGATTCGATCTGAGCCTCGTCTGCGAAACACTTGTATAACGCGAAAACGCTGCAGTTATCCGGATCTTTGGGCTCTTCCACACTTTGGGAATTGGTTACGATCTTCATAACCAACTTGCGCAGCTGTTTCTCCGGGGCAAAGAGTGGGATGATATTGCCATAGCTTTTACTCATTTTGCGTCCGTCCAGGCCTAGCACAGTTTTGGCTGTTTCTTGTGCCAGAGCTTGAGGCAGCTTGATGGCATCGCTAGAGTAGATAAAGTTGAAACTCTGAGCGATATCCACCGCCATCTCCACATGCTGAAACTGATCGTTGCCCACCGGTACGAAATCGGTATCAAAAAGCAAAATGTCCGCCGCCATCAATACCGGATAGGTAAACAGCCCCATATTCACACCATCGTCGGGATCCTTGCCCGCTTCGCCATTGGCCTGAACCAGTGCCTTGTAAGCATGTGCGCGGTTCATCAAGCCTTTGGGCGTAAAAGCCAGTAGAATGGTGAGCAATTCAAAGGTCTCCGGAATCGCACTCTGGCGATAGAATAGTGTCTTATCCGGATCCAGACCACAAGCCAGCCAGGCTGCGGCTATCTCAATGGTCATCTCGCGAATCGACTGCGGATCTTTAGTGCTGTTCAGGGCATGATAATCTGCTATAAAGTAACGCGCTTCGCAGGTCTTGCTCAGCTCCAGAGCGGGCTTGATCGCGCCCAAATAGTTACCGATATGAGGTATTCCGGTTGGTTTTATGCCGGTCAAAGCTATCTTTGTCATCTATACATAGTCCTTATTCTTGGGTTCAATCTGTAATGGCGGCACACCACAGCTCGTCGGTGAGAGCGTCCACCACTTCCACTTCCACCAACAACGGGCTGTCTTGGGGAAGCCCATCCACATAGGCCAGACCGTCAATCTCCGGGGCTTGAAACCATATACGGCCATACCAGGCTTGCAGTTCTTCATCAAAACCTTCCACCAGCATTTGCTGACGCGTGCCCACAAAGCTTTGCATCTTTGCTTCTTTAGCTTTGGCCAGCTTGATTGCATATTCAGTTTCCAGTTCCTGGTTTTTTGCCCAGTCAAAATCGGCGGGGGATTCATATGGTTTGTCAAACTCTTCCGGCGAATATGCGAAGACCCCGACTTGCAGGATATCCACTTCTTTCAGAAATTTGTCGATCAGTGCGCGTTCTTGCTGTGTTTCAGAAGGATAATTTACCATGATGGTAGTTCTGAATACTGCTTTGGGCACTTCCTTCTTGATATGGCAAAAGAGTTCTTTTAGCTCCTGATATCCCTTCTTACGGTTCATCAGCTTGATGATGCGATCGCAACTGTGCTGGATGGGGATCTCGAAATAGGCTAAGAGCTTGGGGTATTTCTTCCAGAGCTCGGTCCACTCCGGTTCAAAGTGGTCGGGATGCATATACATGATCCTGATCCAGTCATAGCCGGGGATTTCGTGTAATGCCGCAATCAGCTGGGGCAGTGCCTTCTCGCCGTAGATATCCGTTCCATACAGGCAGCTATCCTGTGCTATCAGGACCAATTCTCTACCCCTGTAGCTTTGAGCTTTAGCCTCTGCAACCAAGGCTTCGATGGGTTCCGATACCAGCTTGCCGCGAATGTAGGGGATCATGCAATAGGAACAGAAATTCTGGCAGCCATCGGCTATCCGCAGATACACATGCTGCCCGCTCTGCAAGGGCAGTCGATCGTTCAAATCAAGCTTTTTGGCCGCTATGTTTTTGGGCAATACATAGCGCAAAATGTATTTCTCGAAAGCGGCAAAATCCTTCAGAGGTATCCATTTGTTCACTTCAGGAAAAAGCTGTTGAAACTCTTTTAACCCTCGGTTCATCACGCATCCGCTTACCACCAGCTTGCTTTTCTTGCGGTTGCGGATTTCATCGATCTGGCTCAAAACATTGTCCAGTTCTTCAAATGATGCCACGAGGAAGGCGCAGCTGTTCACCAGAATCAGATCCGCGTCTTCCACATAGGCCGTTTCCCGAAAGCCGTATGTGTTGAGAATGGCAGCGAAACGTTCGCTATCCACCAGATTCTTTGCACAACCCAGGCTTTCGATATAGTACTTCATTATTTCAAGAGATGAATAAAGAGTCCACTGCGTAGTTTGGGCTCGAACCACGTAGATTTTGGAGGCATTATCTGACCCGCGTCGGCTATACCGATCAGCTCGTCCATCGAAGTGGGATACATGGCAAAAGCCACCTTTTCCCGGCCACTGTCCACGCGTTTCACCAGTTCACCCAAGCCGCGGATTCCGCCCACAAAGTCGATACGCTTGTCTGTGCGAGGGTCATTGATACCCAATATGGGGTGCAAAAGGTTTTTCTGCAAAATCGATACATCCAGGTTTTCTACCACATCTGCCTCATTCCAGCTACCCGGCTTGGGGCTGATAAAGTACCATTTACCATCAATATACATGCTTACCTGATGCAATTGACTTGGATGGAAATCGGCTTTATCCGGTACCGCTGTTACTATCCAACTCTCTTTTACCCTGGCAAAGAATTCCTCGCTGCTATTGCCATTGAGGTCTTTCACTACGCGATTGTAATCAAAAATCTTCAGTTGATTATCAGGAAAGATCACCGTCATAAAATAGTTGAATTCCTCTTCCCCATTGTAATTCGGATTCTGTTCGCGACGCACCAGGCCCACCTTGGCAGCGCTGGCGGTGCGGTGATGTCCATCTGCCACATACAGATAGGGAAGTCTGGAAAAGCCATCTTGAATGGCTTTGATATCCTCGGGATCATCCATTAACCACAGAGTGTGACCAATACCGTCGTCCGATACAAAATCATATTCAGGCTTTTTACTGCGGCTTACTTTGCTTACCACGCGGTCGATCTCGTCCTGATGGGGATAAGTGAAAAACACCGGAGAAGGGTGCGCGTCGCAGGTATCCACATGCTTGATGCGATCCGCTTCTTTCTCGGCGCGGGTCAGCTCATGTTTCTTGATGGTGCCGTCCATGTATTCATCTACCGCACTGAGACCTACCAGGCCAAATTGGGCGCGGCCGTCCATGGTCTGACGATAGATATAAAACATCGGTTTGTCATCCTGTATCATGTGTCCATCACTGATGTATTTATATAAGTTTTCTTTCGCTTTCGCGTATACTTTGGGATCATAAAGATCGGTGCCTTCAGGAAGGTCCACCTCCGGTTTTTCCACATGAATGAAGCTGAGCGGGTGTTTCTTCACTTCCGCACGCGCTTCATCAGAATCCATTACGTCGTAAGGGAGAGACGCTATAGCCTGTGCTTTATCCGGAACCGGACGTACAGCTTTGAAAGGTTTGAAGGTTGCCATGTTTTTTACCTCGTTATTTTATTATGTGTTTATTTACCATAGAGTGGGCTGCAGGACCTAACCAGCCCTAATTTGCAGAGAAATATGTCTTTAACACAGCGATGAGATCAAGGTGATCCTTCACTCCGGCTGTCTCACGCACCGAGTGCATCGCCCACATGGGATTGCCGATGTCCACGCTGTTCAGCCCCAGATTCGCTGCTACAATGGGGCCTACTGTGCTGCCACAGGGCATGTCGCTGCGAACCAGAAACTCCTGATGCTTTACTTTGGCTTTGCTACATAAATCTATGAAACGCAGGCTGCTGTCCGCAGTGGAGGCATAGCTTAGGTTGGCGTTGCGCTTGATTACCGGACCCCGGTTCATCTTGGGGCTGTAATCCGCGTCGTATTTCTCGGCATAGGCAGGATGATAGGCATGCGCCATATCTGCGGAGATCATGAATGAATTTCGCAGTGCGCGGTAAAAATCCTCACGAGAATCACCCCGACACAGAGCGATCCGTTCCAAAACCTCACCTAGCAGCGATGAAAACGCACCCTGAGGGCTCCGACTGCCAATCTCTTCGTGGTCGTAAAACACTCCCACAGAGGTATGAGCCGGTTTGCCGGAATCGATCAGACCTTGTAGAATAGCGTGGGTCATAGCCAGATTGTCCAGCCTGCCACTAACGATCATTTCACCTTCCATTCCAATCAAGCTGGGCTTTTGGTAATCATAGAGATAGAGATCCATCTCCTGCACATCCGCTTCTTTCACTTTCAAATGCTTTGCCACCAAGCTTTTCAAAGGATCTCCTTCGTGCTTCTCCACACTCAATATAGCCTGGAGATGGGTTTGCTTGTTGTATTCAAAGCCACTATTTAGCTCGCGATTCATATGGATGGCGGCGTTTGGGATAATCGCCACAGGCTGTTTCAAATCGATCACATGGCTCTCATAAGCCTTTTTATTACGGATAATTACGCGTCCGGATATACCAAGCTCTCTGTCTATCCAAGTGCGTACTATCGGTCCACCATACACTTCCACACCTATCCGGCATAGCTCGTGATCAAGTTTCTGGCTTGCAGGCTTCAGCTTCAACGCCGGGCTGTCGATGTGGCTGGAAGCCAAATAGAACCCACTCTCGGCGAGCTTTTTTGAACCCACGATAAAGGCGATGATCGCTGTATCCATACGGCGAATGTAATACCTTCCGCCTTTCTTTAGCTTGAAACTATCTGCTTCTTGCAACTCTTCAAATCCGGCAGCATCCAGTCGCCGGGATATCTCTCTGCTGGCAGGAAACCGTGAATTGCCCCCGGCCAGGAAATCAAGTAAGTCTTTGATGCGTTTATCCATTTGATACTCCATTATAATACCATTTGAACATGGAATTTTATAGCTCATAAAATGTCAAGAAGGATAAGCGTCATACCCGCTGTCAAGCATGGATCAGAGTTATTCCCGGCTTGTCTTATCCCTCGTCTGAGGGTAGTGTTCACCCAAACATGCGGACAGCGGGGTGAGCCGGCTTATCCTCACAAAAGGCAACGAAAGAGCATATGGCTATAGTGACAATCCGTGTTTGCTAGCATTGTTGTGCTGAGTTTCTTGCCACATATCGATCCAAAAGAAGGATGCCATATCGATCAGTGACTTGCCGGCAATCCTCTTATAAAGGAATGGATCCTGCTCCCCTCCGGCAAAATACACCGCCCGAACCAACTCTGAACAATACATCTTGTCCGTGTTATCAAGATCAAAATCGTGATCAAAGCCGACTTTTTGCCTTAGCAGCTTCAAGCTTTCCTCTTTCATGACATCCCGCTTGACCTCAAACAGAGGCTTAATGTGTTTTACATCATAGTCTTTGGCATGAAAGACAAAGCTCTTAAAAGGCTCCATGCGGATTCCTTCCGTATCTGAGATCTGGCCGGATATACTATGCAAAACCTGCCAGCTACCATCCACATTAAATAAGATACCACAATGAGACATACCCCCACCATTGGGGAATGCCTTCACTATCATGGTGGAGATAAAAGAGTTGCCACGCCTCAATAGAATGTCACCTTCCTCAAAGAGAAGGCTGTCCACAGGGCAGACCTGCTTTTGCGGTTCAGAGAAAGAAGAAGCTCCTCCCAAAAGGGAAGAGCTCACGATTAAAAATGAAATAATTAAGCCACTAAGGGCACCTAATATCCTATTTTTGAACGTCATCCTTCACAAAGTGGACCTTCCAGGCTCCTTCAACTTTCTTCATCTGAAGCTCATGATCTTCTTTGGCCTCGGGTTTGTCTGTATTCCATTGTCGGTATTTCACTACAGCGCTGTCCCCTTCTACTACAGTTTCCACGATTTCATATTTTGTCTTTTTCATGTCCGCAATTTGTTCTTCATCGGCACTCTGAGCAAAGCCTTCGATAAGAGTGAGCAATTGCTGACCTTCTTCGGTAGAAAGTTTTTTTGCAGCTTCAAAATCTTGATTTTCCAAGGCCTTGAAGAATGATTTTGCCGTGCTTTCAACTTTGTTCCCACAAGCAGTAAGACCGAGTAGTGCTACGATAATCAGTAGCAGAATGCTGATCTTTTTCATAATAACTCCTTTATTAAGTATAATGAACTTAATATCAGCAAATCAATTTGATGTCAATGCTTTTCTGGCTTCCGGGAAGCTCGGGAAGGCTTTTTTGTGGAACTAAATCCACTATCTTTCTGCGAACGGGGAGATTTGTATGCCGTATCCCTGTTCCTGCCAAAAGCCTTTGAGGGCATTGAGGATCGAGCTTTTGTGCCCTTGCCTTCATATCTGCTCTTGCCTTTTTGCGGAGCCACGGAAGCTTGCACCTTGCGATCTTTGTAAGCTACATTCGCAATAGCTTTCAGCATTTCCAGTTCATAGCGCGAATCAAGATCCACCAGACAGTAATCTCCAAAAATGTCGATCCTCCCAATCTCGATGCCTCTGCCCACGCGCAGACTGTTGAAGTATTTCATCAGATCGCGTTTTGTGAGTCCGGCATCGTGACCGATACTGAGGCGGAAAGTACTAAAGACAAAGCTGCTCTTGTCCTTCTTCTCTTTTTTGCTTTCATTCTGCTGCAGATTGTCCAGATCCGGAATGTCTTTATAATAGTTCAAGAATCGGTTAAATTCTACCGCTACAAAGCGTTTAATCAGATCCTCACGCGTCATCCAATTCAACTTTTTGAAGACATTGTCCATGAAGGACTGCATCTCTTCTTCGTTTATCTCTACTCTCTCGACCGTATCGATGAAGTGAAACAGCTGCTTTTCGCAGATCTCACGACCCCCGGGTACCTTTTGCCACACAATGGGAAAGCCCAGGCGTTTTTCCACCGCACGTAAGGCACTGATCTCTTTGCTGTGAATGATGCTGATGGAGATACCACTCTTGCCCGCACGCCCGGTTCTACCGGAACGGTGGATATAGATGTCTGGATCCAGAGGAACCTGGAAATTGATGATATGAGTGAGATCGTCCACGTCCAGCCCTCTTGCAGCAACGTCGGTGGCGATTAAAAGCGGCACAAAGCGGCTGCGGAAACGGCTCATTACCAATTCACGCTGACCCTGGGAAAGATCCCCATGCAAAGCATCGGCATTATAGCCATCCTGCTGCAATCTATCTGCGATTTCCTGAGTTTCCCGCCGGGTTTTGCAAAACACTATACCATAAATCTTCGGGCTCATATCGGCTATTCGCTTCAATGCCGAGTATTTATCTCTGGCTTGAACCTTGTAGTAATAATGTTGAATGTTCTCCGCACCTTTGTTTTCATTTCCGGCGCTGAAACGCTGGGGATCATGCATAAATTCGGAAGCCAGATGCTCCACATCCTTGGGCATGGTAGCAGAAAAGAGCATGGTCTGCCGCTCGGAGGGAATGTGTTTCATGATCTCAAACAGCTCTTCCTTGAAGCCCATATTCAACATCTCATCGGCTTCATCCAGCACCAAACGAGATACATGCCCCAGTTTCAAAGCTCCCTGACGAATCATATCGTTCACGCGGCCGGGAGTGCCCACCACGATGTGGATACCGCTTCTAAGGCTTTCTTTCTGCCTCTGAATGGAGGCTCCGCCGTAGATTGCCGCAATGCGGATGCGGGTCATATATTTCGCGTAGGATTCCAGATCGTGGGTGATCTGTAAACAAAGCTCGCGAGTGGGGCACAGAATGATACTCTGCACTTCACTGTTCTCAATGTCAGTTTCACTAAGGATGGGAAATCCAAAGGCGGCAGTTTTGCCGGTGCCTGTCTGTGCCAAAGCTACTAAATCCCGGTTATTTTCCATCAGCCACGGGATTACGAGGTCCTGAATGGGGGTTGGCGTTTCATATCCAAGGTGTGCTGCAGCCCTTATGAGGGGCTCCGGGAGGGTGATATCAGAGAATTTTGTCAAGTTTGGGGGTCCTTTTTTTGTTTATATTTGGTCATCATTTCAAAGTGTCCATATTTGTAAAGGATTAGTTTTGAATATGCTGCGAATCGTTGAAGAGAAAAAACCGGGCTTGGCTTGCCCGGTCATATATTTCATGGACTGGGGCTCAGATGCCTTTCATGACCAGCTTTTCCCATGGTTTGCGCAAAGTGTAGCTCATCACAAGGCGCCTTTTCCCACCTAAATTGTCAGGCACTTTGTCCATATATTCATCCAATACCAGATAACTACTAAATTCCAGTTGCTGCCTGCGGGCTGCTTCTTCTACTATGTGAATGCCTTGCTCCACCAAATTTAGATCGGTATATTCCATCAGATTGGTATTGCAGATCAGTTCTTTCACCCTCAGTTTTGAAGCCGCTTCCAGCATACTGATCATCGCTACGATTTCATCCGGATTGCTGGTGAAGGGGCGGGAAGTATTCACCACAAGCTGCATGTGATAGCCACGTTTGATGATGGGATCCACAAATCTGCCCAAAGTGCGGCATCCCGCGGGATCACCACCCACATCCAGGATCACGGTTTGCTCATAATTTTCGATAGCCCCTTTGATGCGTGGAGAAATCATGGGTAGATCGGCATGACTGAATTCTCCCTCCGGAGCTATCACATCAATTCCTTCCGCAGCAAATTCATCTCGCACATCCCTGCTTCTAAAATAGGGGTTTACTACATCCATATCTGCCAGAGAAACATTGTTTCCCAGGGCCTTTATACTGCGTGCCAGATGAATGCTGTATTCACTCTTGCCGCTGCCATAGGCACCGATTACTATATATAACTTCATATCCATAATCTATGCTTCCTTATCTCGTTTATTATCTCAGTATAATCTTCACAAAAGGCATCTGCTACCCGGCGGATCTTCTCGTGATCGCGAATGCTGTCGGCGTCGTGGATAGCCAGAGTAATCATCCCGGCAGCCTTCGCTGCCATTACTCCGCTCAAAGTATCTTCGATGGCAATACACTGCCCGGGCTCCAGGCTGAGACCTTTGGCGCAATTCAAGTAGATATCCGGAAATGGCTTGCCCTTCAGATCCATATCCCCCGTGGATACGAAATCAAAATAATGCCACACCGAATTGTATTTGAGAGACTTTTGCGCCAATTCATAGGAATTACTGGTTGCCAGCCCAATCTTGATATGCTGCAATGCTAAACTCTCCAAAAGCTGCTTCACTCCACACTTAAGAGCCACGGATCCAGCATAATGCTCCTGCACCATCTCCGTCCAGATTTGCATGATTTCATCCGGAGATTCGGGTAAAAAGAAACGGTCTTTGAAGTATTGAGCAGTCTGGATGAAGCTGTTACCCTGGGGCAGATCGTCAAAGAGATCTTCGGGTACGGCAATACCGCGTGAGCTGAGGAACTCTTCATCCACCATGCGCCACAAGCCCATCGAATCTATCAGTGTGCCATCGAGATCAAATATTATCGCTTTTATCGTCATAAAAAAATGGAGCGGGAAACGGGGGTCGAACCCGCGACATCTACCTTGGCAAGGTAGCGCTCTACCACTGAGCTATTCCCGCTGAAAAATTGGTACCAGAGGCCGGACTTGAACCGGCACGGGCTTGCACCCGAGGGATTTTAAGTCCCTTGTGTCTACCTGTTCCACCACTCCGGCACTTTGTATAGCACCTTTTGGTACCAAATTATGTACTTAATCTGTTGAAGTATTGGAGGCGACACCCGGATTTGAACCGGGGATGGAGATTTTGCAGACCTCTGCCTTACCACTTGGCTATGTCGCCTGAAATAATCTGGAGCGGGAAACGGGGGTCGAACCCGCGACATCTACCTTGGCAAGGTAGCGCTCTACCACTGAGCTATTCCCGCTCATCAATGTGAAAAACCATTAGCCCAAGGGCCGAATATTTGTCAATAGAAAAATGCGATCGGCAGTCCACCATATATATGTCCCGGCAAATATTGATATGGCTTATACCCAATCTTTCTTCGATTTTTGGCCATCTTAAGTGATCGTCTGAAAAACTATCTGAACAGGAGCGCCTGCATAAATATGGTGTTGGAGATGATATGGAGAGTGAGGGTTCATGGAAATACAGGCTATGAGCGGAATTCGTTTCTTTCACCCCAAAAACTCACCTTGTTCGTCCTTGGGGCCCCGAACTCCGGCACTAATATATGGTGAACGTATTGCTTTGTATCTCGTTTCTTTCACCCCAAAAACTCACGATGTTCCTTTTTGGGGGCCCCGATCTCCGGCACGTTCTC
>ENA-UOOM01000479-UOOM01000479.1-fermentation-metagenome-genome-assembly--contig:-NODE-479-length-45939-cov-14.200048_pt1 | contig 45939 bp, 46 predicted proteins | sample MGYA00245781_ERZ724031 | MGnify/ENA primary metagenome ERZ724031 (study PRJEB28704, sample SAMN03018317) | fermentation metagenome | biome: anthropogenic terrestrial biome; feature: soil; material...
AAGGCGAGGAACTCCTCACGCGTGACAGTTTCCTTTTCGACAAGCAAGTCGGCCAGGCCGTGCAACTTGTCCATGTGTGTCTTCAGCGTGTCCACCGCTACTTCGTAGCACTGCTTGAGTATGGAGGCAACTTCGCGGTCGATTTCAGCGGCCACATGCTCGCTGTATTCGCGGGACTGGCCAAACTCCATCCCGACAAACACTTCCTGGTCATGCCCCAGGTAGATGGTGCCCAACTTGTCGCTCATGCCCAGCTGTGTCACCATCTGGCGGGTCAGCTCGGTCGCACGCTTCAAATCAGACTGCGCGCCGGTATATACATCGTTCTCAATCAATTTGACTGCCGCATGGCCGCCAAACATCATGGAAATCACCTGCAGCATTTTGCTGCGGCTTTGCAGGTCAAACTCCTTCTCAGGAAGCGACAGCGTGAAGCCGCCCGCGCCGCCGCGCGGCACAATGGTTACCGTGTGCACCTCGTCGCACAGCGGCAGGTAATGGCCGACAACCGCGTGCCCGGCTTCGTGATAAGCGATGATGCGTTTGTCCTCTTCCAACACCTTGTGGCTCTTTTTTTCGGGTCCCATCTGCACACGTTCAACCGCCTGGATGAGATCGGACTGTTGAATTTTGGCGCGGTGCTTGCGCGCCGCGACCAGAGCGCCTTCGTTCATCACGTTTTCCAAATCAGCACCGGTAGCAAAAGGCGTGCGCTTGGCGATGTTCTCCAAATCCACATCATCGGCCAAGGGCTTGCCCTTGGCATGCACCTTGAGGATGGCGATACGGCCATTGATATCCGGATAGTGAACGGTAACCTGTCGGTCAAAACGGCCGGGACGAAGCAGAGCAGGGTCCAGGATGTCGTGGCGGTTGGTGGCCGCCATCACAATCACGCCTTCATTGGTGGCAAAGCCATCCATTTCAACCAGCAGCTGGTTGAGCGTCTGCTCGCGCTCATCATGACCGCCGCCCAGGCCCGCGCCGCGGTGACGACCGACCGCGTCTATCTCGTCGATAAAGACAATGCTGGGCGCGGCGCGCTTGGCCTGGTCAAACAAATCGCGCACACGGCTGGCGCCCACACCGACAAACATCTCCACAAAATCGGAGCCGCTGATGGAGAAGAACGGCACCTTGGCCTCACCGGCTACAGCCTTGGCAAGCAAAGTTTTACCAGTCCCGGGGGGGCCCACCAACAGCACGCCTTTGGGGATACGCGCGCCAAGTTCCAGATACTTCTTGGGCTCTTTGAGAAAGTCTACAATCTCTTTGAGCTCTTCTTTTTCTTCATCGGCGCCTGCCACATCGGCAAAGGTAATCTTGTTCTTGTTAGGGTCAACCATGTTGGCGTGACTCTTGCCAAAGCTCATCACCTTGGAGTTGCCACCGGTCTGCTGGCGCATCATGACGTACCAGAATACCATTACCAAAGCAAGCGGCAGCAGGAAGGGCAGCATTTCCAAGTACCAGGGTGTCACCACGGGTGGCAAATACTCCAGCCGCAGCTTGCGTCCACCAAACGACATATCATTGATGCTGACCATATCGGGATCAAGCTTGTTCTCCGCCGCGTACATGCGCGTCAGCGTATCGACAAATTCCGGGCCTATCGTGCTCTCAAAATCATAGCGCGCAGGAAAATCAGCCTCTGATGTGAGGCTGGGAGACGCTAAGCCATACAGGGTATTTCCGCGGATGGCGACCCTGGCCACTTTGCCTTCGGAAATATTCTGCAACAAATCAGGGTACTTGAGCCGGTTGGTGGGGATGCTGATGCTTTCGGATATCATAAAAGCAACCAAAAGAAATGCCGCAATCATGAATACATAGCCAAGCATGCTGCGAGATTTACGCAATAGGGGGTTCCTCCTTAAAAAGTGCCATACCGTAGTAGATTATATCACGCTGTTCCTTGATGACGCAAGCAAATCGCGGGCCAATGTGTGGCGCTGATGTAAACCTTTGCAAAACACCAATCAGCCGTCACCGTGATTCGATTGATTGCATGTATATCAGGTGTATATCTTCGGGTCCAGTACGCCAACCTCGGGCAGGTTGCGATACTTTTCCGCGTAATCCAGACCATAGCCTACCACAAACTCGTTGGGGATGATAAAGCAGGCGTAGTCAACCTTGAGGTCATTTTTGCGCCGCTCGGGTTTGTCCAAAAGTGTGGCCAACCGTACAGATTTGGCGCCGCGTTGCGTGAGGGTTTGCTTAATATAGGAAAGCGTCAATCCACTATCCACTATGTCCTCAATCACCAGCACATCCTTGCCCAGCACGTCGTGATCCAAGTCCTTCAGGATGCGTACAACGCCGGAGGTCTTGGTGCTGCTGCCGTAGCTGGAGATGGCCATAAAGTCAATCGTCAGCGGCAGGTCCAACTCCCGCAGCAAATCGGTGAAAAACAGCACAGCGCCTTTGAGGATACAGACACACATTAGATCTTTCCCCTCATAATCTTTTTGCAGTTGCGCCGCAAGCTTAGCAACCGCCTGGCTGATTTCATCCTTGGTAATCAGCACCCTATCCAAATCCCTGTACAGCACCCAATCCCTCTGCATAACTCTTTCACTCGCTTTCATTGCTGTTTGCGTCTATCTGGTCGGGCAACCGCCCTCGGTAGCATAGTGTTATGGGCTTTGTTGTCGCACCTGTCACCGCCGCAGTCTGGGCCAACCCAACCCCAACAACCCATAGTATATCCGGGCCTCGAGCCAGCACGGGCCACATATCGCGTAGCGGCCTGTCTACCTTGCGGTTGATCAGATACTCCTTGAGGCTTTGTGTGCCTCCCAACCCCAGCGGCGCAATCCTGTCCCCGGGCTGACGATATCGCAGCTGCGCGCCCGCCAGCATTGCCCCGTCAAAGCATTCGATTCTGCGGTTGCCCGCCTTTGGCTGATTCGTCTCCTGCAATTGACCTAAGGGCAGCAATTCGGCGTCAGGCTTCACAACGTGCAGCCGTTCCCAGCCACGATACGCTTTGACTCCTCCCGACAAATTGGCACTGCTGCCCGGCCTTTCAAGCAGCAGAAGACGCATGCGCTCGGTCTGCTCAAAATCCAGCACCACATCGGCGGTTTCGCATAGGCCGCGCAGCATGCGCCGCTGCGCCGCCACCGCCACTGATGACAGCGGCTGCGTCATCACAAAGTACAGAGGCGCTTGCAAACAAGCATTTGCTTGAAGCCAGTTTGTCACATAGTCAGACCAGAAAACTTCTTCGTCAGACAGAATCACGCTTGTTCTGCCAAGGTTGCGGACGCTTGACGGACAAATATCCGTCATGATGGGCATGAGCCTCTTGCGTATGGCGTTTCGCAAAAAGCGTTCGTCCTCGTTGCTCTCGTCCTCACGCCAAGATTGTCCGAGCCCGGTCAGGTATTGAATGATATCATGCCTTCTGGTGCCAAGCAATGGGCGCCAGATGTGACCGCTCACTTCCCGCATAGATGCCAATCCCTTGTTGCCTGTGCCCACCATGAGACGCATCAGCATGGTTTCTGCCTGATCATCCAAATGGTGCCCCAGCACCAGCCATTCGTTTTCGGCGTTGGACATAGCCTTCGCGAATGCCTGGTAGCGAGCAACTCTTGCGTTCGCCTCCACATTTCCGTCGCATGAAACAATAACATATTCAACGATGAGCGGTAATGCATGCTCTTCACAAAACGCACGAACAAAAGCAGCATCCAAATCCGCGTTGTCCCGCAGACCATGATGTACATGGACACACGTCAACGATAGCGGATACTGTTTCTTTAGCTCGAGCAACAGCAATGCCAACGCGACAGAGTCTGCGCCACCCGATAAACCTAAGACCAGCTTTGCGGGCTGTCCTATCTTGAGGTAAGAAGCTGTCACTCGTTTCATTAGCTCATCCATATTTGACATTCTAACCAAATCAACTTCATTGAACAAGCAGAAAGAAAGAATTAGAATATTGACTTTCTTTGACCATTGTGTTATGATCTATTTGTCGCTGAAAAGCGGCCACCAAATTAACAGGACACATGACTTAGGAGGAAACGTATGTTTACACTAATTCCCTATCGCCGTTATCTGAGCAGCCCCACCGGCAGCCGAGGCTCCTTGATGAACGATTCCTTTTTCCGCTCGTTCATGAACATGAGCGACAGCCTTGGTAGCAATGGTTTCCGCGTGGACATCCGCGAAAAGGACAATGCCTACCTGCTAGAGGCTGAACTGCCCGGCGTGGCCGAAGACAACATCAACCTCACTGTGGATGGGGATGTGTTGACCATCAGCGCCGATATCAGCAGCGAGACAAAGGACGAACGCCAGAATTACTATTACTCCGAACGCCGTACCGGCCATGTAGAGCGTTCCTTCAACTTGGAGGGCATCGATCAGGATGCCATCACAGCCAACTGCAAGAATGGCATTCTCTACGTTGATTTGCCCAAGCAAAAGCCAGTGCCCGAAAAAACGGCGCGCAAGATTCAAATCATCAACGCTCCCCGGCTGGAGGAGAACAAAGACGAAACAAAGTCCGTGTAACAAAACACACAAATTTCAGGGGCTGCCAATTGATGGCGGCCTCTTTGCTTATCCTTTTTACTGCCAGGCACATTCCTACAAATATGTCAAAGGGCTTTGCACCGTTTGGCCCTTTGCTTGACGCAGATTTGTCTGGATAGTAGAATAATGAATAGATTCTAACATCAGTAAGGGGATATGCATGAACATCATGAATCGGTTGGAAAGAAAACTATATCGGCTGCGCGTTGAGCCGTTTTTTCGATACATTATCTTTGCGATGGCGGGTGTTTACTTGCTCCAAATGCTTTTTCCGCCGTTTAATCTCATCAGCAAATTGTTGCTGGTCATGCCCATGGTGTATCTGGGCGAAGTATGGCGATTGATCAGTTTCCTCATCGTTCCCCCGCTGTATGATCCGTTTTCTGCGCTGCTGAATATGTACTTTTACTACTTCATCGGCACCTCGCTGGAGAGCAAATGGGGAGCGCGTCGGTTTTTGCTGTACTTCCTGTTGGGCGCATTGGGCGCAGTGTTAGCCGCGTTGATTACACAGGTTGGCACCAATCACTTTTTATACATGTCGATGTTTTTCGCATTTTCTTTGCTGCATCCGGAGCAGGAGTTGTTGCTTTTCTTCGTCTTGCCTGTCAAGATGAAGTGGTTGGCCCTGTTCAACGCTGTTTACTACATATACATGTTCATCGTGGGCGATTGGCCGCAGCGCGTGGCCATGATATTCAGCCTGCTCAACCTCTTCCTGTTCTTCGGCGGCGACATGCTGACCATGATACGCGATTCTATCAATCACTGGCAGCGTAAACGCCGCTTTCAGAACGCGCAGCGCCGATAAACCACGGTTCTTCACGGCAGCAAGTTGTAAAGTATTGCAATCGCCTCCCTGTTTCGCATACACACTCTAAATACAGCAGATAAGCCCCGGACGCAATGCATCCGGGGCTTACCTATTTGAAATAAGTTGACGAGCGCAGCCTGTAAGCCGAGTTCTGTCTGGAATGGCCATCTGTCTAGGCGTTCCGTCGCCGGGACGCTCAAGCGATTACGAAAGCGGGACGGGCCGCCCCATGTGCTTTCAACTATCTTGCACCAGGTGGGGTTTACATGACGGACAAGTCGCCAGGCCGCCGGTGCGCTCTTACCGCACCTTTCCACCCTTACCGAACAAATCGGCGGTATCTCTCTGTTGCACTCGCCTTGGAGTCGCCTCCACCAGCCGTTAGCTGGCACCCTGCCCTGTGGTGCTCGGACTTTCCTCATGCCTGTTGGGCATGCGGCCATTCAGCTGCCTCATCAGCTTATACGATAGGTCAAACGATAATCATTCGGCCGCAGGTCTCACACTCCACCAATTTGCCGGACTTGATGCTGTGCAGTACGGAAGAAGGGAAGGACATGTTGCAGCCACCGCATTGTCCCTCCTGCAAGCGAGCCATGGGCGGCACGCTGTGCTGCTTGATGGAATTATATTTTTCAAGGTACTCCGCTTCGATGCCGTCCAATTTTTCCCGTGCTTTGGCTCGCAGCTGCTCGACGACAACCTGCATGTCTTTATATTCCGCGTCATACTCGTCGCGCAACGGAATAAATTCATCCCTGGCGGCAATCAGCCGTACTTTGACGTCCCGCTGCATGCGATCGCGGTCGGCCGCGTTTTTGCGGATACGGCGTGTCTCCTGCTCAAAGTCGTTAAGCGAGCCAGACAGCCGTTGGGCTTCCTCGATAAAGGCACGGATGTCTTCGCTGCTGTCGGCAGGCTGTTCCTGGATGCGGGTTTGCAGCTGCTTCAGCTGGTCTTCCGCCAGGCCGATGGCATCCTTCAGCGCGTCCATACGGTCTACCATCGCCAGAATTTCATCTTCAATCTGCTTGAGGCTCTTTTGAAGATCCTGATATGAGTCACGGAGCTTGACAAGCTTCTGCCGTTTGGGCGACCTGCGAATAGACGCCTCCAGGTTATCCACCTCAACGTCAGCCTGCTGATACTCCCACAATCGTTCTAATTGGTTCATACTACCTCCTCACAGGGTACAGCCCCTGGCGCCTGAAATGGCCGCAGATGCATGCACCCCCACATGATATTGTAGTGTATTCAAAGTGTTTTGTAAATAGAGCGCCAGCTCATGCATCATACCCACCTCGGTATGGTAATGTCCGCCATCAAACAAAACGAATCCGCTTTCTGCCGCGGCCAATGCGTTGTGATGGCGCACCTCCCCCGTCAGGTAGGCCTGCGCACCGGCTTCTCGGGCCGCAAGATACCCTTCATCGTAAGCGCCGCCAGCTATAGCCAGCGTCCGGATGACTACGTCCGGTTTGCCATAGCAGCGCAACCGCTGCCCCAGCACCTCGCCGATTTGTGTGCCCAGCATTCGGGCAGAGATGGGTTGTGGCAACTCCCCCAGATAGATAAAAGGGTCAGCCTTGCGAAGGTCGTTCAAACCCAGTTTTCGACCAATGACTGCGCCACCGCTTAGGTATGTTTGATCCAAATTGGTGTGGGCACTGATGACAGACAACCCGCTGCGGAGTATCTGTCCAAGCAACGCCCCCTCATAAGTATCCTGTCTCAATGTCTTGACCGCGTGAAACATCAGCGGATGATGGACAACCAGCAATTGTGCGCCCTTGTCCAATGCCTCCTGCACCACGGCAGGCGTCGCATCCAGCGCTACTAATATGTTGTCCACCTCAGCATGAGGAGAGCCAATTAGAAAGCCGGCGTTATCAAAATCCTCCTGGGTTTCAAACGGCGCAATTGCATTGATGAGGTCAAAGATCTGTTGATTCGTTGGCTTTCGCACGCTCAATCTCCTCCGACAGCCATTGCAGCTGTTGTTTTTTCTGTTCGTCCCGTCCGGCCGACAATACGCATACACGCCAGAGCAGGTAATCCAGCACGCTGGCGCTTTCGGTGCTTCGCAGTGTTGGGCCAATGGCCACCTGCTTGTCAGTATACCGCGCCGTGCCTCGCTCGGCGGTTATCACCGTGTAGAATCGTCCGGCGGCACTTACCACATCTTCACAATCCAGGCGATAACCGTACTCTGCCAATGCCCGGCGAACCCTATCGGTCTCGGTTTGTGCTGACAGCACCAGCCTGGCATCGCCAATGCGATGATGCCCAGCCAGTATCTCCACCATGGTCTCGCCGCCGATACCGGCAATGACCACGGTATCCACACGTTTGGTGACTGCGGCCAGCCCATCCGCCACCACGAAATCGGCACGGTTGTGCAAACCGTGCCGCGCCAGCAGTCTCCTGGCCTTGTTCAATGAATCCGGGCTGATATCGCTGATGATCATACGCTGGCAGATGCCCTGTCCCAACAGCCAGCAGGCCAACCGCCCATGGTCGGCGCCGATATCAGCTGCCAGTGCGCACTTAGGAACCCGGTTGGCCACAGCTTGCAGACGCGCATCCAACTTGGGCAGGCGCAATCTCAGCTTATCCGTCAATCGAGAAAATCCTTCAATTTCTTGCTGCGGCTGGGGTGGCGCAGCTTGCGCAGCGCCTTGGCTTCAATCTGTCGTATACGCTCGCGGGTAACGTGGAACTCTTTGCCCACCTCTTCCAGCGTGCGCGGATTGCCATCATCCAGCCCAAAGCGCAGACGAAGCACCTTAGCCTCGCGTGGGGTCAGGGTATCCAACACCTCCCACAGCAGCTCTTTCATCAAAGCATTGGAGGCAGCTTCAGCCGGTGCCGGTGCGTCCTCATCCTGTATGAAGTCACCCAGGTGGCTGTCCTCTTCTTCGCCAATTGGGGTTTCCAGCGACACCGGCTCCTGCGCGATCTTGATAATCTCACGCACCTTGTTTTCACTGATACCCATGGCCTTGGCAATCTCCTCCGGGGTGGGCTCACGCCCATACTCCTGCAATAGCTGGCGGGAGATACGAATCAGCTTGTTGATGGTCTCCACCATGTGCACGGGTATGCGAATGGTGCGCGCCTGGTCGGCAATGGCGCGTGTGATGGCCTGCCTGATCCACCAGGTGGCGTAGGTGGAAAACTTGTAGCCCTTGGTGTAGTCAAACTTCTCCACTGCCTTGATAAGGCCCAGGTTGCCCTCCTGTATCAAATCCAGAAACAGCATGCCGCGGCCGACATAACGTTTGGCGATGGAAACGACCAAGCGCAGATTGGCCTCGGCCAGTTCGCGCTTTGCGTGCTCATCCCCCGCTTCCATGCGTTTGGCGATTGCCACTTCTTCGTCAGCAGTCAGCAGGGGCACCTTGCCGATTTCCTTCAGGTACATGCGAACAGGGTCATCAATATTGATGGCCTCGGGCACCGTGAGGTCGATCTCTTCTTCCTCCTCGGTGTTATCCTCGGTATTTGACTCCTTGTCGCCGCCCTCTTTGTCGTCTTCCTTGCTCACTTGAATGCCCATGCTGTCCAGCGTCTCCAGCACCAGCTCAAACTGCTCGGGCTCCACCTCGTCAGTGGCCAGAATGGTTAAAATCTCATTATAGCTGATGCTGCCCTTGGCCTTAGCGGCTTCGTACAGTTCCTGCAGCTTCTGATCCAGCTTCTGCTGTGCTTTCATACTCATCCAGAAACGTCCTTTCCTTCCCTTTGGGAGAGCATCAAGCTGTTCAACGTCTGCCGCAGCTGCATGATCTCTTCCAGCGCTTTTCGTTTGTCCTCGCCGGATAGTCGATCCACATCCCGGCTGATATCCGCAATTCGTTGTCGTACTTTTTTACCGCGCAAGGTACGCAGGCATTCTTCGGCGGCGGGCATAGTCAGATCAATGCCTGTATCGCCAATGCGGCTGAAAACTTCGCTGGCCAGCGACCGCATCGCCTCATCCTCGGCTTCAGAGAGAATCTGCGCCGGCTTTCTGCCGTTCAGCAGTGCTTGCCCCAGCCCTTGTGTCAACGTGGCTTCAAAATCGTCCAGTCTCACCATGTCCTGCGGCAACCGGCCTGTCGCCAGAAGGGCGAGGAGCGTCTTTTCCGCTTCGTCAGCATCCTCGGGCGCCGCAGCGTGTAGCGAGCGCCGCCTGAATGATGCAGCAGACCTGCCATCCGTACCAACGCCGTCTGCCTTCTTTGGGAGGGTTAGCCGAACCTGTTCAGCCAGCACCTCCCTGGGGTAGCCGGTTTCCGCTTCCAGCCAACGGAGCAAGTCCTCCCGCTCCACCGGGCTGGACACCCCCGCAATCAGGTTACAAGCCTCGCGGGAGAAGGCACTGTTGCCCTCCTCTGAACCAGTATCATACCCATTTTTCAAGCGAAGTAAGCGAAAGTGGTTCGCCCCCATGGGGCTGATGGCCTCAAAAGCCTCCCTGCCATCCCGACGCAACAGGTCATCCGGATCCAACCCGGACGGAAACCGCAGCACCCGGGCGGGAATCATCTCCTTTTGCAGAATGTCAAGCGCCCGCATGGTTGCCATCTGTCCGGCCTCATCCCCATCATAGGCCACCCAGACCTCGGGCGCCAGGCGCTTGAGCAGCCTTGCCTGTTCGGCGGTTAATGCTGTACCCAATGTGGCAACTGCACCCTGAATGCCATGCTGTGCAAGTGCCAGCACATCCATGTACCCCTCCACCAGAATCAAGCGTTTGAGGTCGCGCTGTTTTCTAAGAAAGTTCGCCCCGTAGACACCCAACCGCTTATTGAACACCTTTGTTTCCTGGGTGTTGAGGTACTTGGGTTGCGTATCCCCCATCGCCCTGCCGCCAAAGCCAACGGTTCTGCCATACAAATCGATGATGGGAAACATAGCCCTGCCCCGGAATACATCGTAGCTATGCCCCTCTTTGATGTGCACCAGGCCTGCGGCCGCCATTTCCTCCGCCGTGTAGCCCTTATCCTGCAAAAAATCCCGCAGGGTGCTCCACTCATCGCTGGATGCGCCAAGGCCAAAGCGCCGGACCATGCTGTCATCAATGCCGCGCTTGTGCAGGTAGTCAAGTACATGTTTCCCGGTGGGCGCGTAGAGATTGTTGTGATAAAACAGCGCCGCCTCCCGGTTGAGGTCAAACAACCGCTCCCTTTGTGACCGCTCCTGTTCTTCCCTGGGGTCAAACGTCTGCACCGGCTCCGGGATGTTCAACTGCTTGGCGATGTTTCGCAGCGCCTCAGGAAAGGTGAGCTTCTCCATCTCCATCACAAACTGGGCGACATTACCGCCGGCCTTGCAGCCAAAGCAGTGGTAGACATTGCTCTCGCGGTTGACGGAGAAGGAGGGCGTCTTCTCGTTGTGAAAGGGGCACAGCCCGGTATAGTTGCGGCCCGCGCGCTTCAGCTTTACATAAGGCGACACAATATCTACAATGTCTGCACGGGCTAATACTTCATCGACCCATGCGTCCGGATACCTTCCGGCCACGCTCCCTTCACCTCCTTGTGTAGTTTCGCCATTTCCGGGGTATCTCCTGCCTACAGGGCGGAGAAGCTGTCGGGAATAAAGAGTTTGCTAAACATGCGCATCGCGAATCTGTCGGTCATGGATGCCACATAGTCGGTCACTGCCCTGGCTGTCCCCTCTTTGTACACGATGGTCACAAACTCCAGCGGCATCTCCGCTGGGTGGTTGATGAAGTACTCATACAAAGTTGCCAGCACGAAGTCGCACTTTTTCTCCTCGTCAGAGCGCCAGCTGTCCTGATACACGCGCTCAAACAGAAAGCTGCGCATGGCATCCGATGCTTCCTGCACCTTATCCCCGGTCAGAATGTCGGGTTGCCCCTCACTATGGGCAACCAAATCGGCAATCATGGTATGAATGCGCTCCCCATGCGTAGCGCCCAGCACCTTTAAATAGCTGGCGGGCAGCTCACTGGTCTTGAGAATACCACCCCGCAGCGCGTCATCAATGTCGTGGTTGATATACGCAATGCGGTCGGCCTTGCCCACCACACGGCCCTCCAAAGTGGCTGCCCTGCCCTTGCCGGAGTGGTTGAGTATGCCGTCACGCACCTCCCACGACAGATTGAGCCCACCCTTGCCTTCCAACACTTCCACCATCCGCAAGCTTTGCTCGTTATGCCGAAAGCCGTCCGGGTTGACGCGGCTTAGTGTGCGCTCTCCAATATGCCCGAATGGTGTATGCCCAAGGTCGTGCCCAAGGGCAATGGCCTCGGTCAAATCCTCATTGAGCCGCAGCGCCCTGGCGATGGTACGCGCTACCTGGGCCACCTCCAGCGTATGGGTGAGCCTGGTGCGGTAGTGGTCCCCCTCGGGTGACACAAACACCTGTGTCTTGAATTGGAGGCGTCGAAAGCTCTTGGAGTGAATGATGCGGTCGCGATCGCGCTGGTATTGGGTGCGCATCTCACAGGCCGCCATCGGCCGCTCTCGGCCCCGACTATTGACACTCTTTGCCGCATAGGGAGAAAGCTCCCGTTCCTCCCATTGCTCCGTCCGCTCCCTGATGTTCACCTGGCACCCCCTGCTTTCAGCGTATCGCTGAATATACAATACTGCATGAAAGGTCAATTCTCCTGCCTGAACCCAAAAAGAAGCGGCCGCGCTGCGGCCGAAATCGATCGATATCCATAGGGGCTAATCCAGCGATATTCCCTGTTCTTTCAACCACTGACGCTCCTGCGCTGAGATATCCGCTTGCCGCAGCATATCCGGCCTGCGCTGTGCCGTCAGCAGTAGCGATTGCTGCCTGCGCCAGGCCTGAATGCGCGCATGATCTCCGCTGAGCAGCACTTCGGGCACCTCTTGCCCCTCAAACACGCGCGGCCTGGTATACTGCGGATACTCGAGCAAGCCATCGGACGAAAAGCTTTCATCTGCCGCGCTTTCTTCCGATCCTAACACACCATCCAGCAGGCGCGCCACACAATCGATGAGCACCATAGCCGGCAATTCCCCGCCCGTCAGCACATAATCACCGACAGAGATCTCCAAGTCGATGTGGCTCTCAATCACCCGCTCGTCCACCCCTTCGTAATGACCGCAAACCAGCAGCAAGCGCTCCTCGCGGCTTAGTTCCTGCGCCAGTTCCTGGGTCAATACCTGTCCACGGGGGCTGAGCAAAATGCGCTTTCCGATAAACGGGCGCGGGGCAACCGAACGGATGGCGTCAACCAATGGCTGCACCATCATCAGCATGCCCGCCCCACCACCGAAAGGGTAGTCATCGGTATTTTTGTGTTTGCGCTTGGAATATGGGCGAATGTCATGCACCTGCAAATCCAGCAGCGCCGCCTGACGCGCGCGGCCTATCACACTGGCATCCAGCGCTGAGAACATCTGCGGGAAGAGGGTAAGCACATCAATCCTCAATCACAGCCACCTCATCCAGCAGTGCTTCGTTTACCACAATGATGCCCTTGGCCACATCCACCGTGGGGATGGCTATTTTGAGTGCGGGGATCATCATGCGACCCGGTTGTCTGTCAATCACGTAGACATCGTTGGCGCCCGGCTGCAGCACCTCCGTCAGAACGCCCAGCGCATTCCCCTGTGTATCCACCACGCGGCAGCCAATCAAATCGGCAATGAAGTGATGGTCCGGCGGTAATGCAACAGCCTCGGCACGCGGAACCGACAGCAACCAGCCACGCTGAGCCTCTGCCACATTGCGCGAGGTGCTGCCATTGAGTATGGCATAGACAAAACCTTCCCGTACCGATATCTGCTCAATGGGCATGCTCTTTGCGGGCTGTTGCTCAGATGTTTGCACCAGAACGGTTTGCAGGCTTAGAAACCTGTCCGGGTCATCCGTCTCCGGCTTAATCTTTACCTGCCCCGCGATGCCCTGGGGCTTGACGACGACGCCTATCAGCAGTCGCTCCGACAGCATATCCTACTCCTTCTGTTCGAAAAGCGCCGCATCACAGCGGCGCTTTGGGTTACTGAATCTCTACAAACACAGGCTTGCCGCCCTTTTCGGTGGCCGCCTTGACCACGCTGCGAATCGCCTTGGCGATGCGGCCCTGTTTGCCAATGATTTTGCCCATGTCATCCTGAGCTACATTCAGCTCCAGAATGATTGCCTCGGGCCCTTCCGTTTCCGTTACAACGACCTCATCGGGGTGTTCCACCAGCGACTTGGCCAGGAAAAGGACCAATTCCTTCATCTGGTTCTCCTTTACGGGTTCACTCCTGGATGGCGCCAACCTTCTTGAGCAGCACGCGGACAGTATCCGTGGGCTGGGCACCATTCTTCATCCAGTTGGCTGCCTTCTCAGCATCTATCTTAATCTGAGCAGGGTTGGTCATCGGGTCGTAGGTGCCGATTTCCTCAATGAAACGGCCATCGCGGGGGGTGCGCTCATCAGCAACAACTACGCGGTAGAAGGGCTTCTTTTTCATGCCCATCCTCTTGAGACGAATCTTGACTGCCATGTGGGGGGTCCTCCTTCAATCAGTAAGTATCTATGGTAATCATATCGGGATGATTGCCTGCGGGTTAGAAGGGCATCTGCATCTTGCGGCGCATGCCGCGTTTGTTGCCCATCATCTGCTTCATCATTTTGCGCATCTGCTCAAACTGGCGCATCAGCTGGTTGACATCCTGCACCGTGACACCGGCACCCGCGGCAATGCGCCGTCTGCGGCTGGCGTTGAGAATGTCCGGGCGATGCCGCTCCTTGAGCGTCATGCTGCGGATGATGGCTTCGGGTTTTTTCATGGCGTCGTCATCGATTTCAACGCCCTTTAACTTGTTGCCAACGCCCGGCAGCAACCCCAGCACGTTTTGCAGCGGTCCCATCTTTTTGAGCTGCTGCATCTGGTCCAGGAAATCGTCCAGCGAAAGTTCCTCAATGCCCTTGTTCTTGGCCTGTTTCTCGGCCTCCTGGGCGTCCATCGCCTCGGTTGCCTTCTCGATGAGGGTCAGCACGTCGCCCATGCCCAAAATGCGGGAAGCCATACGATCCGGGTGGAAAGGCTCAATAGCGTCCATCTTTTCGCCGGTGCCGGCGAACTTGATGGGCTTGCCTGTAACAGCCCGCACGCTCAGCGCCGCGCCACCGCGCGTATCGCCATCCAACTTGGTGATGATGACACCATCGATGGTCAACTGCTCGTTGAAAGCGGTGGCCACGTTGACCGCGTCCTGGCCGGTCATGGCATCCACCACCAGCAGAATTTCCTGCGGCTTTACGGCGGTCTTGATGCGGTCCAGCTCGCCCATGAGGTTCTCATCCACGTGCAGGCGACCGGCAGTATCCAGTATCAGCACATCATGGCCATAGTAGCGGGCGTGCTCCACCGCTTCTTTGGAGGTGAGTACTGGATCCTGTGTGCCTTTTTCAAACACCGGCACCTTCACCCGCTCGCCCACCACCTGCAATTGCTTGATGGCGGCAGGGCGATAGATATCGCAGGCGGCCAGCAGCGGCTTCTTCCCCTGCTTTTGCAGGTAGCCTGCCAGTTTGCCCGCCATGGTGGTTTTACCCGAGCCCTGCAAACCGCACAGCATATAAATGGTTGGCACCGAGGAAGACCAGGTAAGCCGTGCATTGGCGCCGCCCATCAGGGCCGTCAGCTCTTCATTGACAATCTTTACAACCTGCTGGCCGGCATTGAGTGCGGAAAGAATTTCCGTACCCACGCAGCGCTCGGTGACTTTTTTAATAAAGTCCTTTACGACAACATAGTTGACGTCGGCTTCGAGCAGCGCCATGCGCACCTCGCGCATCGCGTCCTTGACGTTTTGCTCGTTCAGCTTGCCCTTGCCGGTCAGCTTTTTGAACGCGCGTTGCAGTTTATCACTTAAGCCTTCAAAGGCCATGCTTCTGTCTCCTCCTCTTGCAGGTAATCATTCAGCAGGCGGGACGCCCGGCTCAGGTTGTCGCTTACATTTTCCCCTGCCATGGCCTGTTCGATAAGACACCGGCAGGTCGTGATGGCCTCCTGCTGGCTGGCAAAGCGCCGAACCAGGCCGAGGCCTTCTTCCAACTGATCCAACCGTTCAAAAGCGCGGTTCAGTGTATCGTTGACGCATTGGCGGGTGACGCCCAAGTGCTTGGCAATCTCGGCCAGACCCAAATCCTCATCGCAGTACAGGCCGAGCATGGCCTGTTGACGCGCAGTAAGCAGCGAGCCATAAAAGGAAGTCAGGACGCCATAGTCCACCCTGCGCTCCAACCCACTGCCCCGTTCCGACATACACCCTCCTGTCAAGCTGTTTTACCTGACAGAGGGATTATACACCGTCACGCAATTTTGTCAAGCATTGATCCTTGACGATTATAGATCGATGATTTCTGCCTTCTCTATTGCTTCGGCCATCAGCACCTCCGCGTTATCCATCCTCTGCTCGGCCAAAGCCGTTTTATCCAATTTAGGCTGCGTGACCGGATGGCGCGGCGTGAACACGGTACAGCAGTCCTCGTAGGGCAGGCAGGATGTTTCGTAGGTACCGATTCGCTGGGCATAGTCAATGATTTCGCTCTTGTCAAAGCCAATCAGCGGGCGGAACACCGGCCCTTCCACCACCGCGTCGGTACAGGCCAGGGCACTCATGGTCTGGCTGGCCACCTGGCCGATGGATTCGCCGGTAATCAGCGCTTGAGCGCGTTCTTTCCTCGCGATTCCTTCGGCGATGCGCATCATGTACCTGCGCATTATCAACGTCGTGTAATCCTCGGGGCACTGCTCGTGGATGCGCATCTGAATGTCGGTGAACGGGACCACATAGACCCGCATGCCCCCGCAATATCCCGATAGCGTGCGGGCCAATTCCAGCACCTTTTCCTTGGAGCGCTCGCCCGTATACGGGAAGGAGTGGAAATGCACCGCGCACAGGCTGACGCCACGCTTGGCAATCATATAGCCCGCGACCGGGCTGTCAATCCCGCCGGATAGCAGCAGCGCTGCACGCCCATTGCTGCCCACAGGCATGCCGCCGGGGCCCGGGTACACGCGTACATACAGGTACGCGTAATCGCGAATCTCCACATTCAGGGCATGGTCAGGCGTACGGATATCCACCCGCAGGTCCGGCCGCCGTGACAGGATGTAGCCGCCCAGCTGCGCGTTGATTTCCGGCGAATCCATGGGGTAGCGCTTGTCCGCCCGGCGGGCATACACCTTAAATGTGCCTTCCAGCCCTTCCATTAGCTGAAGCGCCTGCGCACAGATGGCTTTAAAATCATCCTTTTCCATCTCGACGGCGGGGCATACTGAATGAACACCGAACACACGGGTCAGCGCCCGGATACAGCTCTGCGTGTCTGTCATCCCCCGCACGTAGATGCGGCTGTCATGCAGCACCGCCTGGCCGCCGAATGCCTTGACGGCATTTTTGACCCGGGACAACAGCAGGTTTTGAAAGTAGGGGCGGTTGAGGCCTTTCAGATAAATCTCGCCGTAGCGTACCATGATTAATTCGCGCATACAAAATCCCTTTATCTTCTCTTGAATATCTTGAGCATATCGTAGTTTCTGATGATGGCCTGGGCGGCGGCATCAATCTGCGCCGTATCCACATCCGGCGATAGGCTGAAGCGAAGCGCGCTTTCCATCCGCTCCCGAGGCACCCCCATCGCCGTTAGCACATGGCTGTGCCGCTGCTTGCGCGATGAGCACGCCGACCCATTGCCGGCATACATGCTTTCCGCCTCCAATGCATGCAGCATGGTCTCCGCCCGTACAGGCGCAAAGGAGAGGTTGAGGATGTGGTCGGCCGCATCAGCGCTATCTGGCACCGGTCCATTGACGTGCAGCGTGGGAATGCCTGCCACCAGGCGTTCCAGCAGCCGCAGCTTCAGCGTGCGCATGGCGTGCTCCTTGGGATATGAGGCGATAGCCGCGGACAACCCGGCAATCCCTGGCGTGTTTTCCGTGCCGGAGCGCAGCCCCTTCTCCTGCCCACCTCCATATAGAATGGGCGACAGACGAACGCGCTCCCCAACCCATAGGGCACCGATGCCCTTGGGGCCATGGATTTTGTGCGCGCTCAACGCATAGCTGTCGATGCCCCACGCCTGCACCGGGCAGTCATGCCGCAGAAAGCCCTGCACGCCATCCACATGCAATAGCGCGTCCGGACATTTCTCGTCCCGCAGCTTGCTTACCTGCGCAAGGGGTTGTATGGCACCGGTCTCATTATTGACCTGCATCACACAAATCAACCTTGTATCGCCGGTCAATTGCGCCTCAAAATGGTCGATGTCCATCACGCCGTCCGGCTGCAGGGCAATCTCCGCAACCTCATACCCATATGCCGACAGTGCCTTACAGCTCTCTATCACCGCCGGATGCTCCCCCGCAGAATACAGCACGCGGCCGCCCGGCCCACGGTCCTTCAGGGGGCCTAAAATGGCCAGGTTATCGGCCTCCGTTCCACCGGAGGTAAAGATGACCTGCCCGCCGTTTGCATGCAAGGCCTGCCTGATTTGATCTCGGCAGCCGTTCATGTGCTTTTCCACGGCAAGCGCCGGCGCGTACAACGCAGATGGATTGAAATAGCCATCCGTCATTGCTGAACGCATGGCCTTTATCACCGAATCAGCGGGGCGCGTGGTCGCGCTGTTGTCCAAATAAATGTCCATTTTCACTCAGTTCTGCTGCATCTTGCCGGGTCCGGCCGCGCGAATAATCAAGTTGCGCATCTCCTCGCTGGGCTCAATCACCATGAGGGACTTTTGCCCATCCTTTTGAAAGAACATATAGAACAGCTCCGCCTCCCGATTGAGAAACCAATTGATGCGCTTGATATTGGGCATGTTAAGGTAGCGGCGGAAAGAACCGCTGTTCACCATGCCTACCGCCTCCACATTGCGCACATTCATGGTGCCCAGCGCCTTGCGCTTGCGGTTGTTAAATACCTTCGCAAAATCAAGCACGCCATTGGTAAAGGTGTACTCGTATTCCGTCTTGATACGGTCCTTGTATAAAAACAGGAACACGGCGGTGGCGATCATCAGCAGGGTAATGACAATATCTAACAGCATGCGCGTGCTGAAGCCCTGTGTGCTGATGGTCATCGTAATGAGGTTGAACATAAAGATGGCAAGCAACCCGGACAGAATCATCATCACCCAGGCCAATGCCATCATGATGTTTTCCGCACCACGGTTTCGTTTGGTGACAACCTCTTCCATAAATTGATCCATATGTTTCTCCTATCGGTAAAATATGGGAACAATGAGCCCGATGACCGCGCCGAAGAATACCTCGGTGGGTGTGTGACCGATTAGCTCCTGCAGTTCATCGTCCCCCAGCGGTTTGCCTTCCACCAACATGCGGTGCAAGATGCGGTTTATCACCTGGCTGTGCTTGCCCGTCTGCAGGCGGACGCCCATGGCATCGTAAATCACCACCATGGTGATGGCCACGGCAATGGCAAATGAGGTGGAGCCAAGACCCTCTCTGGCAGCAATCATCGAGGTGAGCGCAACCAGAAACGCCGTGTGGGAGCTGGGCATGCCGCCCATGCCAAACATGCGGCGGAAATTGAAGCCGTGGTGCACACGCCAGTCAATCAATACCTTTATGAGCTGTGCCACAAACCAGGCCACCATGGCACAGATAAGAATGTCGTTTCGCAGCAGGTCCGCCACTTCATGCCTCCATACAACATGTTCAACCGCAGGTCTTTCATTGTACCCGCTTCAGGCTGTTGAGCGCAAGTTGGGCCAGGAACTGCCCCTGCTCACCAAATCCATTTGCCGCAGTAACAGCAGTATCGATATGCCGGGCAGCATCCTGCCGGGCCGCCTGCACCCCATAGACCGCAGGCCAGGTCAGCTTGCCGTGCCCTGCATCCTGACCGGTATGCTTGCCCAGCAACTGCTGCTCCCCTTCTAAATCCAATAAGTCATCCACGATTTGAAAGGCCAGCCCCAGGTGCAGGCTGTATTGCTCCCCCAGCGCAAGCTGTTTGTGATTGGCCCCGGCCAGCGCCAACCCTCCCAGCAGGGCTGCCGCAATCAGGTCAGCGGTTTTGTGCTGGTGAATATAGCGCAGCATATGCTCATCGGCCGGTTTTCCTTCCATGGCGATGTCCGCGGTTTGGCCCGCGATCATGCCGCGCCCTCCGGCACGCGCAGCAATTTGTGCCAACGCCGCCAAGGCATTGGCGTGACCGCTGTGCGCCATGGTTTCATACGCCATATTCAGCAATGCGTCTCCAGCCAGAATGGCCATTGCTTCGCCATATACCTTATGGCTGGTGGGTTTGCCGCGCCGCAAATCATCGTCATCCATGGCCGGCAAATCGTCATGGATGAGCGAATAAGTATGAATCATTTCCACGGCCATAGCAAAGGGCAGCGCGGGCGTGACATCATCATGCAGCAGGTTATACGCGGCAAGCAGCAACACGGGGCGCAAACGTTTCCCGCCTGCCAACAGGCTGTATCGCATCGCGTCTCCCAACATCTTGGGCATAGTCTGCTCCGGCCAATCCGCCTGTTGAATGGGGATTGCGCGTTCCAGAGCCTGCTCTATTATCTGCTGATAGGTAGCGTATTGAGCGTCATAGCCCATCATGATCCTCCACAGGCTTTAGCGCGCCGTCCTTCAGCGACATCAGCTTTCCTTGCGCGGTTTCCAGTTCCTTGGTCAATTCCTGGGAGATGCGAATGCCCTTTTCATAGGCCTGCATCAGTGCCTCCAGTGACAGGCCGCCCTCTTCCATGGTGTTGGCCAGGGCCTCTAAGGCCTCCAGCTTGGCTTCAAAGCCGATATCCTGTTTCTTCTGCGTCACAGAAATTCCTCCAATTTTGTCGAAAGCACTTGCACCTCAGCGCGGCCATCATGAAAAACCAGCGAAAACTGCTCCGGCAGTTCGCCCACGCCCGTCAACAGCTGTCCCTCATGCATGGCGAGTGCATATCCCCTTCGTAGCGTTTCTCCCGGGCCCAGCGCCTGCAGCTTGCCCAGCAACGCATCCACCCTTTGTTTGCGTTCCCTCAGCCCGGCGCCATAAGCCCCAAGCAGAGCCTGGTTGGCCACGGCGAGCCGGTGCGCGTACCCCTGCAACCTCATGGCAGGGCTAAATCGCTCAAGCCTTCCGGCCGCTTGTTGTGCACGTGCGGACAGGGTCAACAGATGATTCATCGCCTGCCGGTTCAGCACGTTGCGAAGCGTTAGGATACGCTGCGCCAGCTCCTTTTTATCCGGCACAGCCAGTTCCGCCGCGGCGGAAGGCGTGGGCGCCCGCATGTCGGCCGCGAAATCCGCCAGGGTGGTATCCGTCTCGTGCCCCACCGCGGATATCACGGGGATTGGACAGGCCGCAATGGCCCGCACCAGCTCCTCCTCGTTAAACGCCCACAGGTCCTCCATGGAGCCGCCGCCTCGGCCGATGATGATGACGTCCACATAACCCGATTGCGCCAGTTCCTGCAGCGCCTTGACAAGGTCCGCCGCAGCGCCATCACCTTGAACCTGGGCAGAGCGAAGGATAAGGGGCATGTTGGGAAACCGGCGGCGAGTGACGGTCTTGATGTCGTGCAGCACCGCGCCGGACGCGGATGTAATCACGCCAACCGCCCGTGGTAGCAGCGGCAAAGGGCGTTTGCGCGAAGCATCAAACAACCCTTCCTTAAGCAGCTTGTCCTTGAGGGCATTGTAGCGCTCAAACAATTCGCCCACGCCGTCCTGCAGCATGGCCTCCGCGTAGAATTGATAGCTGCCGCTCACGGTATACAAACCGGCTGAGCCCACCAACACCACTTTCATGCCATCCTGCGGCTTGAAACGCAAGCCCATATTGTGTTGACGAAACATCACACAGGCAATGCGGCTGTGCTCATCCTTCAGCGAAAAGTACCAGTGTCCCGATGCGTAGGGCCGAAAATTGCTCACTTCGCCGCGCACCGCGATGCCTTGCAGCATGGGGTCCCCGGCGAGGGAGCGGCGCACATATTCATTCAGGTCACTGACGCTCAGCGCGCTTGCCTGCATGCCGCCTCCAGCGTATTTTCCATCAACATGCTGATGGTCATCTTGCCTACCCCGCCGGGCACGGGCGTAATGTAGCCAGCAACGTCCTTGACCGCATCATAATCCACATCACCCACCACCTTGCCATCCACACGGTTGATGCCAACATCCACCACGGCGGCGCCGGGTTTTACCATGTCAGCTGTCACAAAGTGCGGCTTGCCGATGGCAGCTACCAACACATCAGCGCGCCTGCAATGCTCCTTCAGGTTTTGTGTACGGGAGTGACAGATGGTCACTGTGCAGTTTTCTGCCAACAGCAGCATCGCCACAGGCTTGCCCACGATGTTGGAGCGGCCAATCACCACCGCATCTTTGCCCGACAGCGGGACACCCGATTGTTTGAGCATGTACATGATCCCCTTGGGGGTGCAGGCAACCACGCCCTCCTGGCCGGTGAACAGCCTGCCGGCGTTGTCGATATGGAATCCATCCACATCCTTCTGGGGCAAAATGCTGGCCAGCACCGCTTCCTCATCCAGGTGCTTAGGCAGCGGCAATTGCACCAAAATGCCGTGGATTTGCGGATCCTGGTTCAACGCCTCTATCGCCTCAATCAGTTCCTCCTGGGCGATGTCCTTGTCCAGTTTGACCGTCCGGGAATAGATGCCGATGGTCTCACAAGCAATTCCCTTGTTACGCACATAGATTTGACTGGCAGGGTCTTCCCCCACCAACACAACGGCCAGACCGGGGTGAATCCCCTCTTCTTTCATCTGCGCCACACGCGCAGCCTGCTCTCGGGTCAATGCCTCCGACATGGTTTTGCCACTCAATACTTGTGCCATGGTTTCCTCCTTATCATAAAAAATGCTTCTGTGCACCAATCATCGCCACCCCGGCCGCGTTATCGCCTGATAACTGCGGCTGCCCATACAGAATGCGCAGCCCCAACCGCCGTGCCTTGTTTCGCTGGTTGATCAATACCCGCAGCAGTTCAGAAGAAGCAACGCCGCCAAATATCACCACGTCCGCCAGCCCGGTCGACTGCTTAGCCAAAGCCAACATCTTGACCACTGTACGCGCGACCAGGTCAAACACTTCAGCTGCGATATCCTCAGCAGGCAAATCGCCTTGTACTGCATCACGCAATGCCTGCGTTTCAGCGCCAGAAAAATGACATCCTGCCGGAGAAATGCTCGCGCCATATCGGCCAGAAGCGCTTCCCGACATGGCCAATTTTTCCAACGACGGACCCGCCGGAAAGGGCAAACCCAGTTTTACGCCAACGCGGTCTATCAGCTGGCCTGCGTGCAAATCGAGTGAACGCGTAAGCAAAGTCAGTTGTTCACCCTCGCTGGCCAGCAGCTCGGTGGTGCCGCCGGATAGATGCAATGCCAGGTATCGTTTCGGTTGGTCCTTCTGACCAATCAGCGCGGCGGCCAGGTGCCCCCGCTGGTGGGTGGTCTTGTAGCAAGGCACGCCCAGTACAGCCGCCAAGGACTCCGCCATGGATGCCCCTGCCCGAAAAACCGGCATGTAGGAGTTGCCGTCATCCACCGGGCGGTCAGATGCACATACCGCTGAAATATCGACAGATAATCCCTGCATGGCTTGCCTGACCACCTCAGGAAGTTGCCTGATATGCGCAAAAACGGCCTCGCTCTGTCGAAGGCCGCGTGTGCCGGGTTCAACCGGCAGAAGCATTCTGCTGGACGCCAGCAGGCACATTGTTACGTCGACAACCGCGCAGGAGGTGGTGTAGCAACTTGTATCCAGGCCCAGAACGGCCCTCATGCCCCCTGATTCTCCCGCACATAACTGCCCAGCACACCGTTGACAAACTTGCTGTCACTGTCCTCGCCATAGCGCTTGGCCAGCTCCACCGCCTCGTTGATAATCACCTCGGGCGGGGAATCCTTCAGGTAGGCCAACTCGTATATCGCAAGCCGCAGGATAGAGCGCACCAGCACCGGTATCCGCTCCAACTCGCGGGTGGTACTGCGGGATGCAATCTCCCGGTCTATGTCCTCACCCCGCTCGCGCATGCCATCAAGAAGTGCCTGAATATAGGTATCGTCCGCCGCTTCGTCCGACTCAAAGGCAATCAGCCCCAGCAGCGTATCCTGCCCGCCTTCTCCACCAAGCATTTGTTCGTATATCATCTGCATTGCCGCTCTGCGGGCAGCCAATCTCGACATCCGGCGTTACTCCTGCGGCGCTGAAGGTTCTTCAGGCTTTTTCGCTTCTGCTTCCTTCTTTTCCAGGGCTTTCTTAACCTTTTCCATGTCCTCTGGCCCGTAGGTGACCTTTTTGGTGGACGGCGGAAATAGTTTGTTCACCAGTTTGCGCGCGGAATCCTCCAGGTTATCGGATGCGCCGACAAAATAGCCTGCAGCCGTAATGACCGCGACCAGCAGTGTCTTCCAGAAGCCCAGATAGACCAGCATCAGGCCGAACACAAAGAATACGCCAGCGTAAACTAACTTGCGCGCAGGGTTGCCGGGTTTGTTCCAATCGTGCATATGCTCATCAATTCCCTTCATGATGCTGTTCATCCACCGGGGCAGACTGTGCATCCTCGCTCATCAGAGGTATATCAGGGTCAGGCTGGCTTTCCACTTTTTCAGCGGGCTTTTTGCCAAAGCCAAACCAGCTGTGCTTTTCCTGTGGTTCCAACGTTTCTTCTGCCGATGCTTTCACCTCAGCCACTGGTGGGTCCTGCATAAGGAAGGGGGAATTCGTTGCCACCGTGTCCGCCGTTTCTACCGATACGCGGACTTCCTTGACATCCACGCCCGAGGCACTGAGAAGGTGCTGGCGCACCTCTTTTTGCAGCGCGGTAACCGCCAGCGGTATGCTGATGTTGCCGGCCATGGCTACCTTCAAATCGATGACAACGCCATCGCGTCGGTTGTCCACGGTCAACCCCTTCAGGCTCATCTCCTCGTGGTTGGCCATCACCTTGTGCACCAGGCTCTCCATCGCCTTGACGGAGATGCGCAGCTCCCCTCCTGCTGTCTGCTGGATGACAAAGTCCTCCTGGTTCTTGCGGCCGGACCTGGGCAGGCTGAGCAAGTAGATGCCGAAGGCAAACAGCAAAACGCCAATCACCAGAATCAGCCATCGGTTGATAACCAAGCCTTCTAACCCGAAGATGGACACAGATACCCTGTCCACCCCAAAGCCAATCAAAAAGACCCCCAAGCCCGATACGGCGGTCAGAAAAGCGCCCACAAACAAAAGGATCCGATCAATAAACTTCATCTTCATTCGATCATCCCCCTGATGCCAGGCCATCAGGCCTTGCGGCTTTTCTTGGTCGGCTTGTTCTCCTTGGGTGATTCTTCTGCAACCGGTTCGTCCGCGGGGATGGCTGCATCCTCAACAACCGGAGCTACTTGGGGCACTTCGTCTGCCGGCGCTTCAACAACCGCCTCCGGGACAGCGTCCTTTGCCTTTGCGTCCTCTTCGGCGGGCTTTTCAACAATAGGCTCCGCAGCCTCTTCCTTTTTCTGCTTGGATTTTTTCTTGCTGCTGCCAGGCAGGTTGGGTACATTGGCCGCTTCCAGGTTGGACTGAACCTCGCGCTTTTCCTTCTCAAAGCTTACGCCCTGGATGTGCACATCCACGCGCACAACTTTGAGGCCTGTCATGGCTTCGATGGATTTGCGGACATTCTCCTGCACTTCGGTAGCCACCTTCTGGATGGGCTGACCATACTCCACAATGGCGTACAGGTCGATGGATACTTCTTCGGTGCCCACCTCGACCTTGACGCCGCGGGTGATGTTGCGATTTTTTCCGATAATGTCGCCAAAGCCGCCGCTGGTGACCATCCCGGCGATGCCCTCAATCTCGTTGGCGGCTATGCCGGAAATAATGGCAATGACCTCATTGGCGTAGGTAATGGTACCGCCGTCGGGCGATTCTATCTCCGCGTTGACGGGTAGGTTTTCATTCTTAGGTGCCATGCGACACACCTCCTCCTATATCAGAGCCAGTATAGCAAAATTAGCGCGCCCGCGCAATACAGCCGGGTTTCCAACCACGGGGCGGTAACTGTTGCAGGTTCCCCTGCCCTCTGCTACACTACAGGCAAAACCAATACACTCCAAAGGAGGATATGCAGTATGCTGAACTTTGATTTTTACGCCCCGGCCCGCATCATCTTTGGCAAGGATACCCAACAGAAAATCGGCGAGGTGCTCAAACCGCACGCGAAAAAAGTGCTGCTGCACTATGGCGGCGGCAGCATCAAAAAATCCGGCTTGTTTGACCAGGTCGTCGCATCGCTCAACGAGCATGGCATTGCCTATGTGGAACTGGGCGGCGTCCAGCCAAACCCGCGCCTCAGCCTGGTGCACGAGGGGATTCGGCTCGCCAAGCAGGAGCAGGTGAACCTCATCCTGGCAGTTGGCGGCGGCAGTGTCATCGACTCGGCCAAGGCCATCGCCATGGGTGTACACCTCGACCACGATGTGTGGGATGTCTATGAGAAGCAACTACCGATCGAGAAGGCCCTGCCCGTCGCCATCGTGCTCACCATCCCTGCCGCGGGCAGCGAGTCGAGCGGCGATACCGTTATCACCAATGAGGAAAAGAGCCTGAAATACGGCTATGGCAGCAACAAACTGCGCCCGCTCATCAGCATCATGAATCCGGAACTGTTCTTCACGCTGCCCAAGAACCAGATTGCTAACGGCGTGGCAGACATGATGAGCCATGTGTTTGAGCGCTACTTCACCAACACGACCCATACCGACCTCACCGACGGCCTGTGCGAGACGGTGCTGCGCACCATCATGCTCAACGGTCCCAAAGTACTTGCCAATCCACAGGATTACGATGCCTGGGCCGAGATTGGCTTCAGCGGCACGGTGGCGCATAACGGGCTGGTTGGCATGGGCCGCGAGCAGGATTGGGCGTGCCATAACATGGAGCACGAGCTGAGCGCCATCTACGATGTAGCGCACGGTGCGGGCTTGGCTGTGCTGACGCCGGCCTGGATGCGCTATGTGTACAAGGATAACATTGACATGTTCGTTCAGTTCGCCGTTAACATCATGGGCGTCCAGATGAGTTACCGTGACAAGGATGCCCTGGTGCTGGAGGGCATTGCCCGGCTTGAAGCCTTCTTCCGCCGCATGGGCCTGCCGCAGACGCTGCGTGAACTGGGTATTGATGACACCCGGTTGAAAGAGATGGCCAAGAAAGCCACCAGCATTGCCTTTGGCGAAGAGTATCCCCTGGGCAACTTGAAGAAACTCGCCTGGCAGGATGTGGTCAACATCTATCAAATGTGCAAATAATCTGCTATCAAAAAGCGACGGGGCTTGCGTTGCTCCGTGGCTTTTTGTTTTGGCTAATCGTATATGCGTTGCCGAACCGGGTCATCACAGACCAATACATCCGGCCCCAGGTCCTTGAAGCGGCAAATCATTTCGTTGGTCATCGCCACCCCCATGTGCGGCACATTGATATCCGCGCGCGATACAAAGATGGCCTCCGACAGCTCCCGCTCATCCCGGATGATGGTGTTCGCGCCATCCACATGGGCGTAAAAGCCCGCCAACATGGACCCCGTGAAAGGCCAGGGCTGGCTTTTGTAGTAGGTGATATGCTTCACCTTCAGGCCGGTTTCTTCCATGACTTCACGTTCAACGGCCTGCTCCAACGTTTCGCCCACTTCGGCATACCCTGCGACCAGCGCGGGTCGTGGGTTCTCTCGGCCGGCGTATTTGGTCAGCAGCAGCCTGTCGCCATCCACCACGCCCACAATCACCGCCGGCATTATCTGCGGGTACTCGCGGTGGCCGCACTCGCCACATACCATGGCGCGCTCCTGGCTGTCGTGCTGCATTTGCGCGCTGCAACACCCACAATACTTTCGGCTGGCATACCATCGGTATAGGTGGTGCGCGGCAACGCCGGCGAAACACAGGTGACGCGGCGTACCATAACGCAACTGCTGCACAGGGATAAACAGACGACTTTCAGGGAGGCTTGTCAGCGCCTCCCGCTCCACGAGGAAGTACCTTTGGCCGCCCAGTGAAAACAGGTAAGTACACTGTTCAGGAGAAACGTCCAACTCCCCCACCGTGGGGAACCCTATCGCTTCATCCCGGCCAACCAATATCTCATCACCCTGGCAGCAGATGGCTGTGTCCGTCTCACCGGCCAAAATCGCCTGGTAACTGTTGTCAAATGTCAGGGGAGCAAACTCATGCAGCATGCTCGTTAGCCTTCGGCGTTGTCACGCCTTGTCCCCCTGGTCAAAGATGATGTGCAGCATACGCAGCTGCTCCTCCGGCACGGGGGCCGGGGTATCCATCATCAGACAGGAGGCATTCTGCGCCTTGGGGAACGCGATGACATCACGCAGGCTCTCTGCCCCGGTCAGCATCATCATCAGGCGGTCGATGCCAAAGGCAAAGCCACCGTGCGGCGGTGTACCGTATTTGAACGCCTCCAGCAGGAAGCCAAAGCGCTCCCACGCTTCCTCATGCGTGAAGCCAAGCCAGTTGAACATGCGCTCCTGCAAATCGCTGGCGTGGATGCGGATGGAACCGGAGCCCATCTCGATGCCGTTGAAGACCAAGTCGTAGGACTTGGCACGCACCAATTCGGGCGTCTTGTCCATCAGGTCAAAGTCTTCTTCCATGGGCATGGTGAAGGGATGATGCGCCGCCTGGAACCGCTTCGCCTCCTCGTCCCACTCCAACAGTGGAAACTCTGTAATCCACAGCAGGTTGTATTTGCTTTTGTCAATCAGGTCCAGCTCACGCGCAAGCCTTCCACGCAGCTGCCCCATGGCGGTTAGAGCAACGGGCTTTTTGTCGGCGATGAGGAACAGGGCATCGCCGGGCTGCACATCCATGCGCGCCAGCAATCCCTTCAGTTTCTCCTCGCTGATGAACTTGGCGAAGGAGGAACGGACGCTACCATCTTCCTGCAAGGCCAGCCAGGCCAGCCCCTTCACGTGATAGGTTTTGACAAATTCACCAAGGGCGTCCATCTCTTTGCGCGACAGACGGGCAGCGGCCTTCTTGGCCGTGATGGCGCACACTGTCTGGCCGCCTTCCACCGCCTGTTCAAAGATGGAAAACCCGCAGTTTTGCACCACGTCATTCACCGTCGAAATGGTCATGTCATAGCGCGTGTCTGGCTTGTCGGAGCCATAGTTTTCCATGGCGTCCTTCCAGGTCATGCGCGGCAGCGGCAGCGGCAAATCGATGCCCTTCACTGCCTTAAACACGGCCGCAAAGGCACCTTCCACCACGCGCTGCACATCCTCCGGCTCTACAAAACTCATCTCCAGGTCCAACTGGGTGAACTCCGGCTGCCGGTCGGCCCGGCTGTCCTCATCTCGGAAGCAGCGGGCCACCTGGAAGTAGCGGTCCATCCCGGCCAGCATCAATAACTGCTTGTAGATTTGCGGGCTCTGCGGCAGGGCGTAGCACTCACCTGGATGGATGCGACTGGGCACCAGGAAGTCTCTGGCGCCTTCAGGGGTCGATTTGGTCAGAATCGGTGTCTCAAATTCGGCAAAGCCCTGGGAAACCATATGGTTGCGAATGGCAGTCGTCACCTGTGAGCGCGCCAGCATAATCTGCTGCATGCTTGGCTTGCGCAGGTCCAGATAGCGGTACTTCAGGCGCACGGCCTCGTTGTCTTTTGCGCCATCCTCTATATAAATGGGCGGTGTCTCTGCAGCGTTGAGGATCTTGGCTTCATTGACAATAACCTCCACATGCCCGGTGGCCATGTGTTCATTGACTGCATCAGCCGCGCGCAGCGCTACCTGCCCCTTTACCGCCAGCACATACTCTGACCGCAGCGCCTCACCCAGCGCGTAGACCTCCGCGGGCAAAGTATCGGACTTGAACACAACCTGCACCATGCCGGATACATCCCGCAGCCACACAAAGATGATGCCGCCCATATTGCGGGCGCGCTGCACCCAACCCATGAGCGTCAGTTCGCGGCCCACCATGCCCTCATTCACTTCGCCACAGCGGCAGTCCCGCCGCCATCCACCCAAAAACTCTGCCATGATTCTCTCCTCCTAACGGTTATGAAGCAACATATTTGCGATATTCTCTACCGCGCCATCCAGGGGAATTTCGGTTTCTTCGCCGGTTTGCATATCCCGAAGGCGCACATTGCCGCGCTGCATTTCCTCGCCGCCCACCATCACCAGCATGCGCACATCCAGCTTGTTGGCGTATTTGAACTGCGCGCGCAGGCTGCGGCTATTGTGGTCACACTCCGCCCGCAGGCCTGCAGAACGCAGTCCCAGCGTCAATTGGAAAGCTGCTGTCAGGGACTCCGACTCAATGTTGGCCACATACGCCTGGTACTGTGCCGGCTCGGGGATGGAAATGCCGCGGTTCTCCAGCTCCATCAGGATGCGCTCCATGCCGATGCCAAATCCCACGGCCGGCAAATCCGGCCCGCCCAGCATCGCCACCAGGCCGTCATAGCGCCCGCCGCCACACAAGGCCAATCCCTCACGGACGCCATGCATGATAATCTCGAACACTGTTTTGGTGTAGTAATCAAGCCCGCGTACAATGTGCGTGTCCACCTTATAGCGAACACCTGCCGCATCCAGCAATTTTTGCAGCTGGGTAAAGTGGCTGTCACACTCCTCACACAGCATATCCAGCACCACCGGAGCGTCGGCCACGATGCGCTTACAGCCCGGCTCCTTGCAATCCAGAACCCGCAAAGGATTACGGTCAAACCGCTGGCGGCAATTGTCGCACAGGTGCTCCAGGTTGTCGCCCAGGTATTCGCGCAAACGCTGATGATAGGCTGGGCGGCATGTCGGACAGCCGATGGAGTTGATATGCACCGTCAGGTCATCTAGTCCAAGCCCTGACAGCATGTTGAGCAGCATGGAAATGAGCTCCGCATCCGCTGTCGGCTCCTTCGCGCCAAAGCACTCCATGCCAAATTGGTGATGTTCGCGAAGGCGGCCATGCTGCGGGTTCTCATACCGGAAGATGGGGTTATTGAGGTAATACATCTTCTGCGGCTGCGCCTGGGCAAACAGTTTGCCCTCAATCAACGCGCGCACGGCGCCCGCCGTGCCCTCGGGCTTCAGGGTAATGCTGCGCCCACCCTTGTCTTCAAAGGTATACATCTCCTTTTGCACGATATCGGTGGTGTCGCCGACGCCGCGCAAAAACAACTCCGTATGCTCAAATACAGGCGTGCGCACCTCACGGTATCCTGCCAGTGCCGCAGCGCTGCGCATGGCAGCCTCAATGTGCTGTACCTTGTAACTGTCCTGCGGAAGGGTATCTTTGGTTCCCTTGGGTGCCTGTATCATTCGCTTCCTCCCATAAAACAACCCATGCATTGTTATGCATGGGACGAATTGCTTCGCGGTGCCACCCAGCTTGCACGTATGTGCCGCTCAACGCCGGTATCGCTGGCTGCGCCGGCTCTCGCCGGAGGCTCCGGGGTGTCTATCTGTCAGTTTGCCGGGGGCTTACAGCCACAGACCCCCTTCTCTTTGAGCAAACAGCGTACAGCCTCTTCCCTTCAACGCCGATGGGCGTATTATATGGCGCTTGCATCCCTTTGTCAATGACGATGCGCTATGCTATAATTCATTCATCACAAAGGAGGTTAAGGATATGAGTGAATGTGACAATTGCTTGACACCAATCATCCGGCTGGATGTTAATCACCTCATGAGCGATGTGGTGGGCGACCGATATGGCCTGTCCGCCGATGAATTGGACGCAGTTCAACCCGCTGCCACCAGAGCGTTTGAAGCGGTACAGCGCAACCGCGGCCAGGGATGGCTGGGCTGGACAGAGCTGCCCTACAACCAGGATGAGGTTGTGGCAGACATTGAGCAAACCGCCAAGGAAGTGCGTGCGCGCTTCAAGGCTTTTGTCGTGCTTGGTATCGGCGGCAGCGCGCTGGGCCCCATCGCCGTACATCAGGCGCTCAACCACCTGCACTATAACGAATTGAGTGATGAGAAGCGACCCGGCCCCCGTTTTTACGTGGAAGACAATAACGACCCGGAGCGCATGCAGGCGCTGTTGGATGTGGTGGACTTGAAAACCACCTGCTTTAACATCATCACCAAATCAGGTGCCACCGCGGAGACCATGAGCCAGTACCTGATCGTCGCCGACGCGCTCAAAAAGGCCGTGGGCGATGGCTGGCAGCAGCATATCATCGCCACCACCGACCGGGAGAAGGGCAATCTGATTAAACTGGCCAAGCAGGAAGGATTCAAAACCTTCTATATCCCATCCTCGGTGGGCGGCCGTTTCAGCCAATTGAGCCCGGTTGGTCTGCTGGCTGCTGCGGTATGCGGCATTAACATCCGCCTGATGCTCAGCGGCGCCAAATGCATGGACCAGCAGTGCGACACGGATGATATTTGGCGTAATCCGGCGCTGCTGGAGGCCGTTATTCAGTATGTGCTGATGGAGTCCGGCATCAACGTGCATGTGATGATGCCTTATGCCGATAGCCTGAAGTATATGGCCGACTGGTTTTGCCAACTGTGGGCAGAGAGTCTGGGCAAAAATGTGACCCGCAAGGGCATGGCAGTCAATGTCGGGCAGACACCCGTCAAATCCCTGGGCGTTACAGACCAGCACAGCCAGCTGCAGCTGTACACCGAAGGGCCCTATGATAAGGTCATCACCTTCCTCAAGGTAGAGGCATTCCGTACAACGACAGACATTCCCCATGGCTGTGAGGAGTTCCCCGATGTGGCGTTCCTGGGCGGCAAAACGCATAATCAACTCATTGAGGCGGAGCGCCAGGGCACCGAGTACGCCTTGCTTCGTGCGGGCCGCATGAGCCAGACCATCACGTTGCCTGTTGTCAACGCGCACACCATCGGCCAGTTGATTTACTTCCTGGAGCTTGTTACCGCCTATGTGGGCGAGCTGCTGGACATTGACGCCTTCAATCAGCCGGGTGTGGAGGAATCCAAAATCGCCTCCTATGCCGTGCTGGGGCACGCCGGTGACAAGTATCGCGCAAAGCAGCAAGAGATGGCTGCCGCCCCGGCTTCGCTGGAGAAGTATATCCTATAGCCTGCAAGCATTACAATAACATGGGCGCCGCAGCCGCGGCGCCCATGTTATTGTCAGAATGGCCTTATTGCTCCGGCTGATAGCGCAGGATTGGGTTGCGCGCAGCCCCCACCTCATCGGGCCTGCCGATGGGCGTTGTGACCGGCGCCTGGTGCAGGCGCTCCGGATTTGTGTCAATCATGTCCCGAATGGCGCGGAAGGCTTCCGCCGCTTCGTCCAGAGCCTCGCGGCTTTCTGTCTCCGTCGGCTCCAGCATCAGCGCTTCATGCACGATTAGCGGGAAGTACATCGTAGGCGGATGCATGCCATAGTCTATCAACCCCTTGGCTACATCCAGCGCCGAAACGCCGGACTCGCGCTTGGTTTTCTCCAGCGTGAGCACAAACTCGTGCATGCACACATGGTCGTATGCGACCGGGAAGTACTTTTTCACAGCATGCATAAGGTAATTGGCGTTGAGCACTGCCGTTTCACTGGCGGCCTGCAGGCCGTCCGAACCGAGTGTCAGGATATAGGTCAGTGCACGTACCAAAATACCGAAGTTGCCGTAGTAGGAGCGCACCTGGCCGATGCTGTCGGGCTTGCGTTCCTCACCCAGGATGGAAGCCGGCAGATAAGGGCTCAGGATGCTTTTGCATCCGACGGGGCCACATCCGGGGCCGCCGCCGCCGTGCGGCGTTGAGAATGTCTTGTGCAGGTTGAGGTGGACCACATCAAAGCCCATATCCCCCGGGCGCACCTTGCCCATGATGGCATTGAGGTTGGCACCGTCGTAATAGCACAGCCCACCACATGCGTGTATGATTTCGGTGATCTCCAGAATATTGGTATCAAACAGACCCAGCGTGTTGGGGTTGGTCAGCATAAGTCCGGCCACTTCGTCCGAACAAGCTGCCTTCAGCGCCTCCATATCCACACAGCCGTTGGCGGCAGAGGGAATGTTGATTACGCTGTAGCCAACCATGGCAGCACTTGCCGGATTTGTGCCATGGGCCGAATCGGGAACGATGATCTTGGTACGTTTGGTGTCGCCGCGCATCACATGATATTTCTTCATGAGCAACAAACCGGTGAACTCGCCATGCGCGCCGGCCGCGGGCTGGAAACTCATATTGTCCATGCCGGTGATTTCGCATAACAATTTTTCGGCTGTGTCAATCACCTCGCGGCAGCCTTTGACCGTATTAGCGGGCTGAAGGGGGTGCACAGCGGCGAAATTCGGGTCGCCCGCCGTCGCTTCGTTGATGCGCGGGTTGTATTTCATGGTACAGGAGCCCAGCGGGTAAAAACCGCTGTTCACGCCAAACGCCTGCTTGCTCAGCCTGGTGTAGTGACGAATCAGCTCCACCTCGGTCAACTCAGGCAATTTGGGCGCATCTTTGCGCAACAAACTATCCTGGGGCAAGCCTGCCTGAGGAACATCGCAGTCCGGCAGGTAATTCATCTGGCGGCCTTTAGCCCCCAATTCAAAGACAAGTTTCATTTCGCGCACACCTCCTGCACAGCATTGACCACTTCATCAATGGTCTGTTTGCTCAGCTTTTCGGTGACGCACCATAGCATATTGCCATCCACCGGCAGACCGCTGAGGATGCCCTTCTCCATCAGGGCTGCTTCCAGCGCCTTGGCCTCCATGGGGGTAGTGGTCACAAACTCATTGAAGAAAGCGCCATCATAGGCCAACTTAAACCCCGGTATCCGGGTCAGCTGGTCGGCGAAGTAATGCGCTTTGTGGTAACAGAGTTCTGCCGCGCGGCGAATGCCCTGAGGCCCCATGGCAGACATGTAGACAGCCGCTGTCATGGCACACAGCGCCTGGTTGGAGCACACGTTGCTGCCTGCCTTCTCCCGGCGGATATGCTGCTCGCGCGCCTGGAGGGTAAGCACAAAGGCTCGACGTCCCTGGTTGTCTTTGGTTTCGCCCACAATGCGGCCGGGCAGGGAGCGGGTCAGCTCTTTCTTCGCTGTCATAAAGCCCAGGTATGGGCCACCGTAGGAAAGCGGGATGCCCAGCGGCTGTCCCTCGCCTACTGCGATGTCCACGCCATATTCCGCCGGGGTTTTGAGCATACCGAGCGAGATGGGATACACGCCCATGATGGCCTTAGCGCCGGCTTTGTGCGTGATGTCAACCAAGGATTGCGCATCCTCAATCTGGCCGAAGAAGTTGGGCTGCTGCATGTACACGCAGGCCGTCTTTTCATTCAGCAGCTGTTCCAGCGCTGCCGCATCCGTCTGACCATCCTTGACTGGAATCAACGCAAACGGAACGTCCCGCCCCCAGCAGTAGGTGCGGATGGTTTCAATGACCTCGGGATGTGCCGCGGCGCTCACCAGCACGCCTTCGCGCCGGCGGTCCAGGCACATCATGGCGGCCTCCGCCGCGGCCGACGCGCCATCGTAGACCGAAGCGTTGCTGACATCCATGCCCGTCAACTCACAAATCATGGTCTGGTATTCAAAGATGCTCTGCAAAATGCCCTGGCTTAGCTCAGCCTGATAGGGCGTGTAGGTGGTCGAGAATTCTTCCCTGCTGGTGACGCTGCCCACGATGGCCGGGATGTAGTGGTCATAGGCGCCCGCCCCACGCAGCACGACGGGGAATGTCCGGTTTTTGGCCGCCATGCCGCGCATGGCATCGCGCACTTCCAGTTCGGATATTCCCTTGGGAATATTGAGCGGTTTGTTCAGCAGAACGCGCTTGGGTACATCGCTGTAGAGTTCATCAATGGCCTGATAACCTATGCTCTGCAGCATCTCCTGGCGTTCTTGCGGGGTGGATGGCAGATAGCTCCCCATCTCAGCCCTCCTTGGTCAGCTGCTCATATTCTTCCGCGGTGAGCAGTTCTTCCCTGTCCCCAATCTCATTCACGCGGACAATCCACGCCTCATAGGGAGCCTCGTTGATTTTTTCCGGCGCGTCCACCAGCTCCTCATTAACCTCGGACACGGTGCCCGTCACCGGGCTGATGATTTCGCTGACAGCCTTCACGGATTCGATATCCGCAAAGGAAGCACCCGCGGTCACAGCATCACCCACAAGGGGTACGTTGATATAAACGATGTCACCCAGTTCCTTCTGCGCAAAATCCGTCAGCCCAATAACGACGCTGTCCCCATCCTCTTTGACCCACTCATGGGACTTGGTATACCGAAGCTCTTTGGGAAAACTCATGTTACTCTTCCTCCTTGATATATGATGCGTTGCCGCATGGATTCTATTTTGTCTTGGCGCGGGTGTAGAACGGCAGCTCCACCACCTCGGCTGCCAGCTTGCGCCCGCGAACATCCACTATCAACTTCTCACCAACGGTAGCATACTCGCGATCTATCAAAGCCATCGCGATGGCCTTGCCCACAAACGGTCCCATGGTGCCGCTGGTGGTCTGTCCTATGCGCTGATCATCCTTGTACACATCGCTGCCTTCACGGGCAATGCCTCGGTCTGTCAGCGCTAGCCCCACCCGAATCTGCTTGGGTTCGCCCCGCTCTATCAGGGCCTGCTTGCCAATGAAATCAGGCTTGTCCATCTTGACAAAGAAGTCCAGCCCAGCCTGCAATGGTGTGATATCATCGTTCATTTCATGTCCATAGAGCGGCATGCCGGCCTCCAGGCGCAGCGTGTCGCGCGCGCCCAACCCGCAGGGTATCAGGCCCTCCTGCTGGCCGGCCTTCAGCAACGCCTCGGCCAGACCCTCGGCCGCCTCAGGCTTGCAATACAACTCGTATCCCAGTTCGCCAGTATATCCGGTACGCGATGCCAGACAATCCACGCCGGCGACATCCACATGGTCCCTGAATGTGTAGTACTTCGTCGGCAGCTTATCCGCATCCGCCACGCGCGCCATCACTGCGGGGGCATTGGGTCCCTGCAAGGCCAACTGGGCATACTGGGCAGACGAATCCGTGATGGTTACATCCCCCTGTGCATGCTGTTGAAACCAGCTATAATCCTTGTCCTTGTTGGCAGCGTTAACCACCAGCAGGTATTTTTCCTCGGCAAACTTGTAGACAATGAGGTCATCCACAATGCCGCCGCGCTCGTTGCAGATGGGGCTGTAGCGCACACGGCCGGTTTCCATCCCGCTGAAATCGTTGGTGAGCATCCGCTGAAGGTTGTTGAGCGCATCCGGCCCTTCAACCCATATCTCACCCATGTGCGATACATCAAACAAGCCACAGGCGCGCCGGACAGCATTGTGTTCAGCGATGACCCCCGTGGGATACTGAACAGGCAGCAAATATCCGGCGAAAGGCACAATCTTTCCCTGCAGGCGTACATGCAGGTCGTACAGCGGCGTCTTCTTTTCCATGAAACCCCTCCTGTTAAAAAAGGCACGCAAACATGTTGCGTGCCTCTGTTGTTGAACCTCGAGGATTCCCCCGCAAGGCGGAGTTGCCTCTTAGGTGCATTTCTGCTTTCCAGAGTTTCGTCCCAATCCGGTCTTGTTGCCTGAGAGTTTTTGCTATCCCCTTCGGCGCCGCTGCGCAAGCGGTCTCTCCCGGATTGCTCAACCGATTATTTTTTTGTGTTTCTGCGCAGGTACGCGGGTACCCCCAGGTCATCCTTTTCGGCTGCGGCCGGCTGCTGCGGACGAACGGGCGGCTGGTAGGGGTTTGCCTGTTGCACATAGGGCGGCTGGGTGGACGCGTAGGACTGCTGCGGCTGATACCCCTGCACATAGGGCTGTGGAGGCGTCATCTGCGGCACAGCGCTTGGGGCCGGGCGACCAGGGGTAGGGAAGAAACCGGTGGTATCCTGCTGGTCATACATGGCGGGAACCTGCGGCGCTTCAAAGGCGGGCGTTGTCCCTTCATGTACCTCAACAGGCGCACGGTTTTCATACGGATTGTAGGAGGCGGTGGCCGTGCCATAGGGCACCGAAGCCTTGAACGGTTTTTTCTTGGATTCGCGGGTTGGGAATGCTGTCTTTTCAAAGCCGGTCGCGATGACGGTGATGCGCACCTCATCCTTCAGGCTGTTATCCACACCGGCGCCAAAGATGATGTTGGCCTCGCTGTCGGCGGCTTCCTGAATCAGGCGGGCAGCCTCGTTGATATCCAGGATCGGCATATCCTCGCCGCCGGTGATATTGATGAGCACCGCGCGGGCACCATCGATCTTGGTCTCCAGCAGGGGGCTTGCAACCGCGTTCTTGGCGGCCTGCACCATGCGGTTCTCGCCCTTGCCGGTGCCGATGCCGATGTGTGCCATGCCGCCGGACTCCATGACGGTCTTGACGTCGGCAAAGTCCAGGTTGATGGTGGCGGGCAGGGCAATCAGGTCGGAAATGCCCTGGATGCCCTGGCGCAGCACGTCATCGGCCACGCGGAACGCTTCCATCATGGAGGTACCCTTGCTGACCACCTGCAAAAGACGATCATTGGGGATAACCACCAGTGTGTCCACATACTGCTTCAGCTCGTTAATGCCCATCTCAGCATTGCGCATGCGCTGCTTGCCCTCAAACTGGAAGGGCTTAGTGACCACCGCGATGGTCAGGCAGTTGAGCTCGCGGGCGATATCCGCCACCACAGGGGCAGCACCTGTACCGGTACCACCGCCCATACCGGCGGTAACGAACACCAGGTCAGCGCCCTTAAGCAGCTGGGCAATTTCTTCCCTGCTCTCCTCGGCAGCGCGCTTGCCAATCTCCGGCACCGCGCCAGCACCCAGGCCTTTGGTCAGCTTCTCGCCAATCTGTAGCGTGACATCGGCCTTAGAGGCCGTCAACGCCTGCCGATCTGTATTGACGGCAATGAATTCAACGCCCTTCAGCTGAGCTTCCACCATGCGGTTGACTGCGTTGGCGCCACCGCCACCACAGCCAACCACTTTAATAGACGCAAAGGATTGCTTTTGTTCCTGATCAACCTGCTGCAGTTCAAGCATGGTTTGTCCTCCTCACATGTGCGTGGAATCGTTGGGGCATCAGCCGCCGAACAATCCGCGGAAAAAGCCGCCGATGCCGGTTTGCGGTGCGCCTGCCCCTGTCTTTGTATCAATAATCAAATCCAACAGCCCCAGGGCACTGGAGTAAATGGGGCTGGAAAGCTTGACCGCCTTGCGCGGTAAATCCCGCACCGGCCGGCCAAGACATTCTGATAAAAACTCGCGTCCACCCCGGTTGATGGCCAGGCCGCCGCCCGTCAGATACACGACAGACCAGTTGCCCAAGCGTACACCGGACGTTTTGACGCAATCGTTGATGGCTTCGCAAATCTCCTCGGCCCGGGGCACCAGAATGTCCGCCACCTTTTCATAATCAAAGGTCTGGGTTCTGCCGTCGGCGGAGGTGATATCAAACGTGGGCTGTGACGTCGGCGCGCCAAATGTGTATGCGCGCTTAATCTGCTCCGCCTGATCCAGTGGAATATCCAGGCCGTAGGTCAGGTCGGCGGTGATGTGACCGCCGCCCAGCGGGATGTTGCGATGGAAGATAATGGTATCGCCTTCAACCGCCATCACTTCAGTTGTCAGATACCCCATGTCAATCAGCAGGGCTGTGCGGTCGCGCTCCTCATCAGAAATATAGAGCATAGCCTCGCCCATCGGGGTGGAAAAGAAACCGCTGGCGTTCTTACCAATGGCACGCAGTCGCTCTGATACATCGTCGATGAAAAACTGATCGGCAATCACATACGAAATCATGGCACGAAGCTCATTGCCATGCTGATTCAGCGGCTCCAAAGTCTTTTTGCCATCATCCACCACAAACCAGGCCGGGCTGCGGTGAATGGGGGTGCCGCGCATTTCACGCACTTCTTCGTTGGCTAACGCGAACAGAGTCTCAATGTCGCGGCTGGTGACATGCGGGTCAGCGCCCTGCAGGTCTACCTTGACCTCGACCGTATATACACGGCTGAACTGACCTGGCACCCCCACAAAAATATCCCTTGTGTTGGTGCGTGCCTGTTCTTCCGCGGTTCGAATGGCTTGAGCGATGGTATCGTTTACCATGTCCGGGTTGTTCCAGCGGGCATCCGCAAACCCGTCATAGGGTGCAATGCCTGCGCCTGTGATATCACAGCGCTGCCGGCCCGAGACTTCTGCCACAAGGGCTACCACCTTGCTCGTGCCAAAATCGATGACCGTGATTGTGCTTTTCATCGAACGTCATCCCCATTCCTCCGGACAAATCGCTGCATAACTTGCCATCACGCAACAAAATCCCCGAATGATAGCCATTTGGATATCTTATTGTAACTGTTTTGTGACAACTTAGCAAGTGCTTCATTTGAAAATTCAGTCTGGTCTCAAATGATGGTCACAAAACAAACCGGGGTGTTAAACAGAATCCGGTCGGTATGTGGCTTCCCCCGGCACTGTTGCCTCGATGACGCCACCTGTATGCTGACGTCTCTTCAGTTCCTCAATGACAGCGCGTACCGTACCAAGTTTGGCGCGCAAATGGTTGCTGTCACCCAAGTGGACGGAAAAACCGTCCCGGGTAGTCATGTATATGCTGGTGGGTTCGGATAGGTTGATGTCTTCAATCTGTTGGGCATACCCCTGATTGAGCAGCTCCTGTATCAGGCCGATGGCAGCCTCCACTTGTCCTACCTTGGTACTTAACGGAGGTTTGCCTTCGCGAATGTCGCGCAATGCTAATCCGGATACCGTCATCAGGGTATTCACCTCTCCCAGGTTGCGGGTGCTTTCCAATATCATACCATCCTCAGCCATGATATAGGCAATGCCGATATAATTGATGCTGGCGATGGGCTGGCGCTCATGGACATATAAGAACAGTGTATTGGGAAACACCTTCTGCATCCGCTCATAAATCAGATATCGGTTGGCGTTGATGCCCTCCCGAATTCGCTCTTCGTTGATATTGAAATAGTTGCTGGACGGTCCCAACCCCGCGGATAGAGCTACCTGCTGCCAGGATAGGTTGTGTATGCCAACCACACGAACATTGCGAATGGTGAATACCATGCCTCTGAGGATAAACGCAAGGCTGACCGCAATCAGCAAGGTGCAGGCGATAATCAGGATACGCCGCTCGGGCGTCATAGGCCCATTTACTTGTGGTTCCTGATCCCCGCCTTCCCCCTGTGGCGATGGGTCCGGCTGCGGCCAGTTTTCCGGCACCTCCGGTGGCGGATAGTACTCAAACCCTTGATTAGCCATTGGTACCGCCTGTCGGTGGTTCGTGCAATTGATTCACCAGTTCCTTAAAACGCCTCCCGCGCTCCTCATAATCCGAAAACTGATCAAAGGATGCGCATGCCGGCGACAGCAATACATTAAAACCATGTGTCGCAAGCTCATGTGCGCGGTCGAAAGCAGCCTGCATATTGGTCCTATGCTCAACGTCGCCATAGCCCGCCAGACGCAGCGCGCGTTCAATGGCGTGTGCTGTCTGCCCATATACAATCACATGGCGTACCATGCCACTGTTCTGGATGACCTCGGCGAGTCGGTCAAATGGTATCTGTTTGTCCACCCCACCGGCAAGCAAAATCGTGGGGACCCGCATTGCCTCCACAGCCTTGATGGTCGCGTCCGGGTTGGTGCCCTTGCTGTCGTTGATGTACCACACCCCAGCAACCTCGCGGACAAACTCGATGCGGTGTTCCACCCCGGCAAAACTGCGCAAAGCATAACGAATGACGGCGGGCGGTACCCCGGCAATGCCTGCGATTGTCGTGGCAGCCAAAGCGTTTTCCAGGTTATGGGCACCGGGGATGCGGATTTCTTCCACCGCGCATACCTGTTGTTCGACATCATCCCAACGCAACATCAACATCCCGTCGCGAACAAACGCGCCCTCATAACCCCAATCTGTTTTGGAGAACATCGCCACCCGCCCCTGCAGCCCATCGCGCATGGCAAAAACAAGCGGATCCTCTGCGTTGAGCACTGCGATATCCCCCGTGGTCTGACGGCTAAAGATGCTTCCCTTAAGCGCGGCATATCGAGCCAGGCTGCCATGACGGTTTAGGTGATCGGGGGTAATATTCAACACCGCCGCTATGGTTGGGTGGAAGTGTTGCACCGTTTCCAATTGGAAGCTGGACACCTCTACAACGTAAACATCGTCCTCTTTGCCCTGAGCAACTGCGGCAGACAAGGGATGCCCGATGTTGCCGCACACATGCACCACGCGCCCTGCCTGCCGAAGGATTTCGCCAAGCAGTGTAACCGTGGTGGTCTTCCCATTGGTGCCCGTAACGGCATACAGGGGACCCCTCACGAAACGAGCCCCCAATTCCAACTCGCCCAGTACCGGGACATCTTGCGCAATTGCCTGAATGATGATGGCCGCATCCAGCGGAATGCCGGGGCTGACAATGAGCACGTCTGCGTGCATGAGCGCCGATTCCGGCGTGTGGCCTGCTATAAGCTCACACCCCTTCTCAATCAGCTGGTCTATCTCCTGCGAACGTAATTCCTCTTTCGTTTTTGTATCCCACAGAATTGGCTGAGCGCCTGCCAGCAACAGCAGATGCGCAGCGGCAACCCCACTGCGCGCCAAACCGGCGACCACCACACGTTTGTTCCCCCAGTGATAGCCGGTGTTGTCTTGCATAGTATGGTGCATTTTCTGCAATTGAATCGCCTCCTACCCCATCAAGGGAATGGCCATCAGAGCTGCAAGAACGCTTAGGACGAGCGTCACTAATGCGTACATGCGCACAATTTGGTTTTCCTTCATGCCGGAGAGTTCAAAATGGTGGTGAATGGGCGACATTTTGAAAATTCTTTTGCCGTGCGTCGCCTTAAAGTAAAGTCGCTGCATGATAACCGATACGGAAGACATAATCATGGTGAACGCGATGGGCAGCAGCCAGAACTGCAGCCCAAGCACCATTGCAACCGCCGTTACCGCGCCGCCTATAAACATGCTGCCAGTATCGCCCATAAAAATCTTGGCCGGGTAGCGGTTGAACACAAAAAAGCCGGCACAGGCACCTGCCAGAGCAAAGCTTAGAATAGCCGGCGCCATGCCATCCACCACAGCAAATAGCGGGCTGATTGCCAGCGCAATAACACCAAAGGCAATCGCCCCAACCACTGTGACCGAGGACAGCAAACCATCCGCGCCATCCTGTAAATTGGCGCTGTTGATCATAAACATATACAGCAGCGTCATCAAGGGGATGTACAGAATGCCAAGATCCCATGTGCGCGATGAAAATGGCAAGTGAATGTCGCTGCCGATGCGCGTATAGCAATACATAGAAAACAGCAAACCGGCAAGCACCTGCCCCATCAGCTTTTGCTTGGGGCGCAAGCCCTCGTGCTCTTTCTTGATGTTCTTGTGATAGTCATCCACAAAGCCCACCGCCATGGCCGCAAGAGCGGCCAACAGCATTGGCAACATTTGCCACGCTACGCCTTTTATGAACGCAAACACAAGGCTGACGACCACACAAGCGGATGCAATTAAAAGACCGCCCATGTTGGGCGTTCCTTTCTTGCTTAGATGAGCCTGTGGTCCCAACTCATAGATGGTTTGACCGTGCTGCCTCTCCTTGAGTATGCGAATCAAGGGAGGCATGAAGACCAGCACCAGCAAAAAAGCAGGGATGGCCGCAACGACAGCCATCATTGCGGCGACCCCTGTTCGCTGAGTAGTTCGCGCACAATTTGCTTTTCATCAAAAGGCTTTTTCACCCCATTAATATCCTGATAGGTCTCATGGCCTTTGCCGGCGAGTATCAGCACATCCCCGGGTTGTGCCAGATACAAAGCCCGTTCAATGGCTTGTCGACGGTTCTCAATCACCTCATAGGATGCGTTGGTAGAGGCAATCCCTTCCTCGATGGTACGAAGAATCTCCATTGGATCCTCGGTGCGAGGGTTATCGCTGGTGAGGATGGAATAGTCCGCCAGTTTGCCTGCGATGGCCCCCATCAGCGTCCGTTTGGCATGGTCCCTGTCGCCACCGCAGCCAAAGAGTACCAGCACACGCTGGCGCGCAAACTCGCGCGCCGTGCGCAAAATGTTCTCCAAAGCGTCCGGAGAGTGTGAATAATCAAGGATGACCATGTAAGGGGTATGGGTATCCAATACCTCCGCACGCCCCGGCACACTGCGCACGCCCTCCAAGGCCCGGCAGATGACCTGGGGTTCAACCCCCATAATCAGTGCCAGGGCCGTCGCCGCCAGGGCGTTGTACACGTTGAACATGCCCATCATTTGCAGCTTCACAGGATATACATGCTCGTTCCACAGAGAGAGCATAAACGCTACACCATGCTCGCTGATTTCGATGTCACGGGCGAAGATATCCGCGTTGGTACAAATCCCAAAGGTGCTGTGGGGCACAGATAGTTCATGTGCGATATCAGCATATAGGTCGTCATCGGCATTAAGCGCGACATTTTTGACGCTGCCGTCCACCAAAAATGACTTTTTGGTCTGGAAATATCGTTCCATTGTGCCGAAGTAATCCAAATGATCCTGGGATATGTTCAGGTAACATCCCGCCTCAAATGTAAGGCCTTCCAGTCGCTTCATGGCGATAGCGTGAGCGGATACTTCCATACACACCACGTCGATGCCTGCGTCTGCCATCTGGCGGAAGGTGCGATTTAACTCAATGGGATCCGGTGTCGTCAGGCTGCTTTTCATCCAACGATTGCCAATCATATTGCCTGTGGTCCCAATCAGACCACAGGCGAATCCAGCTGCCTCCAAAATGGCCTTGAGGAAGTAGCTGGTCGTCGTTTTCCCTTTTGTGCCGGTAATACCGACAAGTTTGAGCTGCTTGGCAGGATGACCATAGAACGCCTCCGCCATCAGCGCCATGGCCGAGCGGTCGTGGCTGACCTTCAATTGCGGGACATCCAGATCATCCAGGAAGCGGGTAACCACAAGCGCTACGGTGCCGTTCTCTATTGCCTGCGCGGCATAATCATGTGCGTCCGCGTTCGCGCCTGAAATGCAAAAAAACAGGCCGTTCTCTGTCTTTTGACGGCTATCCTGAGATATGGAGGTGATTTCGCAGTCACCACGAAGCGCCACCAGATACGGTGCCGCTTCTTTCGCCAGAAGCGATAACTTCATCTGTTACATGCCTTTCGCGTCCAGATTTTCAAGGTTGCCGGGCAATGGGCGTCCATTGCGCGGCAAGTGTTCTGCCCACGGGGCGGGTATCAGGCGCAGACACCTGGATGGTTTCCTCATAAACTGCCAACTTCATGCCCAGGTTCTGAGAGGCGTAATAACAAATGAAGGAGCTGTCCCTCGCTTTGTTGAGTTGCTCTTCCAGTCCCACGCGCTCCTGCTCACTTGCCAGATACTTGTTCTGGAGTTGCGTGAATTCATCCCTGAGGGCTTGGCTGGCTTGAACCTTCCCCAGGGACATCGAAGCCATTATAGCAATTGTTGCCAATATCATCAAGAGTGCCCAAGGCAGTGAAATGCCACCGCGCCTGCTGCCGGCCCGGCTATCCGCACGGTAAGCGACGCGTGAGTCGTCCGCATGGGCAGTATCATCCGGCAAATCCACGGCAGCAGAAACCACAATGCGCTCAAAGGGATTCAGCTGATCGCCTGCCAGCGTATAATTGCCGCTCTTGTAAGGGTTCTGTGCATATTGCGTCATCGTGGTTTCTCCTCTCGTTCAGTTTAGTTGTCGCGGTTGGCACGTATTCTGGATTGAATCAGGCTGATATCGCGCAGTACATTCTGGTGCTCCTTGCCAAAGGCCTTGACTTCCTCCGCCGCCTGCTGGCTGGAAATCACGCGGACATAATCCCTCGCGCCGGATACCTGTACACCAGACGCATCGCGAAGGAACAACTCGCGCAGTGCCGCGGGAATCAGCACACGACCCTGCATGTCAAACCCCAGGTTGTCGAATGAGAACATCGCAAACCGCTCCAGAAACACCTCAGCACTGACATCCGCATCGCTTAACTCGGTCAGCATATCCACTTTCTTCTGCCAGACATCAAATGGATAGATTGCTATGCTGGTCTGCGCCATGTTCACACCAATGACAATTCGTTCGCCCAGCCGGTCCCGAAATGTTTGCGGCACAATCATGCGCCCCTTGGCATCGATGCTGTGGTTGTAAGCACCGTAGAATCCATATCTGTCTGTGATGGCGCGTTCGGGCATCTGGTCGCGGTCGGAGCCATTGTTTGTCGTATTTTTCAGCTCATCAGACACCCACTTCACCACCAATCACCACTTATTGCCTTCAGCAAACACAATTTACCACGCACGGAAAAAGGCGTCAATCGCTTATGGCGCCTACATATTTGCTTTGGGCAAAGGACATGCATGCCTATGTTGGATGGGCGCGTTTATAGGGGATGATGTGTTCTCTTTTACCGAGACATATAGGAACGATTTTTCGGTGCTATTTTCTAAGCGCAATATTCAATTGGATAATTTGCATACTTTCATCGTTATTTTTTGTCAAAAATTACGAATTATTCTTTGGGCGTACTTTGACTATTCAAATGTGAGGAAAAATGAGTGGCATATTTGAAAATCGGTAAAAGGAGCGTTCCCCCATTCTTTTCCACTTCCTAAGCATTCTTCAACACA
>ENA-UOOM01000480-UOOM01000480.1-fermentation-metagenome-genome-assembly--contig:-NODE-480-length-45875-cov-20.179703_pt1 | contig 45875 bp, 36 predicted proteins | sample MGYA00245781_ERZ724031 | MGnify/ENA primary metagenome ERZ724031 (study PRJEB28704, sample SAMN03018317) | fermentation metagenome | biome: anthropogenic terrestrial biome; feature: soil; material...
GACCCTAACCTTGGCAAGGTTATGCTCTACCAACTGAGCTATTTCCGCAATAAAACCGATAAAAAAAGCTCAAGAATGAGCCGCTTTTTATTTTTGCGACTGCAAATGTAGAAATGTTTCTTGATTTATACAAGAGAATTCATTAAAAAATTATGGTTGCAGATTCAATTAGTGATCACAAAAACGCCCTCACGATTTAGATTTTTTCTCACAGAATAAATCTGCAAAGATTCATTTGATGGCCCCGACTCAGCAGTACCTAAACCATACATTGTAACAAAAACGCTGCCACATTTGGGACAAACGGCTTTGCCGCTATCGGCAGGTTTCACTTTTACCTCACGGTTATCTTCATACGGACAGCAAAGATCATAAGCAAAAATGTTGCCGTCGATAGTTCTAAAAGCCAACAAGCCCCCATATCCGGTTTGTTCACCAACAGTTCTTCCTTGTACAAAAGTCTTGTGACCAAAAAAAGTTAAATCGGAATCCAAGCCGTTAATGTCAATTTGAAAATATACCCGTGAATATGGAACGGTAAAACTGGACGCCTCATCTACACATGAAGCAACCGAGAACAATAGAATAAAGAAAAGAATTGTTATCGATCTTCTCATTTGAATACAGAAACAATGTTTGTCTTATAACGTTGCTCCGCCCAATATATTGTCGATCAAGGCTAATTCTTCTTGTGAAAAATCGAGGTTTTTCAATGAATTCAGGTTATTCTGCAACTGAACTACGTTTCGGGATCCTACAATTACCGATGTAATCCGCTCATCGCGCAACGTCCATGCAACTGCCATTTCGGCCATAGTTTGTCCGCGATTTCGAGCAATTTCATTTAACCTCCTCACTTTTCCAACAAGCTCTTCTGTAACTTGTTCTTTTCTCAAGAATCCTGTCGGATCCGCTGCGCGGCTCTGCTCAGGAATTCCGTTCAGGTATTTGTCAGTAAGAACACCCTGCGCCAATGGCGAAAAAGCAATAAATCCGGAACCGTACTCTTTACAAACAGGCAAAATCTCCTCTTCCGGCTTACGGTTAAACATACTGTATTTGCCCTGATAGATGATACTCGGAACATCTCTGGCACTTAAATAGTCCATCGCAATACGAGCTTTGTCAGCCGGATAATTCGAGAGCCCCACATATAATGCTTTTCCTTGTTTCACAATATCAACAAGAGTTTGCATTGTTTCCTCTATAGGCGTGGTTGCGTTATAACGGTGGGAATAGAAAATATCGAAATATTCCAATCCCGTACGCTTCAAACTCTGATCGAGACTTGCCATCAGGTATTTCCTCGAAGAGCCATCGCCGTAAGGCCCATCCCACATCAAGTAACCTGCTTTTGATGAAATAATCATTTCATCACGATGCGAAGCCAGGTTTTCTTTCAATATTTTCCCAAAATTAGATTCAGCCGATCCGGGAGGCGGGCCGTAATTATTGGCAATATCAAAATGAGTGACACCCTGTTCAAAGGCGTGTAATATCATATTTCGTGCTTCTTCAAAGTCGTCAACATAACCAAAGTTATGCCACAAACCGAGCGAAATTTTGGGCAATTGTAAGCCGCTTTTACCACAAAATGCGTATTTCATAAATCAAAAAACAGATGATTAATATCAAATCTTAACTCGATAGACAGGTATAATTATTATTTCAGTTTTCTATCAATTTCATCGTCCGACATAACCGTTATTATTGCTCTTCCATCGGGAGTGTGATTAGGTAATTGACAAGCAAACAGCTGATTAACCATCAACAGCATCTCTTCTTCCGAAAGTGGTTTTCCTGCAGGTATAGCAGTGAAGTTTGCCATTGACAAAGCCAGCGCCTCATGTACTTGTTCTTGCACATTGTTACCAGTTTCCATATTTTTATCAATCATAGAACGTACCAAGGCAACAATATCAACGTTTTGTAACTCCGATGGTATTCCTTGAACAGCGTACGCATTATTTCCTAAATCGCTTAACTCAAAACCTAACGCCTCCAGGTCTTCCATAATTTCGGATAAGGAAGAAGTTTCCGCAGAGGTCAGTTCCAGCATTTCCGGAAACAGAACCCGCTGAGAAATTCCTTTGCGGTTGGTTATTTGCGAAAGATACTTGTCGAAAAGAATGCGAACATGGGCCCGATGCTGATCGATAATCATCAAACCCGATTTTACGGATGTGAGAATATATTTTTGCTTATACTGATAGTGTTCCGGAGATACGAGAACTGACGAATTTTCCTCTTTCGGATGACTTGATTGAAAGAGATCCGCATCGATATCCGGCGAAACTGATGTTGTTTTCCCTTCATTTTCGAAACCTTTATAGAGTTGTTCCCAATCGAGTTTCGGTCTCGTTGTTTTAAAACCATCACCGTGAGAGGTTTGAAAAGGATTGTAGTTGGGGTTGATACTCACTTTTGGCATCGAGGTAGTTTTTGACGGATCAAAGATCGGTATATCGGGTGCATCTGCGGTATCAAAATCAATACTGGGAATGGCATTGAACTTACCAAGCGACTCCTTAACAGTTACCATCAAAATTTGCCAGAGTGTACGTTCATTTTCGAATTTCACTTCCGTTTTTGTAGGATGGATGTTTATATCGATTGTATCAGGCTCTACTTCAAAATAGATGAAATAATTGGGATTTTCAGTTGCCGAAATCAAGGGCTCATAGGCTGTCATCACTGCTTTGTGAAAGTATGGATGTCTGATATAACGATTATTAGCAAAGAAAAATTGGTTTGCTCTACCTTTTTTGGCAAATTGCGGCGTTGAAATGTATCCGTGGATTTTTGCCAATGTAGTTTCTTCGTTTATTTCAATAAGCTGTTGATTAATGCTTTTACCTTGCATCTGCACGATACGCTGGCGCAGATTCGTTGCAGGAAGATGCAACGTCTGAATGTCATTTTCGATAAGAGTAAACTCAATATCAGGATTGACCATGGCTATACGCTCTATTTCCGTAAAAATATTTCGTCGTTCGGTTTCATTCGATTTCAGAAACTTGCGCCGGGCTGGCACATTGAAAAAAATATTCTTTACGGAGATAGTAGTTCCTGCAGCACAAGAAACAGTTTCCTGACTTTCAACTTTCGATCCGGCAATTTTCAATAAAGTGCCTACTTCATCTTCGGTCTTCCGGGTTTTTAGTTCCACATGCGCAATTGCTGCTACGGAAGCAAGTGCTTCACCACGAAAACCACGGGTGTATATAGCAAACAAATCTTCGGCTGATTTTATTTTTGACGTGGCATGACGCTCAAATGCCATTCTGGCATCGGTCGCACTCATTCCTTTTCCGTCATCAATAATCTGAATGAGGGTGCGTCCGGCATCTTTTATAATGATGTGTATATGTTTGGCGTCGGCATCGAGTGAATTCTCCACCAACTCCTTCACAACCGATGCAGGGCGCTGAATAACCTCGCCAGCCGCTATTTGATTGGCAATGGAGTCCGGTAAAAGGTGAATGATGTCAGACATTGTTTTACAGCAGCAGTTATCTTAAAAACACAAAATAGAAAATAAAAAGTAAAGCGACTATAAGCAATACAATAGTGATGTTACTTGTAAAAAACGGTTTGTTTTCATCTTTTTCTCGTTCTTTTCTGCGTTTTAAATACTTGGTTTGCGAAAGAAATTCTTCGCCAAAATCGGTTTTCCGGGTTGTTTCCGGCTGGGTTTCAACTGTTCTGCCCTCTTCCCTGGCTACTTCCTCTCTCATTCTCCGGATTCTTTTCTCCATTTGCTCTTTTCGTTCTTCCTTGTCCGGATCGTATAAAATGGGCGAGTGATTAAATTTACGAGGTTTTCTATTGTTGTAAAAAAAGAACATTCCCATAGCTGTGAACTTTTATAGTTATACAAAATTAAAAAAAGAATAATAAAAAACAAAAGTAATTTACTCGACAGCATCGTCCCGCGAGAATCTTCTCGGAGCTACTACTTCGCTATCTGGCCCCTGACGTTCGTTACGGCGGAAGATATCCATTTTGTGCATCGGCCTCAGATAATCTAGCCACATAAATCCTTTTAACTTTGATTCTTCCGATTTTAACTGGCTTAATGGTGTGGTTACGGCTTTTGTGGACGACCAGAGTTTTAGTTTTTGTAATTCGTCATCCAGGAAGTCCATGGATAGATATGCACTTTCGGTTTTGTTTAACCCGATAATGGTACGCGCACTGTCTTCTTCCACTAGATAATACAGCGATTCGGCATTCCCTTCCACTAAAACGTGGCGAAGCTCTCCTTCTTCGAAGAAAGCAGTTAAATCACGACCGCTAATCTGGTTATATTGGCCTGCAGTTTGCCTGTCCTGAATGGCCAATGCATAATCCCGTACGTGTGCTTTGTCAATTGTACTGTCGTTCATATATACATCGATGCGATTTCCGAGTATCTGATTACTTTTGTTCCAGATTACCGGATTACCGGTAAGGTACAAAATGGAGTCTTTCTGAACGTAGTTCATGGAATCGCAAACACCTTGCATATCCTCCCGATAAAACCGAACGTTGTAATATGCCTTGATGTCTTTGTAAATGGAATCAGTGATCATTTTCAACGTATCGCCGTGTAGAAATAAACTATCGCTTTGTGAATAATCGATAGCATAAGCCGAATCGGTAGCCATTCCGTATTCTGTTTTTTCGTTGTAGGTTCCGTAATTACCACGCAAAATGGCTTTTTGCTCGAAATCTTCCAGGTACATATTACCGAAAACCTCTCCTAATCCGGTTGTTCTATTGTAGAAAACCGTATCCCCAACAAGCATTTTAGTGTTGTCGTTGCTATAAATCTCCGATCGGTTAAATAACCGTGCATCATCTGTATCGGTGTTATACCACCCGTGAGAAGTATTGATGAATCCACTATCAGACACAATCGTAGATGGGCCAAGAATATCAGCAATTTTGGTCTCTGTATTATATTTTAACGTATCGGAATGAATTGTATAGTCTTCGTTAATCAGTTTTACGCTATCGCTGAACAGCGCGTCCTTGCTTACCGGATCGTACTGTCCCCAGAAAGATGTGAGTTCGTTCTTTTCATCCACCAGCATCCCGCCGTCAAAATAATAACCCAGGTTTGCCGCACGATCGTAGTTTAAGCTATCAGTAAAAAGCGTAACCTGCTTGTCTTCCATACGAATGTTATCGCGAAGGCGTGCTAGACGGGTATTTCCGTTGTAGTGAAGATAATCGCCATACACAAAAATGGTATCACCCTGCTCCATACGAACGTTGCTGAAAGCTTCAAACGTGTTGGTTTGTTCGAACAGATATGCGCTGTCGCAATACATATATGCACCCTCATGATAAAGAATTACGCTATCTATAAGAATTTGGGCATCGAAATTTTCCCGTTTGTTCAAAGAACCAGCTTGTCTTAACTCAACGATTTGCACATTAGGGTTGACAGGAGGCGGTTGCTGCGGCCGTGCCGATACCATAAGCACAAAAAGCACACCCGAGAAGAGTATGCTTATATATTTCAGATGTGGATTTATTCTTTTCATTCGGTGGGTTCAGGCACTCGTTAGGTCTCTTCGTAACCCGCATTATTTCAACCAACCCTTATACTTGAAATCGCAACCTTTCCAGTTAGGATCGATCCTGACGTAGATAGTTTCTATTTTCTTTTGAAGCCAATCATCTTGCAGTTCCTGACGACGAGCACTTTCAGCCATTTGTTTGATAATTTGGTAATCGTTGTTGATGTTGGCTGTGTGCCCCTCATTGCGATTGGTGATTTTAACCATGGCAGCTACCTGCTTTCCTTTATCGTTTATCATAACAAATGGGGCAGAAAGTTCTCCCACTTTCATTTCTCCGGCAACCTTGGCAATATCCTGATTGAGTTCACTTAACTGGAAACGAGGCGTTCCGCTGTATTGAGAATTCGGACGATTATTCACCATTATACCTTTATTGTTTCGAGTATCTTTATCGGCCGATAAGAAAGTTGCCGCGTCATCAAAAGTGATCTTTTTGTTCATAATTCCATTCCGGATGGAATCAAGACGAACAATCGCGGTATCTAATTGTTCTTGAGGAATTTTTGGTTTCAGCAAAATATGACGGAAATTTGCCATATCACCCCGGCGCTCAATAAGCTGTATGATGTGGAAGCCGTATTCCGATTCCACGATATTTGATACTCTGGATGGATCGTTAAGAGCAAAGCCGACATTGGCGAACTCCGGAACAAGCCCCGATCTGCTCTGAAATCCCAATTCTCCTCCCTTTAGTGCAGACCCCTCGTCTTGTGAGTGCAGCAAAGCTAACGTTGAAAAAGAATTGGTTCCTGCATTGATCTGATTTGTATAGTCTCTTAGTCTTTCTTTAACGGCATCTATTTCCGCCAATGGCACCTCAGGCTCAACAGTAATTATCTGCACCTCCATTGTGGTGGGTATAAATGGCAAGCTATCTTGCGGTATAGCATTGTAGAATTTCCTGATTTCGGATGGTGTGAGTGATACATTCTCGAAATGTTTTTGTTGTACACCCTGTATTAACTGCTGTTCACGCAATTGTGTGCGAAGATCCTCGCGAATATTCTTCAAACTTTTACCAAAATACTCTTCCAACTTCTCTGCTGAACCTGATGAGGCAATATATTCGTTCATGTAAAACTCGAGCATCCGGTTCACGTTAGCATCATTCACCTCAATACTGTCGAGCTTTGCCTGATCAAGAAATAGTTTGTTTATCGCCATCTGTTCGGGGATAAAACAATACGGGTCACCCTCAATACGTTGATTTTGCATCTGAATGTCCTTGCGGTATTCCTCTACCTCGGATTTAAGTATGGCTTCATCGCCCACCACCCAAACAATTTCATCAATAATATTATTTTGAGAAATGGCGCTATTTACTGTCAATGTAAAAGCAATAAGCGATAATAGTATTTTTGCAGAAAACTTCATTTTGCCGGTTTGTTTAAAAAATTGACTGTAAAAGTAGTTATAATACAGTTATCAGGCAACAAATCAATTATTAAAAGATATGAAAAGCAGGAATGGTTTCACGAACACTAATCCTTAAAAGCGTTAAAATATCGGTTGGTGTTGCCGTAATACACCTTATCAACTACTTGTTTGGGTAGGTGAAGACCTTTGATATCGCCGCTTATATTCTCGATAACTTGCGTGGAATCGGTTGCCAGGTAAGCCCAATCCGATTTCCATTTTCGAAGCATTCCCGATGAAACAACATCGAAACGATTACCACCTTCACTGATCGTTATATCGATACCGTACAGAATCCGATCCTGATATTTGATAAAAAAGTCTCGAACTTTTTTGTAGTCAGCTATCGATTGACGCTGCACATGAGCAATTCGTGCCGATAAGTCGATGCTCATGTTCGGATACAGATCAAGCCGTTTTGCTACTTCATCCAAATTCCATTCTAAGCTGGCAATATGAGCTGCCACAAAAGTAAGATCGGGAAATTTTTTCAGCACATTGTCGCGAGCACTGATCTGGTCTTCGTAAGAAGGAGCTTCGGGATGCAGTAACATGTGATACTCGGGATGATTTTTGAAATAACGATAATCACCGGAATCTGTCATTTGTTCGAGTGGAAGCCAGCAGTTTCGTGGTTCTCCTAAATGTCCCATTAACGGAATTTTGTTGTCAACCAAATACTGAAATATGGGATCGAACGCCGGATTGTCTGCCATAACGTACTTATCGGTTTCATCTTTTAGTGTCATCCCAATATTTTTCCAGATTTTAATTCCTGAAGCTCCCTGTTCTATGGCTCTATCAATTCGATCAATCACGTTTTGAACAAAACCGGGAGTCCCAAAACTATCCACCGAAAAAGTTCCAAGAAATGCAAAGTTCCCGGGATGATTTTTCCGATGTTCTGCCGCAACATTCAATTGCTCATCTATTGATACTCCCGCATCTACATTAGGTGAAAGTATTCTGAAATTTTGCTGAGCGGCAAATTCCAGATATCGCGCATCATCTGTATTGATATGCAAATGCGCATCGATCTTTTTTACGGACTCAAAATCATTGTTGCTGTAATATTCCATCGGTTTTTGACATGAAATGGATAATAATAGACAAGAAAAGAACACGAATGATACTTTTATTAAATTTAGAAAAATTGTCATATTGCGAAATAGTTTTATTTTTTGAAAGATAAGTAAAAATGTAAAATCACAATGTTTATTCGTCTCTTCTTTCTTCCTCAGATTCAGCCGTCGGTATAAAGGGTACAGGCGGAGGAAACATTGGCTGTTCTACCGATTCTGAAATGACTTGTGTATAAGTTTTAGATAACACTCTTTTACCGATTTTAGCAATCGCCCAGGGATAATAAATCCCCAACGTAATTATCGAGAGTAATGTTTGACCCCATACGAACAAAAAATCACTACCGGATTCCAGTTCATATCCAAAATTTAATATTCTTATCGGAGATTCGGCAAAGGTTCTCTCTGCAAAATATTTATACAACTTAAGATAAGCCAAGGGAAAATAAATGCCAAGAGTTATCAGTGTCAGCAATATTTGTATAAGAATTTGTAAACAAGAAGGCCAAAACTGTGTTTTCCATTCTATCCGGTAATCTTTATATGTTAAGTTTATCATCCACTTGTAAACAAAATACATATATGGTATCATTACTACAAAAGTTATTGCCTGAATCAACAATGTTGAGGTTTCGTTGTTCACTTCTCCACCACTCAAACCCTGTGCGGCCATAATACCTCCCATGATAAATGCAACAACCATTACCGGGAGCATAGTAAGCAACAAAATGACAAATAGTGCAACACCTTTACCTTTAAAACTGAAAGAAGTATTGTTTAACGTGGTCTGATCAACAAAAAAACGCATAATATCCCGCATAAACCACGCCATGTAAATCCCTAGCGTAATGATTGACAAAAGAAAGCCTAAAAGTACTTTCCCGATGTACGATGTAAATTTGCCGGAAAAAGATAAAAGTTGATCGTTGTAGCTGGTATGCTCAATAAACATTTTACCTATGTAAAAATAGAAAACAAATGACCCAAAAATCATCACAAGCACAGAAAGCACCAGCAAGGGACTGACAGACTCCTTATTCTGAGTAAGGAAAATCAACACGACATAAGGCACAAACACAATAAGGTAGAAAAGTAGCCATACCGGTAAGAACTTTTTGCCGGTCAAAGAAAAGTTAAAGTAGTGTTTCATAAAAAATGTTTTTAATGATATTTTTTGTGCTCAAATTTAAGATTTATTGTTTAATCGGCCAAAGGGTTTAGAAAGAAAAACTTAAAGCTTCTCTTGAAATTTATTTTTTGGAAACATTATTATATGAATGGCAACTTTTGAATATTTAACGATATCGAAGAGATAAGAAATTATTAAAACTGTATTTTTGCATGTATTGCGAATCACTGTCTGAGTAACTGTTGATTCGCCTAATTTTTTCAAATTATGATGAACTGGATATTTCTTATTATCGGTGGGCTGTTTGAAGCAGCCTTTGCCGTAAGTCTCGAACGAATGTCGGAAAGCACAGGAAGAACAGCTTGGTTGTGGTTCTTCTCGTTTCTGACGAGTGTTTCTATCAGTATGTTTTTGCTTTACAAAGCCATTAGTGGCCCCAACGCTATTCCTGTGGGCACCGGATATGCCGTGTGGGGTGGAATTGGTGCAGTATTTACCGTGCTGACCGGTATCGTTTTTCTGGGAGAGTCTACCGCCTTTTGGCGTATATTCTTTCTTTGCACATTGGTTATCTCAATTGTGGGATTAAATTTGGTGAGTAAGTAGACAAAAAATCATAGGGACTTCAATCCATATTAACCCAAAAAGTGGCATATGCTGTATAAGCACACCTTACCACACATATGTCGTGAGCGGTTTATGATGTATCGAAAAAAATCTCACTCTCGTAGCAACACTTTCAGTACACTTTCTGAAACTGCAAAAGCAGTTCCATGTCTTGTCCCTCTCGGAAAAGAAACTAAGTGCGAAACATCTTCCCAATCCTTCATGTTTTTTGAACGAACAGCGCCATATTTCCCATCGCGATATTTATCAAAAAAAACATAGACGTATCTCCCAATCATAAGCGGGGCAGGGCCTTCGGCCCAATAATCTCCCGTTATAGGATCTGAAACTTCGATAGGAAAATCGTATGGCTTGCTGTTGGATGCCATACGTATATTTTTCTCGGGGGGATTGGAGTTTTCATTTTTGATGAAAAGGTAATATTTATTGTTTTTTCTCAGAATTGCACCATCTATAACACTGAAACCTGGATCGTAAAACAGTTTGGTCTCACTAAAATTTTCAAAATCTTTGGTTGTAACGTAATATTGCCTGTGATTCAATCCTTTTTCGCTTTCGGATGTTGGAATATCCGGGAATTTTCCGGGGATAGTGGAGGACCAAAAAATATAGAAAAGTTTCGTTTTTTTATCGTAAAACAGTTCAGGCGCCCACGTATTTCTGGTGTCTTTAAATTTCTCCATGACGGGAATATTCTTTTGCTCCGACCAATTTATCAGATCTTTTGATGATGCATAACCTATTCCCTGATCCCACCAACCGGTAGTCCAAACCATGTGAAAGACGCCATTATTATCCTGCACGATGCTTGGATCGCGCATCAATTTATCTTTCCCTATTTCAGGTTTAAGAAAGATCGAGTCATTCTTTAGTACTTCCCAACTTAATCCGTCTTCGCTGTAAGCTAAATGAAGCCCATCACCATTTCCTTTAAAATAAGAAAAAAGATACACCGTTTTAGCCGGTACTGATACGGATGATGTTGAATTTCCGGCAATTAATATTCTGAATTTTCCGGACGACGATGTTGAACCGGTCAAAGCAACTATCAGGATAAATGATAAAATATATTTTCTCATAGAAACAAATGATTAACGTTATACTTTTAATAATCGTTTTTAAAATGTTAAATCGAATTTCTGCTATGCCATGTTCGCAGTTAATAAGTCAAATTTTACCCCCTAAAAATTTTCAGGACGACAATAGCATTAATTCTTTCAAAATTAGAAACAAAATCATCTCATATCTTTATTATCTAGCCCCCTAATTATCACAGGACCCAATAATCCTGATGGTGAAACTTCCCATTTATCGTAGAGAGTTTCCCGATAATTCAGGTCCACAAAATTAATTTCGTTAAAAATACGCCATTTAACCCCACGCTTGTCGTAATCGGATATTCTGTTAGCCGGTAAGTTAGTAACGTATATCTCCAATAAATTTTCGCCTTGTCTAAGAAACTTTCCAATATTTGTTTTGAACGGCACGGCGAATAACGTTGCGACTTCCTTTCCGTTCAAAAAGACGCGAGCGCTTTCTCTTACGTCTCCCAAATCGAGTTGATATTCGTCAGATGAGAGGTCGTTAATTGTAAATTTCGTGCTGTATCGGGCAGTTCCCATATTTTTCACTGCATTTTCGTTATTAAGTTCTGTCCATGAAATCAGTTTTCCGGTTTTATAAACTCCAGGTACAGCCGGCTCACTTTCAACAAATGAAATTTCCCAATTATCTTTCAATTCAATTTTCTGATTGTTTGGAACAAAATATTTCCATGGAGTAACCTCAATATCTTTATCGGTAAACGTTTTCAAAACAATTGACTGACCAGGTTCAAGCTCCATGAAAACTTCCGTTTTTCCGTTATTATTTCGAACTTTTGCTTTGCCGGATGATTCTGTCATCGGATCAAAAAACATGGCTGATTTTGCATCTACAGCTATCGGTACCCAAGTTTTGATAGGATTATTCGTCAGCAAAGTAAAGAAATAGTGGTAGCCGGATTCGTTTTTACGGCGGATGTATTGGCCTTTGAATTCTTTTGAAAATTTCTCTCCTTCAATTCCTGCAATTGTTAGAATCTCATCGTAATTACTTCCGGTTATAATTGATCCTTTTCCGAATTTATTGACCTTTGACTGTACGAAATCGGTTTTAGGCATTTTTCCAAAAACTTTCTTCAGACTTTTCTGTCTTTTTTCAAAATTTTTAAGTCCTGGAACGCCTTCCGGATATTTTTCCACAAAAATTATCTTTCCTCCTTTATTAGCTAATTCGGACAATTTTCGAGTAGTTTCAAGTGACAGGAATCTCGTCGCTGGCATTACCAATGCCTTGAAAGTGGCTCCTCCGGCAGTTTTTATCAATCCATTTTCTACAGTGGCAGACATGATGTATTTATCCGAAATGTAGTCCACGTCTCGCCCACTCTCACGAATTTTTTCTACAGCTGTATAGAATTTGGGAAGCCTTTCACGCAATCCGTGAATTCCAAAAGCAAAATAATAGTTATTTTGTTGCTCGTACCAAATATCATAAACCGGGAAATAGACCAGCAGGTCGTTATCCGGCTCGCCGTACTGTAAAAATGACTGTACTCGCGTGATATAGGAGTAAAATGCTGGTGCATCTTTCCAGATCGAGTTGGTCGGCGACATATTTACCGAAGCGTAAAACAGCCATCCCGGCCATGGTGCTTCTTTCGGCGAATAGGGCGTTCCATGAAAAAATACGTGGTTCACACCTGATGTAAAAACCTGATCAATTTCAGTTTTGCATTGCGATAGCGAAGTTCTGAAATGTTCTGTAAGCCAGGTGAAAGTCTCTGAAGATGTGTATTTTTTTCCTGTGATATGCGCTGCTGAACTCGCCAATTTAAGCGTTACAGGATCTCCATCGTTCTTTTTGCGTAATGGATCGTATCTCAATCCGGGCACATCAAAATCTGAAATTCCGAAAATTTCACATTCTGGAATATCGACGGCAGCATAAAGATCAATGATATTTGCCGGAGAGCCGTGCGCTTGATTCCGAGTGATGGCTCCATGTGAGTTTGCCCAGCCAGTCCATTGTTCTGTGAAATCGCTCAACAACATTTCACCCAACGTTTCACGATAATCGGAAACAACACGGCAAGAAATATCGGTTTTTCCTTTCGCGAGGAGTTCTGGAAGATAATTTTCAAGCTTGTACCCTCTTCTTTTCTCAAATTCTTCGAGCAGCGAAGGTGTCCAGTCTGCATTATACACTTCATAAGAGTCGTTGAAAAATGAGCTTGGAAACGGCGTGTTTTCTCGGGCAAAAGCTTTGTCATACTTATTCAGGTAATTTCTGACTGCACTTTTACCGAAGTGGTCCATCACATATCCGTGTCCACCAGGAGCAGACCGCTTTACTTCCTGAAATGTTTTTCCAACAAAAAGCGCAATCAATTTCCACTCACCTTTGGGAGCTTTCCATGTAAATGTTCCATCTTGCGCCACCAAACGAGTCAAATCCAGCTTTTTGCCTTTGTCGGAATAAGCCATCAATCGGGAGAGGTAAGCTGCTTTTTTCTGTCTGGCGTCGTCTACGGTAATTTGCAATTTCACATTTTCGCCTCCTCTAGCCGAATATTCCTGGAAAATTGCTTTCGTGGCAGCATCTTCCACCGTCACTTCCGGTCCGCCAAACGGCCAGCCGGTTCCGGTATTCATATCCACTTTCATTCCCATATTTTTGGAAACCGTTTCCGTATGTGCAAGCATACTCATCCATTTCGGAGATAAGTAATCGATGTATTTATCATCACCTTTTTGAACGCCGTAGATCGGAGTAATTTCAGTTCCACCGATTCCCGCTTTGCCCAATTCAGTGATGTTATACGTCAGGTTGTCTTTATCCACCGCACTTCCAAGCCACCACCAACGGGTCCATGGCTTTGATTCTGTGGTGACAAGGGGCCAATCTGTATCAGAAGCAGCAATATGGCTGACGAAAACGAACGATAAAATTAAAAAGAAGAAAATCGTTTTTTTCATATTTAATTTTTAATGATATGAATTTAATGTGCTTATTCTTTCCCGACTGTCAGATTCCTCTTCATGGACAAAGTTAGCTCTTCTTCACATTTTAATGCTCATGGCATTTTCAGTAAGCCTTCCCATTTCACATTCCATTTTCCGTCTTTAGGAAATCCTGGATTTTCTCCAATGCTTCCGTCCCAACCGGCACACATCATCGCAACTGCTGTAAGTAATCCACCGTTGCCGGGTAAATACAGACGCAATCTGGAGTCTTGATAATTATGTCCGTTAACTAAATACGTATTTGTTCTCTTGTTCATCAACAACGCTCTAACTGCTTTATCATGATCACCTAAACGTGCCGCACACATGGCAGTCATTGGATAATCCCATCCCCATGTTCTATCCCAATTCCAATTTTCCCAAATCCAGTTTAACGTATTTTGCATGTAATCTTCCCTAACTAACTTGCTTCGAGGCAATATCCCGAGTGCACCCAAAACAGCGGGATGATCAGAGGTAAAACGAACATCTTTGTATGTATCTACTGCATCCTCGGAGGCTAAATAAAGCCCATCGGAATTATAAATAAGCGGGGAAAGTTTGTCTATTAATTCATCCCATTCATGATTACGCTCTTTTCCCACACGTTCTCTCCATTCCTGTGCTATTGTCATCGCATAATGCCAATACGACAACTCAAACGGAGGATTAATGGTTTCCGAGGCACGCAATGTTTCCTGAGCCGGAATGACTCCTTTCAACATATAACGTCCTTTCTCTTGATCATAAGTAGCAAAAGACACCATGAATTTAGCCGTCTCTTCAACTAAAAAACTGTATTTATCAAGTACTTCCTGAGATGGGTTGCTGCGGTACATTAGTTCCGCCATATAAATAAAATGAGGTTGTTGCCAAATTAAGAAGCTGCCAACTGAAGAAGGGGCTTCCATAGCAGAAGGGTCTGTCATCTTCATCCAACGAACACCGGTGAATCCTTGTCTTTGGGCAATTTCTCTGGCTGCCGGCTCGGCAATGTTATACCATTCCAGCGTCTTCTCCAGCATTTCAGAACGATTCCACAGAGCAAATTGTACCTGATGCCACCAGATCATTTCCAAATGAAATTTCCCATACCATGAATTGTAGGTCAATCCTGTCTCTTGAGGTGGTGTACTACCTGAACATTGAATAGCCAATAAATATTGGCTCAAAACAACTCTTCTCTCTAATTCCTTTGCCCGATTATCTGTACATTCTGAAAAGTCAACGGCTGCACCGTTTTTCCAGAAACTGTTCCAGAAAGTCTTGGATTCACTCAGCACTTTTTTGGTAGTAGTTTTTTTTGAATTTGATGGTTCTGTTGAAAAATGACAAGTGAAGTTAATCTCACTTTCTTCAGATTGAAGCACAAAATAGTTTTTTGCTCTTTCTTTTAATCGGGCCTGATTTTCCCATTCAATGTTGAGATAGTAAACAGTAGTATCCAATTCACGTTTTATAATTGCTGAATTTTCTGTTTGTTCGATAATTGTAGAGGAATGCTTATCATTAGCATTCCAATCACTGGCATCATCAGTGTGCAAACCGGTGGGGTATTGAAAACGAAACTTAATGGCAGGTTCTTCTCCTTTGGCACTTGCACGAACTGCAATCATATCCTGATTTGGATGGGCGGAAGTTACCACATGGTAGCAGTTCCCATTCACTTCAAAGTCACTAATAATCAATCCATTCCATAGATCTAACGTCTGATTCGGATTTACTATATCGGATAATGCAGCGTCATTTAACTCAAGCCCAATTGAACCTAAATGCAGACGATGAGGGTTAATCCTGAAATAATCGGCAGCTTCCTGCTGCCTTCCTTTTTCATTGAACTGTACGGCATAAGGTTCTTCTCTTCCTCTACCGAAATCACAATCTTGTAATGTTTCCTCATGACTAAACCCATTAATGTTCGGAAAGCTATGCCAGCCCCATTGGCTTTGTGTTCCAAGTGGCACTCCATTACTATATTCTACAGGAAAAGTTTGCATTCCGGTAATATCTACAGTATATGCGAATTCACCATTCCCTACGGAAAGTGAACCCAACGTGTCCACAGCTGAGAGCTTAGGACTATTACGATTTACAAGTGATTCTCTATCGATAAAGTTTCCGGACTTCTCACCACAACTGATCAAAACAGAACAGATTACAAATAGGAGTAAGTTCTTCATTGCAATTTGGATAATTCTCAATTTACTAAATTGATTTTCACTGTATATTTTGACATGTTTAACTAAGGACTCACATATTAAAAGACAATATTAGTCTTTAATGATCAATCACTTAAACAAAGATAACAAAAACATATCACTTTATTCAAAAATAGAAATTTAATTGTTATAACTTTATTGCTTTCTATAGCATTAGCACATTATAAAAAAAGAGGCGGTTTTGTACCGCCTCTTTTTTTACAAAATATACGATATATCTGGTTTATTCAATAGCTGCCTGTGCTGCTGCCAAACGTGCGATGGGCACGCGGAACGGTGAGCAGGAAACGTAGTTGAGCCCTACACGATGACAGAATTTAACCGATGAAGGCTCACCACCGTGTTCACCGCAAATACCGCATTTAAGTACCGGTTTCACTTCACGTCCCTTCTGAACGGCCATGCTAACCAATTGTCCAACTCCGTTTTGATCGATTACTGCAAATGGATCTTGTTTCAGGATACCTTTATCGATATACAATGGCAGAAACTTAGCAACGTCATCACGGCTGTAACCGAAAGTCATCTGCGTTAAGTCGTTTGTACCAAACGAGAAGAAATCAGCTTCTTTAGCGATTTTGTGAGCTGTAAGTGCCGCACGAGGAATTTCGATCATAGTACCGATCTTGTATTCAATAGAATCGCTATTTTCACTGAAAACCTGCTGAATTGTCTTTTCGATGATATCTTTTTGAGCCTGGAACTCATATACAATACCTGTCAGCGGAACCATAATTTCGGGAATAGCCTTGAGACCTTCTTTTTTCAATTCAAGCGCAGCTTCAATGATAGCGCGGGTTTGCATTTCGGTAATTTCGGGATAGAGGTTTCCAAGACGGCAACCACGCAATCCGAGCATCGGATTGGATTCCATCAGACTTTCAACGCGTTCGTGAATGTCATCATACGAGATATCCATCACTCGTGCCATTTCCATTTGTCCTTTTTCATCGTGAGGAACAAATTCGTGCAAAGGAGGATCAAGCAAACGAACAGTCACCGGATATCCGGCCATAGCGGCAAAAATTCCTTTGAAGTCTTCCTTTTGTAGCGGAAGAAGTTTTTCCAACGCTTTTCGGCGGCCTTCTTCGTTTTTAGCCAAAATCATTTCACGCATAGGAACAATTTTATCTTCTTCGAAGAACATATGTTCTGTACGGCACAGACCAATACCTGTTGCACCAAAGCTACGTGCTACTTTAGCATCACGAGGTGTATCAGCATTGGTTCTTACGTTCATGCGTGTATATTTGTCGGCAATCTTCATCAACTCGAGGAAATCTGGACCGAGTTCTGCGTCCTGTGTTTGAATTTTACCTTCGTAAACGTTTCCGGTAGTACCATTCAATGAGATCCAATCACCTTCATTAAATACTTTACCGTTAATGGTCATTTTTCTTTCCTTGTAGTTGATCACTACACCGTTAGCAGCAGATACGCAGCATTTTCCCATACCGCGAGCCACAACGGCAGCGTGCGAGGTCATACCGCCGCGGGCAGTCAGGATTCCCTGTGCAGTGGCCATACCACGTAAATCTTCTGGCGAAGTTTCGATGCGGCAAAGGATAACTTTTTTTCCGTCTTTTGCCCATTCTTCAGCCTCATCGGCATGGAAAACAACCTGTCCTGCGGCAGCACCCGGAGACGCCGGAAGTCCGTTGGTAACGGGTTTGGCTTCAGCCAATGCTTTTTTATCGAAAACCGGGTGAAGAAGTTCGTCCAATTTTTCCGGATCGCAGCGTTTCAATGCCGTTTTTTCGTCGATATAGCCTTGGTGAAGCATATCGATGGCGATTTTTATCATGGCAGCGCCGGTACGTTTTCCGCTACGCGTTTGCAATAACCACAATTTACCGTCCTGGATGGTAAATTCAAGGTCTTGCATATCCTTGAAGTAGTCTTCGAGCTTTTGTTGAGTTTCGATAAGTTCTGCGGCACAATCGGGCATCACTTCTTCGAGTGAAGGAAATTTAGCAGCACGATCTTCTTCCGATACGCCTTGCAATTTTGCCCAGCGACGTGAACCTTCGAGTGTAATTTCCTGCGGAGTACGTACACCTGCCACCACGTCTTCGCCTTGTGCATCGATCAGGTATTCACCGTTGAAAATATCTTCGCCTGTAGCGGCATCACGAGTGAAAGCAACACCGGTTCCGGATGTTTTACCCATATTTCCGTAAACCATCGCCTGAACGTTAACGGCTGTACCCCACTCTTCGGGGAAATTATTCATTTTTCTGTAAAGAATAGCACGGTCGTTCATCCAGCTGTCGAATACGGCACAAACTGCTCCCCAAAGCTGCTCCCAAGCACTTTCCGGAAAATCGTTTCCGGTTTGTTTTTTTACTGCTGCTTTAAATCGTTTTACGAGTTCTTTCAGGTCATCGACGGTAAGGTCGTTATCGAGCTCCACACCTTTAGCTTCTTTCATCTCGTCCATTATTTCCTCGAACGGGTCAATGTCGTCTTTGCTTTCTGGCTTCATACCTAACACAACATCGCCATACATTTGTACGAAACGACGGTAAGAGTCCCATGCGAAACGTTCGTTACCCGATTTCTTGGCGATTCCTTCAACGGCATCATCATTTAGACCAAGATTCAACACGGTGTCCATCATACCGGGCATAGAAACGCGGGCTCCCGAGCGTACAGAAACTAAACAAGGATTTTCTTTATCACCGAACTTAGCTCCCATCAGATTTTCGATGTTTTCGATAGCCTGTTCAACTTCAGGTTTCAACACATCTACTACATAATCTTTACCAAGCTGGTTGTATTCGGTACATACTTCGGTGGTAATGGTAAAACCCGGAGGAACGGGAACACCAATCAGGTTCATTTCGGCTAGGTTAGCGCCCTTTCCGCCCAGCAGATTCTTCATATCTGCACGACCTTCGGCCAGTCCGTTGCCAAAGGTGTAAACTCTCTTTTTTTCCATCTTTTTCGAAAAATTTATTTATTGATTATTAATTGTTTGGATTCTGTGCTGTAATGTTTTGCAAATGTAGTAAAAAATTTGAAATTTAAAATTATAGAAATATGGGATTACTGAGGCTGCTCCCGTTCGTCTAAAAGTATTTTTTCCTGAGGCATTATCCTGTTACTTTGATCTTGTTGGATGGAATCGTTAAGATCACCCAAAAAGATATTGTCCAACTTAATACCTTTGTACAAACCAATAGTATCCTGCAGTTTCACAAATCCCGTAATTCTCTGAATTGTGTCGATCAAGACAAGAGAATCCTTGAAATTTGTCAAATATTTTTGACCATGTAACAAATATTTTCTGTTTTCGGTAATAAATTCGGAACGATATATGATGGTATCTTTGTATTCGAGCATAAGCATCGTCCGTAAATTCGGATTTGAATTTTCCGGAATTCCGATAACGTCGAAACCAAAATCAAAATCAGCATTTTTGATTTTATTGCTAATTTCAGTCGTATCTAATCTAAACCGAAAGCCGTTTTTTGGATTTACGTCGTCAAAAAAGTAGCTATCAGGGATATAAGAAGGCGAATAAGTGCGGGCTGTTAATGTTTGTTCCTGTTGAAATTGACGATTCATTATCTGTTCAGTCATTTTCTGCTGACGTTGCAGACGAACCTTAACCGAATCGTTCATTTTCAAATAAATATCTATTTTATCAGAATACCATGAAAGCGATGTGTCCCATTGAGCCTGTGTTGTTTTGTGTTTCCGGAAGACTTCATTTATAAGTTCTTCTTTTTTTTCGGGAGTATCAAAGTTTTGGTAATCGTGCTCGATCATTGCTTCAGCAATGTAGACATCGTACATCAGCTTTTCCATATCTTTACGGCTCAGCACTTCTTTGGGCCTGTTACAAAAAGAGAACAAAATGCTCAGAATTACCGAGGCCAGAAGATATGAAACAATTTTACGATTCACGAACAGCTTCTTTTTCTAATTGTTCCTGACTTTCACGATCAAGCTTTTCCCGATCTTTCTTCGATAAAAGTGAATAGGAAAGTGTTTTTCGATAAAAAATTAACAGTAAAACCACTCCTACGGAGATAGCAGAATCGGCTACATTAAATATGAAACGGAAAAACAAAAATTCTTTTCCGCCCATGATCGGAAACCAATTGGGATATGTGCCTTCTATAAGCGGAAAGTAGAACATATCTACCACCTTACCGTGCAGAATGGAAGCATATCCTTCGCCGTAAGGCACAGCCGATGCTATATGACCGGGATAACTAGCTTCAAAAAATGCACCGTAAAAAACACTGTCGATAATATTACCGGATGCACCTGCCAATACTAAAGCGATACAGGCAACAAACCCAATTTTATAATTTTCCTTAACTATCCGGTACAAATAGACGATAATAGCTCCCACAGCTACTATTCTAAAAAGGGAAAGAAATAACTTCCCTATGGCTTCTATGCCAAATGCCATACCGTTATTTTCCACGAAATAAATTTTAAACCAGTCGGTTATGTGAATCATATCGTAGAGAGCCATGTGGGTTTTCACCCATATTTTACTGAATTGGTCGACGAGAAGAACCAAGACGATAACTAAAACGGCAATAAGCCCTTTTTTTGTAGTGCTATTCATTCGGGTAGCCATTTGACACAACTCACCTGGGAACAGAAATGTGGATTTTCTGCCCAGAGATCGTTCGTGTTGTTGTTGAAATCATTCGCTAACGGTTATTTTCTTTTTCCTTGCTTTGCTTCGATACTCAAAGTAGCGTGTGGAACTGCACGGAGGCGTTCTTTAGGAATGAGTTTTCCGGTTTCGCGGCAAACACCGTAGGTTTTGTTTTCAATACGTATTAATGCTGCTTGCAAGTTTTGAATGAACTTCATCTGACGTTGAGCCAAACGACCGGCTTCTTCTTTTGATAATGTTGACGCACCCTCTTCCAGCACCTTGTAAGTTGGTGATGTATCCATTGTGTCGTTTCCATCCGCATTAGTTACTGCAGCCCGGTAGTTTTCGTACTCTTGCTGGGCAACTTCTAATTTTTCGTTAATTATAGCTCTGAATTCTTCTAATTCCTCATCAGAGTACCTCGTCTTTTCACTCATAACAGTAAATGTTTTAAAATTTATATCAATTGTTTTTCCTAACTCTTAGTATCGATTAATAAATAATCGGCAATCATGTAGCTTATTTCAGCTTATAAAAAATTAAAATGTTGAAATAATCTTATTTGTAGTCTTATTCGCAAAGATAATAAAATTTCATTATCGATTTATCAATCATAAACACAAATACAACTAGTATTGTTTACGTATTCCGATAGTTAATTTTTCGTCATCTATCTCTATTTCATCTTCAAAAGTTTGTGTTTTTATTTCTATTGAGTCGGCAAGGACCTGTGTCTTTATATAATCACTAAACTCTTTTATAGCAGCATCAAACAACGCATTTGATGAAAGTTGAACAGCTATACGGTCGGTAATTTCAAAATCTTTCGATTTCCGCAAATTTTGAATACGATTTACTAACTCACGTGCAATTCCTTCTTTCCGAAGATCATCGGTAACTGTTATATCAAGGGCTACGGTTAGGCGACCTTCATTGGCAACAAGCCAACCCGGAATATCTTCCGAGATTATTTCAACGTCAGCTAATTCAATTACAGCATCTTGTCCGTCGATTAAAAATGAAACACTTGCGTTTTTCTCCAATCCGTTTATTTCGTCTTGCGTCATTTCCTGAATACGCACTGCCAGTTGCTTCATTATTTTCCCATACCTCGGTCCAAGTTTCTTGAAGTCGGGCTTTACGCGCTTTACAAGCATATCGTTAGCCGAATCAACAAACTCAAGCTCTTTCACGTTAACCTCGCTCAGGATAAGTGCCTGAACAGCTTCGATGTTTTTCTGCTGTTCATTATCCACAACAGGAATCATGATTTTAGACAATGGCTGGCGAACTTTCAGATTCACCTTTCTGCGCAACGCCAACACGATTGACGACGCCGTTTGTGCCAGATACATTTGTTCTTCGAGCGAAGAATCGATTACCGCCTCATCAACAACGGGAAAGTCTGCCAGATGCACCGACTCAGAACTTTCGCAATCAGTAGCTTTTACCAAATCTAAATAAAGCCTGTCGGCATAAAACGGAGCAATAGGCGCCATCAGCTTCGTAACAGTAACCAAACATTGATACAGCGTTTGATATGCCGATATTTTATCTTCGGTCATTACACCACCCCAAAAGCGCTTACGATTAAGACGTACGAACCAGTTGCTGAGGTTATCGCTTACAAAATCGTTAATAGCACGTCCCGCTTTAGTGGGCTCGTAACTGGCATAATCTTCATCCACCTCTTTTATCAACGAGTTGAGAAGCGAGAGAATCCACCGGTCAATCTCGGGACGTTTTGCCAATTCTATCTGCGGATATTGATTATGGAAATCGTCCACATTCGCGTAAAGTGCGAAGAAGGAATATGTATTGTACAACGTTCCGAAAAACTTGCGACGAGCTTCTTCCACACCGTCAATATCAAATTTCAGGTTGTCCCACGGTGCGGCGTTCGTAACCATATACCAGCGGAGCGGATCGGAACCGAATTTTTCAATCGTTTCAAACGGATCAACAGCATTTCCTAATCGTTTCGACATTTTGTTGCCGTTTTTATCGAGCACCAATCCATTGGAAATTACGTTCCTGAAAGCCACGCTGCCTTTCACCATCGTGCTGATGGCATGCAACGTAAAAAACCATCCGCGTGTTTGGTCAACTCCTTCGGCAATGAAATCGGCAGGATAAACTTTCGCAAAGTCATCTTCCGATATGTGCGGATAAAAGAATTGGGCAAAAGGCATGGCGCCACTGTCGAACCAGACATCAATCAGGTCAAGTTCGCGATACATCGGTTTCCCGCTATCTGACACCAACACGATATTGTCCACATACGGACGGTGCAAGTCTATTTTCTCGTATTCAAGATCTTTGTAATCTTTCAGATCGAAATCTTTCCATGGCAGCTCAGTCATCACACCGGTATCGAGCGCTTTTTGCATCTCATCGCAAAGTTCTTTCACTGAGCCGATGCATTTTTCTTCTCTTCCATCTTCGGTACGCCAGATGGGAAGTGGTGTTCCCCAATAACGGCTGCGGCTCAGATTCCAGTCTTGCAGATTTTCGAGCCATTTACCGAAACGTCCCGTTCCTGTGGATTGCGGCTTCCAGTTAATGGTGTCGTTAAGCTCCATCATTTTCTCACGACATGCTGTGGAACGGATAAACCAGCTATCTAATGGATAATATAATACGGGCTTATCGGTGCGCCAGCAGTGTGGATAGCTGTGAACAAACTTTTCGATGCGGAAAGCACGGTTTCGTAATTTGAGAGAAACGGAAAGATCAACATCAAGTGTAGCATCGTTCTCAGTCAACATAGCATCGTACTCATTTTTCACATATCTTCCGGCAAATTCTTTGTATAGAGCAATGTCTACGTTATTTTTCACAAAATCTTCGTCCAAATCTCCGATTCGGTAAAATCTTCCTGTTAAATCAACCATCGGACGAATATTGCCGTCTTTATCGATAAGGGTAAGCCCGGGAACATCGTTTTCTTTTCCTACTTTCGCGTCATCAGCACCAAAAGTTGGTGCGATGTGTACAATTCCCGTACCATCTTCGGTAGTTACAAAATCACCGCAAACAACTTTAAAAGCTTTATCTGTAACTTTTACCCATGGGAAAAGTTGTTCATATTCAATTCCGGCCAACTCCGAACCTTTCCACGTTTCTTTCAACACGTTGAAAGGAATATTTTTGTCGCCTTCCTTGTAATCTTCAAGTTTTAATCCGGCATTCTTTTCAGGAAAATAAGAATTGAGCAAACTTTTTGCCAGTATCACCGTCATCGGCTTTCCGGTGTATTGATTGAATGTTTGGACGGCCGCATATTCAATATTCGGTCCCATCGCCAGCAACATGTTCGACGGCAACGTCCACGGAGTAGTTGTCCAGGCCAGAAAAAACGGTTCTCCAAATTCTGTCCACTCCGGAAGTGGATTTTTTATAAGAAATTGTGCTGTACAAGTAGTATCTTTTACATCGCGGTAACATCCGGGCTGGTTCAGTTCATGCGTGCTCAATCCGGTTCCGGCAGCGGGTGAATAGGGCTGGATGGTATATCCTTTGTAGAGATATCCTTTTTTGTAAATCTCCTTGAGCAGATACCACAACGTTTCAATGTAACGATTATCGTAAGTGATGTACGGATCGTTCATGTCCACCCAATAACCCATTTTCCGGGTGAGATCTTCCCACTCTTTTGTATATTTCATCACCTCGGTGCGGCATGCATTGTTGTACTCTTCCACAGAAATAGTCTTACCGATATCCTCTTTGGTAATTCCAAGTGTTTTCTCTACACCCAGTTCCACGGGAAGTCCATGCGTGTCCCAACCGGCTTTCCGGTTTACCAGAAAACCTTTCATTGTTTTATAACGGCAGAAAATATCTTTTATGGAACGTGCTATCACATGGTGAATTCCCGGCATTCCGTTTGCCGACGGCGGACCTTCGTAAAACACAAACTCAGGATGACCTTGACGTATTTCCAAACTCTTTTTGAAAATTTCCTGTGCATCCCATTGCTGCAACATTTCCTTATTGATTTCCGATAAATTTAACTGACTATATTCGGTGAATTTCTTACTCATTGTCAACGTTTTTATACCTCTTGAAAAATTGTCTGCAAAGGTAGTAAAAAAATGAGAAATGACAATTGAAAGAACAAGTGAAGTGGAGTGAAATGGACGAAACAGCAATTTCGTTTTTACAATTAAAAAAATAATTAAGGTTTTGTGATTATTTTAATAATAAGTATTTTTGATCCTTAAAATTAAATCAATGATCCAAAAACTAAACAATTCCCAGCCGGCTATCGCAAAAGAAATAAGAAACGTGTTTCAGGCATCGTATGCTGTGGAAGCGGAAATCCTGAAAGCTGAAGATTTTCCGCCATTAAAAAGACCGTTAGAAAAATATATTGATATCGATACAGAGTTTTATGGTTATCTACTGAATGATGAAATAGTTGCAGTGGCTGAACTTCGTTTTCACCTTGACTTTATCCACATCCAAAGCCTTGTGGTGCACCCCGATCATTTTCGAAAAGGAATTGCTTCGCAAATGATGAATTTCATTCTCGATTCATTTGCCGACTGCCCGCGTTTTATGGTAGAAACCGGTGTGGACAATAAGCCTGCCGGCGATCTATACAAAAAATTCGGTTTCCATGAAGTCCATCAATGGGATACCGATCATGGAGTACGAAAAATCAGGTTTGAAAAAGTCTGATCGGTTCTAAAACAAAAAAAGTTCTTCGCAAATGAAGAACTTCTTTGAATATATCTGATTTTCTAATCTTTATCTCTACTATAATTCGGCGCTTCGCGCGTGATCATCACACCGTGTGGATGACTCTCGGTGTATCCTGCAGAAGTGATACGGGTAAATTTTGCTTCGTGCAATTTTTCGATATTCGCTGCACCGCAATATCCCATTCCCGCACGCAGACCACCAACCATTTGATAAATAACTTCCTGCAATGTCCCTTTAAAAGGCACCCTCGCTTCGATCCCTTCCGGAACAAGTTTTTTAATATCGTCTTCCACATCCTGGAAATACCGGTCTTTCGAACCTTTTTGCATCGCAGAAAGTGAACCCATTCCCCGATACGTTTTGAATTTACGTCCGTTGAAAATTATAGTTTCACCCGGAGACTCTTCCGTTCCCGCTAACAGCGAACCCATCATTACCGATGAACCACCGGCAGCCAACGCTTTCACTATATCTCCTGAATAACGTAAACCACCATCTGCAATAAGGGGAACACCGGTCCCTTTCAATGCCTGAGCCACATCGTAAATGGCAGAAATCTGTGGAACACCCACCCCCGCTATTACACGCGTAGTACAGATCGACCCGGGGCCAATACCTACTTTCACGGCATCAGCTCCGGCCTTTACCAAGAATTTAGCCGCCTCGGCTGTTGCAACATTTCCTACCACAACATCAATTTCATGAAAAGTCTTTTTGATAAGTTTCAACATATCCGCAACACCCTTAGAGTGTCCGTGGGCCGTATCAATAACAATTGCATCTACTCCAGCTTCAATCAACGCACCGGCTCTTTCCACAGAGTCATAAGTAACACCAATTCCGGCAGCTACACGCAAGCGTCCTTGTTCATCTTTACAAGCATTGGGTTTATCTTTGGCTTTAGTGATATCTTTATACGTAATCAGACCAATTAGTTTGTAATTGGAGTCTACCACCGGTAGTTTCTCTATTTTATGTTCCTGAAGAATTTCTGCCGCAGCATCCAGATCAGTGGATTGACGGGTTGTAACCAAACCATCCTGAGTCATCACTTCTTTGATAAGTTTTTCCATATCCCGTTCAAATCGCAAATCACGATTTGTAACTATCCCCACCAATGTGTTGTCTTCTATAACTACCGGAATTCCGCCAATTTTATATTCAGCCATCATTCCCAATGCGTCAGCAACTGTTTTTTCAGGATGAATGCTGATAGGATTCAAAATCATACCGTTCTCGGCACGTTTTACCGCACGCACCTGCTTTGCCTGATCGTCAATGGTCATATTTTTGTGGATAACCCCTATTCCGCCTTCACGGGCAATAGCTATCGCCATAATAGTTTCTGTGACGGTATCCATTGCTGCCGACACCATTGGTATATTAAGCGGTATATTTCTTGAAAAACGTGTAGAGAGATCTACGTTTCGGGGAAGAACTTCGGAATAACCGGGGACTAACAACAAATCGTCGAAAGTCAACCCTTCCATTGTGATTTTATCTGCAATAAATGACATAATTGTTATGTTTAATTTTTATTGCATGCAAAAGTAACTCTTTTTATTGAAAAGCAACGATTTTGAAACGTTAATTTTATTTGTCAATGTTTTAATATAAACAATCTAAGGCGCTGTTATAGAAATAATCAATAGTTGATAAGCAAACAGAAACTCTTACTTCAGACTATTTTTTTCGTATCTTTGGAGAGTCATTCATATTTAAACAAAATAAATTTTAAAACATGTCAGTATTAGTAGGAAAAAGAGCTCCTGTTTTCTGGGCTCCTGCAGTTGTTGATGGAAACATCATTGAAGAAAGATTCTCATTAGATAATTATTTAGGCAAAAAATATGTAGTTTTCTTCTTTTATCCGGCAGACTTTACATTTGTCTGCCCAACGGAATTAATTGCATTTCAGGATAAAATAAAAGAATTCGAAGATCGCGATACCGTAGTTGTAGCTTGCTCTACCGACTCAGAGTTCTCGCATTGGAAATGGTTACAAACACCTAAAAACGATGGAGGCATTAATGGAGTTAAATATCCTTTGGTAGCCGATGCGGCTATGACAATATCGATGGCTTACGATGTGCTGGCGGGTGATTTCGAAACTGACTCGTCAGATAAAGTTGTTTTTAACGGAATTCCGCAAGCATATCGTGGATTATTCTTAATCGATAAGGATGGGATTGTACGTCATCAGGTGGTGAACGATATGCCGCTTGGGCGAAGCGTTGACGAAGCATTGCGTGTTATTGACGCCCTACAGTTCTGCGAAGAGCACGGCGAAGTTTGTCCTGCCGATTGGCATAAAGGCGATAAAGGCCTTGCTGCAACTCAAGAAGGAATTGCTTCGTATTTGTCGGAAAAATAAGTTTTTACAAAGATTAATTGCAAGAAGCATTGCTCAACTGAAATGGAGCAATGCTTTTTTTAAATTTAAAATAATAATATTGTAAAGTTTTTTGTCAATATTTAGTAAAAATGCCAGCATTTACTCATTTATTCATTATATTTGCGAAATTTTTCACAGAAAAAACAATAAATTGATATGAATTCACTATCCGCAAGACTGCAATCGCTTTCCCCATCGGAGACCTTTGCGATGGCACAAAAAAGCAATGAACTGAAAACTCAGGGAATTGACGTAATCAACATGAGTGTTGGCGAACCCGATTTTGCCACACCCGATCATATAAAAGAAGCAGCAAAAAAAGCAATCGAAAATAACTTTTCTTTCTACTCTCCGGTTCCCGGATTTCCCGAACTACGAAAAGCCGTTTGTGCGAAACTAAAAAATGAAAATAATCTCGATTTCGATCCGCCACAAATTGTTGTATCAGGCGGGGCAAAGCAATCGCTTTGCAACGTCATCCTATCTATTGTTGACAAAGACGAAGAAGTAATTATTCCGGCACCTTACTGGGTAAGTTATCCTGAAATGGTGAAAATCGCCGAAGGAAAGTCGGTTTTTGTGTACGCCGGCATCGAACAGGATTTCAAAATCACGGCAGAACAATTGGAAGATGCCATTACTCCAAAAACCCGGGCATTAATTTTATGTTCTCCTTCAAACCCTACCGGAAGTGTTTACACCCGTGAAGAGTTAAAATCGTTGGCAAATGTATTAGCTGAATACCCAAATATTTACGTTATTTCAGATGAAATATACGAACACATCAATTATATTGGCAAACACGAAAGCATCGCTCAATTCGAAGAAATTCGTGAGCGAGTAATCGTTGTAAACGGAGTATCGAAAGGATACGCTATGACCGGATGGCGTATCGGATGGATTGCCGCTCCCAAATGGATCGCTTCCGCTTGCGGATTACTTCAAGGGCAATACACATCGGGCGCATCGTCTATTTCACAAAAAGCAGCTGAAGCCGCATATACCGGAGATCAGGCCTGTGTTGAAGAAATGAGAACAGCATTCGAAAGAAGAAAAAACCTAATCACAAAACTCTTAAAAGAAATCCCGGGATTAAAAGTGAATGACCCAAAAGGCGCATTTTACATCTTTGTTGAGTGTGGACACTACGTTGGGAAACAATTCGAAGGAAAGAAAATCGAAACAGCTGCCGATCTGGCCATGTATTTACTGGAACAGGGGCATGTTGCCTGCGTGGGAGGTGACGCTTTCGGCGCACCTGGACACATCCGTTTCTCTTACGCTACTTCAGATGAAAATATTGAAAAAGCAGTTTCCAGAGTGAAAACTGCTTTGACCAAGCTAAACTAAAAAATTCCGGAGTGATTTAAAGTGTCACTCCGCGAATATTTTTTACAGACGGAGCTACTTAAAATCGCTCCGTCTGTTTTATTTTAGAATGTAACATTTACCATCACCGGAAAATGGTCGGACGGGAAATGACCGTATTGCACATCGTTCAACACGCCGTATTTATTTACAGTCACTCCTTCCGAAACCCAGATATAATCTATGCGGCCTTTCATCGGGGAATCCAGCCTAAATGAATTGAATGTGCCTTCTGTGCCGTAAGGCGATTGTGCGGATATACGATAAGAGTCTTTTAATCTTCCGTCATTGGCTATGATTTGAATGGGCTCGTCATCAGGTGTAGCGTTGAAGTCACCTGTACAGAAAACGATATTATTTCCAGCAATTTCTTCAATCTTTTTCAACAGCAAAATTGAAGAATTCTTTCGGGCTTCCTCACCCTGATGATCGTAATGCGAATTGAAAACAAAAAACTCCTTACCTGTCTCCTTGTCTTTAAATTTCGCCCACGAACAAATCCGGTTACAACAGGTGGCATCCCAACCTTTACCGGGCACATCAGGATTTTCTGCAAACCAGAAATCACCATTTTGCAATACATCGAATCTGTCCTTTTTGTAAACAATGGCAGAATGCTCACCGGCATCTATTCCATCATCGCGTCCGACTCCCACGTATGCATAATTGCCCAACTCCAGTATATCAGTCAACTGGTGCTTAAAGGCTTCCTGTGTACCGAAAAGATCGAAATCGTGGAAACGCACTAATCCTTTCGCCATTTCTTTCCGATAATTCCAGGCATCTAAACTGTCCCGGTCAGTATCCATACGAATATTAAATGTTGCGATATTCATAGTAAAATCTTTGTTGGCTTGCGAGCAGCCTGTTAGAATCAAGCTGATGAACAACGAGAAAAAGAGTAGTGATTTTTTCATTTGTATATATTTTAATTATTTTTCCTGATTACAATTTTCGTCCAAACCGGCAAATGATCAGATGCGATGGGTTCATTCTCTACTTTTGTTTGTAAGACTTCAAAACGGAAAAGGGTAGATTGTTTTCCAAAAACATAATCGATACATCGATCAGGATTTATAACCGGAATGGTCGGCTGTTCAGGATCATTCAAAACAAGCCACTCTTTCGATAACTCTTTGATCTCTTCCGATTCGGGAACAGCATTAAGATCCCCAGCCAGAAACACCGGTTTATTCGTATATTTTTTCAACGCCTCGCTAATGACCGCCACCGACACAAACCGGTCGGGCTGCCTCAACGACCAGTGTGTACTGCAAATAACGTAGTCTTTCATTTCAACGATCAGTAAACTACGTTTTTCTTCACTTCCCGGGAGCTGAACTCCGTGAAACAGTAATGGTTTTTCTTTTGTCAGAACTCCAACTCCGTATTTTCCTCCTTGATAATCGATGGACGCGTTATACGTGGCATACATTCCTGTTCTTTTTGCCAGTTCGTCAAGAACAATAACTCCGCCGCTTCGCTCGGTAGCACTATCAAGCTCCTGAAGTGCTACACAATCTGCATCGATCAGCTTTATCACATTCGCTATGCGATTGAAATCGGTAACTTCATCCATTCCACGCGCATTGCGAATATTGTAGGAAAGTATTTTTAATTGAAGCCCGTCGCTTGATGTTTTCTTAGTTAGTGAACAAGAATTAAACAACAAAACGGACAACACTAAAAGAAAAGCGTATTTCAGTTTCATTCAACTTATTTTTCAACTTCCAAAGTTACACTTTATAAGTATAACTACGAAAAGTATTACAAAAATAAATGATGAGTTTTTTAGGTTCAAAATTAATAATCATAATCGTTCTAAAATATATTGGAATAAGGAAATAATTCCATAATTGTTCTTTTTTTACGTTTTAAAATGCTATTTTTGTGCTCTGAATTGAATTTCCACATTCCTTTAGAACTAATTTTTCATTTTTATCTCACGTAACTGAAAATCAAATTAATTACTAAATAATTTTTTAAACAAAAACTTTATGAGCTGGCTAATTAAATCTTCTATCGGACGGAAGCTGATCATGAGTATCTCTGGTTTGTTTCTTGTCCTATTTTTGATGTTTCACAGTCTGATGAATTTCGTAGTTATCATTTCGGCCGATGCGTATAACACTATTGCAGCGATGCTGGGTGCTAACTGGTATGCTCTTATTGCAACCGTGATATTGGCTTTGGGTTTTATTATCCATATTATCTATGCCTCTATCATTACGCTTCAAAATCAGAAAGCACGCGGTTCGAGCAAGTACGCTGTTACTAAATCGCAAAAAAATGTATCGTGGGCATCGAAAAACATGTTTATTCTGGGTACGATAATTTTCGGATTTCTAGTGCTGCACTTAATCCATTTTTGGTCTAAAATGCAATTGGTAGAACTGTTGCACGGACACAATTACGCTGCTGCAGGTTACCACGATCCAACAGATGGAGCCTATTTTATTCGTGAACTTTTCATTCAACCGCTCTACAGTATTATATATATTGTATGGCTTGTTGCACTTTGGCTTCACCTTACACACGGATTCTGGAGTGCGATGCAAACATTGGGATGGAACAACCAGACCTGGCTTCCCCGCCTGAAGAAAGTTTCTTACGTTGTTGCAACCGTAATTTGTTTGTTGTTTGTTTCTGTTCCTGTTTATTATCTGCTCGGCTTTGGCGCGTAATTTTACTTACTAAAACTTAAAAACATTATGATAAACAAAGAAGACGAAACTGCAAAAGTAGAAAACAAAACTACTGTGGCAGACAATAAAATAAAGGTGGACTCTAAAATACCAAAAGGTCCTTTGGCCGAAAAATGGTCGTCCTACAAGGCAAATCAAAAACTGGTAAATCCCGCCAATAAACGCCGTCTCGACATTATCGTTGTCGGAACAGGGCTTGCCGGAGCATCGGCTGCGGCCTCATTAGGCGAATTGGGATTCAATGTCTTGAATTTTTGTATCCAGGATTCACCACGACGTGCGCACTCTATTGCCGCTCAAGGTGGTATAAATGCTGCAAAAAACTATCAAAACGATGGTGACTCCGTGTATCGATTGTTTTATGACACCATCAAAGGTGGCGATTATCGCGCACGCGAAGCTAACGTTTACCGTCTTGCAGAAGTTTCCAACAACATCATAGATCAGTGCGTGGCACAAGGTGTTCCTTTCGCTCGTGAATATGGAGGATTACTCGATAACCGCTCTTTTGGCGGCGCACAGGTATCGCGTACGTTCTATGCCCGCGGACAAACCGGACAGCAATTGCTTCTTGGCGCTTATAGCGCATTGAGTCGTGCGGTTAATAAAAAACAGGTAAAATTATATACCCGTTACGAAATGGTTGACCTCGTGATTATCGATGGTCGTGCCCGTGGGATTATCGCCCGTAACCTCGTAACCGGAAAACTGGAAAGATTTGCGGCCCACGCCGTTGTAATTGGTTCCGGTGGATACGGAAATGCATTTTTCCTTTCCACCAATGCTATGACTTCCAACGGTTCAGCTGCGTGGCAATGCTACAAGAAAGGCGCTTACTTTGCCAATCCTTGTATGGCACAGATTCACCCGACATGTATTCCTGTTCACGGTGAGTTTCAATCGAAACTTACGTTGATGTCGGAATCGTTGCGTAACGACGGTAGAATCTGGGTTCCCAAGAAAATGGAAGACGCCGAAGCTATCCGTGCAGGAAAACTAAGACCAACCGAAATAAAAGAAGAAGACCGCGACTACTATCTGGAGCGTCGTTATCCCGCTTTCGGCAATCTTGTTCCTCGCGATGTAGCATCACGTGCAGCAAAAGAACGCTGCGATGCAGGTTATGGAGTTGGAACAACAGGCCTTGCTGTTTATCTCGATTTTGCCGATGCTATCAAACGTCTCGGAAAGGATGTGGTGGAAGCCCGCTACGGAAACCTTTTCCAGATGTATGAAAAGATCGTTGACGATAATCCGTACGAAACTCCGATGATGATTTACCCTGCTATCCACTACACAATGGGTGGAATCTGGGTTGACTATGAACTGATGACTTCCATCCCCGGCCTTTTCGCCATTGGCGAAGCGAATTTCTCCGATCACGGAGCAAATCGGTTAGGTGCGTCTGCACTGATGCAGGGATTGGCCGACGGATATTTCGTTCTTCCGTACACCATTCAAAGTTATCTTGCCGACCAAATCAGAGTGCCGAGATTTAGCACCGATAGTCCTGAGTTTGAAAAAGCTGAAAAAGACATCGATGCCCGTATGGAAAGGCTTATGAACATAAAAGGCAAGCACTCGGTGGACTACTTCCACAAAAAACTCGGCCACATTATGTGGGATTTAGTGGGAATGGGACGCGAAGCCGAAGGCCTCAAAAAAGCCATCGAAGACTTGAAAGTGTTGAAAAAAGAATTCTGGTCAGATGTACGGATTCCTGGTGAAAAGAGTTCGTTGAACATTGAGCTGGAAAAAGCGCTTCGTCTTGCCGATTTTATCGAAATAGGCGAACTTATGGCTCACGATGCGTTAGACAGAGAAGAATCCTGCGGAGGACATTTCCGTTTGGAACATCAGACAGAAGAAGGGGAAGCCTTACGTCACGACGACCGGTTCTCCTATGTTTCCTGTTGGGAATATCAGGGCGAAGAAAAAGCTCCCGTTATGTACAAAGAACCTCTCGACTATGAATTTATCGTGAGACAACAACGCAATTATAAGTCGTAATTTAAAATCGTATCATCTTATGGACAAAAATATAAACATCAAAGTAAAAGTATGGCGCCAAAAAGGTCCAAAAGTAAAAGGGCATTTTGAAACCTACGAATTGAAAGAAATCTCACAAGGCAGCTCTTTCCTTGAAATGCTGGACATTTTGAACGAACAGCTCATCAACGAAGGAAAAGATCCGGTTGTTTTCGATCACGATTGCCGTGAAGGTATTTGTGGAATGTGCAGTTTGTATATTGACGGATTTCCCCACGGACCAGACGAGGATATCACCACCTGCCAGCTTCATATGCGTAAATTTGACGAAGGTGCTACCATTACGGTAGAGCCCTGGCGTTCCGCCGGATTCCCTGTAATCCGCGACCTGATGGTTGACCGAACTGCTTTCGATAAAATTATACAAGCCGGTGGCTATGTTTCGGTTAATACCGGCGGCGTTCCCGATGGAAACGCTATTCCGATTCCTAAATATGCTGCCGACGAAGCCATGGATGCCGCCGCCTGCATCGGATGCGGAGCATGTGTGGCAACTTGCAAAAACGGATCAGCTATGCTTTTCGTCTCTGCGAAAGCAAGTCAGTTGGCTTTGCTTCCGCAAGGAAAAGTAGAACGCGCAAAACGTGCAAAAGCCATGGTTGCAAAAATGGACGAACTCGGGTTCGGAAACTGTACCAATACGGGTGCTTGCGAACAGGAATGTCCTAAAAACATTTCCATCAGCCATATCGCACGATTGAATCGCGAATTCCTGAACGCAAAATGTAAAGATTAATACACTTTCAACCAATAGTAAAAGCGTTTTATCCTTTATCGGGTCAAAACGCTTTTTTTCATTTCTTTATAGAAATAGGATTAATTAACACACCTCGTTTTAACTTTTTTCGTAGTTAATTGTCTATAAATATACATTTGCAGATGCAAACGGTTTGGATTATTAAATAAATTAGTTATGAAATCAAAAAAGACATTATTGATCAGCGCACTATTTGTGCTATCGATGCTAACTATGCCTGCATTTTCTCAAATCAGGTTTGGTGTAAAAGCAGGAGTTGACTTAGAGAATCCTACTAATCTAAGTGATGCTTTTAAAGTTGAAAACATGACTTCATATCATGTTGGTCCGGCTTTAGAGGCTATGTTCCCTTTTGCAGTGGTAGACTTCGGTATTGAGGCAGCGCTTCTATACTCAGATAACAGAATGACCGTCACCAACTTAACCGATGGGAATGGCGACAAAGAAGTGTCGAATCGTTATCTGGCATTACCGGTAAACGCAAAAGTTAAAGTTCCGCTGGGTTCAGAAATGCTTAAAATTTATGGCGTTGCGGGTCCTTATGCAGCTTACTTAATCTCTGGAGATAAGATTGATTTTCAATCTATGAATCAGGAAATCAAAGCACAAAACTTTGAGGCAGGCGTTAACTTAGGATTGGGTTTTGAATTATTCAGAAAGTTGCAGATCGGAGCGAATTATAAGGTCAAATTAACAGACAACTACGCTACCGATAAACCTGAATGGGACGACCCACTGAACGGAAAATCACAGACATGGAGTCTTTCCGCTGCATTATTCTTTTAATGAGACATGACGTTTGCTGATGTAGTTCTTCCGCTTCCTTTAGCCGAATCTTTTACCTACGCCGTTCCTGCAGAAATGCAAGAGAAGTTAGGTATTGGATTCAGGGTAATAGTTCCCTTCGGAAGACGAAAGTTTTACACAGCGATCATTCTCAGACTACACAACAAAGTTCCTGAAGGAGTTGAAATAAAAGAGATCCATTCCCTCATAGATTCACATCCTATTGTGAACGAACATCAGATTCGGTTGTGGGAATGGATTTCTTTTTATTATATGTCGCCATTGGGTGATGCTTATACTGCAGCCGTACCATCAAAATTGAAATTACAAAGTGAAACTTCGCTGACGTTAACCGGTAAGGATATCAAAGATATATCGCTCGCACCTGTCGAAGAAGAAATTGTAAAAATACTTCTCGATACCAAATCAAAGCCTGTTTCCGAAATTGAGAAGCAACTGAAAAGCAAAAATCTATTACCGTATATCTATTCGTTGGTTTTCAACGGTATTGTAGATATTCAGGAAGATATAAAGCAAAAATTCACTCCAAAAACAGAAACTTACATTCGTTTTAATACGGATATCAATGATATTGAATCAGTAATGGGACGAGCTGTAAAGCAACTTGAACTTTATCGAACTTTAAAGAAATTATTTTCAGAAGAAGAAATAAAAAAAATTGTCAAAAAAAGTATTACCGCTAAAACCGGGTATAGCACAACTGTTTTAAACGGCTTGATCGAAAAGAATATATTGATACAATACACCGAAGATGTAAGCCGCATCGATAAACAGATTGAAGCATCACGTGAACCTTACAAATTAAGTGAGCATCAACAAAGAGCGTTTGACAAAATAAACAGCTGTTTCGAAGAAAAAAATGTTTGTTTGCTTCATGGAATAACATCGAGCGGGAAGACCGAGATATACGTTCATCTTATCGAAAAACAACTGAAACTGGGCAAACAAACGTTGTATCTAGTCCCCGAAATTGCACTCACCACACAATTGACAACAAGGCTGCAAGCTGTTTTTGGAGATAAGCTCGGTATTTATCACTCCAAAATAAACGATAACGAACGTGCTGAGATCTGGCAAAAAATGTTATCAGATTCACCTTATGAAATTGTCATCGGTGTGCGGTCGTCACTTTTCTTGCCGTTTCGGCAATTAGGTTTGGTCATAGTGGACGAAGAACACGAGATGAGTTACAAACAACAAGAACCCGCTCCCCGATATCACGCACGTGATACAGCCATTGTGCTAGCGCAATTGTTCGGGGCAAAAACACTGTTGGGCTCGGCTACACCTTCGATTGAGTCGTTTTACAATGCGCAAACCGAAAAATACGGTTTAGTAACCCTCGATAAACGATTCGAGAACATTGAACTTCCCAAAATATCATTCGAGAATACCAAAGAACTCCATCGGACTAAAAAAATGAAATCGGTGTTGGCTCCGGCCCTTATCGACAAAATAAATGAAACTTTAGGAAACGGTGAGCAAGTAATTCTTTTTCGTAACCGACGTGGATTTGCACCGATGATAGAGTGTAAACGCTGCGGTTGGACACCAAAATGTCGTCATTGCGACGTTTCGCTTACTTATCACAAAAAAGACAATGAACTGAAATGCCATTATTGCAATAAAACATACAAACCTGTACACGAGTGTCCCGTTTGCAGCGACAAAAGTGTTGAACTTGTGGGCATGGGAACCGAAAAACTGGAAGAGGATATTTCACAATTGTTTCCCGGTATTTCCGTTGCACGCATGGACACCGATACTACGCGTGGTAAAAACAGTTATGAGCAAATAATCTCCGATTTTCAAGATAAAAAAGTACAGATTTTAATAGGCACACAAATGTTGTCTAAAGGATTGGATTTCGATAATGTAAGTCTTGTGGGTATTATCTCGGCGGATGGATTGCTCAACTACCCCGATTTTCGTTCGCACGAACGCGGATTCCAGCTAATGATGCAGGCATCGGGGCGTGCAGGCCGAAAGAATCGCCAAGGCGAAGTTATCATTCAAACTGCCGATCCAGAGCAACCGATTTATCGATATTTGCAGGCAAATAATTTTGAAGGCTTTTATCATTCTCAGCTTGCGGAGCGGAAATTATTCAATTATCCGCCCTACAAACGATTGATATCTATTATCTTTAAGCATAAGGATGAACGGAAAGTAGAATCAGGTGCTGAGTTTTTTGCCCAATTACTCAAACAATCGCTTGGAGAAATGGTATTAGGCCCTAATAAACCAGTAATAAGCAGAATTCAGCAATATCACATCCGCGATATTTTATTAAAACTCGATACAAACCTATCCCCCAACAAAATCCGTGAATTTATTAGATCGGTCGAAATCCGTTTTCGTGAAAAAACAGATTATAAATACGTCGTTTTGTATTTCGATGTGGATCTGACGTAAAAGAGACGATGTCCAGCACTTCGTCATCAACGAAGTTAAGAACACCGTCTCCCAAAACTTTTATTAATAATAACTCTTTACCTACATCATACGTATATTCAGCGTGTACATAACCCAAATGGTTCCGCCGATAAATATGAACATAAGTACAGCTGTAAAAGCCAATGCAATTACATTCCAGCGTTGCTCTGACGACTTGTTGAGGTGTAAAAAATAGTATAAATGAACAGCCATTTGTGCTAATGCAGCTGCTGATAACAAAATTAAAACTGCAGTTCTTGGGATTGAATCTTTTAGAACCACAAACCCAAATGATATGATAGTAAGGACAGTAGCAAGAACAAAACCAATGATATAATTCCTTTTGGTGGTGCCGCCGGCTCCCATGTTTTCATTCTCCTGATGTGATTGACTCATATTTAATATCTCCTTATATTTTTATTTCTATTTTTAAATTTTATCAGTAAAATGGTTATACTAAACTCATTAGATATACAAATGTGAATACTCCAACCCATACGATGTCCAAAAAGTGCCAGAATAAACTTAATCTTACTAAGCGGGAACGCACCTTATCACTGAAACCTTTCTTTACGACTTGAACAATCATAGATACAAGCCAGATCAAACCAAAGAATACGTGAGCCCCGTGAGTGCCAACTAAAGTAAAAAAGGCAGTAAGAAAACCACTTTTGTCGGGAGTGTGTCCTGCCGCAGCCAATTCATAAAACTCGTACAATTCCATTCCAAGAAAACCTAATCCAAACAATCCGGTTATAACCAATCCGATTAACACACCTTTTTTGTTTTTATTGTTCATTGCAACCATGGCTAGTCCGAATGTAACACTGCTTAAGAGCAGAAACATAGTTTCAGTAAATATGAACGGCAAGTGAAATAATTCTTGAGGTGTTGCCCCTCCTGCAACGTTTTTTCCAAGGACAACAAATGTTGCAAACAGAATAGAGAAAAGTATTAAATCGCTCATCAGATATATCCAAAGACCAAAGGTGTTTAGTTCAGCGTGATGCGCGTGTTCTGCTTTTAAAGCTTCAGCTTCTTCAATATTTTTAATATCAGTAGTATTCATATCATTCATCTTTTATTCGTTATTGGTTTTTTCAGCCATAGCTTTTCTAATTGCAGCAAAACGCTCATCTTCAATACGCTTAACTTCTTCAGCAGGAATAACATACTCACTGTTATCATCAAAGCCAATTGCAACAACTGTTGCTATAATACCTATGAAGCTAACAATGGCAAGCCACCAAATATGCCAAACCATGGCAAAACCAAAAGCTATAGTTAATCCACCGATAATAGCGCCATGAGGTCTGTTTTTCGGCATCACAATCGGGAAATACTTCTCGGGTTGTTTGTAAGCAATCCCTTCTTCTTTCATTCTATTAAAATCATCTATCTCTTTCACTTCAGGGATTATTGCAAAATTATAATCGGCCGGAGGTGAGGCTGTATGCCATTCCAACGTTCTTCCGTCGCCCCAGGCATCACCGGTAACATCCATATTCTTCTTGCGATCTTTAACGCTTAAAAACAATTGCACAAGCATGGCAAAGACACCAAATCCAATGACACAGGCTCCAACCAATGCAATGTACATCATAGGTGCCCAATCAGGATTATTCAAGTGAGCAAGCCTTCTTGGCATTCCCATAAATCCTGCGGCATAAAGTGGCATAAAGGCAAGTAAGAATCCAATAGCCCAGCCCCAGAATGAAAGTTTACCCCACCTTTCGTTCAGTCTGAATCCCGTTGCTTTCGGGAACCAATATGCAAATCCGGCAAGGTAGCCAAATAATGCACCCGGGATTAATGTATTATGAAAGTGTGCTACCAGGAATGCACTGTTATGGACCATAAAGTCTGCCGGAGGAATTGACAATAAAACACCGGTCATACCGCCTATTACGAATAATACGAGAAAACCCATTGTCCAATACATAGGCGTTGGAAATGATATACGCCCTTTATACATTGTAAAAAGCCAGTTGAATATTTTCACTCCGGTAGGGATCGCTATCGCCATGGTGGTTATACTGAAAAATACATTAACGTTTGGATTGTTTGCCATGGTAAAGAAGTGGTGAAGCCAAACGAGTGCCGACAAGAACATAATACCACCAGTTGCCCAAACCAATGATGTGTATCCAAATATTCTCTTTCTGGCAAATGCAGCCACTACTTCAGAGTATACACCGAATGCGGGCAAAACAACAATATACACCTCAGGATGTCCCCACATCCAGAATAAGTTATTCCATTGCATCATATTTCCACCAAGATCATTTGTGAAAAAGTGCATTCCCAAGTAGCGATCCATCGTTAACATTGCCAACGCTATTGTGATTACCGGAAAAGACATAACTATCAATACATTAGCCGTAAATGAAGTCCATGTAAAAATAGGCATTTTCATTAACTTCATTCCCGGAGCCCGCATTTTAAGAATAGTTACTATAAAATTGACGCCTCCCAGCGTTGATCCAATCCCCGCTATCTGAAACGACCACATCCAATAATCGACACCAACATAAGGGTTATATTCTAAACCGAACAAAGGAGCCAAACCGGTCCAACCGGAATTTGAAAATTCCCCAAGTGCCAGTGAAATCATCATTAATGCACCACCGGCTGCAGTAAACCAAAAACTAATATTATTCAGTAACGGGAAAGCTACGTCGCGCGCTCCAAGCTGTTGCGGTATCACGAGATTCATTAAGCCAAACATAAACGGCATAGCAACAAAAATAATCATGATCGTACCGTGTGCACTAAAGATCTGGTCAAAATGGTGCGTAGTCATAAATCCTTGACTTTCTCCAATTGCCATTGCCTGTTGCGTACGCATCATTATTCCATCTGCAAAACCACGAAGCAACATGATCAAAGCAAAAACGATATACATAATACCGATTTTTTTGTGATCAACGGTAGTGAGCCATTCTCTCCATAAGTAACCCCACTTCTTGAAATACGTGAGCGCCGCTACAACTGCCAGGGCTCCTAAAACCATTCCGATAACTACACTTAGTGTAAGTGGATCATGGACTATATCTGTTAATTCTAATTTTCCAAACATTTGTGTATTCTTCCAAATTTTAATGATTCATATTTAAAGTATCTGCATTTGTATTATGCATCTCATGTTCTGAATGCTCATGCTGAATCGTATCGTGTTCCGAATGATCGTGATGCATTCCATTTCCTGTATGTCCTTGCGATTCCAGGTAATGCTCCGGATGTACTCCCACATGCCCCATCCATTCCATATAAGGAGCCATTACATCGAGAAACAGATTAGGCTCAACAGATGAAAAGGTTGTAATCGGATAATCCATAATTCTCTGACCGCTTATCTCGTCGTATTTTTCCCGGTTTAAAATGTCTGGACTCTGTTTTGCTTGTTCTACCCATGCTTTAAATTCTTCTTGGGTTTTGGCATGAGCATAAAAATGCATTTTATGATATCCGGTACCGCTATATTCAATATTCAATCCGCGATAACTACCAGGCTCGTCTGCAAGCAAATTCAATTGGGTTTGCATTCCGGCCATAGCATACATTTGGTGACCAAGCTGTGGAATAAATAACGATGTCATTACCGTTGCCGACGTCAATTTGAAACTTACGGGTCTTTCGGCTTCAAACACTAACTCATTGATTGTAGCTATATTTTCTTCAGGATAAATAAAAATCCAATTCCAATCAGTAGAGATAACCTGAACCTGCAAAGCCGGTAAATCTGATTTGAGAGGTTTGTATGGGTCTAATCTGTGCGTATATTTCCACGACAAGGTTCCCAATACCAATATAATTGCAACAGGTATTGACCAAACGACTATTTCTACTTTCTTTGAATCAACCCAATCGGGTTTATAGTTCAGTTTTTTGTTTGAAGCTCGGTAACGCCACGCAAACAAAAAAACCATTATAAAAACGGGGATTACTACGATCAGCATCAATACAAAAGCAATGATGATAAGCTGTGCTTCCTTTTGTCCAATAGGCCCCTTGGAGTTGAAAACTATCATCTTCTCACACCCACTAAGAAGTATAGTAAGCGCAAGCAAGCTAACACCTTTCATTAAATTTATTAAATGTTTTTTCTTTATCATGCTGCGATATTTTTTTTAACATAAGATGCAATAAAGAACAAAAATAGGTAAATATTCTAATTTCATCAAAAATTTATAAAAAAAAACTCATGAGTAAACTTTATTTGGCAATAATGGTTTTATTAATAAGTTTTTTCATCGTCAGTTTGGATTGCAGATGCTATCTAATACACTAACCACTGTGTTTCAGTTTTAGGAAATATATAATTATTTTGTATTCATAGAACTACTGCTATATCACTTAATTCACTGTTCTCTATACGTTTGCTCATCATGCTATAAAAAATAAAAGGTGAATTGGATTTAAGAAACGGCAAAGAAAAGAAATAGACTTGATAACAATGCCCACTTAGCTTTATAGAAAACACTTATAGTGCTATAGAAAAGAGTGATGACGTAGAAAAGAGAAATTTTTATTGAAAATATGGAGAAAATTAAAAATACTTATCGATTAATATCAAAATTACATAAGTTTGGAATAACATATACTGTCACCCTGACTACTTTGGCCGGATTTACTTTAGCGGCCCGCACAATTGATAGTCGAATAATTTTACCTTTACTCGGTATATTTATATTATCATCCGGATCTGCTGTTTTAAATGAATATCAAGAAAGAAAGTGGGATGCCATAATGAGACGAACACGAAAGCGGCCTATCCCTACCAATAAAATTCAACCAAGGACAGCACTTTTACTTGCAATATCGGAGATTATAATCGGTACTTTTTTGGTTTATATCGGTGGTAGCTTTACAGCAGCTTTGCTTGCTTTTATGGCTTTCATCTGGTACAATATTATATACACACCGTTAAAAAGAATATCTTCATATGCCGTAATTCCCGGTAGTGTAATTGGTTCGTTACCACCAATGGTTGGATGGGTTGTGGGTGGCGGCTCATTACTGGTTCCCGGAGTGTACGTCATGGCACTTTTCTTTTTTGTTGCACAAATTCCACATTTTTGGTTGCTGATGCTTAAATACGGTGAAGATTACAAATCTGCAGGCTACCCTACTATAAATGACAAAATGACCATAACTCAAATTAAAAAGGCAATATTTATATGGATAGTGGCAACTTCTGCAACTATTGTATTGCTGATTGTAGTTGGGCTAATCCAAACACTTGTTTTTAAAATTCTGATAATAGCTACTGCTATTTATCTTGTAGTTGCTTTTACACAACTGTTGAGAAAATCAGATGAAGATATCAATCCATTTCGTTATTTTATGCTGATGAACATTGTGCTACTGGTCGTTATTCTTACAATGATCATTGACCCTTTGTTTTAGCATGGGAGTAATAGATTAACGTAATAATTTGTCCTTTTGTGAGATCGAAAAATTTGTCTTTCTGCGCAATTTGAGCATCATTAATCAAATCTTCCGGTCTAAATTCGGCCATTTTCAACGCCATCAATACCTTGTGCGGGTCATTACAACTTTCCGTAATGTGTGAAAAGCACCATCTCTGATTGAGTTCATTTTGCGAAGACATTTCACTGTAATTCATAGTTATGGTTTCCAGTTATAAACGCAAAAAACCGACATTGGTCTTGCAATATCGGTTTTTAATATCTGCGGTTCCGTTAATCACGGAAACTTTATTTCATTTCAATTTCTTCTTTCAGGTCAATTTCGTTGTTTTCCTTATCATAAAATACGTATTGAAGAAATCCCAAACTTTGGTTAGGTATAACTTTCATAACAACACCGTATTTCTTTTTCCATTTGTATTTCAACGAAAACAAACCCTGCTGAACAAAAGCTGCAACATATGGATGAATGTGCAGACTAAATTTCTTCACTTTTAGCTTGTTAGCCAAATAATCGATTTTTCCCTCCAACGTGTCGGTAAATAAAATCGAAGATTTAATCTTTCCTTTTCCAAAGCAAGTGGGGCACACTTCGCTTGTGGTGACTTCCATTTCAGGGCGAACCCGCTGACGAGTAATTTGCATCAGTCCGAATTTGCTCAATGGAAGAATTTTGTGTTTCGCTCTATCCGTTGATAAAAACTCGTTCATTTTGTTGAACAGTTTATTGCGGTGATCGCCTGAATTCATATCGATGAAATCAACTACGATAATGCCGCCCATGTCCCGCAAGCGCAGTTGGCGGGCAATTTCTTCGGCTGCTGCAATATTAACTTCAAAGGCGCTATCTTCCTGCCCGAGCGATTGTTTGTTGCGGTTTCCGCTGTTCACGTCAATAACGTGCAATGCTTCAGTATGTTCTATAATAAGATAAGCGCCGTTCTTAAATGTAACGGTTTTGCCAAAGAGCGATTTAACCTGTTTTGTGATACCAAAGTTGTCTAATATCGGTGCTGCCCCGTTGTAGTGTTTTACTACATTTTTTCGGTCGGGAGCAATCAAGCTGACATACTCGGTTATCTGTTTTGCCACATCCGAATCGTTGATGTGGATCTGTTCAAACGATGGGCTGAAAATATCGCGAAGTAATCCGACCGTACGTCCTGTTTCTTCGAAAACCAATGACGGTGCCTTGGCCTTAAGCAATTTTTCGGCGGTTTCTTCCCAGCGTTTTACCAATACCTTTAACTCTGCGTCTAGCTCCGCCACTCTTTTACCTTCAGCATTTGTTCTAATAATCACACCGAAGTTTTTCGGCTTGATGCTTTGGATGAGTTGTCGAAGACGTGCGCGTTCTTCGCGCGATCTGATTTTTTGCGATACCGAAACCCTGTCGATAAATGGAATTAACACCATGAATCTTCCGGCAAATGAAATTTCGGCTGTAAGTCTCGGTCCTTTTGTAGAAATGGGCTCTTTGGCAACCTGTACCAAGATCTCTTGCCCAACTTTCAACTTGTCCGAAATTAAGCCATCTTTTTCGATATCGGGCTGCAGTTTCATCTTCGAAACCTGCAGAATCTTTTTCTTATCTTCAACTGTCTTTTGAAAATTCGAAACAGAGTTAAATTCTACCCCTAAATCTAAATAGTGAAGAAAAGCGTCCTTTTTATGTCCTACATCTATAAATGCAGCATTTAGAGCAGGCATCAACTTTTTGACCCTGCCTAAATAGATGTTTCCCACCGCGTAAGACTCGCTCTGGCTCTCCTGCTGTAACTCTACTAGTTTTTTATCATCGAGAACCGCCAGCGTAATCTCTTTGGGTTGAACATCCACTACAAGTTCGCTTGCCACAATTTTTTATTTTTAAATGTTTGATTAGTTAGGCTTCTGCTCCTCTGAGCAGAGAGCGGTGTTCTCACGAACACGTTAGAAATGTTTATACACAAAGAACAAACTTTTCAGATACATAATCTTTCAAGTTTGTCCCAGTATATAATTGTGCTAAAAAACTTCTGAAAAAGACTATTTTTTCTTTTTATGTCTATTTTTTCTCAGTCTTTTTTTCCGTTTGTGAACAGCCATTTTATGCCTTTTTCTTTTTTTTCCGCTTGGCATCTTGTTTAATTTTTAAAATTTACGTAACTTAATTATTTATTATCCTTAACTTGAGCAACAAACGTTTTTGCCGGTTTGAAAGCGGGTATATTATGTTCGGGGATAATGATTGTTGTATTCTTAGAGATATTACGAGCTGTTTTTTGAGCTCTTTTCTTCACGATAAAACTACCGAAACCTCTTAAGTAAACGTTCTCATTATTTGCTAATGAATCTTTTACAACTTCCATGAAAGATTCTACTGTTGCCAAAACAGATGCTTTGTCCACACCCGTATTCTTTGCAATTTCGTTTACGATGTCTGCCTTAGTCATTTTATTATTTTTTTAATGTTAGTGATAATATAGTTAATTCTTAAAATTTTGGACTGCAAATA
>ENA-UOOM01000481-UOOM01000481.1-fermentation-metagenome-genome-assembly--contig:-NODE-481-length-45652-cov-16.311534_pt1 | contig 45652 bp, 40 predicted proteins | sample MGYA00245781_ERZ724031 | MGnify/ENA primary metagenome ERZ724031 (study PRJEB28704, sample SAMN03018317) | fermentation metagenome | biome: anthropogenic terrestrial biome; feature: soil; material...
TTAAAACTTATCCAACTATAAATAATTAAGATAAAACTGTGGCAATACACTCCTTTAAATAGTCATAGCTATAAGAAAAAAATAAAAAGTCCACAGTGCCTGATTACATTATATAGGATAAGTTGATACCGGCAAGAGCCGAGCGGATTTTGAAAGCTTCAGTCGCTACGCTCCTTCAGCTTTCAAAATCCGATAAACACCATGAAGAGAGCGTAAATATATGAAAGGAATGTATGATTTAGTTGTCTACTATATCATACAAGTGAATTTTATGAGAAAAATAAGCAAAATTGAGCCGAAAATGCCAATATTGCCTACCCGTAAAAGGGTGGCAGCATATGCGAGAATATCTGAAGAAAAAGGAAGAACTCTACACTCTCTTTCAGCACAGGTGAGTTATTACAGTTCATACATTCAAAAAAATATTGAATGGGAATATGCAGGTGTATACGCAGATGAAGGCATTTCAGGCACAACAGAAGACAGAAAAGAATTTCAAAGACTACTATCCGACTGTGAAGCTGGAAAAATTGATATTGTACTTACCAAGTCCATATCACGTTTTGCAAGAAACACAGTAGACCTTCTTGAGACTGTACGTCACCTCCGTGACCTTAATATTGAAGTCAGGTTTGAAAAAGAAGGAATTAATTCATTAAGCGATGATGGTGAGTTAATGTTAACACTACTCGCCTCCTTCGCACAAGAAGAAAGCCGCTCAACAAGCGAAAATGTCAAGTGGTCTATTCGAAAAAAGTTCCAACAAGGCAAACCAAATTCCTTCAATATTTATGGTTACCGCTGGAATGGTGAACAGTTTATTGTAGACCCAGAAGAAGCTAAGATTGTTAAGCTGATATTTGAAAATTTTCTCAAAGGTTTATCAGCAGAACAAACAGAAATACAATTAGAAGAAATGGGTGTCAAGTCCTACACTGGTGGCCATTTTTCCAACACTTCAATCAGGGCTATTTTACGAAATGAAAAATATACTGGCAATATGCTTCTTCAAAAGGTTTTTATTCCAGACCATATAACACATAAAACTATCCCCAACAACGGTGTGTTGCCACAATACTGGGTTGAAGATTCACATGAAGCCATCATTGACTTAGATACTTTTGAAAAAGTACAAGATGAAATTGCAAGGCGCAGAGAGTTAGGTGTTTTTGCAAATTGGTCAATTAACACAGGATGCTTTACAAGTAAAATAAAATGTGGTAACTGCGGTGCCAGTTATAGGCGCAGCGGTAAACGGCAAAGAAAGGATTCAAACGAAGTCTACTACGTTTGGACTTGCCGAACCAAAGATTTGAAAGGCATTTCCGAATGTCATGCTAAAGATGTTCCAGAGAAAATGCTTCAAAAGGCTTGTGCAGAAGTGCTTGGCTTAGAAGAGTTTGATGAGGATGTATTCTTGGATGAAATTGAAAAAGTCACAGCAAAAGGTAAAGATGAACTCATTTTCCATTTCTATGATGGACAAATAGTTCACCAGAAATGGAAGTCAACCGCAAGGGTTGATTGTTGGTCAGAAGAACGCCGCAAGGAGTGGAGTAATTATCAAAAAGGTAATAAACATGCTATAGGAAGTAAAGGTAGGTGGTTAGAAGATGACAAGAACAGTTAGAAATGTTACTACCATTCCGGCAACAATCAGCCGTTTCACTTCCGCTCCTATCAATGAGCAAAGAAAACGCCGTACTGCGGGATATGCTCGTGTTTCCACTGACAGTGAGGAACAGCTCACCAGCTACGAAGCACAGGTTGATTATTACACCAACTACATTAAAAGCCGTGACGATTGGGAGTTTGTTGATGTATATACTGATGAAGGTATCAGTGCTACAAACACAAAACGTCGTGAGGGGTTTAAACAAATGATTGCAGATGCCCTTGATGGAAAGATTGACCTCATCATTACTAAGTCCGTGAGCAGATTTGCTCGTAATACGGTAGACAGCCTCACCACTGTTCGACAATTAAAGGAAAAAGGAATTGAAATATATTTTGAAAAAGAAAACATATGGACACTTGACTCTAAAGGTGAACTACTTATTACAATAATGTCATCCTTGGCTCAGGAGGAAAGCCGCAGCATTTCAGAAAACGTCACATGGGGTCAAAGAAAAAGATTTGCAGATGGTAAGGTTTGTGTTCCGTTTAAACACTTTCTTGGCTACGACCGTGGAGAAGACGGAAACCTTGTTTTAAATGAAAAAGAAGCAGTAATTGTAAAGCGAATTTTTAGTATGTTCCTCCAAGGCATGACTCCATACGGAATTGCCAGCCAACTAACAGCAGATGGAATACTGTCTCCCGGCAAGAAAGAAAAATGGAATGCAGGAACAGTTAAGGGTATGCTTAACAATGAAAAATATAAAGGTGATGCACTTCTACAGAAAAGTTATACTGTTGACTTTTTAACCAAGAAAAAGAAAAACAATGAAGGTGAAATTCCTCAATATTATGTTGAAAATAACCACGAAGCCATAATTGAGCCTGCTATCTTTGATATGGTACAACGTGAATTGGAAAGACGTCAGCCTGGACGTAATCGCCACAGTGGTGTTCATATGTTTTCAGGAAAAATAAAATGTGGTGAGTGCGGCAGCTGGTATGGCTCAAAAGTATGGCACTCCACCAGCAAATACCGCCGCATGATTTGGCAGTGTAATCATAAATTTAGTAACAATGAGAAATGCAAAACGCCTCACCTTGATGAAGATAAAATCAAAGCACATTTCATGGTAGCAGTAAATAAGTTGATTACAGATAAGGAAGAAATTATTTCAAATTTTGAAGCAATCAAAGCCACCCTTTTCAATACCAAGTCGCTTGAAACTGAGCAATCTGAATTACAAAATGAAATGGAAGTTGTCGCTTCAATGATTCAGCAGTGCATTAACGAAAATGCCCGTATTGTTCAAAACCAAGAGGAATACCAGAAACGATATGATGTCTTGGTTCAGCGGTTTGATGATGCAAAATCCAAGTTAGCAAAAGTTACGGTGCAAATAAAGGACAAGGTTACTCGACTTGCTAATATTGAAACCTTCATAGCTGACCTTAGTAAACAAGGCGACCTGCTGACAGATTTTGACCCACTCCTCTGGCACAGTTTAGTTGATTTTATAAACGTTTACGGTAAAGATGAGATTCAATTTACTTTTAAGGATGGTAGTGAGATAAAAGTTTAATCAAATAGCAAAAAATCGGAGGCTTACTTTAGGCATCCGATTTTTTGTTTGGCTATGAAATATTTTTATAAGGCATCCTCTAACTCTTCTTCCGAATATCCGAAAGTGTAATCTTCATCTTTTCCGTTTGAAGCCCAAATTTGTGCAGCATCATAAACGCTAAGAGATTCACTCTCGTCATAATCGTCATCATTTAAACCATAAAAATTCGAGCAGTTCATATTTTCACAACACATATCACTAAAAACATACTTTTTCCTTAACGGCTCTCCACATTGTGGACAAGGTGGTGTTTCTCCAGTAAAGGTGTTTTCTTCTTCCCAGCTCTTCCTATTAAAAATATCAAATAATCCCATACTAATTTCCCTCCTCTCTATTAATTTCAGTTCTTTATCTGTCTCGACTTCAGAATCTTGTGTTGTCTTATTTTAGATAGCCGCTTGTGCAGCATCATAATCTTTAATATTCTTATGCTACAAATCCACTCAAAGTTTCTTGAATAGTTTTCCACTTGTTTGCTATTTCCAGTAGTTCTTCATCGCTGAAAATTATCTCTAAGATTTTCTCATCCCACTCAATATTTGAGAAGGAATATTCAGCCCTTGTTGTCTTACATGTGTGTTCTCCAAGTAAGCGTCCAGCTTCTGTAAGAGAATACCCTCCATATGGCGATTTCGTAGCCAATCCCGCTGCAACAATTCTTTTATTAATTGTCTGTGCAGAACACAACGCCTTGTTTCCCAATTCCGTAGCTGTCAACTTGTTCCCAGTAAGATTATTTATAATATCGCTGGAAATCACCGGAGCAACCATTTTCTCAACTACAGGAGCAATTTTCACAACTGGAGCGGAAATAGAATTAGAGGATTTAAATACACCCTTGATGGAATCCCAATTTTTAATAACTAGGATTGTACCAATACTGGTCACACCTAAAATAATTAGTTCTGTTTTGTGCTCTTTAACCCATGTGAGCAAAGAATTTTTTTCTTCCATATGGCTAACCTCTCCTTCTTTAATAATGTGATGGTTTAATCTATTTCATTAACTCTTGAATATCCGCCAAAGTACGCGAATGCTTCTGCAATAAACTTACAACCGTCTTTTCCATAATTCCTTTCTTGGATTACTGAGATGTCTCCTGTAGTAAATAATCGGACTATATGTCTCGCAAATTTCTGTGGTGTCATAACCTCTATAATTTCCGCTGGAAAAAAATGCTCACAATAATACTGATAAATCAAATTTACAAGAGTTTGAACCACTGGATCGGAGGCACCTAATTCCTTTCCTTCTATAAGTTTAATATAAAGTTCATGGATTACAAGGAAATCATCCACATCAAAACCAGACAAAGCTGTTTCTACATGTTCAAGATCCGCCTCATTCAATTCCGATTCGGTTTTATCGAGAATTATTTCAACCAAACTATGCATCGTTGACATTTGTGGGTCTGCATTTACATTCCAATACTCCCTGGCATATTTTATGAATTCCTCAAACTTCATACTACCCATTTCTTTTGGTAATGGAAAAGTCCCTGTTAGTTTCAATGCTTTTGCAAAGCCAATGTACTGTTCAATTTCAGATTTTTTACTTTCCAAGTCTTTTATCTTTTCGCTGAGAGAGGTTTGAAAATCAAAATCTTCGTTTTGAGTCATATCAACTATCTCTTTTACTGAATAGCCAACACCCTGTAGCAATCGGTAACACCAAATTCTCTCAATGTCTTCATCGCTGTACTCACGATATTTATTATCAGGGTTTTGAATTGCTGACTTATCCATTAAACCTTTCTCTTCGTAGATACGTAATGTTTTTCTGGTAACACCCAAGTTTTTCTCCACCCAATTAACGGTATATTTCAAAGAACCAACTCCCTTCATTTTCATTCTACAACATTGCCTCTGGGGCAAGGCAAGCTTTATTTTTAATAATTTATAAATTTTATAAAGCCATAAATTATTCTAAATATAAAAATAACCGGCTCTTCCCGGTTTCCAACACTTGCACACCCATTTTTGAGTTTGCACACACCTAAACATAGCAATTTTTAGGATAATTAAATTGTATCAATTTCTGCATGATTATATCTATATAAATCATTTTAACCTTGCCGTGGTAACTCTTTTGTAAAAGTTTTAATACCTCAAGGTTATCCCCCTCTATGTAAAGATTCTGTGTAGTATCCCAATCCTTGCTTTCCTCTTTACAGGGTCTAAGAGTACCTAATGACGGTGTTTGAGATAGACGCAAGGCTCGTCCCTTACCGTTCCAAGTAAAGTTGTAACGCTCCTTACTATCTTCTACATAGTCACCTAGCACCTGTTGTAGTTTTTCAAAGTCAACCTTGTCCTCCGTAAATACGTCGGGGAATATTTGTCTTAACTTCTGAATGTTCTCCTCTGCAATATCAGGGGTCTTACCATCTAAAGTTGTTATCTTCATAGTGCATCTCCTCCAAGCAATTTATTTCTATTCTGTTCCAATCTCTTTATTTCAATATTTAGTTCCATCTTGCGGTTAAACTGGCTTTCTTTTTTCAGCCTAGCTCGTAAGCTAGTTATTTCTTGTTCTATATCCTCTATTTGAGCTGAGAGTTCTCTTGCCTCTGCACCTGTTATATTATCATCCGTCGGTATAATTGCAGATAAGTTATAAATACTGATAGCATCAACAATATCACTATAAAGTGCATAGAAGTTTGTAAACCTCATTTGCTTTATATTAAGCTTAGCGAATAAAGTACTATCGCTATCTAGCCAGTCAGTGGCTATAAATTCCTCAATGGTATTCTTACTGCTATCACTTTGGCTGGTCCTCTGGTGAGCCACATAAAACTGCCTTTTATCTTCCAGCTTAAATATCAGCAGCATGGGGTAGGGTATAGTCCTCATAATGATTTCTGCTATTCTTTTAAGCTTGTAATCTTTATGTACAAGGACTTCTATAACTTCAATCTCAGGATAGCCTCGCACTTCATCCCTATAAGCTGGTATATTTATTGTTTCAGGTTTAAGGCAGTAGAGCCAAGTTACTTTGTTTATGGTATCTGTAAATAAGGATTTATCGCTAGTAGACATATCAGCATTTTCATAAAATAACTTTTTATAAATAGTGTTGCCCATAAAGCAGCTATCAGGAATGTTTAGAAAATTGTAAGTATCCATAACTTCACCCCTTAACCTTTTAAGACTAAGAACGTGATTAGTTCAAAGTCTTCGATACCGTCAAATAGGCTTTTCTGCATTGTAGTACCACCTTTACTAAAAAGGCTAGCCACTCCAATATCCTGCTTTTTACCTATTAGGTTTTCAATAGAAGTCTCCAATAAACCCGAATAATGCTCCATTTTACGACCATCATTGGTTTCTTTGTTAAATTCCTCTACCAGTTCTTTTAACACTTCGTCTTTACCTGAGCATAGCTTTTTATAGTAGTCTAATATCTTCTTGGCATGAAGGAAGGATAGCTGAACCTCTCCGTCATCTGTGATATAGACCATATAGTAAGGAAATAGAGGGTTCTGTTCTTTGCTTTGCTCCTTACCCTTAACCTGTCTTAGAGTAAAAATCACTCCCGGCTTTACTATATCGCTGATGCTCTCGTCTATTTTAGCAACAGCATACATTCCATTTGGTGCTTCATCTAAGGCTTTTCTATTGGTTTTCATATATTCCATAAGTTCAATCTTAAAGTCGTTAAAGGTCAGGTCTGTAATGGATATAGCTCCTGATATATCTTCTAGGTCTACAACTTCATTCTGTAGTTTTTTAAGCTGTTTCTTACGGTATTCAAGGTCCTTCATTTCTTTACTTGGGTTGTTTTCTATAACATTTTCTTCACCTGTGGCTGATACGTCCAATAAAACCATTCTGCCCTTAACACGCTGTTGTAGGTTTATATACTCGTCTAAGTCCTTAGTTGGCCAGAAGTTTACTAGCTTAATATAATCGTTCTGAGAGCCTATACGGTCAATACGACCAAACCTTTGGATAATCCTTACTGGATTCCAGTGTATGTCATAATTTACAAGATAATCGCAGTCTTGTAGGTTCTGGCCTTCAGATATACAGTCCGTTGCAATAAGAATATCAATATGTTCATTAACCTCTGGATATACCTTAGTACACTCCTTAGAAATAGGGGAAAACAGGGTCAGAACAGTATTTATATCAGTCATTTTGACCGTCCTTCTTAGTTCTTTTGGTATCGGCAAGGTTGAATGGTTATCTCCACTTCCTGTTACGATAGCAGAGTAAATACCTTTATTGGCAAATTCCTCGGATAAATGCTTGTATAAGTACTTGGCCGTATCTGCAAAGGCTGTGAATATAATCACCTTCCTGTTTCCTGTATTGATAGGGTCCTTGATCTTATTCTCTATTAAGGTTCTAAGCTCTATAAGCTTTGCGTCCCTATCAGGTTTTACATTTATAGCTTCCAAAAGAATAGTTTCCAGCTTGTCCTTGTCAGCTAATAGGTCTTGTTGCCACTTTATTAGGTCCATATCCTGCAATAAAACCTTGACATTGTTACCAAACATCAGGTTGTCATATTCAGGGTCATCTATATCAATATCGCTAATATCCATTTCAGCATCATAGTCAAACTGCCTTTTCTCTATGGCCTCAAGTGTCTTATCAATCTTATAAAGAATATTCTCAACGGTTAAAGCAAAGGAGTTGATAGAGCTTTCCATTCTTTTCAATATTCCAACACGCATAAGACCGACTAGGCTTTGCTCCCTATCTGTCTGCCTAAAGACACTATTGTTTATGCCAACCGTCATATCATACTTTTTCTCATAAGCAGCTCTTTTCTCGGGAAGAACATAGCCCAAGGGTGAATAGACACATAGGGTAAGTTTCTTAATAAGCCTATTGATTTCCTCTATAGGAGGAAACTCACCTTTAGTATCAATGATAGGATACCTGTTTTCAGGGGTTAGTCTGGTGGGGAATTTGCCTATTTCTTCTAAGTTGTAATACTTCTCTATATGCTTTCTGGAACGGGCAATAGTTACGGTATCCAAAAGTTTAAAGTAGTCTAAATCCATCATATTAACAAAGGATTCTGTTGTTCTTTCAAGGTCAGGAAGTTCAGACCACCTATTAAATACGGCTTGAGCCTTTCTAAGGATAAGTTCAAGGTTATCTAAACCAACACTGGCAAAGGCATCATTTCTGCCCTCTGTTATAAAGGCTATCTGATTCTTAATATCGTTCATTTTATTGTTTACAGGCGTTGCTGATAGCATTAAGACCTTGGTCTTAACACCTGCCTTTATTATGTCATTCATAAACCTCTCATAGCGAGTTATACGGCCTTTGACTGGTGGATTATTCCTAAAGTTATGGCTTTCATCGATTACAACAAGGTCGTAGTTAGACCAGTTTAAAGTTGCAAGATTTATCTCTCCAGAGTAGCCACTTGTACGACTAAGGTCAGTATGATTTAGAACATCGTAATTGAATCTATCACCTGAGAAGATATTACGCTTATCGTTCATGGTGTATACAGTCCAGTTTTCACGAAGCTTCTTGGGTACGATAACAAGAATCCTGTCATTTCTTAATTCGTAGTATTTAATTACAGCCAGTGCCGTAAATGTCTTACCAAGTCCAACACTGTCGGCTATGATGCAGCCATTGTACTTTTCAATTTTATCTATGGCCCCCATAACGCCGTCTTTCTGGAATTTATAAAGTTTATTCCAGACTAGGGTCTCTTTAAAACCTGTACGACTTTTAACAATATTGTCTTCGGTTAGTTCGTCAAGGTAGTTATTAAATATATTGTAAAGAGTAACAAAGTAGATAAACTCAGGGGTATTTTCCTTATAAAGAATACGCATTTGTTCAAGAACTTTCTCTTTTACATCTTGGACGGCTGTGTCATCCTCCCATAGTTCATTGAAGGATTGTAAAAAACTAATAGTATAGTCCTTTCCATACAAACACATATTGCTGTCTAGTCTGTTGGAAGGTGTAATGCCCAGTCCATCAGAAGTAAAGTCTACTGTTCCATTTATTGAGACATTATCTTCAGGATTTTCTATGTAAACAAGTCTTGGTTGGGCTGGATTCGCTCGTCTTAAAGACTTAATCTCAGCTTTCTTCTCTAGCCACTGGGCACATTCTTTAGCTATGGCCGCCTGCTTCATTTCATTTCTAAGCTTTATTTCAAATTCATTGCCAGACATCTTTTTCTCAGGGTTACGCTCTATGTAATATTCCCGAATAAGCTCTTGGTCCTTATGTACAAAAGTAGGTTCAGTAAAAATGAACCTCATATTATCAATCTTACTAAGCTCCTTTTTAAGCTCTGCATAGGCATAAATTGTAAAGTAAGCTGATATAACAGATAGCTTTGAACCCTTGTTTAGTTCCTCTTTCAACTCATCTACAACCCTATATTTCTTATTATCCAATACCTTAGGTGGCTTCATATAATCAACCCTCCGACCCTATTTATCGTAAACCATTATTCATTAGCTTCTTTCTTTGCTTTCCTTCTATCTGCAGGTTTCTCTGCGTCCTTAGGGATAACCCAGACATCACTAAGCTTAAATGCTCCTTGTATTCTGCCTTCCTCACAAAGTATCTGAACTCTCCGCCTTGATATATTCCACTTCTCAGCTACTTCCTTTGCTGATAAATAATTCATACTAAACACCTCCAATGAAAGAAGTCTGTTAATTAATTATATTCCACTGTGCGAACAATAGCAAGAATTATTTGACTTTCGCTTCCATTAGTTTCTTTTGACTCTGAGGCAGGAGAGCCGACGGCTACGAATAGAACTTGAAAATTAACGTTGACATATAGACTAGGGCGCGCTATAGATGATGTTAATGGGGTCACTAAGCAAGGAAGCCCGATGGGAGAGGGGGTGCTGAGGAATTGCAAGGGATAGTAAAGGTAGGTTACGTACTAGCGAAAAAACTGTCTCCATTAAATTTGCATTAGAAAAAAGTACAGCAGGCCAGCTAAAAGCTATGGCTGAACATCTTGGTGTACCTATTGCAAGTACTATAAGTTAGGGTATTCATATGGTCTTACATGACTTATCGAAAGAATCCAAATAAAGAAGTATGTGCCATAAACGACCGTTTTAGATACAGTTTCGCTAGAAGCCTATTATAGCGAGTTTTACGGGTGTAAAATATGTCATTAAAGGTGTCATAATCAAATTAGATAGTGTCACTGGTAAGATTCATTACACTATAACTTAATCTATAAAAGTATACATTGATGGGCTACCGAAAACAGTCTAAAAATAGGTTCATAAAGGTATAGACTAGGGTTTATAGAATAGTCTATAGAATGTGTAGACATTTATAGACCACTACCACTATTTCATAGCCCAAATAAAAATTGCAAGAAAGGAATGATTATATTATGGCTGTATACGGTTATCATAGAACAAGTACTGCCGACCAGCATTTAGACAGAGGTATTAAAGCTATCAATGATTATTGTATCGCTAACAACATTAAGATAGATGAAATGTTTACGGACCAGAAAACAGGTAAAAATTTTAACAGGCCAGATTATCAAGCATTGAAAAGGATAGCAAAGAATAAATCTGATATAATTATAGTATCAGAGGTCGACCGCCTTGGCCGCAATAAAGAAGAAACCCTAAAAGAACTTCAACATTACAAAGCACTTGGTGTCAGGCTTATGATTTTAGAAATACCTACTACCTTGGTTGATTATTCGAGTATGGAAAGTTCATTAGCCAGTATGCTAATGGAAACTATAAATAATATGTTAATCGAGATGTACGCTACTATTGCACACGCTGAGATGATTAAAAGAGAAAAACGCCAAGCTGAGGGCATACAAACTATGAAAGACCGTGGTGAGTGGGATAAATACGGTAGACCAGCTGCTATAGATTATGATAAGTTTAAAAAAGAATACAGTAAAGTACAAGCAGGCCATATTAAGCCCTTTGAGCTAATAAATCAACTAGGTATGGCAAAGTCCACTTACTATAAGTATGCTAAACAAGTCAAGGATGAGCTGTATACTAAGGAGGTCTGTACAGTATGATGACAATGTGTCCTTCTTGCTTTGAATTATATAGTGAAATATGGTCTAAGCCTTGCTGTGGCTGTGGATACAAAACTATTAGTGTCAGTATTGAGCTTATAGGATTAGCTAAGCTTCTGATAAATCGTGGTTTTAAACTTTCCTACGCTAATTGTTCGACATATGACGACGAGTCAGGTATTGGCAAAGTTACTCAAATCACTATTGAGTTTGGAGTATCTTACCCAGAGGCCATATTTGCTGAACTACCACCTGATTGGGCTATGTACGAATTTAATCGGGTCAAGGATAACCAAATAATAGAACCAAAGCTTACAGGCATCAGTTGTGTATGTGAGCATCCACCCGATGAGTGTGATTCTGATAGCGTTGACTTTGCCAAAGAGGTCACTATTGGCAACTTCGAGTTATGGTTAGAAGATAAAGACCCTAAAAGCTGTAAGGCTATACTTACACTTTCAGGATGTATGTAAAAGGACCCTACGGGCAAATAAAAGCTGCCTTGTAGGGTCCTTTCTATATTACATTAAAATGTTTAAGTGCCTCTTTTATAGCTTCCACTTTATATTCTGGTGCTGGTTTATATGGATGCTTTAATTCTTCTACTGCGTTAGGTGCGTCGTACATAGGTAGCCCTAATGAACGTTTAACCTCTGCAATATAGGCTGTATGAACTTTGAAATTATATTTGTTCTCTATATATTCTTGTATAAGCTTGTAGGTAACACGGTCTGGTGCCCTGTATATGTCATCGTCATACTCCATTTTTACATTGATAAAACTGTCTGCTTTTTTGTGGGATAAAAGAACCACTGACTCAACGTGCACACTCCAAGAAAACATATCTACCGGTTGAACCTTCATGAGCTTGAAGCCTCCTTCTTCAAGGAGTTTAATGTCTCTTGCCAACGTTGAAGGATTGCAAGAAACGTAGACTACCTTTTTTGGTGCCATGTTTATTATGGTATCTATTACTTCTTTTTCGCAACCCTTTCTTGGAGGGTCTACAATGACAATGTCAGCTTTAATATTTTGTTTATATAGTTTCGGAACTATTGATTCTGCTTTACCGGCATAGAATTCAGCATTGTCTATATTGTTGTTTTTGGCATTTTGCTTTGCATTAATAATTGATTGTTCAACAATTTCCACACCGTAAACTTTTTTCGCCCGTTTAGCAGCCATTAATGATATGGTTCCTATGCCGCAATAGATATCGAAACATATATCTTCCTTGCCGATACCTGCATATTCAATAGCGGTTCGGTAAAGTTTCTCCGTCTGAATGGGATTGATTTGAAAAAATGTTTCGGGAGATATGGTGAAAACTAAATCATCTATCACATCGATTAATATACCTTCTCCCTGCAAAATAATATTTTTTGTGCCCATTATTAAATTTGAATTCTTATTATTTATGTTTTGGACTACGGTTGTAATACTTGGTACAAGGGATATTAATTCTTCGACCAGTGAATGCTTATCTTGGAAACTTTCAGCCGCTGTAACCATTATCAGCATTAATTCATTTTTTCTGTTGTTTCTGATTACAATATTTTTTACGATTCCCCTTTTTGTCTTTTTATCATAAGCCTTGATGTTGTATTTTCTCATCAGGTTTTTAAAAGCATTTACCGCATTGTCTGCTTCCTCGGACTGTATTATGCAGCTGCTAATATCAACCGTGTTGTATGAGCCTTGCTCGTAAGGTCCGATTTTGACTTCGTTGTTTTTTGACCTTACGGAAAATGCTGTTTTATTTCTGTATCTGTATGGTTCTTCCATGCCTATGGTATTATTTATAATCAACTCGTCAAAGCTTACTTTAGCCCTTCTGAATTCGCTGATTATCCTGTTTCGTTTGTATTTTAACTGCTCTTCATAATCCATGTGCATAAGCTGACAGCCGCCGCACTTATCAAAATGACAGCAAGGAGCATCTACCCTGAATTCGGAAGGTTTAATAATACTTATTAATCTTCCTGTCGCATAGTTTTTCTTTTTGTCTGTTATTTTTACTTTGACTGTATCACCCGCTATTGCATCATTGACAAATACAATAAAATTGTCTACTTTGGCAACACCTTGGCCTGTATGATTCAAATCTATAATTTCAACTTCTTTTATTGAGCCGATTTCAAGCATAATTTCTCCTGCTATTTTTTAGCATTAACATATTCCTTGGCTTCCTTGCCGGTTATGTATTCAACATCAACAGCAATAATTAAAGCCTGGGTGCATCCGTTTATTTCCTTTTGCTTATCTTCTTCGGGCATATCTCCGGAGTACTTTTCAACCAAAGCCCTAAAAGCTTCATACCTTTCGTTGCCTTCAACAATTCTTGCTTTTCCAAAGGCAATGACGCTTCTAAAATATGAAGTGTATTCCTTGCTTACAATCGTATCCTCATCTACTACGGCAAAAGACACCTTTGCATTTTTATTGATGGAATCTATCTTATGGCCGGCTTTTGCTGAGTGAAAATATATTTTGTCGTTATAATAAACATAGTTTACCGGAACCGCATAAGGATAATCTCTGTCACCGCAGCAAGCAAAAACACCATTTGTACATCTGGCCATTACAGCCCTTGTGTCTTCCATAGACAGTAATTGATTTTTTCTTCTCATTTCTCTGAACATATTATTTCCTCGCTTTCATATAGTAAAATACCATAATTTCTTATCTGCAAATTTTATTCTTTATCCATTATTCTAATTATACAATAATAATTTCTCATGTCAAATTAAAGCAAAAAATTGAAGTCAAAAATTATGATTTAATTCGAAAATAATTTTGACTTCAATCTATTGTAATAATCTACTGTAATAATCAAACACTCTGATTAACTTCCTTATAAATCTATCGCCTCTGATACTGTATCAATAAATATTTTTACTATTTCAGGGTCAAACTGTGTGCCGGCATTTCTTTTAATTTCACGGATAGCATTTTCCATTGTCATTGCTTTCCGGTAGGACCTGTCCTCAGTCATTGCATCATAAGCATCTACAACTGATATAATCCTTGCGAGCAAAGGTATTTCTTCACCTTTTAAGCCTTGCGGGTATCCGTTTCCGTCATAACGCTCATGATGGCATAGAATATAATTTGCAATCGGCAAAAGCTCGTGTGATGCCATGGCTATCCTATAGCCAATCTCTGGATGCTTGTTCATAAGAACCCGTTCCTCGCATGTTAATTTTCCGGGCTTATTTATTACATTATCGCTGACTCCTATTTTACCTATATCATGAAGTGTTGATAAAAGCTCAAGCTCATTCAGCTGCTCAACTGTCAGCTTCATTTTTCGTCCGATTGAGGTTGATAATTTAATCAGTCTCAGGGCATGCTCTTCTGTTTCTTGGCTTTTTTCCAATAAAGTCGTTTTTATTGAAGAAATAACCGAGTTATGCAAGCTTTTGTTCTGCAGAAGCTTGTTAAGATACATTCTGTCTTCCGCACTTTTTATAATATCCTCAATGGGCTCTTTTTCACTTATCTTCGTCGCACAGCCAAGTGAAATATTAGTTATAAACATTGCATCATTAGATTTGCTGATATATTCATTGCAGGCGGACTCGATTCTATCCATTATTTCATAAGCTTCAATATCGTCGGTTTCAAGCAGAAGTATACTGAAATCATCTCCTCCCGTCCTTGCCGCAATATCATTTTTCCTGATGCAATCCTTTATTATTCTTGCAATCGCCACAATCAGCCTATCACCCTGAGCATGGCCGAATGCATCATTTATCAGCTTTAATCCGTTTATATCTCCGATAATAACAGAAAGAGGAAGGCAGCTTTTTTCATCTAATTCTATTAATCTTTTTACAAAAAACCTGCGATTATATAAGTCGGTTAAAACATCATAATAGTTCAGATAATTTATTTCGTCTTCCTTCTTTTTTCTTTCCGTTATATCAATAATCAGTCCTTCAAGAGCTATGGCGCGTCCATTTTCACCATACACGCAACGACCCTGTTCATAAACCCATTTAACATCTCCCATTGCAGTTGTAATTGAATACTCTTCTCTAAATACATCACCCGAAATTATTGCTTCTTCCCATTTTATCCGTACATACTCCCTGAATTCGGGATCAATTAATTCATTAAATGACAGTTCTTTATTTCCCACAAGGTCTTCCGGCTTATAACCTGTTAATTCATAGCACCCATCAGATACAAACTGCATAGTCCATTCTCTGTCAATATTGCAGCGATATGCCATTCCCGGCAAATTTGACAGTATCATCGCCCTGGTTCTTTCGCTTTCATGCAATTTTTCCTCTGCTTCAATACGCTCTGTTATATCTTCCAGCATACACAGATATATTTGTTTAGATCTATTTTCAAATGATAAGGATGCAATAGTCAAGTTTCCCCAAACAATGGATCCGTCCGGTTTTATATACCTTTTAGTTGTTGAATCAGCTTTTGTAATACATTCTTTATATCTTTTTAAATTTTCGTTTATATCTTCCGGAAGTGTTATGTATTTCCACCCCAAACGTTTTAACTCAGTAACCGATCTGCCAAGAATTTCTGCATGCATTGGATTTGCATCGATAATTTCTCCGTTTGCTTTACAAAATGCCATGCCTATCGGTGATTGCTCGAATACTGTTCTGAAAAGTTCTTTTTCTGCCTTAAGCTTTTCTTCTGCTGAATTCCGGTCTGCTATGTCTCTGACTATGCTTGCAAGTATATGCTTATTATTCATAGCACAGCCTAAAAAGCTGACCTCCACATCAAAGCAGCTGCCGTCTTTGCGGCGGTGTTTTGCTTTGAAAAGAATTCCCGCATTTATAGCCAATTTCATTTGTTCCTCTGTATAGACCCAATCCGCTCTGATATCTGCGATGTTTATTGAAATCAACTCTTCATATGAATAACCATAAGCTTTTATTGCCGCATTATTTGCATCAACAATTCTGCCTTCCATATCAATAAAGAGTATTATATTATCAGTAAATTCTTCTAACTTTAGATATTTATTTATGCTTTCTTCAGTTATGTCATACGGTACTTTAAACTTATGATTATTATGCTTCATATGCACATCCTTAATTTTGAAATGTATTCTAAATACTTTAATGAAGTATCTTATGACTAGCTAATGTCAGTTTTATATATCGTTAAAAACAATTCAGCTATTTTAGGGTCAAACCTCTTATCTGATAGTTTATTTAACTATTTGTACACAATAATCAATACTAAGAATAATAAAAGAGAATCTTTTTTTGAATTGCTTAAGTAAATCAAACGCTTCAGCATGTGTATATGGCAAGATTAAAGAATTTAACAAAAAAACACATACGATAATAAATATTTATTTTTTTCATATAAATAATGCGGAAATAAGTCGAATTTTATCCGATTATGTATAGTGCTGTTACAATCTGCTTTTTCAGTATTTCTAATGCTTAAAGGGGTTTTCATATTTGCGTAAATATTATTAAAGCCGGTGGTTTATTAAACCATCGGCTAATTTTTGCAAGTGTTATATAATAATAACTCTGCTATTGAAATCTCAATTTACAATATAAACATTCTTGTTACCGAGAATTCATCTATATTATCGGCTGTATATACAACCGTATGTGAGCCTGTTTGTGTAACTCCCGGAAAATAGGATGCTCTCTTTGCACTGTTATGCTCCTTGTAATTAATTTCTACTTCAAACCTTTCAGGAATATCTATTTTGCAAGCTGAAATATGTTTAAGAGCATTTTTTACTCCCTCTTTTATCAATTCGCATGATAATTCCGGATTTATACTGATTGTAGCACCTCCGACGCCTTCCTTCACAGCGACGGTTTCTATGTTTTTGTTGAATTTCTTTGCAGTTTCACAAAGCATTTTGTCTCCGCTTAAAAATACTACCGGAACTCCGTAATTTGCTGCAAGATACGAATTAATTACAAATTCGGATGCTAATTCCCCGTTAACCTTCATGTAGTTATTGCTTCCATTCATTGTATGAGCTAACGGACTTCCGTCATAACCCGCTCCCGAATGATATCCTATAAATATTGCCGCATCAAATGTTTCATCCAATCCTGCCACCATGGAATCAGGTGTAGAAGTCCAGCCGCGGCTGAGCTTTGCGCATCTTGGAATCTTGGTAATATCAATATTTCTCGCCGAATCATGCGCATCCTTAATTAAAATTTCCTTTGCCCCTATAGCAATTGCACCTTCGCATGCTGCTACAGCCTCTTTAGTCATTTGCTCCGCACATTGGATATAATCATGGTTCCCGAGCTCTGTTTCGCTCCATGCCGTAACTCCGGTAATTCCTTCAATATCCACGCTTATAAATACTTTCATTTTTCCCTCCATATAATTAATTTTCAAAAATATTTATCCTTACTTCATCAGGGTCAATATATTTTCCACCTGCAGTCTAACTCCGATCTTAAGACATTTTTCATCGATATCAAAATGCTCGGTATGTATCGGGGATGTTATTCCTTTTTTTGCATCACCGCATCCCAAATGGAAGAATGCACCCTTTGCGGCATCTATAAAATATGAGAAGTCCTCTGCCCCAAGACTTGGAAATTCTTTAAACACAACATTTTCTTTGCCCAACAGCTTTTCCGCATTTTCCTTAATTACATCCACAACTTCATCATCATTAATCAATGCCTGGTAGCCGTCATAAAACCTTGTGATTCCTTCTCCGCCGAATGCCGCGGCAACATTATGCACAATACTCGAAACTCTGTCCTTGGTGTATTTTCTGGTTTCATCATCTAAGGTTCTCAAGGTACCTGTAATTTGAACTTCATCGGCAATTATATTTTCCTTGGCACCGCCGGAAATTTTACCAAGCGATATAACCACTGAATTTAAAGGAGAAGTATTTCTGCTTACTATTGTCTGCAATGCAGTTATCACATTTCCTGCCATTGCAATGGCATCTATCCCCTTATCCGGATATGCTCCGTGTGAAGATTTTCCTTTCAATGTTATATTTATGGAATCCGTTGAGGCGTTAAGTTTTCCGTATTTAAGCTCCACCATTCCCGCTTCTAAATAAGGCATGACATGAAGCCCTAAAACATAATCAACCATGGGATTTTCCATGCATCCTTCCTTAACCATTCTGTCCCCGCCTCCGATTGTTTCTTCCGCCGGCTGGAAAAACAGCTTGACATTTCCATTTATTGATTCTTCCGAATCGGCCAATTCCTTTATTATTTTCCCCGCACCAAGCACTACCGTCGTATGGGCATCATGTCCGCAGGCATGCATTACACCGGGATTAACGGAGCAGTAAGAAGCCTTGCTTTGTTCAAGTATTGGAAGGGCATCGATATCTCCTCTTATGCCGATTGTTTTCCCTGGTCTTTTCCCTCTTATTATTCCGACTACGCCTGTTTCAGCACAAATATGGTTTTCAATTCCCCACTTATTTAAATATTCGCGGATTTTTCCCTGTGTTCTGAATTCATTTTGGCTAAGCTCGGGATTCTTGTGAAAATCCCTTCTTATTTCCACTAATTCATCAAATATTTCATCAATTCTGTTATTAATGTCCATATTATCTCCTTTTGTGTAACCAATCAAATGGGGGACATTCCTTTTTCCCTCGAAGACTAACCCTATAGTAAAGGGGTGTCCCCATACCTTTAAACTTAATCCCTAAGTAAATAATTTAACACTTTGCACACCTTGTTATCTTTTATATAAACTCTCGGAGTTCTTATCGTTATACGGCATACAAGCTCATTTTTATTGGTTTCCGCCAATTTGGAGGCTTCATGAATATTAAGTGTATTATTTTCGCCGTCTCCGTATATTATAACTTCATCGCCAACCCTTGCTTCAGGTATGTGAGATATGTCAGCCATACACTGGTCCATGCATATAACACCTATGATCGGAGCTTTTTTGCCATTTATGGTCACGAATCCTTTGTCTCTCATATTTCTCGGGTAACCATCGGCATAGCCAAATGGAAGTGTTGCAACCGTGCATTTATCCGGGGCTCTCCACAAATAATCATAACTTACGCCTTCGCCTTTATCCAAAGTTTTAATGTGGTAAATTTTGGATTTAAATCTCATTGCTTGCTTTAGTACAACGGAATCATCATGGTATGATTTAAGACCATAAATAATCGCTCCCGGCCTAATCATATTTAATCTGTATTGAGGATAGTCGATACCTGCAATACTGTCGCATATATGCTTGTATTTAAAATGCCTTCCCTTTTCCTCCAATTTTTTTACCGCATTCATCAGACTGTTATATTGGATTTCATCTTCTTCGGCACCGGCAAGTGCAAAATGCGAAAAAATTCCCTCAACCGATATGTTTTTCAAATCAAACATTTTATCTATTTCATCTATACTTTCCTGTGAATCTCTGTAACCGATACGATTAAAACCTGTATCATATTTGATTTGCACAGCAGGTTTTTTATTATATTTAACTCCCCATTCATTCAAAATTATTGCTTGTCTCAATGAAAAAATTGTTTGGGTGATATTGTTTTTTACTACATGTTCCAAGTATTCATCAGGAGTGTAGCCCATAATAAATATTTTATATTGGGGATGATATTTTCTTAGCTCAAGAGCTTCGGTTAAGGTTGCAACCGCTAAATAATCACCGCCGTTTTCCATAATTGTCCGTGCTATATCTACAGCGCCGTGACCATATCCGTTAGCCTTCACCACCGCTGCTATCGCTACATCGTTTCCCACTGTTTCTTTGATTTTTCGCATATTGTATGCAATATTATCCAAGTTGATTTCTACGTATGTATCTCTTAATAATGGCTCCATTTCCGCTCCTTTTGATATTTTATAATGCTTTGTACGCTCAAAAAAATAGGTTGTCCGGCAAGACCGTCACCTTTGGCACACCCTCTGCGTCATTCCTCCCTCAAGATGACGTGCCGCTTTCTAAAAATATTACTTGTTTTAAATCTGCATCAATATTAACCTTTGTCCCCAATGCCAATGTAGGCTGAGGGAAATTGTGTCCTGCCTTAAAGTTGTATATTATAGGCTTGTTGTATTTAAGTAAAGTATTCTCTGCAACTTCTTCCAAGGTAAGGTCTAAGCCTCCTTCATAAGCCTTTTTTTCTCTTTCGCAATTTACAAATGTTCCAAGTATAATTCCGGCACAATCATCAAATTTACCCGCAAGTGCTAATGATGTCAGCATTCTGTCTATTTTGTAAATGGGCTCTCCCACTTCTTCTATGAAAAGTATTTTGCCTTTTGTATCAATTTCATATTTTGAGCCCAATGTTGAAACTAAAAGTGTAAGGTTCCCTCCCGATAAAAGTCCGGCTGCTTTGCCGGAGCAAAGACTTTTAAGCTCTTCATTGTTTGGATTATTAAATAAACCGATAGGCTCACCGGTAAAAATATTTTTAACCAAGCTTTTGCAGGAATAATGTTCAAATTCAACTTTATCATTTTTTATTTTGGCAAAGTTTGATGTAGCCATAGGTCCGTGGAAGGTTACCATATCGCATTTTTGATTAAATACCGTATGAAGTGCGGTTATATCGCTGAATCCTACAAAAACCTTCGAATTTGAAGCTATCATTTCATAATCCAACAGGTCTAATATACGGGGAGTTCCGTAGCCTCCTCTTAAACAAATTATTCCTTTAATGCTTTCATCCTTAAAAGCATCGTTTACATCCCGGGCTCTTTCTTCATCCGGCGCTGCCAAATGACCGTAATTTTTATAGCAGGTTGGAAACATTACGGGATTTAAGCCCAAAGCTTTTATTTTCTTTTCTCCGTTTTCAACGGATTTTAAATCAGTGGCTGAGGAAGGAGCTATTATTGCAACCTTGTCGCCGATTTTTAATGCCTTTGGTTTAAGCATAAAATTACCTCCTTAATTCGCAGTCTCATTGACCAAAATACTTGCTTCCTCGTCGGAAACAGGATCAGAGCGCTTAGGGTGTTTCTGCGGCATCAGCTACATTTTCTTCGTTTGTATCTGCCGATAGAGGCACATCATATAAATCGTACATTGCCTTGGTTATTTCCTGCCCGTTTGGTATATAAAAAGATAATTTGCCTAAATATTTCGGCTCTCCGGGCAATATGGCTGAAGAAAGATTATCGGTTGTAAACCCTATTGCATCCTTTGCAAGTCCGACCAATTCGGTCAGCGTGAAATTTGTCTTAACATGCGGATATACAGCGTTTATGACGTTTGGCAGTTTTAAGCTTAAGGACTTCTTAACCGCTGCCTGAATAAATTCCTGCTGTGTTTTTACCCTGCCTATATCGCCGTCAGGATAGGACGGATAACCGGGGTCCCCGTTTCTGAATCTTAAAAGTTCTACCGCCTTATCACCATCAATAATTTGCTGCCCTGCAGGTATATTTATATACAAAGCAGGCTCATCATATATGTCCGTATATTTCATGTGAAAAGGAACATTGAAATTTACGCCTCCGATTGCTTTCACCGCCGCTCTTACACCGTCATATTTAACCGAAACATATTTATCCACAGGAATTCCCGTTATATCTTCCACTGTATCCATAAGTGCTTGATAGCCCTCTTTTTCGCTGCCATACACCGCATTTATTTTTTGCATCTCGGAATATTTATCATATTCATCTCTATAATAGTAGGTATCTCTTGGAATCGATATAATGTTGCCTTCCTTTGTTTTTCTGTCATAGCTGAAAAGCATGATAGTATCCGTTCTTGGTCCTTCCATTCCTATTAAGAGAACATTGACACGGTTGCTGTCATGTATTGCTTTTTCAAGAGGTGAAGCAAATTCCTCTTCATCTTCTTCCGCTTGTTTTATCTGATCCTCATCATCAGGGAATTCTTCGGCAATTCCCTCAGGAGACATGAATTTTGCATAAGTAAATATACCTGTTGCTATAACAGCAGAAAATATTATTAAAGAAAATAAAAATGCTTTAATAAACTGTTTCATAAAAGTCCGCCTTTCAGTTAGTATTGGTGCTTATATTTAAGTCATATAATGAATAGACCAAATTTTTAATTCCGTCTTCTTCAGGTATGTAGAATGATAATCCTTCCAATGGTGTTTCAATGCCGGGCAAAGTATTCATGCTAATATTATCTGCAGAAAATCCAATTAAATCACTTGATAAATTTAACAAATCAGCAGCATGTATATTTGTTTCAATATGTGAATATGCTTCTTTAATCAATGCCGGCAGTTGAAAGCCCAAAGCTTTTTTCGTAAAAGACTTGATAAACTGCTGCTGAGCTTCTATTCTTCCCAAATCCTGATTATCATATCCTTTTCTGTATCTTAAAAATTTCAATGATTGCTCTCCGTCTAAGAACTGCACACCTTCGGGAATATCAATGTACAATGGAGGATCGTCATAAGGGTCGGTGTATTCCATATGGAACGGAACATTCACTTCGACTCCCCCAATTAAATCAACACATGCAATAACTGCTTCATAATCGATAACAGCATATTTTTCAATTGGAATTCCCAACAATTCCTGAACCCTTAAGGTAAGACCTTCCATACCTTCTTTTGCATATACCGCATTTATTTTTTTAAATTCCGGTCCGTCATCTTCATTTCTCGGTAAATATGTATCTCTTGGCAATGAAATTATATCTGTTGTTTTTCCTTCAATATCATAGCTTACCACCATCAGAGTATCAGTTCTTTGATTTTCTAATCCTGCCACTAAAATATTGAATCTTTTTTTATTAGACGCAGCTTTGCCAACGGTTGTTCCATAATCAAAGGTACCGGATTCATAAAATTCTAATTTTTTGCTTTCTTCATTTGTTAATTCAATTTTCCCTATTACAATATCTTTATCGTACAAAAAAATATACCCTAAGGCTGTAACGCTTAATATTACGGAAATAAGCAATAGAGATGAAAAAAATATTTTCAGAAAATGTTTAATCATGTTACACCTTTATCAAATATATTTATACTAAACAATTATAACAAAGTACCGGTTTTTTTTCAATTGTTATTATATAAATATTATTTTTATAATTATGCACTATTATGCATTAATTGATTTTATTGTAAAACATTTTCATTTTTGCTATACTATGTTTCTGATTTCCTCAGCCAGTAAAACTATTTTTCATTTTTTAATAAATATGTATTGCAATTTACATGAAAAACTGTTACAATACATGTATCTTTTTTAATATCGGAGGATTCTTTTAAATGAAAACAGGAACAGTAAAATGGTTCGATTCTAAGAAAGGTTTTGGATTTATCTCCTGTGATGACGGAAAAGATGTGTTTGTACATTTTTCCGCAATAATATCAGATGGATTTAAAACATTGGAAGAAGGCCAAAAAGTTAACTTTGACATAGTTGAAGGTCAAAAAGGGCCTCAGGCTAGCAATGTTACTGTAGCATAGTAGTAATTGTTTTTCGAAATAATACATTAATATAGATATGATCGCATTACTTATATTAATATTGGTATTTCAAGGAGACGTGATAAGAACTACATGTGTAGTTCTTTTTCATTATATTAATTATTTATAAAAAACATGGAGGATTTTTAATGAAAACAGGTACGGTAAAATGGTTTGATTCTGCGAAAGGTTTTGGATTTATTACAAGCGACGAAGGAAATGACGTGTTTGTACATTTTTCCGCAATTTCGTCAAACGGATTTAAAACTTTGGAAGAAGGACAAAAAGTTACTTTTGAAGTAGTTGAAGGAGCAAGAGGACCTCAGGCTGCTAATGTAACAATTATCTAAATCTTACCCATTATTTGTCTAAGGCAGTCATCCTGAGCGTCAGCTCAGGATGACTGCCTTTATTTATAAATACCATTCCTGCGAATTTGCGCCGCTAAGGATTATAAATTACCTACCCGTCAGGCGCTGTCTTTTTTTCATTCTAATATAGCTGTATATGCCAAGACCTGTCAGTGTCGTTGCGTACGGCAGCATTTGGACTAATTCATAAGACCATTTTCCAAGCTGAAGTATGTTGGAAAGTGCCTGCGCAGCACCAAAGAGCAATGATACCAAAAATGAGCCTATGGGTGTATTCCCTCCCATAGCGCTTGCCGCCAATGCAATAAAGCCTCTGCCGGCACTCATTCCTGTTGTAAATTTAGTCATATATCCTCCCGAAAGGAAATAACCTCCCATTGAAGCAAGAACACCGCTTATGGTCAATGATATATAACGAATTTTCGTTGAGCTTATACCGACTGATTCGGCAGCATCCTTATTTTCTCCCACCGCTCTTATTTGAAGACCCAATGGCGTTCTATACAAGAATATATGAACAACCGCAACCATTATTAAAGAAATATAAGTCAAAATATTCTGGTTTGATAACGCCTTTCCTAAAAACGGAATATCTTTAATAAGCGGCAGTGTAATCATTGGTATTATGATGCTATGGATTGACGTAGAAATTCCCCTGTCCCCGGATACCGCAAGAAGGATTAATATGGTTGCACCATTGGCAATCAAGTTTATGGCAATTGCCGCAAGTATTTCGTCTGTTTTTAATCTCAGAACGAAAAATGCAAGGAAGAATCCTATAAAGCCTCCCGCTGCCATGGTTGCCAAAAGACCTAACCATGCACTTTGAAACGCTGCACTGAATATCACCCCAAAAAGTGCGGTAAAAAGCATAATGCCCTCCAATGCCATATTAACAACTCCTGATTTTGAAGCTATGGCAGAAGCCAATGCCGCGAATAAAATGGGAGTTGTCGCTCTTAATGTTGCATTTAAAAATTCCGGTGAAAAAATCGCATCAATTATCATATTATTCACCTTCCTTTTCAATCAAAGTTGCTTTTGCTTCTCTTGAAATAATTTTATGCTTGTATTTGCTTAGGAACTGCTCCGCAACAATTAACAGAATTATTATACCTTGGGTTATTGTAACTATTTCCGTTGCTACATCTGTGGAGCGCGACATAATGGATGCCCCCGTACGGAGGTAAGCAAGGAAAAATGCCGCAAGTGGAACATATATGGGGTTTTTCTTAGCTAATGTGGTAATAATTATTGCATCCCACCCATAGCCCAACAGCGATGTCCAGGTAAATCTGTTATACATTCCAAGGAGCTCCACTCCGCCGCCCACACCGAAAATAAATCCTCCGACCAATTGAGAAATCAATGTGATTTTTACTGTATTTATTCCGGAATATCTTGCAAAATCCCTGTTTTCTCCGGTAATACGAATCTCATAGCCTATTTTTGTCTTGTACAGAAACACATATCCAACTACTGCCACAGCTAAAGCTATGAACAATCCGACGTGAATTCTTGTTCCGGGAAATATCGTGCTGAACTTTGTAATGTCAGGAACAGCATATGAAACAACAGCTCCCGCCTTAGGGTCTCTTAGCATATTGTTTAAAACATAATTTGAAAAATACAATATTAAATAATTCATCATCAGCGATGAAACCAATACATCCGATTCTGTTTTAATTTTCATTACCGCGGGAACTCCGGTAACAAGCATTCCGAATAAGCCGGCTGCAACAATAGCGGCAATGGGGCTTATTACGGGAGGCAAGACAGTATTTAACGCAAAATATGTTGCTATTAATCCCCCTATATGGAAAGCACCTTCACCAGCTAAATTTATTTCATTGGCTGCAAACATGATGCTCACTCCGACACCCGTAAATATTAAGGGTATCATTGCTTCAATAACATTTCCGAAACGTCTCTGGCTTTGAAGTGGTCCTGTAAGAAGCTGAATTATCGCTTTGACAGGTTCTTCGCTTGTTATAAAAATTATTCCGAATGAAATTAATAAAGCGATGAGTACGGACAATACAATTCGCAATATGTTTAATTTGGTATTACTGTTCATATATTATACCCTCCAGCCTATCGTCTCTTTTTATTCCTAACATGTATTTTCCGAGTTCAGCTTCTGTTAAATTCTTCACATCATTAAATACACCGGAAAATTTTCCTTTGTAAATAACAGCTAATCTGTCGCTTAATTCCAATACTTCATTTAAATCTGCGGATATCAGGATAATCGCACAGCCTGCGTCTCTGAATTCTATAATTCTTTGTCTTATGAAGGAAGCTGCTCCTACGTCAATACCCCTTGTAGGCTGGTTAGCAATAATTATTTTAGGGTCAGTTGAAAATTCTCTGGCAACAACTACCTTCTGAATGTTCCCTCCCGAAAGCATCCCCACATTTTGCTTATATGACTTGCATTTTACCAAGTATTCTTTAATTAAATCATTGACTCTGCTTTCGATTTTTTTATTCTTAAGGAGCACTTTCCCGGAATATTCAGGTTTATGATATTGGTTGGTGAACATATTGTCCATTATATTCATATTCTTTGCACATCCGAAGGTCATTCTGTCTTCGGGGATATGAGCCATTCCCAAATCTCTTAATTCTCTGATGTTGTGTTTTTTTACATCCCGGTCAAAAATGGTGATTTCGCCTTTATATTTATTTGAAAGCCCTGTCAGAACTTCCGCCAAATGCCCCTGACCGTTTCCTTCAACACCTGCTATGCCGAAAATCTCACCGGCTTTTACGTCAAAGGACAAATCGTCAACTCTTTTTATTCCTGTGAAGCCGGTAATGCAAAGGTTCCTCACCTTCAATACGGTTTCCTTTAATTCGACAGGTTTTTTATCGAAAGTCACCACAACATCCCTTCCAACCATAAGCCTTGACATTTCAGCAGTCGATATATCCTTTACAAAAAACGTTCCCTTGCTTCTGCCATTTCTCATTATGGTTGCTCTGTCGCATATTTCTTTAATTTCGTCTAATTTATGGGAAATAAATATAATTGTGTGACCTTTCTCTTTAAGCTTCTTCAGCTGTACAAATAATTCTTCCGTTTCTTGAGGAGTTAAAACGGCAGTAGGTTCATCCAATATTAAAATATCCGCCCCTCTGTAAAGAGCTTTTAGTATTTCAACCTTTTGCTTCAGTCCAACGGGCAGCTCTTCGACTCTTTCGGTAACATCAATATCGAAGTTGTATATTTCCGCTATTTCTTTTGATAATTTAAAAGCCTTCTCTTCGTCTATAAAAAGGCTGCTTTTTATAGGCTCAACGCCTAAGACAATGTTCTCGGCGACAGTCAATGACGGAACAAGCATAAAATGCTGATGCACCATTCCTATTCCCATTTTTATAGCTTCCTGAGGTGACTTAATATCTGCCTTGCAGCCGTTTAGAATTATTTCTCCTTGTTCCGGCGTCTCAATACCGAACAATACCTTCATCAACGTGCTTTTTCCTGCTCCGTTTTCGCCTAACAATGCATGAATCTCACCTTTTTCCAATTCAAATGTAACATCTTCGACAGCAACCACCCCATTGGGGTAAATTTTCATAATGTTGTTCATCTGAAGCACCTTATCGCCCATAATCTCCTCCATTAATAAATTAATGACTAATAATTGACAGCTTCCTAAGTTATCAATTATTAATCATCAATAGTTAATAGTCATCCCGAGCATGGTGAAGAATCTCATTTTTAATATATGAGATTTCACCTGCAGCTCAGAATGACATTTCTTTTACTCTACCGAAGCTTTTATAGCATCGATTTCTTCTTGAGTTTTTCCTAAGGCAGTATCAACTACTATTTTACCGTCTATAATATCTTTTTCTAATTCATCTATTTTTTCCCTGATATCTTCAGGCAGCATTTCTTCATAATGAGCATCTTTAACCAAATTAACTCCGCCTTCAGCAAAACCCAAGGATTCCGCCGTTCCATACTGCAATTTTCCTTCCAAGTCAAGCTTGATTGCTCTGATTAATGAATTACCTACATTTTTAAGTGCTGATGTAGGAATGTATTCTGCCTGTTCGGGAAGTAATGCCGCCTGATCGGAGTCAACACCAAAAGCATATCTTTTTGCAACCTCGGCTGCTTCAATTTGACCTAATCCTGCTGCTCCCGCAACATTATAGCCGACATCAACGCCGCCGCTTTGGTACTGAACCAATGCAATATCTTTACCTCTTGCCGAATCCCAGAAATCTCCGACATATCCTATAGCAACCTTTATATCAGGTTCAACATGCTTAGCTCCCTGAATATATCCTAACAAAAAGTCATTGATTATTGGATTTTCCATTCCGCCTAAGAAGCCTATCGATTTAGTCGCCGGGTCTACCATAGGAAGTCTTTCATCTGTAGTCATCATTGCAGCGGCAGCTCCTACCAAGAACGATACTTCGTTTTGCTTGTACAATACATTGTAAATATTTTTGAAGTCTCCTGAAGAGAAATCAAATGTTTCATCAAAGAATATAAATTTTTGTTCCGGGAATTGTGTTGCTGCATCGGCAAGTCCCTCAATCATCTGATATGTACCTACTATTATTACGTCATATTCGCCTGTTTCACAGTAATCCAGCAGTGTTGGAGCCCAATTAGGTTCATCGGTGGCTGTTGCTCCCATTTGTTCAGGCTTGAAATCAAATACGTCTTCGCCTAATTCATCCCTCAATCTTTCAAGTCCGTCATTAGCTGAGTCAAAGAATGATTTATCCCCCAATGTTCCGTTTAAAAGAAGCGCCGCCTTGTAAGTTTCGCCCTTCTTTTCTGAAGGTCCCTGCGCGCATGCTGTTAATGACAGAATCATCAAAACAGCCAAAAAAAGTGATAATGCTTTTTTCATTTTAAATCCTCCTATTTTTTGCATCATTATATGTAAATACCTCTACGCTAACTCCAAAGCTATTTTCATCATATCCTTGAAGCCTTTTTCTCTTTGCTCCGCGGTTGTTTCCGTATGGTTTGCGATGGAATCCGATACTGTTAATACGGTAAGAGCATTTACTCCGGCTCTGTTTGCATTGCAATATAAGGCGTAAGTTTCCATTTCAGCCGCTAAGCAGCCCATCTTCGCCCATTTTTTCCAGCTGTCCGTGTCATCGTGATAAAAAACATCGGAAGTTACAATATTTCCAACGACTGTGTGTATATTATTTTCATCCGCAGCCTTCTTAGCCTTTGATAAAAGCTCCCATGAAGCCGTTGCCGAATAAATTCCCGGCAAAGCATACTGTGCGGCATAATTTGAATCCGTGCTTGCACCAATTGCAAGAATTATATCATATAGCTTCAAATTTGGGTCATAAGCTCCGCAGGAGCCGACACGAATTAGATTTTTAACTCCATATGTATGTATCAATTCATAAGAATAAATCCCTATTGATGGGCATCCCATGCCGGTTCCCATTACAGAAACCTTTTTCCCGTTGTAAGTACCGGTAAAACCGAACATATTTCTCACTGCGTTGAATTGTTCAACATCATCAAGAAAATTTTCCGCAATAAATTTTGCTCTCAAGGGATCGCCGGGTAATAAAACAGTTTCGGCAATTTGCCCTAAAACAGCGCTATTGTGTGGTGTAGACATATATTAATCTCCTTTTCTTTTGTTATATTCTAAAAATATTCATATACATTAATATTATTAGCTCATTCTCAATATTTGTCAACCGTGTTATTTCCTGTTATTTCTTTTATAAGCTTTTTTATCAGTTGTTGTTTTTTGTTCTTTACCATCATTGTCAATCATTTTAATGCCGCTTTTAGTCATAATTATTACTCTCCTCTTCATTAAATGACCCGCAGCCTTTTTGAAAGAGCTTTTGCTCAATCCTAAAATTTTATTAATTTCCTCAGGGCTGCTGTCATCATTCAAAGGTATGACTCCCTTGTTTTTTATAAGCGCTTTGAGTATTTTTTCGCCGTCCTTATCAATTTGAAGCTTAGGAGCATCCTTAAAACTTAAATCCAATTTACCGTCTTCCTTAATATTGCTGACTCTTACTTCAATCGATTGACCCGGGCGAAGAGGCTTTAAAATTTCTCCCTCATGTATTAAGCCTAAGTACTTGCCATCAACTGCAATCATTGCTCCAAGTCCCCTCTTTAAACTGAATACCGTACCACTTACGACATCATTAACCTTGTAAGGAGAGTCCGTTCTTAAAACCTTAAACAAATTCATGGTGGCACAGAGTCTGTCCGATTTGTCTATATAAAGACCAACCATGTATTCTCCGTTTAATTTAATATCACCTACCTGCTCCTTGAAGGGCAAAAATAAGTCTTTTTCCAGTCCCCAGTTCATAAATGCGCCTATGCCTGACATTTCAACAACCTTTAAATATGCAATTTCTCCCATAACAATTCTTGGCCTTTTTACTGTGGCTATAATCCTGTCCTTTGAGTCTCTGTAAACAAACACATTTATTTTGTCTCCTACCTTTGTGTCTTCAGATACCTGCTTAATGGGAAGCAAAACCCTGTCTTCGGGTTTTTCATTATCTTCACTTTTTAAGTAAACACCTATGTCTACCTTTTTAGCAACTTCTAATTCCTGCATTTCTCCTAATTTTATCATATTTTCCTGTCTCCTTTTAATTTTCATGTGTTATCAAACAGACCTGCCAAGCAACCTGAACATATTCTTTTTGTATGCTTCTACCCCGGGCTGGGTAAAGGGGTCTATTTTGTTAGTATATCCACTTATTCCGCAGCTCATCATGAAAAAGTAAAAAAGCTTTGCAAGATAAAATTCATCCATTTTGGGAACACGAATAATAATCCCCGGCACATTTCCTTCATTATGAGCCATGAAGGTTCCTTCAAAAGCTTTTTTGTTTATATAGTTAAGTGTCTTTCCCGATATGTAGTTTAATTTATCAAAATCATTTGGGTCAAAAGGAACTTTCATGTCATCTTCATTATTTTCAACAGCTAAATTTGTTTCAAAAATTATTTCCCTTCCCTCCTGAACAAATTGTCCCATTGAATGAAGGTCTGTAGTAAAGTTTAATGAAGCGGGAAAAATTCCCTTACCTTCTTTTCCTTCACTTTCACCGAAAAGCTGCTTCCACCATTCAGCTATCGATGTGCAGGAAGGCTCGTAATTTACGAATATTTCAACATCTTTTTTTCTTCTGTTTAAAATATTTCTTGCTGCTGCATAAAGGCAGCAAATATTATTTTCAAAATCCCTTTTAGTATATTCTTCCGCACCGGACCTTAAGCCCTCTATAAATTTATCCGTATCAATACCTGCAGCTGCCATTGGCAGAAGACCGACGGGAGTAATTACAGAATACCTTCCTCCTATATCGTCAGGAACCGCAAATGTTTTGTATTTCTTTAAATCAGACATATTTTTCAAAGCACCCTTTAATTGGTCGGTTACAACGAAAATACGATTTCTTGATTCCTCACCGTATTTTTCCTCCATCAGGCATCTGAAAATTCTAAAGGACAAGGCTGTTTCCAATGTTGTTCCTGATTTTGAAATTACAATAATACATACTTTTTTTTCATTTATAACCTTAATAAGTTTTTTTAAATAAGCTCCGCTTAAATTCTGTCCCGCATAATAAACTTGCGGGCTGAATAATTCATTGTGAAAGTCTCCCCTTATCGCTTCAATCGCAGCTTTTGCGCCGAGATAAGAGCCCCCTATTCCCAAAAGAATAAACGCTTCGGAGTTTTCTTTAATATATTTTGCAGCATTTTTTATGTCCCGGTATTCATCGGCATCCATTCTGTACATGTAGTCAAGCCAGCCTGTCATTTCGCTGCTGACTCCTTTTCTGTCTAAAAGAGTTTCCTGAGCTGACATTATTTCCGTCTTAATTTCATGTAATTCTTCTTCACTAATAAAGCTTCCGGTTAAATCAAGTTTAATATTATCCATTCCTTATTCCCCCTCTCAAACGTGAACATTCCTCTACCCTCAAAGACTATCCCTTAAGCAGAGGTGTGTCCCCCCTTCCGCTACAGTATTTCAGCAAGCAGTACCGCATAGTCATCTTTTTGAACTGTACTGAAATTATCAATCGATAATTTAATTTTCTTTAATATATTTCCATCTGATTTTATGGTTCTTATCAGATTTTCGACCCCGAATTGCATTCCTTCATTGTTTGTTGCTTCCGTTATGCCGTCAGTGTAAAAGAGTAATTTGTCACCCACCCGTAAACTTATCTTGCTTACATCATAACTGACGTTATCAAATATATTTGCAATAGGATATCCTTTTGATTTAAGCATTGTTATATTTTTATTTCCTATTAAAATCGGAACTGAATTATGTCCCGCATTGACATATTTAAATTCATAGGAAGCTTTATTAAATACGCCGAAAAATACGGAAAAGTATTTGTCATAATCCAAATTCAAAGCCAAAAATGTTTTATGTAGCTCTTTCATAATTTTATTGATACTCATATTTCCCTTAGCAATTGTCCTTAAGGATTGTCTTACAAAGATTGTTAAGAGAGATGCCGTTACACCATGTCCGACAACGTCACAAATATAAATGCCGGTATTATTCTCATCTATTTCAAATACGTCGAAAAAATCTCCACTTAATGATTCTGACGATTCATACAGATAATCAATGCTGACTCCGTTATACATTCCTTTGGGAGGAAGCATTCTCTTTTGCATATTCTTGGCAAAGTTTATATCATCATTAAGTTTTTTGTTTTTTTCTTTTATTTGTTCCGCAAGCAGTAACTCGTTGGTAATATCTCTGAACACTTCAACAGACCCTTCAATTTTACCGTCATCACTGAATAACGGAGATGATACAATCATGTACGTTCTATTCCCAAAGCTGTATTGTTTTCGCATTATTGAGCCATCTTTCAAGGTAGAGCTGGAAATGCAGTATTCACATCTGTTATTTCTGCATAACACTTCGTAACATTTCTTACCTATAATTTCTTCTCCCAAATCTTCCTTCATTTTTTTGTTTGCATACAACACTACATTATTTCTGTCTACAACTCTAACCCAGTCAATCATACCATCAATAATGCCGAGCTTATCTGCATTTATATTACTTGTATACTTTTCCATAGGGTCACTTCCTTTAATTATTCTTTTCATTAACATAATTAAACAACAACTGCCCGATTTTATCCGAATTATGTCTGACATAGTTTTTTCTTATATCTATGAAATTGCTGCTGATAACCCTTATATTCATTTCTTCTAATTTCTGTATCTGTTCATCATCAATCAGTACCTGCCTGGCACCCTTGTATTTATAATTTACAATTAAATCTTCGGGGATCTTCTCATCATTTGCAATTACATAATCAATCATATATCTTCTGCTATGCTTAATAATTGCATTCACATGGTCTAAAACATTGTAATTATCCGTTTCTCCCGGTTGTGTCATAAGATTGCAAACATAGAATACGGTTGCTTTGGATTCAGTTAAAAGTGAAGGTATATCTTCAACTAAAACATTTGGAATTACGCTGGTAAATAAGCTGCCGGGACCCAGAACGATAATGTCCGCTTCCTTTATATCCCTAACTGTTTCCTCAAGCGGCCTGCATACATTGGGTACCAATGACACCTTGTCGATTTTAGCGTCCAATTTACTCACATATTCCGGAATATATTTTTCTCCTAAAATACAATCCCCGTTATCAAGGAATGCTTTTAGCTGCGCATCCTGCAGCGTCATGGGAAGAACTTTTCCCGAAAGCCTGAAAATACTACCTATCTCCTTTAAAGCATGCTCGTAATTACCGAATATTTCATACATGGCAGCTATCAATAAATTTCCAAAGCTTTGTCCCTTCAAATATCCGTCGCTAAAGCGATGCTGCATTAACTTTACCATTATAGGCTCGATATCTGAAAGTGCAATAATGCAGTTTCTCATATCTCCCGGCGGAAGCATGCCTAAATCCTCTCTTAATACCCCTGAGCCCCCTCCATTATCCGCAACAGTGACAATTGCCGATATATCCTTGGTATAATTTTTTAATCCTCTAAGCAATATGGAAAGACCTGTCCCTCCGCCAAATACTACTATTTTCATTATGTACTATTTCCCCGCATCTCTGTGATTTATTAAAACTCTGAAGTTTTCAGCCGTAAGCATGGATGCCAAATAATTCGATATGGTAACGGAGCGATGCTTGCCTCCGGTACAGCCGATGGATATAACAAGGTTTGATTTTCCTTCCTTTATATACAAGGGCAAAAGAAATTTCAGCATGTCTATCAGCTTATTTAAAAATATGGTTGTAGTTTCAAAACTCATCACATAATCCTGAACATTTTTATCATTGCCCGTATAGTTTTTTAATTCATCTATATAGAATGGGTTAGGTAAAAACCTAACATCAAAAACAAGGTCTGATTCCTGAGGCAGCCCATATTTATATCCGAATGACATTATGGTTATGTTTAAATTGTAAGAAATACTGCCCTTTACAAAAATTCTTAAAAGCTCTTCCTTCAGCCTTCCAAGCTTCATGCTTGTTGTATCAATTATATAATCGGATTTCTTTTTTACTTCTTCCAACCTGCTTCTTTCTTCCAAAATTCCGTCAATAATAGTCCCTGTGGCAGTTAAAGGATGAGGTCTTCTTTGTTCTTTGAATCGTTTGATTAAATCATCATCCGAGGCATCAAGGAATAGTATGCGATATTTAATCCCTTTGTTTTTTAACTCTTCCAAGCTGTTAAATAAATCCTTGAAAAAAATCCCGCCTCTTATGTCCGCAACTACTGCCACCTTATTAACATCCATTGATGAGCTTTTACAAAGCTCGGCAAAATTGGGAAGGAGAGCAGGAGGTAAATTATCCATGCAGTAATAGTTAATATCTTCAAGAACCTTAATTGCCTGGCTTTTTCCGGCTCCCGACATACCTGTTATGATTACTAACTCCATTTCCTCCTCCTTTAGCTTTTTAAATTTATTATTCTTTTTAAGTCAATTCCTGCTTCTAAGGCAGCTTTCAGTGCATTTTCACAGCTTCCGACATTGTCCTTAATGTGTGAGTCGCTGTTGATTACAAATTGTACATTATATTTTGCCGCAATTTTAATTTCATCCCTGTTTAAATGCCCGTGACTGTTGTTTATTTCAAGCAGTGTATTTGTTTTTTCTGCAGCTTGTGCAATTTTATCAATATTCAGCGGTATTTTGTCCCCTGGATGAGTCAAAATATTGATATTATATCTATTCATGGCATTAACAACTGCCTGAGTATTTTTCTCAACCATTTCTTTATAAAGCTTTTCATTATTTTTTGCAAATTTATTCTTAACAATGAAATTCCAAAAATCACTTGCCGATGTATATGATGCCGCCAAGTGAAAACCGCATAATATTATATCGCAATGCTTCAAAATTTCACCGTCAATATCCGTAGTTCCGTTATAATCCAATATGTTGGCTTCAACACCATACAATATTTTTAAGTTTGGATATTTTTTTCTCATTTCAACCACAATATTCTTAGCTTCACTTATTAAGCTTCTTCGAATACCGAACAAATAATGAGCAGGACCATGATCGGTAATGGCTATTTCCTCTAACCCCATTTCATATGCTCTTTCCGCTATTTCTTCAATTGATGATTTCCCGTGATTATGCTTAGAATATGTGGAATGTATGTGATAATCCGCTTTTAATTTCATTTTAACTTCCTTGTTGACAATTTTAATGTATTCGCCATTCTGATACCTATAGCTTTATTCCTATCATTTTTATTTCCGGCTCTAATTTTATTCCGAACTTGTCATATACCGTACTGATAACTATGCGCATAAGCTCTAAAACATCTTCACAGCATGCATCATCACAGCTTACGATAAAACCGCTGTGTTTGTCTGAAACCATTGCACCCTTGTATCTAAGTCCCTTAAGTCCCGCATCCTCTATCAGCTTTGACGCATAACCGTTAGCAGGCCTCTTAAATGTGCTGCCGGCACTTGGTAAGCTTAAAGGCTGCTTTGATATTCTTTTTTCATTAAGTTCTTTTATGACTGACATTATATCCTCTTCCCTGCCGGGAGTTAACAGAAGCTCCGCTTCAAGTACAATGTACTCCGAATCGGATATCTTGGTATGTCTGTATGTAAATTCCATATCTTCATTAGAAAATTCATGAATATTGCCCTCGTTATCCATACATTTAACCATTGATATTACATCCTTCATTTCTCCGCCGTAAGCGCCTGCATTCATGGGAACGGCTCCCCCCAAATATCCGGGTATGCCGCTGGCAAATTCAAACCCAGCCAAGCCTTCCTTCGCCAAATATTTTGCCAAGGAGGACAAAAGAACTCCGGCTCCTGCCGTCACTCTATTTTCGTCTCTTTTGATTTTATTGAATTTTTCTCCGATTTTTACGATTGCTCCTCTAAAGCCTTCGTCTGAAACCAAGAGATTTGTTCCGTTACCTATAATAAAATAATCTATTTCATATTTCTTTATCAGCTTTAACGCTCGTTTTAAGTCATCAGTATCTTCCGGTACAGCAAATATGCTTGCCGGACCTCCGATTTTAAAATAAGTGTGGTTTTTTAACAATTCATCTTTAAGTACTGTTCCCTTTAAACTTGATGTCAATTCATCCAGCAGCATGTTTATTTTTAATTGATATTCCATTATTTCACCCTTTCTCTATCAATTAAGTATATTTTATCATTTAATCGATACTTTTTAAAGATATATTTTCAATATATACCTGATTGATGATATTTAATTATAAAGGTACTAATTAAGATATGCAGAAACTTGCAAATAAATTACTTTTCATTGCTGCCGAAAAGAAATAAGTTTGACAGATATTTTTAATAATGTTAGTATATTTATGTACAAAAGTATAATATTTTATAATTAACAGGAGGCAATATGAAAAATAAGGTAATGGAATTCATTGATGTGATTACAAATGATCTAAATAAGCTGAGCCTTGAAATTTACAACAATCCGGAACTTGGTTATCAAGAATTCAAAGCATGCAGGCTGCATACCGATATTTTGAGAAAATACGGTTTTGATGTTGAAGAAAACTTTTCAGGTGTTGAAACCGGTTTTAAAGCCGTTTATAAAGGAAAAAAAGAAGGACTTACCATAGCTTACATGGCTGAATACGATGCCCTGCCGGGAATCGGACATGGTTGCGGACATAACATATTGGGAGCTGTATCAACAGGTGCAGGTATTGTTTTAAAACAAATAATAGATGAAATCGGCGGAACTGTAATTGTTTTTGGTACTCCTGCCGAAGAAACAAGCGGAGCTAAGGTTACATATGTTGAAAATCATGAATTTGATGACGTCGATATAGCGATGATGGCACATCCGGGCAGCGAGTATACCAAAAGCGGCACATCTCTTGCCTTAGAGCCTGTACAATTTGAATTTTTCGGAAAAACAGCTCACGCTGCAGCTGCTCCGGAAAAAGGAATAAATGCTTTAGACGGTGCCATCCAAACATTCAACGGTATAAATGCTTTAAGAGAGCATATGAGAAGTGATTCAAGAGTACATGGTGTTATTATTGAAGGCGGCAAAGCAGCCAATATTGTTCCCGATTATGCAAAAGTACAGTACTATGTTCGTTCCACAACCAAGACATATAACATGGAACTCTTGGAAAAGGTTAAAAATTGTGCCCGCGGAGCTGCTTTGGCAACAGGCACCGAACTTAAAATTACAAAATTTGAATTTAATTACGACAACATGGTTACCAATCAAACTCTATCAAATGTATTCAACGATACGATTTACGAAATTGCGGGAATTGTAATGAGCGAACCTTCAAAAAATACCGGTTCAATCGATGCGGGTCAGGTAAGCCAAGTATGCCCTACAATTCATCCGTATTTTGATGTAACGAACGATAAGTCTATTGCCGGTCATACAAGAGAATTAGCGGCAAGCACATTGAAGGACTATGCAAAGGAACAGATGAAGAATACAATAGCAGCATTGGTATTGACAGCTGCAAAAGTTATTCAAGACCCGAAATTATACGAAGATATAAAATGCGAATTTGATCGCGCGGAAAAATAAGAAGTATGCAAAAGGGACTTAATGTCCCTTTTGCATACTTCCTGTTTTTATATATCTTTCGTGCCATGACAGAGCCTCATTTAACAAGTGAGGCGAATGGCTTGTATTTGTTGCTTCTTTTGCTCTTTTGAAATAATCCCATAGCATTTCCTTAAAATCTTCATGAGCGCAGTTTTCAATAATCTTTTCAGCTCTCTCCTTTGGAGATAATCCTCTTAAATCTGCCACTCCATTTTCTGTTACAATTACCATTACATCATGTTCCGTATGGTCGACATGAGACACCATGGGCACAATTGATGAAATTTTTCCGTCCCTGGCTGTAGAAGCTGTGGTAAATATAGAAATATATGCATTTCGTGTAAAATCGCCGGAGCCTCCGATGCCATTCATAATTTTGCTTCCCATAATATGGGTCGAATTTACATGACCGTAAATATCTGCTTCAATTGCAGTGTTCATTGAAATAACCCCAAGCCTTCTTATAATCTCCGGATTGTTGCTTATTTCTTCGGGTCTTAGAATAATATGACTTTTATATTTAGAAAAGTTTGCTTTAAAATCATTCATTCTTTCGGGTGAAATGGTAAGGGATGTTGCGGATGCCGTTTTGATTTTTCCACAGTCCATCAAATCTATCACCGAATCCTGCAAAACTTCTGAATAAACATTTAAATCCGTAAATTTTGAATTGCACAAGCCCCCTAATACTGCATTTGCCACGCTTCCTACGCCCGATTGAAGAGGAAGCAGATTTTCCGGCAATCTTCCCATTTCAACTTCCGATTCCAAAAATCCTATTAGGTTCTCCGCCATTCGCCTTGACACGTCATCAATTGCCGCAACATTACTTGCTTTATCCGGTATGCCGGTAATAACGATTGCAGCTATTTTATCCATATCACACGGTATGTACGGAGTTCCTATTCTGTCAGAAGCTTTATTTATATTAATTTTCTCTCTTTCGGGAGGATTTACGGGGGAGTAAATATCGTGAACTCCTTCTAATTCTATGGGTTGTGATGTATTTATTTCAACAATTATTTTTTTCGCGCATTCAATGAAGATATTGGAATTGCCTACGGAAGTTGACGGTACTATTCCGGCTTCCTCTGTTATGGCAACTGCTTCAATTATGGCTATGTCCATAGTCCCTAAAAATCCATATTTTAAATATTGGGCTGAATGGCTTAAATGCATGTCATTATACTTAACATTATCATTGTTAATGGCGTTTCTTAGCGTGGAATTAGTTTGATAGGGGTATCTTCTTCTTATAATCCCCCTCTCCGACAATAAGCCGTCAAGCTCGGGTCCTACCGATGCACCCGTCATTAAATCTATTTGAATTCTTTCACCTTGATCAACTCTCTTTGCCAGCGCCATAGGAACAGCCTTTGGGTAACCTGCAGGTGTAAATCCTGAAGTTCCGATAAAATCTCCGTCATTAATCAGTTTTGCCGCATCTTCGGGGCTCATTATTTTTTCTTTTAATTTTTCACATCTGATTCTGTCCAATTTAACCTCCATATTCGTACCTTTTCGGTGTGTCCCGATAAACCCGGGGAAATTCCTTTTCCGGCAGAGATTAACCCTATGGTAAAGGTGAGTCCCACACTATTATAAATGCTCCTCAAATTGAGGAGCATTTATTATTTTTTACGCATTTCGAAATCATATTCACAATGTATTTTCTCGCTTTGGTTGCATACATTGTGATTTTGTTGCGAATGCCCTACCCTGTTTTTCTCTCTCTTTGGTCTGAAAAGCATGGTTTACAGGACATCTCTAATACGGTCCGTATCCTATCATTACTGCTATTACCATGAATATACATCCTAAGAGTGTCCATAAAATCATCAAAGGACCTACAAATTTAAACCATTCTTCGTATTTTATTTTTGCTATTGACAAGTTTGCCATCAACACTCCCGATGTCGGAATGAGTGAGTTTGTTATACCATCACCAAATTGGTAAGCAAGTACAGCAGTCTGTCTTGTAACACCAATAACATCTGCAAGTGGTGACATTATAGGCATTGTTGTAGCCGCAAGACCTGAACCCGACGGAATAATGAAGTTCAAGAATGATTGAACTAAAAGCATTCCTATAGCACTTATAGTCTTTGGCAACTGAGAAATTGCCGCTGCCAAGCCATATACGATTGTATCAATTATAACGGCACCTTCCATTACTACAAGCAGTCCTCTTGCAAGACCGACAACCAAAGCTCCCGTTGTCATATCTTTGGCACCGATAATAAAGTGTTTTGCAATATCATCTAAATTCATGCCCGCAGCAATACCCGAGAATATACCTATTGCAAGGAATATTGCGGCGATTTCCGTAATGTACCATTCATACTTAAATACCCCGAAAACTAATACACCCATACCTACCGCAAAAATTAAAAGAACCAATATATCTTTATTGTTCATTTTTCTGATAGTACTCAAATCAATCGCCATATCTTTTTCCTGCATTTCAAGTTCATACACATAGCTGTTCTTCATATCTTTTTTAACCTTATTTGCATATCTGTAAATATAACCGATAACCAATATCAATGTACAAACCCAAATGATAAGCCTTAAGCCCATACCGGAAAACATAGGTTCAATTCCGGCGATTCCCTGGGCTACTCCTACCGTAAAAGGATTCATGAAGCCCGATGTAAATCCTGCCGCAGCTCCAAGAGCAACTATTGCCATTCCTGTAACTGCATCATATCCCAAGGCTCTTGCCAAAGCAATTCCTATGGGCACAAATACAATTGCCTCCTCCGCCATTCCTATGGTAGCTCCTCCAAGAGAGAATATAAATACTATTATAGGAATCATCAGAACCTCTTTGCCTTTCAAGCTTAGGGCTACCTTGCCTATTCCCGCTTCTATGGCTCCCGTCTGGTTAACTATATTAAAGGAGCCTCCAACTATGAATATAAAGAATACAATACTCTGGGCTGCTGCAAGTCCTTTAGGAAATGCTTTTAAAATATCAAAGGGCTTAGCCGGATTTGAATCGACACTTGTATATGAGTTTGGGTCGACAATCATTCTTCCTTCCGGTCCCTCAATTTTTTGATACTGCCCTGCCGGAATTACATAAGTTAATAGTGCCATAATGATAATCAGTGCAAATAAAAGTACATACGTATGCGGTACCTTAAATTTTTTCTTCTTTTCTTCCATAAACCCTCCTATTAATTTATTAAATTTAAATTATATTAACATATCTTTATGCTCAGTGCAAGCGTTTTATTGCTTAGACTTCTCCTCTTTTAAGGAATTTTCCAAATGTGTTGCCGATTGTTTTACCTTTTTCTACCGCAACCTTGCCGTCCACTATTACATAATCTATTCCTTCAGGTTTTACCTGAGGATCCCGGAATGTTGCTTTATCGATTATGGTATCATAGTCAAAAATAGTAATATCAGCATCATATCCAGCCTTTAATATTCCCTTATTTTTTAGTTTTAATCTCTTTGCAGGCATATAGGTCATTTTATAAATAGCATCAAAGAATTCCATAACCTTCATATCCCTTGCAAAACGTCCTATGACCCTCGGGAATGTTCCAGCTCCTCTCGGATGACCTGAATGGTTTCTGTAAATGCCGTCACTGGCTACCATTACTAAAGGATGATTTAAAGCTTCAATTATTTCTTCTTCATTCATAACATAAGCAACAGCCAACATTTTAGGATACTCTTTACGTGCCCTTTCAAATAATTCCTTGTCACAGTACATACCCTTGAAAGGCTCCTCGGTAAGCATTATCGCATCATAGCTTTTGTTCCATGTTTCAAGGCATCCGTCATCAAATACGGCAGAACCTATATAAGTACTGAAAGCATCATAAGGATATGCATCCACCATCAAATCAATGCCGCTGTCCGCCAATTTTTGTATAAGTTCCAATGCTTCGGTCATATTGCCAAAGGCACTGCAGCTTGACAAATGAGATATTTGGAATGGTATTTTAGTTTCTTTTCCTATATATGCCATTTCATCTATGGAATCCAAGGCATGGATTGCATCCTTTCTGTAGTGAGCAGCCAAGAGCAAATCCTCTCTTCCCCGGATTTCCTTGGTTATTGCAATTGCTTCCTCCGTATCTATTCCGGGACAATACTCTAATCCGTAGGATACGCCTACAGCTCCGAAATCAATTGATTCCGCAACTAATTTCTGCATTTTTTCAATTTGTTCCTCAGAGGATTTTTTATATATGTCATTGTTTCCTACTTCACTTCTCAAAAAATTGTGACCGATATACGTCAGATAATTTACGGGATTGCCTTTTTCTTTTATAAAATCATAAAGCTCAACTATTCCCTGTCTGTTGTTGCCGCAATTTCCAACCGCGCAGGTAGTTACTCCCATATTAAGCATTGTATCCGATATATCATACTCTTCCTTCTTTGTGAGGGTGAAGTCCTCCTCATGCATATGAATGTCAATGAATCCGGGCGATACGTGTTTTCCGACCGCATTAATTACAAGCTTTGCTTCGGCAGGTACAGAACCTATGTCCGTAATTTTTCCGTCTTTGATGCCTATATCCCCTTCAATTATTTTTTTGTTTTCAACATCAATTACTTTTCCGTTTACGATTTTAATATCAAGCATCCGATTCTCCTTTCTATTTGCAAAATTCCTCAGCAATCTTAGTGTAAATTTCAACATAATTAACTAAATCTGCAACAGGAATCTTTTCATCCTTGGCGTGCGAATATTTTAAGTCGCCGGGTCCCGTTACAACAGTCGGTATTTTACCATAGGTTGAAAGAACGCCTGCATCAGTCCAGCCTCTTCTTTTTTCTATATTAGGTTCTTTATTATTGAAGTCTTTTAAAACCCTGTAAACTGTCTTGGCTATTTCTGAATCCGGCTGTGCAATTAACGGCGCATGATCATATTCATCCATCATATTTGAATCCATCCTGATTATTTCGGCTTTGAACTCAGGGTCCTCTGCCTTTAATTCATCTATTATATCCTGGTATTCTTTAATCACGCCTTCTACATCTTCTCCGGGTAAATACCTTCTGTCTATTTGTATTACGCAGCTGTCCGCAACAGAGCTCGGCTGGGTGCCTCCCTTTATAAGACCGAAATTCATTACAGATGGACCCATCCATTCATTTTGTCTTTCCTTAAGCTTAGGCATAAGCTCTTCTTCAATTTTCCTTATTAATTTTGCAGCCTTTGAAATAGCATTAATTCCTAATTCGGGAATTCCGCCGTGGGCAACTTTTCCTTCGAGCCTTATTTCAAGCCACTCCAAGCCCCTATGTCCAAGTGCATATCCGTAATTTGAAGGCTCTCCGACAATTGCTCCGTCTGCCGTAATACCGCTTTTTACAACATATTCTGTTCCGTCACTTTTCTCTTCTTCCCCTACCGCAGCGGTTAAAATAATGTCTCCTCCCAAAATATTGCCTTTGTTTTTTATGTTTACCATGGCAGTAATCATACAAGCCACGGCACCCTTCATATCGTTGGCTCCTCTTCCTAAAACATAGCCATCCTTTATTTCCCCGCTGAAAGGTTCAATTGCCATTTCATAGGGTGGAACAGTATCCGTATGACCGTTGAAAATTAAATTCTTCCCGGTTCCGTTTCCCCTAAGCCTTGCAATTACATTTCGTCTTTTTCCTTCCACCTTCTGAAATTCGACTTCTAAGCCATTTCTTTTGCAATAGTCATAAATGAATTCCGCTACCTCCGATTCCCTGTTCTCAACATATTTGTGGCTGGGAATCCGAATTAGTTCCTGTGTAAGTTTTACCGCTTCATGTGTTTGTAAGTTGTTTTTATCCATAAAACCTCCATTTATTTATTTTTTAGTACGGGGACATTCCTTCATGGGCTTACACCAACGGATTACTTGCCATGAAGGTGTGTCCTCATTCCTAATACTTTCTTTCCTTCATTTATTTGCCTCAAAACCTCTTTAGGTGCTGTTCCTCCATATGAAATTCTTCCTTTCACACAGCCTTCCATGGTGAGATCGGGAAGCAAACTTAAGCTTAGTTTTTCATCAATACTTTTTAATTCATTATCGGTTAACTTATCAAAGTCAGTATTGTTTAATTCACAATATTTAACCATTTTACCCACCAATTCATGAGCTTCTCTGAAGGGTATATTATTTTTTACAAAATGTTCTGCAATATCGGTCGCATTTAAAAAACCGCTTTTGAAATGTTTTTTGATATTATCAATATTGAATTCAGTTTTTTCAATCATCTTCGCCAATATTAGCAAGCTTTTTTTCAAAGTGTCGGAAGTATCGAACAAGCTTTCTTTGTCCTCCTGAAAATCCTTGTTATATGCTAAGGGTGTTCCCTTCATTACGGTCAAAAGCTGTATTAAATTTCCGTAAATCCTGCCTGTCTTTCCTCTTAACAGCTCCGCCATGTCCGGGTTTTTTTTCTGAGGCATAATGCTGCTTCCTGTGCAAAAAGAATCATCGATGGATATGTAACTGAACTCCTGGGAGTTCCAATAAACAAATTCTTCTGCAAAACGGCTTATATGCATCATACAAATGGATGCGGCTCCAATAAATTCAAGAATATAATCTCTGTCGCTGACAGAGTCCATTGCATTTTCGGTAACATTTTTAAATCCCAAAAGCTTTGCGGTAAGATGCCTGTCTATGGGAATGGTTGTGCCTGCAAGGGCACAGGAACCAAGTGGATTGTAATCTGTCCTTTCAAGGCAGTCTGAAAATCTCTCCATGTCACGTTTAAACATCTGGAAATATGCCATCAGGTGAAATCCCACGGTTACAGGCTGTGCATGCTGCATATGAGTGAAGCCCACCATAAGCTTATCGTAATATTTCTCTGCTTTATCAAGGAGAACATATTCCATATATTTTAAATTTTCAACTATTTCCTTTATTTCTCTTTTTACATACAGCCTGGTATCAACTGCCACCTGGTCATTTCTGCTTCTTGCTGTATGCAGTTTTTTGCCCGTATCACCCAATCTTTCGATTAAAATTCCCTCTATTGCCATATGTATGTCTTCATTGCGAACACTAAATACTATTTCATTATTCTCAATTTGCTGTTTTATTATTTTAAGCTCCCGGATTATTTTGTCTTTTTCTGCTTCATTTACTATACCCTGCTGACAAAGCATGGTAACATGGGCAATGCTTCCCGCTATATCACAGTCATACAATCTTTTGTCAAAAAATATTGAAGCATTAAATTCTTCAACTATTTCATCCATGGCTTTTTCAAATCTTCCGCTCCAAAGGTTTGCCATAATAATTCTCCTGTCCTATTAATTTATATTATAATACCACAGATTTATTAATTATTAAACATTTATATGTAAAAAAATTATATATTCAGAGGGAAATTCAGCAAATTTATTTGCTCATTGCGCCGCACAAATTTTTCTTCCTATGCGGTTGACCTGCCAACCATTTTTTCAGAAAAAAATACCCCAAAAATGGGGTTAGGGCATACGCAGGGGAACTCACCAATTTATTTGCTCCTTGCG
>ENA-UOOM01000482-UOOM01000482.1-fermentation-metagenome-genome-assembly--contig:-NODE-482-length-45585-cov-7.316451_pt1 | contig 45585 bp, 42 predicted proteins | sample MGYA00245781_ERZ724031 | MGnify/ENA primary metagenome ERZ724031 (study PRJEB28704, sample SAMN03018317) | fermentation metagenome | biome: anthropogenic terrestrial biome; feature: soil; material...
GGCCAGCTCTTTGATGGTATAGATCTCGGGGGCGCCGCCAAAGACATCAAGATCATGCACGGCGCCACCGAGATCTATACCATCAATGAGCTGGCCCCCGGCCAAAGCATGACCGTTTCCCGGGATTATCAGCTTTCCCAGGCCGGCAAATACCGCTTCTCGGCGGTTGCCACCGATGTGCAGAACACCCAGACCACCTTTGAGTCAAACACCCTGGACATCGCCTTTGTTCCGCCCACGCCAGCGCCCACCCGGGAGGTGGTGGTCACGCCTGCTCCCCTGGTCACGCTGACCCCCATCCCTGAGAACCATGCCCAGGACGGCACCGGCTCCGGGGTGCGCAACGCGCTGTTCATCGCTACCCTGGGGGTGGGTGTGCTGTTTGGCCTGGCGCTGGTGCTGTTTGTGGCCAGCTCCGTCCTGCGTGCCCGCGCCCGGGCCAAGAGCAATGCCGCCTATGACTCCTTTGAGGTGACCGGCACCCGGGACTATACCGCTCCGCCTACAGAGACGCCGGCTGAGGCCGTTGCGCCCGCGGAAGAGGCTGCGGCATCCCCTGCGGAGGAATCCGAGAAGATCATCATGCCCCACGAGAAATACCTGGCCCAGAAAGACGAGGTCAAGAAGGCCGACAACACCCCCACCCCGCCGCCCGCCAGCGATGGAGACGGCAGCAGCTACCGCCTCACCCGGGAGGAGTCTGATCCGGCGCCTGAGGTGGATGAGCCCAAGGCGCAGGCCACAGAACCCGAGGACAGTGAGCCCCGCAAGCGCCGCGCCAGCCGCCGCAAGGACGGGGACGCGTAAGCACCATATTGAAAACCACAAAAAGCGGCAGACACTGGCCGCTTTTTAGCTACAAAGAAAAGGAAGAAAACCCATGAAGGAAATCGTCATCCTGTTGACAGCCGCCTGGCTGCTCCTTTCCCTTTCCCCGGCCAAGGCCCTGGAATCCCCCATCCCGCCCTATCCCACCATGGCGCCGGACACCCTCAAGTCCACCCTCTCTGACATCACCTACCACGTCACCCAGGAGGCGGGCACCGAGTATCCCTTCACAGGGGAATACTGGGATGAGGAGCGCCCGGGGCTTTATGTGGACATCACCACCGGGGAACCGCTGTTCTTCTCCTTTGACAAGTATGACGCTGGCTGCGGCTGGCCCAGCTTCACCAAGCCCATCGCGCCCGAACTCATCAGGGAGTTTGAGGACAAAAGCCTGGGCATGCTGCGCACCGAGGTGAAAAGCCGCTCGGGCGATGCCCACCTGGGGCATGTCTTCCCGGATGGCCCCCAGGACAAAGGCGGCCTGCGCTACTGCATCAACTCCGCCGCCCTCAGGTTTATCCCCTATGAGGAGATGGAGAAGGAAGGGTATGGTTATCTGATCCCCGCCTTTGACGCGGGCACCGAAGCCCGCGCTGAGTAACCACCCCTCTGGCGTGGTAGAATCATCATGGGAATTCATTTCAAGGAGGGTCAGCCTATGCAAAACTGGGAATACAATTACCTCGTCTTCAGGCTGGAAAATGGCCTGAGCATCAAGGACACCATCCGCCTGGATCAGCTGAACAAAGCCGGCGGGGAAGGCTGGGAACTGCTGAGCGTCAACCCCCTTGGCGGCAACTTCCTGATGTACACCTTCAAGCGGCCTGTGGAAGCTGGCGTCAACCGCCCTACCCAGCGCAACAGCACGCCCGTCCGCAATGAAAAAGCGGCCGAGAAGCCCCGCGGCGCAAGTCCCCTTGATATCAAGGTGGCCCAACCCAAGCATCAGCCACAGCCACAGCCCGAGCCCCAGCAGGGCTTTGACCTGCAGGATATCCTCAACTCCATCCTGGGCGGCAACAACCAGCCCTAACCCGGGCATAGCCCCATAAAACAGCAGGACGTGCGGTTTTGCGCGTCCTGCTGTTTTGCTATCCTGCGGGGCTGATGATGCGGGTTTCGCCTGTCAGGCTGTCCTCCAGCACCATCTGGCGGTAGAGGCAGCGCAGGTTTTCCGCCTCATAGTCCTTGTGGTGATGGCCGAAATACCATTTGTTGTAGCGCCGGGCCAGGTAGATGGGGTCCAGCGTAAAGGCGGGATGGGCGCGGGAGCCTGTTCTCTCCCCGGTATGGGCGTAGTAGGCGTCAGGGGGCAAGCGGATGGGAAAGCCAAAGTGCTTGAGGATGAAGGAGCGGGGAGCATCATGGCTGATGATGTAGTCCGGCACCTGCCGTCTGAAATAATCAGCCATCACCGCCGCCGCCTGCTCACCGGTGAGCAGCTCATCCCCAAACAGGTCAACCCCGGTCTGCCGCAGGAAGAAATCAATGGAGAATCCCCCCGGATAAAACCAGAAGCGCCTGCCGCCCAGGGTGGCGGTCTGCCCGGGCAGGGGTGCAAAGAGCTTTCCGCCCAGGTCATAGCCCTGGCAGCCGTAGCGCCGCGTTACCGGCTGGCGCATAATCCAGCCATAGTTCTCATGGTTACCCAGGCAGATGAGCACCTTGGCGGGCACCTGGCGCCAAAACCCTAGCACCTCATCCATATCCTGCCGCCAGGGCGCGCCAAAGTCGCCGCAATGGATGATGGCATCCCGGGCCCCCAGCTTCAGCGCCGCCACCTCGGGTGAGCGCAGCTTGCCCAGGTCGGTCGGCCCATGGGTATCCCCAACAAACAGATAGCGCATGGCCTCTCCTTTCAACAGAGAAATATCCTGATGTATTGTAGCCGAGCTTATGGCATGATGCAATTCATTTGCGCCAAACATTTACAGCAAAAGCAAAATATGATAATCTTGGCATAGAAAAACCAAAGATTATCATGGGCTGTGGCGGTGTCCACCGGGGCGCTTTCTGACACCTTGACGGCCAAAAGGAGCTATCCATGAAAAAAGCCGCCATCTTCCTCCTGGTTTTCCTGTTTGTGCTGCCGGCGCAAGGCATTCAGGCGGCGGAGAATAACTTCGCCTTTGACCCGGCCAGCGGCACCATCAGCCGGTATACGGGCTCTGACAGCGCGGTGGTGATCCCCGCTGACATCGGCGGCATCCCCGTGAGGGCCATCGGCGCCGGCGCCTTTGATCAGAACCGGATCCTCACCCGGGTGGTCATCCCGGAAGGGGTGACGCATATCAACTACAACGCCTTTTACTTCTGCGAGAATCTGGCGGAGGTGGTGCTGCCCCAGACGCTGGAAGCCATTGATTCCTATGCCTTCTTCAACTGCACTGCCCTTAAGGCTCTGCGCTTTCCAGAGCGCCTTGCCTATGTTGGCGGCAGCGCCTTTGCCGGATGCAGCCAGCTGGGTGACATCACCTTCCTGGGGGAATGCCCCATGATCAGCGCCGCCGCCTTTGAAGGGGGGCCTGCGGGGCGGCAGGTCACCGTGCCACAGGAGGAGTCGGCCCCCTATGAAACGGCCCTGGGCCAGGCTGTGCTGGCCGGGGGCAGCGTCATGCGCCTGGATCACACAGCCCCTGAAAGCGCCTTCGCCTTTGAGGGGGGCCACATCACCGGCTACACCGGCAGCACCGCCTATGTTGTGGTGCCGGATGCGCTCGGTGGGATGCCGGTTGCTGGCATTGCCGAGCGGGCCTTTTTCGCCAACCCCTGGCTGCGCCGCATCACGCTGCCTGCAGGCGTAAAATCCATTGGCGAATCCGCCTTTTTTGGCACCAAGCTGGCCGATGTCAGCCTGCCGGAAGGCTTGGAATCCATCGGCAAGGCGGCCTTTGGCGGGGTGCCGCTGGAGCGCATCAGCCTGCCCGAAAGCCTGAAGAACCTGGGCGAGGGGGCCTTCGCATCTGCTGCCTTCAAGGAAGTGCGCCTGCCCAGCCAGATCACCACGATCCCTAAGGAAGCCTTCCTGCGCTGCTGGGGGCTGGAGACCGCCTACTTCCCCTCTGGGCTAATGGAAATTGGCAAGCGCGCCTTTTTTGACTGTGACAGGATGGGCTACCTGGTGTTTGCCGGCGCCACGCCCCCCGCCATAGCACCTGACGCCTTTTCCGAGTGCGACAAAATTGCCGATATCGACATCGCCACCACCGGCACCAGGCAGGATGCCCAGGCCTTTCAAGATGCCTTCCTGGCCGCTGGCCTGCCCCAGGGCAGCTTCTCCGTGTGGCGGGCTGACCCGGCCAATTTGCCCTCCTATGATACCAACGCCAAGAGCAGCATCAATGAAGACACGGGGCTCATCACCAGCTACGCAGGCCCACAAAAGGACGTAGCCATGTTTTGGACCCACTGGAACGCTGCGGGCACCCAAACCCTTGACGTGAAGGGTGTGGCGGACGGCCTGTTTGAAGGAAGCGACATCACCTCGTTTTATGTGCCCCACTCCAACCAGTTCGAGTCCATCGGCAAGCGCGCCTTTGCTGACAGCGCCCTCACCAGCATCCACCTGTTTGACAGCGTGAAAACCATCGGGGACGAGGCTTTCGCTGGCTGCAAAGACCTTAGCGCCATCACCCTGCCCGCAGGTATCAGCCTGGGCCATGGTGTGTTTAATGGCTGTGACGCGCTTTCAAGGCTGGTCATCCCAGCCGATGCCCTCATCGCAGGCGACCTTGGCCTGCCGCCTGAGAAACTGTATATCACAGCCTCCGCCACCGATGAGCAGCGCCAGGCCATCCAAAGTGCCCTGAACATCCCCTGGTACCTCACCCTGCCCCGGGAGGGGGAGGCGCTGGCCTTTGCCCGGATGCCCGACAGCTTTGTGCCAGGTGAGGCCCAGGATTTTGAGTTTGACCCCCAGACCGGCACCCTCACCAAGTATGTAGGAAGCCAGCCCACTGTGGTCATCCCCCGGGAGATTGGGGGTGTCGCGGTCAAGGCCATTGGCGAGCTGGCCTTCTCTAACCTCACTGTGTTGAGTGTTCTGGAGGGCAGTGCTGACAACACCTCCCTCAGCCAGGTGGTGATCCCGGAAACCATCACCCAGATCGCCGACTCCGCCTTCCTCAACTGCAAAACCCTCACCCGGGTTGAATGCTTTGGCCCCGTGGAGCGGGTGGGCATCCGGGCTTTTGAGCAGTGCGACATGCTGGAGGAGATCATTTTCCATAACGGCGTCAAGGCCCTGGATCTTTACGCCTTTAACCTGTGCAAATCCCTGAAAAAAGCCGAACTGGGTTCAGCCATCCAGGCGCTTCCCGAAGGCGTCTTCTTCGGCTGTGGTTTTGAGGGCAACCTGGTGCTCTCTATCCCTGTAATTGGCAATTCCGCCTTCAGAAACTGTGCTCAGGTCACCGCCCTCCACATCCTGCCCAGCGTTCAGGACATCGCTGAGGGCGCTTTCTTGGGCATGGCCGGGCTTAAAGAAGTGTATTTTGAAAGCGGCAACCCCCAGGTGCTGGGGGATTACCGCTTTCAATTTGACGAACAGGCGGGCTCCGTCAACATCTGCCTGCCGGAATCCGCCACCGATGAGCAGCTGCAAGCCTTCATCACCAAAATGGATCAGAACAGGCTGCCAGGCAAAGACATGGTGATCCGGAAGAACTGTCCCGTGGGGCACCTTTAAGCGTTGCGCTCCTTGAGCGTGTCCGCGTCCTCCTGAAGCACCCGGTACATCTCCGCCGCTTCTTCCTTTCTGACCGTCTCGGCCAGGCGGGTCACCTCATAGCGGCCCAGGCGGCTGCCAAAGCGGATCTCCATGACATCCCCTTCTTTCACCTCGGCCCCGGCTTTGGCCACCCGGCCGTTCAAGCTCACCCGGCCGCCGTCACAGGCCTCCTTGGCCACCGTGCGGCGCTTGATGATGCGGGATACCTTTAAGAACTTGTCCAGTCGCATAAGAACTCCTTTGCTTGATGATGGGAACGGTTGGGGAGGGCCTTTTAAAAAAAAGGCCCTCCCCAAACCCCTCCCGAAAACTTCATTCATTGTGAAAACACATAAAAACCGCGGGGCGAATGACGCCCTGCGGTCTGTCAGTGCAACTGTAAAAATTAGTTGAGCTGATCCTTGAAGGTCTTGCTGGCCTTGAAGGTGGGGGCTTTGGAAGCCTTGACCTTGATGGGCTCGCCGGTGCGGGGGTTGCGGGCGGTGCGGGCGGGGCGCTTCTTGGCTTCGAAGGTGCCAAAGCCGATCAGCTGCACTTTCTCGCCCTTCTTCAGGGTCTTCTGGATGGTGGAGAGGACGGCGTTGACCGCCTTGTCGGCGTCAACTTTCTTCATCTCGGTTGCCTTGGCCACGGCGGCGATCAGTTCAGTCTTATTCATGTGCTTACCTCCAAATTTCGATTGATGAAAGCAAAACTACTGTACTTTCATTTTACTTCGCTCCCAGTATACCCCCATTTCAAGGCTTGTCAACATTTTTATTGTCTTTTTGTCTGATTTTATCTCATTTTTCATCCATAAGAAGCGTTTGATGAACTTTTCCGTGGCAAGATGGAGCGCCTGGTCGCCCGAAACACCCATCAAGCGAGCGGTGTTGACGCAGGAGAAAAACAGGTCACCCAGCTCCTCCAGCGCTTTTTCAGGCTGATCCATCACCTGGCGCAGCTCGTCGGCTTCCTCCCCCACCTTCTCAAGCGCCTGGGCGGCTTCCTCCCAGTCAAAGCCCACCTTGGCGGCCGCGGCCTGCACCTTTTCAGCCCGCATCATCGGCGGGAATGAGGTGGGCACCGCCAGCATCGCCTCCCCAGGGTCGGTTTCGCCACCTCGCTCAGCCTTTTTGATCTCATCCCAGGTCTGTTTCACATCCTCGGCGGTCTCCAGCTGTATCTCCCCAAAGATATGGGGATGCCGGCGGATCAGCTTTTCGCAGATGTTTTTGAGCATCTCACCCCAGGTGAGCGTGCCCTGCTCCTCCCCCACCACGGCGTTGAAGGCCAGCTGCAAAAAAACGTCTCCCAGCTCCTCCGCCGCGTGGGCCCAGTCACCTGAGGCCAATTCCGCCGCCGCCTCATGGGCCTCCTCCACCAGGTATTTCGCCAGGCTCTGGTGGCTCTGCTTTTTATCCCAGGGGCAGCCATCCGGCCCACGCAGCCTGCGCATGATGGCCAGCAAATCCTCCGCATCAAAGGCGGTTTTTTCAAGCAGCGGGGCCGGGAACACCACCAAGCCCGCCGTGTGGTCATACTTCTTCTGACGGTCGATCTCAGGCAGCGCCATCCACAGACCCCTGCGCGCGGCCTGCTCCCCCGGAGCGAAAAACAGCACCCGGGCGTTTTCCCCGTAAACGGGCAGCAATTTCAGCTTCACATCCCCCGCCAGGGCGCGGCTGTTAAGCTCCACCACAGCTAAAGGCTGCTGGGCGTTATGCACCTCAAGCGCCGTGGCGCTTGAGACCAGCACCGGCCCTCTGATCCCCGCCTGGCTTACAAGCGAGCTTTCCAGCGGCACCCCAGGAAGCACCCGCACCTGATCCCCCGCCAGCGTTCTGAGCACCCGCACCGTTTCGTCCCGGGCCGGGTCCGCAACCGCGTAGGTCACGGCCCGCTTTCTGGCCCTTGTTATCACCGCCTGCGCTGCCGCCTGGGCAAAGGCGTCAAAGTCCCGGCTTTCCTCATGCAATGGATCCAGGCTTTCAAAGGAAACGCCTTCTTCCTCCAGCAGCTTCACAGCCCCGTGCCGCGCGGTGCGCAGCACCAGGCAGCCCGCTTTTTTCATCTGTCTGAGTGCGCCCAGGGTCAAAAAATCCGGATGTCCCGGCCCAAGGGGCACCACAGTAACCGTATGCATGTCTATTTCCTCCCGCCCAGCCTGCCGGGCAATTCACTGCGCCTGACGGCCCCGGTCTTAAGCGCCGCTGCTGCGTACAGCACCACGGCCAGCGCCATCACCAGGCCCAGCATCAGCCAGCTGCGCCCCAGCCACTCGCCCCACAGGGCGCTTGCCAGCGCCACCGGCAGCGCCATGATCAGCGTTGCCAGCCCCGGCCGCAGCAGCATCTCCCGCCAGCTCCACTTAAGCCCGGTGTATTTGAGCACATAGTAGAGGTTGAGCCCGGCGCTGATGAGATAGCACGCCAGTGAGGCATAGGGCGCCCCCGTGATGTGCACCTCCGGCATGTTCACCGCCGTGTAGTTCACAACCACTTTCACGATAATCCCCAGAAACAGCGTGTACATGGGGATGCGCTGCTTGTGCAGCCCCTGGAGGATGCCGCTGGTGGACTGCACCAGGGTGAATACCACAATGGTCAGCGCGCTGATCTGGAGCAGGTCCGCACCCAGCTGCAGCTGGGCCGGGCTATACTCCTTGTGGAACAGCAGAGTCAGGATGGGCTTGGCCAACAGGCTCATCCCCACCGATGAGGGGAGGCCTATCACCATCGCCAGCCGCATCCCCGTGGCCGCGTCCCGCTTGACGCCCTCCCGGTTGCCCTGGGCACGCTTGGCGGATATGGTGGGCACCAGGTTGGTGGCCATGGCCATGGCCAGCGCCGTAGGCACGTTGATCAGCGCAATCACCAGCCCTGAATAGATCCCGTAGCGCGACAGCGCCTCCTGCTCCGGCAGGTAGGCCTTCATCAGCCGCACCAGCATGAAGCTGTCAACCGCCCCCGCCAGGGGCACGATGCTGGCCCCGATGGTGATGGGGATGGCCGCGAACACCAGATCCCGCACGATGCGGCGGTAGCCCTCCGGCCGCCCCTCATCCAGCGCAATTTCGCCCTGCATGCCGGGCCTGACCAGGACATAGTCCACCGTCATGTACAATAGCGCCGCCGCCTCGGCGATGGAGGTGCCCAGCAGCGCCCCCGCGGCGCCCATGGCGTAGCCGCCAGTCCCCATATAGTGATAGGCCAGGGGCAGCGCGATGGCCACCTTGCCCACCTGCTCAATCAGCTGGCTGATGGCCGTGGGCCACATTCGCCGCTGGCCCTGCATATAGCCCCGGAAAGCGCTCATCACGCACACCAAAAGCAGGCTGGGCGCAATCATCATAAACCCGGCTTTTGATTCCATCGTGCCGGTGGCCTGGGCAAAGCGCCCGGAAAACACCAGCATCACAAGCGTTGCCAGCACCCCCAAGGCGCTTAAGAGCACCATCGCCCCCCGGAACACGCGCCGGGCGCTTTTCCCCTGTCCCCTGGCCAGATAATGGGCCACCATCCGGGAGATCGCCACCGGAATCCCGGCAGATGAAATCACCAGCAGCAGGTTGTAGGTGGGAAACACCTGCTGGTATACCCCCAGCCCAGCCCCGCCGATGGCATTGGCCAGGGGGATCTTGTAGAGCACCCCCACCACCTTGCAGATAAGCCCGGCGATGCCCAGGATGGAAATGCCCCCGACGAGGGAGCGCTGTTTACTGGTCATTGAAAAGATACGATGGGGGGAAGGGCTTTTTGAAAAAAGCCCTTCCCCCAAACCCCTATCCCAAAAACTTTAGCCATGGTGTCAGATGGTGCCGTCATCGGCAGGGTCGTCTGTCGTTTCTTCGGTGCCGTTATCCTCAGAGAGCAGAATCTCCTCTTCCTCCTCCTCAGCCTCAGCCCGGGCCACGTCCACAATCCGGCTGCCGTCCTGCACCCGCATGATGCGCACGCCCTGGGCGGCGCGCCCGGTCTGCCGGATGGTCTCTGCTGGCACGCGGATGATGGTGCCGTCATCGGTGATCACCATCACGTCCTCCTCCGGCTGCACCATCAAAAGCGCCGCCAGCGGGCCGGTTTTCTCCGTCAGGTTCATGGTCTTGACCCCCTTGCCGCCCCGGCCCTGCCCGCGGAAGAGCTCCAGGTCGCTGCGCTTGCCATAGCCCAGGTCGGAGATGGTCAGCACCTCGGCCCCTTCCTCCACCAGCGCCAGGGCGATCACCTCGTCCTTTTTGCCCAGGCGGATAGAGCGCACGCCCATGCTGGTGCGGCCGGTGGCGCGGATCTGCCCATCCTCAAAGCGGATGGCCTGGCCCCAGCGGGTGCCGATGATCAGTTCGCTGTCCCCCTCGGTGAGCACAGCGCCCACCAGCAGGTCGTCCTCCCTGAGGGTGATGGCGATCAACCCCACGCGCCGGATGTTGCGGTATTCCCGCAGGCTGGTTTTCTTGATGAGCCCGTTTTTTGTGGCCATCACCAGGAACTGACTTTCCCGGTCCTCCTTGGGCACGGGGATCATCCCGGTCACCTTTTCCTCCGCCATCAGGGGCAGCACATTGACAATCGCGGTGCCCCGGGCTGTGCGGGAGGCCTCGGGGATCTCAAAGCACTTGATGCTGTAGGCCCGGCCCTGGTCGGTGAAGAACAGCAGGTCGTCATGGGAGTGGACGGTGAAGATCTGCTCCACATAGTCCTCTTCCCGGAGTCCCGTGGCGCTGATGCCCTTGCCGCCCCGGTGCTGGCTGCGATAGGTGGACTGGGACAGCCGCTTCACATAGCCAAAGTGGGACAGCGTCACCACCATGTCATCCTTGGGGATCAGGTCTTCATAGTCGATTTCCCCATAGATGAGGGAGATCTCCGTGCGCCGCTGGTCCGCATACCGGCCTTTGATCTGCTGCAGCTCTTCCTTGATGACAAAGAGCAGCTTGTTGCGGTCTTCCAGAATGCTGTTCAGGTACGCGATGGTGCGCTGCAGCTCGTCATACTCGGCCTGCAGCTTATCCGCCTCAAGGCTGGTCAGCCGCGCCAGGCGCATATCAAGGATGGCCTGGGCCTGCTTTTCGCTAAAGCCAAAGATGCTGATCAGGCCGTCCTTGGCCTCCGCCGTGTCCTTGGACCCCCTGATCAATTTCACAATCGCGTCAATATGGTCCAGGGCTTTCAGCAGCCCTTCCAAAATGTGGGCCCGGGCCAGGGAACGGTCCAGGTCATAGCGGGTGCGCCGGGTCACCACATCCTCCTGGTGGCGGATGTAGTGGTGGATCATTTCCTTGAGTGTGAGCACCTGGGGCTGGGAATCCACCAAGGCCAGCATGATGGCGCCAAAGGTCTCCTGCATTTGGGTGTGCTTGTGCAGGAAACTCAGCACCACGCTGCTCTGGGCATCGCGCTTGAGCTCGATCACAATGCGCATGCCATCGCGGTCGGACTCGTCCCGGATGTCGCTGATGCCTTCCAGGCGCTTGTCGTGCACCAGTTCGGCAATCTTGGTGATTAGCCGCGCCTTGTTCACCATGTAGGGCAGCTCGGTCACGATGATGCGGCTGCGGCCATTGGGCAGGGTCTCCACCTCTGACTTGGCCCGCACAATGATGCGGCCCCGGCCGGTAAAATAAGCCTCCCGGATGCCGCTGCGCCCCAGGATGATACCCCCGGTGGGGAAGTCCGGCCCCTGGATGTGCTCCATCAGCTCATCCAGGGTGATCTCCGGGTTGTCGATCATGGCGATGGTGCCGTCAATCACCTCGCCCAGGTTGTGGGGCGGGATGTTGGTGGCCATGCCCACGGCGATGCCTGAGGAGCCATTGACCAACAGGTTGGGGAAGCGGCTGGGCAGCACCGACGGCTGCATCAGGGATTCGTCAAAGTTGGGGTAGAAATCCACCGTGTCCTTGTCGATCTCGCCGATCAGGTGCCCGGCGATTTTTGACATGCGCGCCTCGGTGTAGCGCATGGCCGCCGCCTGGTCGCCGTCCACCGAGCCAAAGTTGCCCTGGCCGTCCACCAGCAGATAGCGGATGGAAAAGTCCTGCGCCAGGCGCACCATGGCATCATAGACCGATGAATCGCCATGGGGATGGTACTTGCCCAGCACATCGCCCACGATGCGGGCGCTCTTGCGGTAGGGCTTGTCGCTGGTCATCCCCAGCTCGTTCATCGCATAGAGGATGCGCCGGTGCACGGGCTTTAAGCCATCCCTGACATCCGGCAGCGCCCGGTTGATGATCACCGCCATGGAATAGGCGATAAAGGAACGTTTAACCTCGGTTTCCAGCTCCGTAGGGAGCAGCCTGTCTTGAATCTCGCTCATGTTCTGTCCTGTCTTCTCTTATTAAATGTCAAGGTCAGCGACCATGTCGTAGTTCTGCTCGATAAACTCCCGCCTGGGCTCCACCTGGTCGCCCATCAAGAGGGTAAAGGTCTCATCTGCCGCGATGGCGTCACTCACCGTCACCTGCATCATCGTACGGGTTTCCGGGTTCATGGTGGTCATCCAGAGCTGCTCGGAGGACATCTCCCCCAACCCCTTATAGCGCTGCAACTCTGGCTTGGGCTCCCGGCCGATCTCGTCCAGCAGCTTTTCCAGCGCCGCATCGTTGTACACATAGTGCTCCTGCTTGCTCTTGGTCACCTTGTACAGGGGCGGCATGGCGATATACACATAGCCTTTTTCAATCAAGGGGCGCATGTAGCGGTAAAAGAAGGTGAGCAGCAGCACCCGGATGTGGGCGCCGTCCACGTCAGCGTCGGTCATACAGACGATGCGGTGATAGCGCAGCTTGGACAGGTCAAAATCCTGGCCGATGCCGCAGCCAAAGGCGGTGATCATGTTTTTGATCTCTTCGTTCATGAGGATGCGGTCAATGCGGGTTTTTTCCACGTTCAAGATCTTGCCCCGCAGCGGCAGGATGGCCTGGAAGTGCCGGTCACGCCCGGTTTTGGCGCTGCCGCCGGCGGAGTTGCCCTCCACCAGGAAGATCTCGCACTTGGCGGGGTCAGTCTCTGAGCAGTCCGCCAATTTGCCCGGCAGCGCCGCGCTTTCAAGCACGGTTTTGCGCCGGGTGAGTTCCCGGGCCTTGCGGGCAGCCTCCCGGGCCCGGGCCGCGCCCAGGCAGCGGTCCAGCATCACCTGGGCCACAGAGGGGTTCTCCTCCAGAAAACTGCGCAGCTGATCGCTCACCAGGCTGTCCACAATGCCCCGCACCTCGGAGTTGCCCAATTTTGACTTGGTCTGGCCTTCAAACTGCGGCTCCTCCAGCTTCACGGAGACCACCGCCGCCAGGCTCTCCCTCACATCCTCGCCCCGCAGGTTGGCATCCGCATCCTTGAGGAATTTATAGCGCCGCCCATGGTCGTTGATGGTGCGGGTGAGGGCCGCGTAAAAGCCCATCAGGTGGGTGCCGCCCTCGGGGGTTCTCACATTGTTGGCAAAGGCGTAGACGTTCTCCTGGTAGGAGTCGTTGTACTGGAGGGCCACCTCCACCGCCACCCCGTTCTTCAGCCCCTCCATGTAGATGGGCTCAGGAAAGAGAGTGGCCTTGTTTTTGTTGAGGAATTTGACAAACTCCCGGATCCCGCCCTCATAGTGGAAGCTGCGGGCGTCCACCGGGTCCACCCGCTCATCGGAGATGTCGATGCGGATGCCCTTGTTGAGGAAAGCCATCTCCCGCATGCGCACGCTCAGGATGTCCATGCGGAAATCGCTCCCCACGTCAAAGATGGCGCTGTGATCGTGCTCCTCCAGCTTCGTATCCGGCCAGAAGCGCACCGCGGTGCCAGTCTCCTGGGTGTCGCCCACCACCTTGAGGTCGTGGTCAATCTTGCCGCGGGTATAGTTCTGCTCATGGATTTTGCCATGCTGCTTGACGGTGACGGTGAGCTTTTTGGACAGCGCGTTCACCACCGACGCGCCCACGCCATGGAGCCCGCCGGATACCTTGTATCCGCCGCCGCCAAACTTGCCCCCGGCGTGGAGCACCGTCAGGCACACCTCCACCGCCGGGCGCCCCAGTTTGGGATGGATGCCCACCGGGAAGCCGCGGCCATTGTCACTCACACTCACCGAGCCATCCGGATGCAGGGTGACCTGGATATGATCACAGTAGCCGGCCAGCGCCTCGTCAACTGCGTTGTCCACAATCTCATACACCATGTGGTGAAGGCCGTTGTGGTCGGTGGAGCCGATGTACATGCCCGGGCGCTTGCGCACCGCCTCCAGCCCCTCCAGCACCTGGATGTCCTTCTCGTCATACGCCGCGCCCACATGGGTGGACATAGCGGAAATATCCTGATAGTTTCCCTCGGTCATACCTTACCTCGCAATCATCATTGGCACACAGGACAAAAGCGCGGATCTGCGCCTTTCCCATTGGTTTTATTATAGCATATTTTGGTAGAAATTGAAAGGGAAAACCCCCGGTTTACACATCGAAAAACCCTTGGATTTGAAAGGGTTTACACCGTCCTCAGGCTTTTGTATAATATGGTCATCTTTCATCCGCGACAAATGACCTGTTGGGAGGCCCGCCATGTCCATCAAAGCGCTCATTGCCGATGATCAGCCCCAGATTTCAGAAGTGCTCCGCCTGTACAGCCAGAAGGAGGGCTATGAAACCCGGGTGGCCAAGGACGGGCAGGAAGCGCTCGCGCTGTTTGACAGCTTCAAGCCCGATGTGGTGCTGCTGGACGTGATGATGCCCAAGGTGGACGGCTTTGAGGTCTGCCGGCGGATCCGCGCCCAGGGGGACACCCCGGTCATCATGATCACCGCCCGGGGCGAGGATTTTGAGAAGATCATGGGGCTTGATATCGGTGCTGACGACTACATCGTGAAGCCCTTCTCCCCCGAGGAGGTGATGGCCCGGGTGCGCGCGGTGCTTCGGCGCCTGAACCGTGACGGGCAGCCAGACAGCGCCATCAGGCTGGGCAGCCTTTCTGTCAACCTGACGCTGTATGAGGCCAGTGTCTCAGGTGAGCCGCTGGCGCTGACCAAAAAGGAGATGGAGCTGCTCTACACATTTGTCCAGAGCCCAAACCGCGTCTTCTCCCGGGAGAAGCTGCTCAGCGACCTGTGGGGCTATGACTACCTGGGGGACGTCCGGACGGTTGACAGCCACGTAAAGCGCCTCCGGGCCAAGCTGGACGCCCACCCCCACCCGGACTGGGCCATCGCCACGGTCTGGGGAGTGGGCTATAAACTGGAAGTGCTCCATGAAAGTTAAGACCATCGCCGGCAAGCTGGCCCTGGCCCTCATCTTGGCGCTGGTGGTGCTGGCCCTGGCTGTGGGGCTCAGTTTTTCCGCCCTGTTCAGGGATTATTCCAGGGAAGCAGCCCGGGAGCAGCTGGCAGAACAATCCAAGGTGATCCTCTCCCTGGTCAACGCCGGAATGCAGGAGGCCATGGGCCGGGGCCAGGGCAGAGGGCAGCCCCAGATGCGGGGCAGCGCCAACTACCGGCGGTATCTTCAGGCGCTTAACACCCAGGCCAATATCGACGCCTGGGTGGTGGACCGTGAGGGCCACCTCACCACCGGCTACCAGCAATCAGCCCAGCAGCTGCCGGAGGACATGCTGCCCCTGTACCAGGCCGTGCTGAGCGGAGAAACCCGCTTCCAGGAGGGCTTTTCCAGCCAGCAGGGCCTGCCCACCCTCACCCTGGGGGTGCCTATCCCGGGGGAGAGCAGCGTGGAGGGGGCCTTGCTGCTCCACACGCCGCTGTCAGCGGTGCGCCAGGCCGAGGCGGCAGGGCTGAGAACCCTGCTGTTCAGCGTCCTCATCGGCCTTGCCCTGGCGCTGGTGGCCTCGCTCTTTCTGGTGCGGCGCTTTTCCCGGCCGCTGGAGCGGGTGCGCGCCACCGCCCTGGCCCTGGCAGAGGGCGATTACAGCGCCCGCAGCCAGGTGAGCCAGCAGGATGAGGTGGGCGAACTGGCCCGGGCGGTGGACACCCTCTCCCTGCGCCTGGACGAGGCCAGGCAAGAGCGGGAGGCTGCCGAAGGCCTGCGCCAGGAGTTTATGGCCAATGTCTCCCACGAGCTGAAAACCCCCGTGGCGGTGCTGCGGGCGATGCTTGAAACCCTGCGGGACGGCCTGGTCAGGGATCCTGAACAGGTGCAGGGCTATTACCACACCATGCTGGGAGAAACCGGCGCCCTGGACGCCCTCATCCGGGATCAGATGGAGTTAAGCCGCCTCCAGACCCCCGGCTTCAGCCTGAACAAAGAGCCTCTTGACCTGCGCCAGACGGCGGAGGATGCCCTGCGCGCAGCCCGCGGCATGGCAGAAAAAAAGGAGGCGCGCATCAGCGCCTCCCTGCCGGAGTTTCCGGTGATGCTGGACGGGGACACCGGCAGATTGCGCCAGATGCTCCTGATCGTCCTTGATAACGCCCTGCGCTTCACCCCGCAGGGAGGTCAGGTTTTCCTGCGCATGACGCCCCACACCCTGGAGGTGTCAGACCAGGGCCCCGGCATCCCCCAGGACAGCCTGAACCGCATTTTCGACCGCTTCTACCGCGTGCCCGGCGGCGAAAAAGGCCCTGGCTCCGGTCTGGGCCTTGCCATCGCCCGGGAAATCGCCCAGCGCCACGGTATGCGGGTATCCGCCGAAAACCAGCCCGCGGGCGGGGCGGTGATCAGGTTTGCTTGGGAACCTCCCCGCTCTGAGGATTCAGACTGAACACACGCAGCATTTCCTCAATGCGTTGCTTGATCGCATCCCGCACAGCCCGGGTTTTTTCGAGTTTCTCCTCCTCACTGCCTGTAAAGGCGGAAGGGTCGGGAAAATCCCAATTGAGCGTCATCTTTTGGGCGGGGAAAATGGGGCAGCGCTGCCCGATTGACTGATCACACACCTTGATGACCAAATCGTATGCGCGGCCTTCCCGGAAAAAATCAAACACGTCTTTCACCGCGTTTCCAGACAGGTCATAGCCCTCTTCCGCCATCACCTTCACCACCATGGGGTTGAGCTGGCCCGGCTCAAGGCCGGCGCTTTCCGCCTGATAGGCACCAGCCCCCAGACGGTTGAGAAAAGCTTCCGCCATCTGGCTGCGGGCCGAGTTGTGAACACAGACGAACAATATCCTCATCGCTTGCCTCATCCCCTCACTTCTCTTAAAATGTCAACGATCTCCTCGGTTTTGAGAACCTTGCCAAAGGATACCACCTGGTCATCCACCACCAGGGCGGGGGTGGTCATCACACCATATGCCGCGATCCGAGCAAAATCGCTCACATGCTCAATCTCGGCGTCCATGCCCAGTTGTGCCAGCGCCTCTTTGGCGGCGGCTGCCAGGGAATTGCATTTGGCACAGCCGCTGCCCAACACCTTGATGCCGGAAGCCTGGGCCTGTTCGTTCTGATCCTTGTCTTTTTTTCCGAAAATAGCCATGGTACACTCCTTTCGATTAAGAGGTCCGTCACGCAATAAGGGGCTGAATGGCGTTGAAGAAATACCCCACAACAATGATGCCGATGGTGCATATCGCGATAAACACCGCTAACAGCTTGGGCTTGACCGCTTTTCTGAGCATGATGAGGGATGGCAGGGACAGGGTGGTGACCGCCATCATAAAGCTTAGGATGCTGCCCAGAAGCGCTCCCTTGGCGTACAGCGCCTCAGCTATCGGGATGGTGCCGAATATATCCCCATACATGGGGGCACCGATGGCTGTTGCCAGCACCACCCCAAAGGGGTTGTTGCTGCCCAGCACGGTCGCCACCCATTCTTCAGGAATCCAGTTATGAATCAGAGCGCCAACGCCCACCCCGATCAGAATATAGGGAATCACCTTTCTGAAAGTGGCCAGCGTCTGGTCACGGGCATAGATGAGGCGGTCCCGCCGGGAGAGATCAGGCGACTGGATGTTGATGTTTCCCGCCGTCAGGATGAACCCTTCCACATGTTTCTCCATGGATATCTTCTCAATGACCGTACCCCCGATCACTGCGATGACCAGCCCCAAAATGACATAGATCACCGCGATTTTCCAGCCGAAAATGCTCATGAGCAGCAGCAGCGAGCCCAGGTCCACCATGGGCGAGGAGATGAGAAAGGAAAAAGTCACCCCCAGGGGCAGGCCAGCGCTGGTGAAACCAATGAACAGCGGAATGGATGAGCAGGAGCAAAAAGGCGTGACCGTGCCCAGGAGGGCCGCCACGGTATTGGCCCCGAGGCCCCGGAATCGCCCCAGGATCTTCCGGCTGCGCTCCGGCGGGAAATAGCTTTGAATATAGCTGATGGCAAAAATAAGAACGCACAGCAGGATCACGATTTTGATCACGTCATAGACAAAAAACTGCAAGCTGCCCACCCAGCGGTTGGAAGTATCCAGCCCCAGTGCGGATAAGACAGACCCCACCAACTCATTGAGCCATTTCATGCCCAGCAGCTGCTGCTGGATGAAGTCCCACCATGATTTAAGCATATATCCTCCCTGCAAGGGTTTATTGACAGGTGTTGTTCTCTCCCACTGGCGTGCAGGAAAGCCCGCTGACAAAAGCCTTAAACGCGCCCAGGGTCTGGCAGTTGATGGCATAATAGCTCCATTTGCCTTCCCGGCGCACATCCACCAGGCCGCACTCCGTCAGGTTTTTCATATGGTATGACAGGGTGGGCTGGGTGATGTCAAAAGCCTCCAGCAGCTTGCAGGCGCATTTCTCCCCATCCGCCAGCATCTGAATGATCTGCAGCCGGTTGTCATCGCTCAGGCTCTTGCAGATCAGCGCCGCATCCATTGCGTTCATCCCGCCACCCCCCCTTGCATAGAGAATCATCTATGCGACATAATATACCCTCTGCATGAAGGGCTGTCAATGGGTTATTCTGATCACACAAAACACCAAGGGGGCTTCCGCTAGCGGAAGCCCCCTTGACCAAAAAGATACATGACCGTGTTTTACTTTTTCAACACTGCCGATTCTCCGGCGATACGACCAAACACCACCGTGTCTGGCACTGCGTTTCCGCCTAAGCGGTTGGCGCCATGAATGCCGCCAGTGACTTCTCCCGCTGCGTAAAGCCCCGGGACGGGATTGCCTTCTTCATTGAGCACACGGGCCTGGGTATCGATTTTCAGGCCGCCCATGGTGTGATGAACAGTGGGCACGCGGATTGACGCGTAAAAGGGCGGCTTGTCAAAGGGATCCTGCATGAGTTTTTTGCCCATCGGGTCAGGGCCCTCGCCTGCCACAGCACGGTTGTATTCGGCCACCGCCGCTTTCAGGTTTTCGGCCTCAACCCCCATGTTCTGGGCCAACTCATCCAGGGTTTCCCCTTTCACGGCAGTGCCGCTCTTGACCAGTTCGCCAATGGTCTCGTTGAAGTCATCCTTAACGTCCTCATTGTAGTATTCATGGGCATCATGCAGGATGAACATTTTCTGTTCAGGCTGCGCCAGAAGGCCTTTGGTCAGGTTATCGCGCCGCTCATCCTCCGCCACAAAGCGCTTGCCTTCCAAGTTGATAAACAGCTGATTCGCCGCATTGATAGAGATATTGCCCGCCATTCCCCCGGTGACCGGATGACCAACCGGCAGAAGCTGAATCCACTCCATGCCCTCAAGCGCTGCACCCGCCGCCAGGGCCATGGCGATGCCATCGCCTGTTGCGCTGACAGAATTGGTGGAGTTAAGCCCTTTCAAATTCCCCCAGTGCTTATCATAGTTAAGAACCATCTCGTTGTTGCGCGCAAAGCCACCCGTGGTAATGATGACGCCATTATTTGCTTTCAAAGTATAGGCATCGCTATCGGACTTCGCTTTGACGCCAACCACGCGACCATCCTCAACTATCAGCTCATCCGCGCGGGTATTCATTAGAATTTCAGTTTTGCCAGAGTCATTCAAAAAAGCCACGTAGGCTTCGATGGGCCCAGTCACCAATGGTTTAACAAATTGGTGTGTGCGCTGCCAGAGGGCACCCGTCACTGTCGCCACTTCGTCCCGGAAATCAACACCCAGTTCTTCAAGCCAGGCAATGGACTGTTCCGCGCCTTCGGTCAAGGTCAAAATCAAGTCCAAATTGCCCACATAATCCCCGCCGCGATAGGTCTGAAGCGCGTGCAAGGTGGGGCTGTCAAACACATATGTAGCGCCACTGGCCTTATAGGCGTCCACTTCCTTTTGCAGCTGGGCCATCAGCTCCTTATGACGGTCATTGCGCGGCTCCTGGGTTGCAAAGCTTTCAATTTGCGATATCAGTTCGGGCCGCATGGTATGGGCCTGCTGGCGTTTGTCGTCAACCGCGTTGTACTGGCCACCCGCCATAATCGTAGAACCGCCAAGGGTGCTCATTTTTTCTACCACAATCACACTCTCAGCGCCATTTTGAATGGCAGACACAGCAGCAGCCAAACCTGCGCCGCCCCCACCGACAATGATAACATCCGCTTGTTTGCTGACCTGGGCCAACTCAGTCTGCTCGATCTTCACATCCGCCATAAAGGCATTGATATTTGCGCCTGCTGCCTCAAGGGCTTGCTTGGCAGCTTCTATAATCGCGGTAGAAGTAACGGTAGCGCCGGCAACCGCATCTACTTTCAGGGACTGATGCGCCACGATGGCCTCGGGAATTTTTGCCAATGCCGCGTCAGAAATACCGGCCGTTTCAGTATGGTTTTTAACAACCACACTGAGGATTTTGGAGTCATCCACTTCTACTTCCACAGTCATCAAGTCGTGAATGCCCTGTGCCTGCCCAGTATAGGTGCCCGGCTTTAGCGCAGCAAACGCGCTGGCCACACCGCTTAGCAAAAGCACCACACACATAAGCAGAGTAATGGTCCGTTTCATACAGATACCTCCAGTTTTTGATACTGCAATTCTATACCGATCGCTTAAAAAAGGCAAACTCTATAAACGCCGTATCCGCGCACTTTCGCGAGCATTTTCACTTTGTTTCCATTGAATGTGATTCTAATAAAACAGGGACTGGATGCATGCTCATCCAGTCCCAAGGGCTATTTCACCAATCTCTTTATCCAATGCCACCCCAGGCGGCGCCAACGACAAGCACGATAACAGCCAACACACAGTAGACGAACTTGGACAAGGGCATAATCCAGGCGGGCAGCGGCTTGCTGCGGCCTTTTTGCAGTTCGTCCCTGACGGCCTTGTCGCCGTAGATCCAGAAGAAGATGATGCCGGCCATGGCAGCGCCCAAGGGGCAGACATAGATGGACACCGCGTCCATCCAGGGCTCGATGATGCCCTGAATGAGGGTGGCCACGATGATGCCAACGCCGCCGATGGTGAGGCAAGCCTTGACACGATCCAGGCCGAACTTCTCCTGCAGGGTGGCGATGGGCGCCTCGAAGAGGTTGATGAGGGAGGTCATGCCAGCAAAGAGCACCGCCACAAAGAAGACGATGACCACGATGCTGCCGCCAGGCATGCCGTTAAACAGGTTGGGCAGGAAGATGAACATCAGGCCCGGGCCGCCCTGATCCAGCTGGACACCGGTGGTGGCCATGGCGGGGATGATGACAAAAGCGGCCAGAATAGCGGCCAGGGTGTCGAAGATGGCCACATTGCGGGCGGCGCTTGGGATGTCCTCCCCGTCGCCCAGGTAGGAGCCATAGATCAAGGTGCCGTTGCCGGCGATGGACAGGGAGAAGAAAGCCTGGCCCATGGCATATATCCATACCCGAGGATCCTTCCAGCCCTCAATGTTAAAGGAGAAGATGTACTTGTACCCATCAGAAGCACCGGGCTGGAAAGCCACATAGATGCCCAGGCCCAGGAACAGGAAGAAGAACAGCGGCATCATGATTTTGTTGGCTTTCTCAATGCCGTTGCCAATGCCGAAGATGAGAATGGCAAAGCAGACAATAAGGCCTATCCACAGCCACATGTTGTTGCCAAAAGCGGTGGCGGTACCACCAAAGGCGGCCCCCAGCGCGGGCACGCCGCCGGTCATGGTGCCTTCAATGTCCACCATGGGCGGGTTCAGGGTGGCGCCGGTGAATGCGCCAAAGGTGTATTTCATGATCCAGCCCACCACCACCGAGTAGCCAATCGCCAGCGCCAGAGAACCCAGCACCGGGATCAGGCCCAGGCCTTCGCCGACTCTGGGGTTCAGCCCGCGGTTTTTGAAGGCCTTGCCAAACGCGCCGATGGGGCCGGAGCGGGTGCCCCGCCCAAAGCCCATCTCACCGATGACGCCGGAGGAAGCGATGAGGAAGACGAAGATGAAATAAGGGATCAGGAAGGTGCCGCCTCCGTACTTGGAGACGCGCTGGGGGAACATCCAGATGTTCCCCATCCCCACTGCGGAGCCGATACAGGCCAGGATAAAGCCCCATTTGCTGCGAAACCCGTCGCGCGCTGCGGGTGCCTTGTCATTGGTCATAGGGTGGTTCCACCTTTCATTAATATGAGGTTAACCTTCTATGGGTTCCAAAGATGCCTGGAAGTGGCGCAGGATGGGCGGCTCCCAGGTGATGCGGTAGCCGCGCCTGATGTCCTGGCGGCGTTTCCACACATTGTTGATGCCTTCGATCACCATGTCGTAGTGGCTCTGGGTGTAGACGCGCCGCGGGATGGCCAGGCGGGTGAACTCGTTGATGGACTTGATCTGCTCCCCGGTGTCCGGGTCGTTGCCCATCATGTAGGAGCCGATGTCACAAGTCCTCAGGCCGCATTCCTTATACAGCTCGATGGCCAGCACCTGGCCGGGGAACTCGGTATAGGGCAGCTGGGGATAAAACCTGGCCGCGTCCAGGAAGATACCATGGCCGCCCGCCGGCGCCTGATAGGGGATGCCCAGCTCGTCCAGGCAGGCGCCAAAGTATTCCATGGTGCCCAGCCGGTAACGCAGCCAATCCTCATCCAGGCCCTCATACAGGCCCACAGCCAGCGCCTCCAGGTCGCGCCCATTCAGGCCGCCATAGGTGTAGAAGCCTTCAAAGGAGATGCAATTGGCCTTAACCTTCAGGATGTAGGGGGCATTCTCGTCCCGCACGCCGATCAGGCCGCCCATGTTCACGATGGTGTCTTTCTTGGCACTCATGGTGAAGGTGTCCGCCAGGTCAAAGAAGGCGCGGGTGATGTCCTTGATGGACATATCCTTGCAAGCCTCCTCGCGCAGCTTCACAAACATGGCGTTTTCAGCATAGCGGGCGGCATCGATGTTCAGGTGGATCTTGTACTTTTTGCAGATCGCCGCGGTTTCCTTCATGTTCTGAAGGGAGACAGGCTGGCCGCCGGCGGAGTTGTTGGTGATGGTCATCACCACCATGCCGATGTTTTCCGGCCCCTTCTCCAGGATGATCTCCTCCATCCGCTTTACGTCCATGTTGCCCTTAAAGGGCGCGCGCAGCTGGGAGTCAGCCGCCTGGGGGTTGCAGGCTTCCAGGCAGCGGGCGCCGGCCAGCTCCACATGGGCGCGGGTGGTGTCAAAAAAGAGGTTGGCGATGGCGAACTTGCCAGGCGTGAGGAAAGCGGGGAAGAGCACCTTCTCCGCCGCGCGTCCCTGATGCACAGGCTGGATGAAGCCGTAGCCAAAGATGTCCTTGGCGGCATCGATGAGTTTGAAATAGCTCTTGCCCCCGGCATAGGCCTCGTCCCCCAGCATGAGGGCGGCCCACTGCTGGTCGCTCATGGCGTTGGTGCCCGAATCGGTGAGGGTATCCACATACACGTCCTCACCCCTCAGGCGGAAGGTGTTGTAGCTGGCTTCTTTGATGGCTTTTTCACGGTCTTCACGGGTGGTCATCTTGATGGGCTCGACCATTTTGATACGGTACGGTTCGGGGATGAATTTAGGCATTTTCATTTCTCCTTATTTTTCATCATGCCCCGGTCGTCGCGATTGTGACAGGCGGACGGCATCGGCTGTGGACGGGCGTCCGCCCACTCCCAGCCTTTAATCAGAGTGTCCGGCCGGCGCGCCAGCAGGCGCAGAGAAACCCTCCTTTCATGTCAGTTTTTGATGTAGCCGGCAGCGCTCTTAATTTGATAATAAATTATCATAGCCCGGGTATTCTGTCAATATATTTCTTCGCCCCCCTTCTTTATGTCCGTGTAGCGACATTTTATCACATCCCTTGATAATAAATTGTAAAAGTGATAATAAAATATTTGACACCCTTGCATAAAGGGCCTATACTGCGTAATATTAATTCACATACCTGACGAGGAGACGCTATGACCGCTGCATTATTCAACCAATTCGCCCGGCTCACCGAGTTTCTGGGGCGCATCCTGGGCCCCTACTATGAAATCGCCCTGCATGACCTGAAAGATCCGGAGCACAGCCTGATCGCCATCGCCAACAGCCACGTTTCCGGCCGTGCCATCGGTGCCCCGCTGACGGAGGCCGCGGTCAAGTTCATGCAGGATGACAGCTTTTCCGCCTCAGACTACCGCCTGAACTACACTGGCTTTACCGCCGGGGGCAAAACCCTGCGCTCCTCCACCTTTTTGATCCGTGAGCAGGGGAAGCCGGTGGGCATGCTGTGCATCAACTTTGATGACAGCAAATTTAAGGCCGTCAGCGAATCCGTCCTGAAGCTCTGCCACCCCGATGCCTTTGTGGACAGCAATTTCAAGTTTGACGAGGCCAGGGTGGTTGAGAAAGGCGTTGATGAATATGCGGAGCGCTTCTCCCCGGACAGCGTGTCCGGGGCCATCGCCCGCTTCATGGCCGAACGGGGTCCAGGCGCTCCGCCGCTTTCCGCTGCCCAGCGCCGCAGGCTTTTGAACCGGCTTGATCAGGAGGGCTTCTTCCGCATGAAGGGCGCCGTGCAGGAGGCGGCCGCGGTGCTGGGCGTCTCCCAGGCCACCGTCTACCGCACCTTGAGCCAGGCGCGGGAGGAACAATGAAAGTGCAGCCTGGCTTTTGACATTTCCCCGGGCAGTGTGTTAGGATGCCCGCATAAACCGTTGAGGGAGACGAGTACCCGGAACCGCTTGAAACAAAGAGAGCCGCCAGGGGTGGGAATGCGGCATGAGAGCGCCCGGCGAATGGCCTCCCGAGGGCTGCTTCCAACGGGAAACCCAGTAGAAGCAGACGGGAACCGCGCCCGTTACCAAGGCGGCATGTGTGTCGGCGCATGGAGCAAGATGGCTTCACAGCCAATTTGAGTGGTACCGCGGTGTTTCGCCTCAAGCAGCAATGCTTGGGGCTTTTTCTTTCGCGGAAGGCTCCGACAAATAAACAAAAAAGGAGACCAAAACCATGAAAAAGACCCTCGCAATCATTCTGACCCTGGTTCTCTGCCTTGGCGCCCTCACCGTTTCCGCCCAGGGTGCCCCCTTTCGCATCGGCATCGCGCAGTTTGCAGTCCACGGCTCCCTTGACAATGTGCGCACAGGCTTTCTGGAGGGACTGAAGGAAGCGGGCTTTGTGGAAGGGGATAACATCACCATCGATATACAAAACGCCCAGGCGGATATGGGGCAGGCCCGCGCCATCGCCTCCGCCTTTGTGGACAACCGCTATGACCTGATCTGCGCCATTGCCACCCCCATGGCGGTGGTGAGCGTCAACACCGCAGACGGCAAGATTCCGGTGGTCTATTCCGCTGTTACCTCGCCTGTTCAGGCTGGGCTGGCTGATGAAAATGGGGAAACCGACCAGAACACCACCGGCACCAGCGATCAGCCGCCCATCGACCGGCAGCTGGCCTTGATCCGGGCGCTTCAGCCAGAGGCCAAGACCGTGGGCCTGCTCTATACGGTGGGCGAGGTCAATTCCCAGGTGCTGGCCCAGCAGTATAAAAACCTGGCCCCCCAGTACGGCTTTACCATTGTGGAGGCCACGGTCACCTCAGGCAGTGAGATCGCCCTGGCGCTGCCCGGCATTGTCAAGCAGGCGGACTGCCTCTCCATGCTGCTTGACAACACCGTGGTCCAATACCTGGACCTGGTGCTGGACGCGGCAGACGGTGCCGGCATCCCGGTTTATGGTAGCGAGGTTGAGCAGGTGGCGAAGGGCTGCGCCGCAGCCGCCGGCATTGACTACATCGCCGTGGGCCGTGACACCGGCCGCCTGGCTGCCCGGATTTTAAAGGGCGAAGCCGCCTCCGCCCTCCCCTATGTCACCGCCACAGCGGCGGATCTGTATATCAACTCCAAAACCCTAGCCCGGCTGAATATCACCGTGCCCGATGAGCTTGCCCTTCAAGTCATCGACATCAGCGCCAAATAGCCATGCAAATTCTCTCTTCTTTCACTGCCTCCCTTCCCAGCGCTCTTGAGCAAGGCCTCATCTACGCCGTGATGGCCCTGGGCGTGATGGTCACCTACCTGGTGCTGGATTTTCCCGATCTGACGGTGGACGGCTCCTTCCCCCTGGGCGCTGTGGTGTCAGCGCGCCTCATCCTAAAGGGCCTGTCCCCGCTTACCGCCCTTGGGGCCTCGGCGCTTGCCGGGGCCCTGGCGGGGCTTTGCACCGGGCTTATCCATGTGAAACTCAAGGTGCGGGATCTGTTCTCCGGCATCATCATGATGACCGCCCTGTACTCCGTGAACCTGCGCCTGGCGGGGGATATGGCCCTCCTCCCCATCCCACGGGGCAGCGTCACCCTCTTTCGCAATAACCCGGTGGCGGGTAGCCTGCCCACGGGCTACGCCACCCTCATCATCGCCTTGGTGATCGCGTTTCTCATCAAGCTGATCCTGGACCTTTTCTTCAAAACCCGGGCGGGCTTTCTGCTGCGCGCCGCAGGCGATAACCCCCAGGTGGTGACCGCCCTGGCCCGGGACAAGGGGCAGGTCAAAATCCTGGGCCTTATGATCGCCAACGCCCTGGTGGCCCTTTCAGGCGCCATCCTGGCCCAGGAGCAGCGCATGTTTGAGATCTCCATGGGCACAGGCGCCGCCGTCCTCTCCCTGGCATCGGTGATCCTGGGGGTGAACCTCCTGGGCAAGCTGGAAAAGATGAGCCTCACCTTCAAGGTGATCATCGGCGCCATCCTGTACAAAATCAGCGTCACCTTTGCCATCGCCTGCGGGCTAAAGCCGGGCGATCTGAAACTGATCACCTCCCTCCTATTCCTCTTCATCCTGGCGGCAGGCCTTAAGCGCAAAGGAGGAAAACGCCATGCTGGCCCTTGAACACATCTCCCTCACCTATAACCCCGGCACCGTGCGGGAGATGGGCCTGTTCCACGATTTTTCCCTGAGCGTGCCAAAGGGTCAATACCTGTGCGTGGTGGGCTCAAATGGCTCTGGCAAAACCACCATGCTAAATCTACTCTGCGGCAGCCTCAGCCCGGATCATGGCCGTGTTCTCATGGAAGGGCAGGACATCACCAGCCACAGCGAGCATCTGCGCGCCCGCAAGATCGGCCGCATCCATCAAAACCCCGCCCTGGGCAGCTGCGCGCAAATGACGATCCTGGAAAACCTGGCGCTGTCCGACTGCAAAACCAAGCGCATGGGCCTTTTCCCCGCCGTTGACAAAAAGCAGCTGTCCCGATACCGGGATATGCTGACCCCCCTGGGTCTGGGGCTTGAACACATGCTGGAGGCCAGGGCGGGCACCCTCTCCGGCGGCCAGCGCCAGGCCCTGGCCCTGGTGATGGCGGTGATGACCCCCATCTCCTGCCTGATCCTGGACGAGCACACCGCCGCCCTTGACCCCAAGACCGCCGACACCATCATGCGCCTCACCGACCAGGTGATCCGCGATAAGGGCATCACCGCCCTCATGGTCACCCACAACCTGCGCTACGCCCTGGACTATGGCAGCCGCCTTGTCATGATGCATCAGGGCCAGGTGGTGCTGGATCAGACGGGGGAAGACAAGCAAAAACTGCGTCTGGAGGATGTGCTGGGCCTGTTCAACCAGATCAGCGTGGAATGCGGGAACTGAGGACGGGGTGGACGGGGACATACCGGGGGCTTTCTTGAAAGAAAGCCCCGGACCCCCAAAGAACTTTATAATAATCCCTTGCCGCATTGATTTTGCCAAATAAAAGCGCTATCCTGCATGAGAATACCATCAAGAGGGCAGGAAATGGACAGCTTGTTTTCAACCAAGGGTTTGCGGTTTCTGGATTTGATCAGCTACCCGGACATGGATTTCCCGGCGGGGCAGCACACCTTTTTGCGCGGGGAAAGCGGCAGCGGGAAAAGCACGCTGCTAAAGCTTTTGAACGCCACCCTCAGCCCTTCCGCCGGACAGGTTTTCTATAAGGGGCAGGATGTGGCCGGGATAGACACCCTGCTTCTTCGCCGCCAGGCCATTCTGGTGGCCCAGGACGCCTGGCTCTTCCCGGGCTCCATCCGGGAGAACTTCGCCCAGTACCGCGTCTTTCGCGGGGAAGAGGCCATCAGTGATGAAGGGATCACGCGGCTCATGCATACCTGTGCGGCGGATTTCCCCCTGGACGCTGACACCGCCACCCTCTCCGGCGGCGAACGCCAGCGGGTTTTCCTGGCCACCTGCCTGTCCTTCCATCCAGAGGCCCTTCTGATGGACGAGCCCACCAGCGCCCTTGACGAAGAAACCGCCAATCTGTTTCTCAGCCGCCTAAAGGCCTTTGCAAACCATGAGGGCATGACCCTGATCACCGTCAGCCATGCCCAGGCGCTGGCAGGCGCTTTTGCTGACCAGATCATCACCCTGGGCGGGAGGAAAGTATCATGAGCGGCATCATCCAGCTTCAGCTCTGGCAGTTCTCCCTGATCTACCTGCTGCTGATCGTCATCTCCCTGGTGATGAAAAAAAGCCGGGTCAACCTGGTCAAACAGCTCTTTGTGGCCAGCCTGCGCATGAGCGTGCAGCTGGTGCTGGCTGGTCTGGTCCTCACCTATGTGTTCAAAAACCCGCATCCCGCCTTTGTCATGCTGTACCTGGCCGTCATCATCGGCTTCACCATCTGGCGAGTCCTCAACCAGAACAAGGGGCTGAACCGCCGCTTCCAGGCGGTGATCGGGCTAGCCATCCTGTTTTCCGGCCTTGCTGTGCTGGCCTTCTTCATCCTGGCGGTGGTGGGCGAAAGCTTGCTGAACCCCCAATATGTCATCCCCATTGCCGGGATGCTCATGGGCAACACCATGACCGGCGTGGGCCTGGGGGTGCGCGCCTTCCGCGCCAGCCTCAAGGACCAGCGCTTTAGAATTGCGGCACTGCTTAACATCGGCGCCCCGCCCCGGGATATCCTCCTGCCCTTTGTGCGCCAGGCCATGGAAACAGCCCTTTTGCCCACCCTCAACTCCATGATGGGCATGGGCATCGTGGCCCTGCCCGGCATGATGACCGGTCAGATCCTCTCCGGCACCCTGCCCATGACCGCCATCCTCTACCAGATCGCCATCATGATCGCCATCTGCGCTGTGGTCTGTCTGGCCTCCTTTGGCGCCCTGCACTTTGGCTACCAGACGCTTTATAACGAAAGGAACCAGATCATCCTTGACGATAAGCCTTGAAAACTACCTGAAAGACCCCTGCGGCAGCCTCTCTTTGCCCTGGTGGAAAGGAAAAAATCTTCAGCTGCCACCAGACATCCTGGTGCTGCATGAGCGGGATTTTGATCAAGCCATGCTTGCCCATTACAAAGATGATCCCTACTTTCGCCTGCGCCATGCCCTGGCGGATATTCCCCATAGACCGCTCCCCGGCTTTGAATGAAGCCGGGCCACATCCGGGGACATCCCCCTCATCGCCCATATCATCAATGAAAGTTACCCCAACATCACCGTCACCCCAGCGGCTGTCAGCGCATGGCAAAAGCTTCCGGTGTATGACCCCAGCCTGTGGCTGATGGTCAAAGAATTGGGCAGCGGCGAAGCGGTCGCCTGTGCCATCGCCGAATATGACCCCGAAGCCCGGGAGGGCATTTTGGACTGGGTGCAGGTGCTGCCCGCTTTTCACCGCCAAGGCATTGGAAAAGCCATGGTCTACGCCCTGCTCACCCTGGTGAAGGGAAAAGCCGCCTTCGCCACCGTGTCAGGGCAGATGAACAACCCCTCAAACCCCGAGGCGCTCTACCGCGCCTGCGGATTTGAGGGGCTGGATGTGTGGCATGTGCTGAAAAAGGGATAACCGCCTTTTATTCTGTCTTTTCCGCTTTCGGCGCTGGCACAAAAGGCTGCACCGCGCCCACGCCCTCAACATAGGGTGCCAGTTCAAAGGGCGTATCGTGCTGGGCCAGTTCCATCACCGCCCGGGCCTCATCGCCTTTTAGGATGACCGGTCTGAAGTTATTATATTCCAGCGTGCTGGAGGGCGCCACGGGGATCAGGTTCACCTGGTGGCCCAAGTAGCCCTTCTCCCGGTCAAAGCGCAGGGTCACCTGGGCCAAAAGCGCCTGGGTGGCGCGCAGCTGGGCGTTGCCGCCAAAAGAAAAATTGCCCAGCGAATAGATGACTGAGGCACCCTCCATCAAGTCCATGCCCTGCACCACATGGGGATGATGCCCCACCACCACCGTGGCGCCGTTTCGCACATACCAGGCCGCCAGGCGCTCCTGACCTTGCATGCGGATGGGGCTGTATTCCATGCCCCCATGCATCACGGCGATGATGGCATCACAGCCCGCGTCCTTGAGGGTCTGCATATCCTGCTCCATTTTGGCCCGGGCGCCGCCAAAGGTGGCGGTGTAGGCACCGGTGAAGCCCACCTTGAAGCCCTCTTTTTCAAAGATAAACGTATTGCAATAGGAATTGGTGGTGGCAAACCAGGGCACCCCCACCTCCTCCAACGCCCGGATGGTGCTTTTGAACCCGGCGGTGCCATAGTCGATGATGTGGTTGTTGCCCACATACACCGCTTCGATGTTGCCGGCGGTGAGGATGCGGGCAAAATCCGTGGGGCCTCGGAAGTTATAGGTCTTCTCCATGCGGTTGCCGGAGCTGTTGTAAAACACGCCTTCCAGGTTGATCACCGTCACATCGTCATGGGAAAACAGCGACTGAACCTGGGAAAAGGGATAGCCATAACCCCGGGTGTTGATATAGCTGTCAAAGGAGGTGGCATCCTTGCGGGTACGGTCCTCGCTGCCCAGGGTGCAGTCCCCCGTCAGGGTGACCACGACTTCCACCACATCCTCCTGGGCAAAAGCCGGAAAAATGGCCAGAGCCATCAGACAAATCAATAGTGCAACAAGGGTTTTTCGCATGCTGTCTCCTGTCGGTTTAACTCAGGGGCATATTAGCAAAGGCTGTCCTGTGTGTCAATCAAGCCCTGTTCCATTCTTCCCCACCCAGTGGACGGCCTCTACCGCATCTACTATAATGAATGAAATCAGCAAACAGCAGACTTCACACAAGAAGGGCGGTGACTCCATGACAAACAAGCAAAAACCCTCCAACAAAAGTTATGTCATCAGCGTATCCCTCTTCACCGGCTGCTATCGGCATATCCGGATTTCTGCTGATGATACCTTGGCAGATCTGCACAGCGCCATTCTTGATGCCTTTGGTTTTATTGACGACCAGGCTCACGCTTTCTTTATGGACAACAAGGCTTGGAGCGGGGCGGACAGCTATTCCTCCCTATCCTTGGGCGGACATCACAGGCCCACTCAAAAGCACGCTCTCCTCTCCCTGGGGTTGGTTCCCGGAAAGGCCTTCAAGTACGTCTTTGGTTTTGATGACGGCTGTCACTTTCAGCTCAAGGTGCTCAAGGTATTGGAGGAATCTACGGACAGGTCAGCCGTCATCCGTCAAAAAGGGGATGCGCACACCCAACACGCCTGGAACAAGGATGACAGATTGGTGAATTTCCCCGAGATTTATCCACCAAAAATGATCAAGTCCCTTTATAAGGCCCTTCCCCTACCCGAAAGCACTGTGAATCTATTGATCCAATACTTCAATGCTTTTTCCAACCTCTATTGGATTATCCCGCTTCACAAGGCTCTAGATATCTTCAACCGCCAAAACCCAGCTATTGGCGAAACGCATTTCCTCAAGTTTGCACAAGTCGCCCGCCATGACGACCAGTTTTTCCACATCATGGGCGAGGATGAATTATATGCAGATTATCATAAGGCCATCAGCCCCATGGACAGGCTTATCATCAATAGAAACCTGTTTGTCGCAGATGAGGACGAACTGCCAGAGCTTCAGCGCAATCAGGAAGGGAAACCATATTATGTGCCTCCCAAGGAAGAGCTGCTGAAGTACCAGGATGAATTATACTTTGAAAAAAACACGGCCTTCTTCGCCCTTAGGGATTACCTGCTAAAGGGTCGGCGGCTATCCCGGGAAAGGGCCGAAGGAATAGCTGACGAGTTGCAGCTAATCGCTTACATGGGTGACGCGGATAACCCGCAGTCTGTTCATGACTTGGTAGAGGATATGGGTTACACCTTTCGCAGTATGGAAGATTTAGAGCAATTCTTTCAGCTTTTCTTTACCCTGTCCAATAACACCCGCATGCCCAGCAACCGTGGATACACGCCCGAGGAAATGAAAAAGCTCTCCGACTATCGGCCAACCTCCATCATTTTGAAGGATGGTTATAAGAAGGCAATCAGAGATGGGGTTATGAACATACAGGAGCTGCGCGCAGGCGTTGCGGATATGGGTTTCCCCACCGTTGAAATGCAGATAAGTTTCCTGAATGAATTAGACCGTATCCAGAAAGAATTAGAGGCTGAATCCGCGAACACGCCGGGGAAGCAACCTCTGACGTCTGTCTCCAGAAATGCCTCTTGCCCCTGCGGCAGCGGCAGAAAATACAAACACTGCTGCGGAAAAGACAAGCCCCTGCTCAACTGACCCTCAAAAAGGAGGCGCTATGAAGAAAATCACAGCCCTGGCCCTGGTGCTTGTCGCCATCGCGTCCATCGCCCTGGCCGCAGGCGCCAGCCTGTCCATCCGGTCTACCCAGGCGCTGGACAAGCAGTTTCAGGCTTTCAGGGGCTATTTGGATAGCCTCTCGCCATCCGACCGGGCCGCGTGGATGGCGGAATTGACCTCCATCGCCAGCGAAGGAGGTTCAGGCAGCGTGTTTTCCGGGCTGGGCTTGGCCCAAACCCATGAAAGCAGCGCCAATACCCAGGTCTGGCTGCCCAAATCCGGCTCCAAATTCCACAGCTTTCCAGAATGCTCCAACATGAAAAACCCGCGCCCCGCCACCCGGGAGGAGGCCCTCCGGCAGGGGTATGAGCCCTGCAAAAAATGCAAGCCTTGACCGCTTTTCAGGAGGTGCCCCGTGCCCATCCGGGTGAATGAACTGAAGATAAGGCCCTGTGAGAGCGCCGACGCGACCGCCCTGAAGGCGGCCCAGGCGCGTTTAAAGGCCCGGGACGCGGACATCTTAAGCCACCGCATTGTAAAAAAAAGCGTAGACGCCCGGGACAAGGGCGATATCCGCCTGATATACAGCATGGATGTGACCCTGGCCCACGATGAAGCCGCCTGGCTGGCCCATTTGCCCCGGGGCGCCGGGCAGCTTGTGCCTTCCCCCGCCCCGGTTGTGTGGCAAAAGGCGCAGGCTGCGTTTCGCCCGGTGGTGGCGGGGCTGGGCCCCTGCGGGCTATTTGCGGCGCTGGCCCTGGCCAAGGCGGGGCTTTGTCCCCTGGTTTTGGAACGGGGGGAGGCGGTGATCCAGCGCAAGGTGACCACCGCCCGCCTGATGAAAACGGGCACCCTAAACCCCGAGAGTAACCTGCTCTTTGGCGAGGGCGGGGCCGGGGCTTTTTCCGATGGCAAGCTCACCACCGGCATCAAGGATCCCCTCTGCCGCCAGGTGCTGGAAACCCTGGTTTATCACGGCGCGCCAGAGGAAATCCTCTACCTTGCCCGCCCCCACGTGGGCACCGACCGCCTGCCCCAGGTGGTGGCCAGCATCCGCCGGGAGATTGAGGCCCTGGGCGGCCAGGTGCTGTTTGGGGCCAGGCTGACCGAGGCTGTGCACGACAAGGGCCGTCTGATTGGCATCAGGTATGTGCAAAACGGCGAAATCAAGGAAGCGCCCTGCAATGCCCTGCTCTTGGCCCTGGGCCACTCCGCCCGGGACACCATCGCAGACCTGCACCGCGCCGGGCTCGCCCTCTACCCCAAGCCCTTTTCCTTAGGGCTGCGCATTGAACACCCCCAGGCGTTGATTGACCGGGCGCAGCATGGCCTGGCAGCAGCGCTATTGCCCCCGGCCGAATACCACCTGGCCATGAGGGCCCGGGATGGCCGGGGCGCCTACACCTTTTGCATGTGCCCGGGCGGGCAGGTGGTGCCCGCCTCCAGCGAGCCGGGCATGCTGTGCGTCAACGGCATGAGCCCCTACAAAAGGGACGGCAAAAACGCCAACGCCGCCCTCCTGGTTGAGGTGCGGCCGGAGGACTTTATGCAAGGCGAGGATGCCTTGAGCGGCTTTCATTTCCAGCGCCGGTATGAGGGCCTGGCCTTCTCCCTGGGCGGCGGGGGTTTTAAGGCCCCGGTACAGCTGGTGGGGGATTTTATGTCAGGCCGCACATCCACCGCCCTGGGCGAGGTGACACCCACCATTCTGCCGGGCTATGCGCTGTGTGACCTGAGCCAGGCACTGCCTGATTATGTGGCCCGGGGCATCCGGGAAGCCGTCCTGCACTTTGACCGCAGGCTCAAGGGCTTTGCCAGCCCTGATGCTGTCCTCACGGGGGTGGAGACCCGCTCCTCCTGCCCCATCCAGATGGCGCGGGATGAGCGCATGCGCGGCAGCCTCCCTGGCGTCTATCCGGCAGGCGAGGGTGCTGGCAGGGCCGGGGGCATCATGTCTGCGGCGGTGGACGGGCTGCGCTGCGCCAACATGATGATGGAAAACGCCAGGGAGGGCGATGTGTGATTGTTCTTCCCCCTGCCAGATGCTATACTCTGATCAGAAGAAAATAAAAGGAGATGTGCTGATGCTGTTAATCAAAGGCGGAGAGATTCACGATGGGATCAAGGAAAAAGGCTTTGTGGCCGACATCCTGGTAGAAGAGGGGAAAATCAAGCGCATTGCCAAGAGCATCAAGGCCCCCGCAGGTGCTCGGGTGGTGGATGCCAAGGGGCTTTTCATTTACCCCGGCTTCATCGACGCCCACAGCCACCTGGGCATGGATGGCTATGGCATCGGCTATGAGGGAGCCGACTATAATGAAATCAATGACATCGTAAGCCCCCAGTTGCGGGCCATCGACGGCTTTAAACCCATGCAGCCCACACTTAAAAGCGCCGCCCTGGCGGGGGTCACCACGGTCAACACCGGGCCTGGCAGCGCCAATGTGCTGGGCGGCACCTTCATCGCCGTCAAAACCGTGGGCCACCGGGTGGATGACATGATCGTCAAGCGGGAAACCGCCATGAAGTGCGCCTTTGGCGAAAACCCCAAGCGCGTCTACCGGGACAAGACTGATTCCAGCCGTATGACCACCGCCTCAAAGCTCAGGGAGATGCTGTTTAAGGCACAGGAATATATGAAGAAAAAGGAAACCGCCGGAGACGACCTGTCCAAGCAGCCCGCTTTTGACATGAAGCTGGAGGCGATGCTGCCCATCCTGCGCGGTGAACTGGCGCTCAAGGCCCACGCCCACGCCACCGAGGACATCTTCACCGCCATCCGCATCGCCCGGGAGTTTGACGTGAAGATCACCCTGGAACACGTCACCGAGGGCCATTTGATCGCGGAAGACCTGGCGAAGGAGGATATCCCCCTTGCCGTTGGCCCCTCCCTCACCCACGCCACCAAGTTTGAGCTGCGCAACAAGACCTTCGCCACCCCAGGCGTTCTGGCCAAGGCAGGCTGCCAGGTGTCCATCATCACCGACGCCCCGGTCATCCCCCAGGAATACCTGGCGCTGTGTGCGGCGCTAGCGGTCAAGTCCGGCATGGCGCCCTTCCAGGCGCTGCAGGCCATCACCATCAACCCCGCCCGCCACTGCGGCATCGAGGACAAAGTAGGCAGCCTGGAAGCCGGCAAGGACGCCGACATCCTGCTGTTTGAGGAGGATCCCTTCCTGGTGGCCTCACACCCGGTGAAGGTGTTTGTGCTGGGGGAGGAAGTCACCGAATAAACCAGCCCATCAAAAAACTGAGGTTTTTTGATGGATAAGGAAGAACGATGGGCCATCCGCCTCTCACTTCGTTCCCGGGCGGCGGATGGCAAGGAAACCCTTGCTACGCAAGGCCTTCCGCCACACCGCGCATGGGCAGAGCTCACCGCCGCCAGTGGCGGAGGAAGGTGAGCGGCAGCCCAATGAGCAAAGGAAGCTGCCGTACGCCGTCCTCGGCGTGACGGCAGATGACTATTGCGAATTGAGACGCTGTGGCGGATTTTAATCAGAGGGCTCCGCCCTCCGATACCTCCCTGAATATACTTTTTGACAGTCTCAGGGCCGCTGCGCACAGACAGCGGCCCTGGTTTTTGATGGGATTGTCTATTTGAGAACTATATCCTCCCCCATGATTTCTCCATCCCGGTACACCGGGCGCAGGTGGAGGGGCTGGCCGGTTCCCGGGGCGTCAAAGTCCAGGTCAATCACGATGTCACCGTTGTCCTTGAGAGAAATGCCGCCGTGTTTGTTGACATAAGGCGTGTCCCCGGCGTAGAGCACATAGTCATAGATGCGATCCACGGTACCGGTGGCGTCATCCATCATGGCATTGGCCTTGTGCCAGGAATCAATCCAGGCCTGAGAGCCTTTGATGGTGACTGTGCCCTTGATGTTCACCGGGGAGAGGAAGGCCTGCGCCTGGGCGGTGTAGCTGCCCTCAGCGGTATCCGCCTGGTGGCTGAGGCTGCCGACGAGGGAAGTGGTCTTTCCGTTTCTGGCGATGGTGAAGGTGAGGCGCTTCATCCCCCGGTCCTCGGGATTGTTCACAAAGGCTTCTTTATACCCCGCCTCATCCTGGTAAACCACGATGTAACCATAGATGATGTTCATGACCGCCTCCAGGGGCTGATCTTTACTCACACTCTCCGGAATCCTGCAGGCGGTATAACCCTGCACCGTGCCATCCTCCAGCCTCTTCGTTCCGCTGTCCTGAATGGGTAAGTCCGTGCCATCAAGCAGGGAAGCGCCGTCTGCCAGGCTGGGGCTGTAAAAGGTGAAATACCTGGCCTGCGGTTGATTCAGGAATTCTTCCAACTCTTGCTTGAGCGCAGGATCACCTGTCAACTGACGGTCATCCAGCCAACGCTTTCCTTCCGCATACCATTCGAAATCCCCTGAGGGCTGACCCTCATGGTAAGTTATCTCAGGTTTGGCGACCTTGAGCGTGTAAGAGATATAGAGTGTCTTGTTATCCGCATAGGCTTGTTCCAGGGTGAAGTCAAAAGTTTTTGCGTTCAACTTCGCGATCAGTTTCTGATAGTCATCCAGTGATTCCATTTCCTGGGGCCGCGTCTGAGGTGTCTTGGTGATGGTTTCCCCGTAGGTCTGGGCCACCTCCGCTAGCTGGGACAGCTGTTTTCCTTTTACTTCATCATCCTTGAATAGGCCAAACACGTTGAGGCTGGCCGCCAGGGCCACCCCCGCCAGCACCAATGCCAGCGTTAAGGCCAGGGCGAAGGTCAGTTTCTTTTTCATGGGTTTCTCCTTTTCTTGTGCCGCTTTCAGCACCTGCCAGGCGGTATTGGGGCCCGCCTGGATACCGGAAAGCCTGATGTCCAGGCTTTTTTTGATTCTGTCTTCCCGGGTCATGCTTGCTCTCCTTCCAGCGTGCGGCGCAGCTTGTCATGGGCTTTTTTAAGTCTGGCGGATACCGATGGGGCGGTGATGCCCAGGGCCTGCGCTACCTCGTACACGGTCATGCCCTTGTAATGATAGAGAAGGACGGCCTCCAGCAGTTTCCGGGGCAGCTTCATCACCTCGATGGTGAGGAGGCTGTCATCCTCAGAAAAAGGCTGGGCGGGTTCGGGCAGGTCATCCAGCGTGATGGTTCTTTCCACATAGCGGAACCAGGCGGATTTCCTCATGTCCTTGCAGGTGTTGATGGCGATGCGCATGAGCCAGGTTTCCTCGCTGCTCTCTTGTCGAAAGCTCTCAAAACCTTGATAGGCTTTCAGAAAGGTCTCCTGCACCGCGTCCTGGGCCAGGGTCAGATCCCGGAGGTAGAGGAAGCACATGCGCAGGAGGGGCTGTTCATACCTATTGACGATGCCCTCAAGCCAACTGGCTTTGCCGCTATCCTGGCCACAAATAGCGCCCATGTGTCCTCACCCCCTTCACCTGTTAGACGACAGCGCGCACGTGTTTGTTAGATGCCCACGCGCTTCCGTGCGAATATTCTCATCTCCTGCCCATTCTAATCCCAAAGGAAGAAAAGCGCATCCCATGTAAATCCAGAAAGGTGAATTTACATCGATTTTACAATTCACTGATCAGGGATTTTACATACGCTGTGTATGTTACAGATGTACCAAATTTCAAGGAGGAAAAACATTTTATGAAGATCCGTAGAATCCTGGCCCTGGTTTTGGCCCTGACCGCCATCACCGGCGCCGCCCTGGCTGCTTTCGACGCTTCCAAGACCATCGCCGTCGTCTCCCGTGAAGAGGGCAGCGGCACCCGCGGCGCTTTCATCGAGCTGACCGGTGTCCAGGCCAAAAACGCCGAGGGCAAGGATCAGGACTACACCTATGCCGAGGCTGACTTTGTCAACGGCACGTCCCTTGTCATCACCACCGTCGCCTCTGACCCCGCCGCCATCGGCTATGCCTCCCTGTCCTCCGTGGTGGTGAATGATTCCGTTAAGAGTGTTAAAGTGAACGGCGTTGAAGCCTCCACCGAAAACATCCTCAACAACACCTATCCCATCGCCCGTCCCTTCAACATCGTCACCAAGGGCGAGGCCACTGACGAGCTGGCCAAAGACTTCATCGCCTTCATCATGAGCAAGCAGGGCCAGGAAGAAGTGGCCAATGACGGCCTGGTTCCCGTGGCCAATGACGCTCCCGAATATAAGCCCGCCGGCCTCAAAGGCACCCTGGTGGTGGGCGGCTCCACCTCCGTGGCCCCTGTGATGGAACTGCTGGGCGAAGCCTACTCCGCGCTCAACCCCGAGGTGGAAGTGGATGTGCAGTCCACCGGCTCCTCCGCTGGCGTCACCGGCGCGCTTGACGGCACCTACATGATCGGCATGGCCTCCCGCGCCCTGAAGGACAGCGAGGTGGAAGCCGGCGCTCTGGGCCTTGCGATTGGCATCGACGGGATCGCGGTCATCGTGTCCCCCGAGAACCCCACTGAAGACCTCACGCTTGAGCAGGTCCGTCAGATCTTCGTGGGCGAAGTCACCACCTGGGCCGAACTCTCCAAATAACTGATGCAGCATCGGAAGAACGTTTCCGAAGGACTCATGCGGGGGCTGTTTCTGGCCTCCGCATGCGTCTGCATTCTGGCGGTGGGCACAATCAGCGCCTTTCTATTTGCCAACGGGCTTCCCTTTTTTGCCAAGTACTCCGCCTGGGACTTTATCACGGGCACGGAGTGGGCACCGCTGAGGAACGTCTTTGGCATTCTGCCCATGATCGTCGGAAGCTTTTATGTCACCTTTGGGGCGCTGCTGCTCGGTGCTCCCATTGGCATCCTCACCGCGATCCTCATGGCCCGCTTCGCCTCAAAGCCGGTGGTGAAGGTGATGAAGCCGGCCGTGGCGCTGCTGGCTGGTATCCCATCGGTGGTCTACGGCTTTTTTGGTCTGATGCTGCTGGTGCCCTTTGTGAGGAACGCCTTTGGCGGCACCGGAAAAAGCGTGCTGGTGGCCAGTGTGCTGCTCGCCATCATGATCCTGCCCACCATCATCCAGACCTCAGAGGCCGCGATCAACGCGGTGCCCGGCAGCTACTATGAAGGCAGCCTGGCGCTTGGCGCCACCCATGAATCAAGCGTGTTTCGCTCAGTGGTCCCCGCCGCCCGGCCCGGCATCATCTCAGGCATTGTCCTGGGCCTGGGCCGCGCCATCGGGGAGACCATGGCCATCATCATGGTGGCGGGCAACAACCCCCGCATGCCCTTTGATATTCTCAAGGGGGTGCGCACCCTCACCGTCAATGTGCTCATGGAAATGGGCTACGCGGCAGACGTCCACCGGGAAAGCCTGATCGCCACCGGCGTGGTGCTGTTTATCATCGTCATGGCCATCAACTTCCTCTTCTCCTTCATCAACCGCAGGAGGGTGCTGCAATGAGTCAGGCTCCCTACATCGATACCTCGGTGCCCACTCGGGCCGGCAGACACTGGGGCTCCCGGATCCTGAAGGCCCTGTGCTGGCTGGCCGGCATCATCACCATGGGGAGTCTGCTGCTGATCGTGCTGTTTATCTGCATCAATGGCATTCCCCACCTGAAGCCCTCGCTTTTTGCTATCAAATATACCACCCGGAATGTCTCCATGTTCCACGCCATCATCAACACGCTGACCATGACGGGGCTGGCACTTCTTTTTTCCGTCCCCGTGGGCGTGATGGGGGGCATTTATCTGGCTGAATACGCCAAGCCCGGCAGCCGCCTGGTGAAGATCATCCGCGTGACAGCAGAGACCCTGGCGGGCATCCCCTCCATCGTCTATGCGCTGTTTGGCATGCTGGCCTTTGTGGTGACGCTTAGAATCGGCATCTCCATCCTCTCGGGCGCCCTGACGCTGGCCATTATGACCCTGCCGCTGATCCTGCGCCAGACCGAGGAATCCCTGCTGGCGGTGCCCATGTCCTACCGGGAGGGCAGCTTTGGCCTGGGCGCGGGAAAGCTGCGCACCACCATCCGCATCGTGCTGCCGGTGGCAATGCCCGGCATCCTGGCGGCGGTGCTGCTGTCCATCGGGCGCATCTCCGGTGAAACCGCGGCCCTGATCTACACCTCAGGCACCGCCACCCGGATCGCAGGACTGATGGAATCCGGCCGCACACTCTCAGTGCACCTCTACCAGCTCCAGCAGGAAGGCCGCTTCATTGACGAGGCCTTTGCCGTGGCGGTGATATTGCTGGTGATTGTGGTGCTGATGAATGCCCTCTCCTCCCTTATCGCCAAAAAACTGACCAGGAAAGGCTGAACCATGACGAATTTTGCCCTGAACAGCAAGGCCGTGCAGACGGAGGTCACCAACTCCGCCAAGTTTGACATCAAGGATCTGGACCTGTTCTACGGCCATTTCCAGGCGCTCAAGCAGATCAACATGATGATCCCCGAGCGCCAGGTGACCGCCCTGATCGGCCCTTCGGGCTGCGGCAAGTCCACCCTCCTCAAATCCTTGAACCGCATGAACGACCTGATCCCGGACTGCCGGGTGCAGGGGACGGTTCTGCTGGATGGCCAGGACATCTATTCCCCCGCTATGGAGGTCAGCCTCCTCAGGAAGCGGGTGGGCATGGTGTTCCAGAAGCCCAACCCCTTCCCCATGACCATCTATGACAACATCGCCTATGGCCCCCGCACCCATGGTGTCAGGGGAAAGCTGAAGCTGGACGCGATTGTTGAAAAGGCCCTCCGCGATGCCGCCCTGTGGGATGAGGTGAAGGACGACCTGCGCAAGAGCGCCATGGCCATCTCCGGCGGCCAGCAGCAGCGGCTGTGCATCGCCCGGTGCCTGGCCGTGCAGCCGGAGGTGCTGCTGATGGATGAGCCCACCAGTGCCCTTGACCCCATCTCCACCTCCAAGATCGAGGATCTTGTGCTGGAGCTTAAAAAAGAATATACTGTGATTATCGTCACCCACAATATGCAGCAGGCTGCCCGAATCAGCGACTTGACTTCCTTCTTCCTCCTGGGCGAGATGATTGAGATGGATGCCACGGCGCGCCTGTTCGCCAATCCCGCGGACAAGCGGACGGAAAACTATATCACGGGGAGATTTGGTTGATGCGCAAACGATTTGATGAACAGCTCCTGGAGCTGAACAAGGAAATGATCACCATGGGAAGCCTCATCGAGCAGGCAATTGAAAACGCAAGCCAGGTGGTGAGCAGCCGGAATGTGGAGGCCGCCCGCATCGTGATCCGGGGCGATATGGAGATTGACCGCAAGGAGCGGGACATTGAGAGCCGGTGCCTGAGGCTTTTGCTGATGCAGCAGCCCGTCGCCAGCGATCTGCGGCTTATTTCAGCGGCGCTTAAGATGATCACCGATATGGAGCGCATCGGCGACCAGGCCGCTGACATCGCGGAAATCATCACGATGCCGGTCAAGGGCGAGCTGATGCCCTTCCCCAAGCACCTCCAGCAGATGGCCACGGAAACCGCCCGCATGGTGCACCAGGCGATTGACGCCTATGTCACCCGGGACGCTGCCCTGGCCCGGGAAGTGATCGAGAGCGACGACGTGGTGGACCAGCTGTTTGATGAAGTGAAGGAAGAGCTGCTCAAAATCATGAACACCTACATTAAAACCGGCAAACATGCCAACGGCATGCAGCTGCTGGACATGCTGATGATCGCCAAATACTATGAGCGCAGCGCCGACCATGCCACCAACATCGCCGAGTGGGTGGAATACGCCGTCACCGGGCACCTAAAAGGAGAGCTTTTACAGTGATCTATTCAGTGGAAGACGACCAGGCCATCCGCGACCTGCTGCTCTACACCTTAAGGCAGGCCGGATACGAGGCAGAAGGCTTTGCCGAGGGGAAAGCCTTCCAGGAGGCCATGCGGGAAAAACTGCCCAAGCTGGTGCTGCTGGATCAGATGCTGCCCGGGATGGACGGGGAGCGCCTGCTCATCCAGATGCGCCGGGATGAGCGCACCCGCCATATCCCGGTCATCATGCTCACCGCCAAGGATTCGGAGATGGACAAGGTCAGGAGCCTGGACGATGGCGCGGATGACTATATCGTGAAGCCCTTCGGGGTGATGGAGCTGCTCTCCCGTATCCGCGCGGTCCTCAGGCGCAGCGAGAAAAAGCAAAAACACGAGCGCCTCTCCCTGGGCCCCATCGACATGGATGTGGGCCGCCGGGAGGTGAAGGTGGACGATGTTCCCGTCACCCTCACCAACAAGGAGTTCAGGCTGCTCCAGTTCCTCATGTCAAACCCGGGCCTGGTTTTCAGCCGCGAGCAGCTGCTTGACAGCGTCTGGGACACCGGCTACGCCGGAGACACGCGAACCGTGGATATGCATGTGCGCACCCTGCGCGTGAAGCTGGGGGAAGCCGCCATCCTCGTCCAGACGGTGCGCGGCGTGGGCTACAAGCTGGCTGAAGAAGCCGATGCAGTCTGAACATAAGGAAAAGAGCGGATGAGAAAACGGATATTCCTCAGCTTCATCGCCCTGATCATCATCTTTGGCGCCCTGTCGTCGGCCCTGGTGGCCAGCATCATCGCCACCGTCGTCCCCCAGCAGGTGATGATCCGGCTTGAAGACGAAACCCGGCTCCTCATCCCCCGGATGGCGGAAAGCGGGGATCAGGCGGCCTTTGACAAGCTGCTGAGCACCAGCCGCATCACCCATATTGCGGCTGATGGCACGGTGTTGTTTGACAGCCAGAGCTCTCAGGAGCTTGACAACCACGCGGACCGGGATGAGGTGAAACGGGCGTTTGAAACCGGCTATGGAAGCGCGGTGCGCCACTCAGACACCCTCAAGGCCAACATGATCTATGTGGCCACACGGCTTGAGGACGGCAGCGTCCTGCGCCTGGCGGCGCCTGAGCGGGTCAGCGCCGAGATGGCGGGCAGCATGCTGCCCTGGCAGATCTTCGGCACCGTGGCCCTCATCCTTTTCAGCCTTCCTTTGGCCGCTGTCATCACCAACCGCCTGATCAGGCCCATCCTGGAAATCGACCTGGACAGCCCTGATGACAGCCTGGTGTATGATGAGCTGATCCCCCTGGTGCGCCGGATTGATGACCAGGCCAAGCTCAACCGCGAACAGCTGGAGGCCCTCAACGACAGGCGCCAGGAGCTGGACGCGCTGCTTGGCGGCATGCATGAGGGCTTTGTGGCCATTGACAGAGACCATCGCATCATCCTCATCAACCACAGCGCCTGCGACATGCTGGGCATTGACCGCAGCTGGGCCCAGGGCAAGACCATCCCCGAGGTGAACCGGCGCCAGGAGATGCTCTCCCTGCTGTCAGAGCTGGAGGCCCAGGGCAGCGCCGAGGGCATGATGGAGCGGGGCGGGCGCAGCTATGTGCTCTCCGCCAGCAAGGTGGAAAGCGGCCGGGGCTCGGTGCTGCTCATCTCTGACCAGACCGACAAAATCGAGGGTGAGGCCATGCGCAAGCGCTTCACCGCCAATGTCTCCCATGAGCTGCGCACACCGCTGACCACCATCTCCGGCTATGCCGAGATGATTGAGAAGGGCATGGTGAAAAGCGCCGACATCCCCACCTTTGGCGGCATCATCCTGAGGGAGAGCAAGCGGCTGCTGAGCCTGGTGGAGGACATCCTGAGGCTCTCAAAGCTGGATGAGGGCTTCCCCCGGGGCAAGCGGGACAAAGTGGCGCTTGACGAAGTAGCGAAGTCCGCCTGCGAATCCCTGCGCCCGCTGGCGGCGGATAAGGATATCAGCCTCACTTTTGAAGGGGAGGACACCTGCGTCACCGGTGACCGCACGCTGCTGGATGAGCTGCTGATGAACCTGATTGACAACGCCATCAAATACAACCAGCCGGGCGGCCGGGTGGAGGTCAACACCTCAAACCGGGGCGACCGGGTCATCCTTACCGTGGCCGACACCGGCATCGGCATCGAGCCGGAGCACCAGACCCGCATCTTCGAGCGCTTCTACCGCTCGGACAAAAGCCGCTCCAAGGCCACCGGCGGCACGGGCCTGGGCCTGTCCATCGTGAAGCACGCGGCGGAGTACCACGACGCCACCATCAGCCTGGACAGCACCCCGGGCCAGGGCACCACCATCAGCGTGACTTTTCCCGGATGTGAAACTCAGTAGTGCAGAAGTTATGCGGGTATATTTCGGGGAGAGCGCGTCAGCATAAGCCGCCCTCCCCATTCTTTTAGCAAGCGATGCAGTAGGAGATGAGATGTTCTCAAACCCAGCGTTCACCGCGCTGCCCCGGCCGGAAAAGCACAGGCGCTACCGGGAGATCGCCCTGGTCTTCCTGCGCCTGGGGCTGGTGGCCTTTGGAGGCCCGGCGGCCCATATCGCCATGATGGAGGAGGAGCTCATCCAGAAGCGCCAGTGGGTGACCCGGGAGCAGTTCATGGATTTTCTGGGCGCCACCAACCTCATCCCCGGCCCCAATTCCACCGAAATGGCCATCCACCTGGGCTTTGCCCGGGGCGGGGTGCTGGGGCTTGTTCTCTCCGGCGTCTGTTTTATCCTGCCGGCCGCCCTTTCCGTGCTGTTGTTCGCTGTGCTCTATAGTCAGCATGGCCAGGTGAAGGGCATTGTGGGGATGATGGACGGCATCAAGCCGGTGGTGATGGCAGTCATCATCCAGGCGCTTTTGCGCCTGTCCAGGTCGGTGATCACAAGGCCGCTGGCAGCCGGTGTCGCGGCGGGGGTGATCGGGCTGAATCTGCTTGGCATCTCAGAAATCCCGCTCTTGCTGCTGGCTGCCATCTGTGTGATGCTCTACAAAAACCGGGACCGGCTCGCCGGCCGCCTGGCGGCGCTGCCGCTTTTGTCCCAGGCCGCCTCCCCTGCGGCGGAGATTGCCGCGAAGGCTGCCGCCCCCGCCCTGGGGGCCTCAGCGCTGTTTTTCACCTTCCTGAAGATCGGGGCCTTCCTCTACGGCTCAGGCTATGTGCTGCTGGCCTTTCTGGAGAGCGAGTTTGTCACCCGCCTTGGGGTGCTGACCAACCAGCAGCTCCTTGACGCGGTGGCCGTTGGCCAGTTCACCCCGGGCCCGGTTTTCACCACGGCCACCTTCATCGGCTATCTCCTGGGGGGCTTTGGCGGCGCTGCCGCCGCCACGGCGGGCATCTTTCTGCCCTCCTTTGTCCTGGTCTTTTTCCTCAACCCCCTCATCCCCCGCCTGCGCGCTTCCAAATGGTTCTCTGCCGCCCTGGACGGCGTCAACGCCGCCTCCCTGGGGCTGATGGCCCTCATCAGCGTCAAGCTGGGCCTCGCCTCCCTCACCGGCTGGTTCCCCATCCTGCTCTTTGCGGGCGCATTCCTGGCGCTGTTCAAATTCAAGGTCAATTCCTTTTATCTGATCGTGGCGGGCGGGGTGCTGGGGTACTTAGTGTCTGCTGAACAGCTCCAAACCCAAGATAAATCAACACCTTCCGGCG
>ENA-UOOM01000483-UOOM01000483.1-fermentation-metagenome-genome-assembly--contig:-NODE-483-length-45418-cov-4.036065_pt1 | contig 45418 bp, 48 predicted proteins | sample MGYA00245781_ERZ724031 | MGnify/ENA primary metagenome ERZ724031 (study PRJEB28704, sample SAMN03018317) | fermentation metagenome | biome: anthropogenic terrestrial biome; feature: soil; material...
CCCTGGGCAAGCGCATTTTGCCCGCCGTTTCCGTGCGCAAAATGCGCTTGCCCAGGGAGACGACATCGGCGCCCGCCTCTTTGGCGCGCTGAACCTCTTCGGGGACAAAGCCTCCTTCGGGTCCTATGATAAAAACGATTTCTGCGTTGCTGTCACCGCGCAAAACGCTTTTGAACGTCGTTGTTTTTTCTTCTTCGTAGGCCAAGATGATGTGCGCCTTTGGGCTTAGGGCGCGCAGCAGGCCATCGAAATCTTTATAAATTCGCACTGCGGGCAGGCTGCCTGCGCCGCACTGTTTTGCGGCTTCCTCGACAATGCGGCTATATCTGCTCAGGCGTTTTTGCTGTTGGGTTTCGTCGTATCTCACGTCCGTGCGCGCGGAGAAAAAGATATTGATTGCATCTGCGCCAATCTCTGTCGCCTTTTGCAGCACCGTATCGATTTTGGCGCCCTTGGGCATGGCCTGACACAGCGTGAGGGTGTAGTTTTTCTTCGACGCGTTTTGCGACGCGCTTGTAATCGTTGCCGTCAGGCTGTCTTTGGTAAGGTCGACTACCGTGCAGGTGTAGTCGGTATGTGCGCCGTCGCAGGCGATGAACACATCGCCGGGGCGCATGCGCAGCACATTTTTCATGTGGTGCGCCTCTGCGCCCAAAACGCGCAGGCACCCGTCGTCACCCTCCAACGCTTCTTTATCGATAAAAATTCTGTGCATGAATTATTCCTTTTTTTCTGCCAGCAGGCCGATCCATTCGCCCTCTTGCAGTGTTTGGGTGATTTCAAAACCGCTCTTTGTGAGGGCGGCGGTCATTTCTTCTATTTGCGTATCCAATATCCCAGATAAAATAAGCTTGCCTCCCCCATTTAAATGCTCATTTGCCAAAGGCGTGAGTTGTTTGAGAATCGGTAAAAGTCGCCTTCGAAAAACGTGATGTTGGTAACCTCGTTGAGCACGCTGTTTTTGCGCGCCGCTGCCACAGCCAGGCTGTCGCTGTCGCCCGCATACACATGAGAAGCGGCTAATTTGGAAGCCAAAATCGACAAGATGCCGCTGCCGCTGCCCACGTCAAAGACGCTGTGACCGGCTTTGACGGTCTTGGAAAGCAGGCGCATACACATGCGGGTGGTTTCGTGCAGCCCCGTGCCGAAGGCCGCTCCCGGCTCCAGCAAAATCACATGCTTGCGCTTTTGCTCTTCGGTGAGGGTCTCTTTGTCCCACAGGGGGCAAATGACGATGTTGTCCAACTCGGTAACGGCGTAATATTTTTTGTGCTCCTGCGCCCAATCGATGTCCATGATTTCGCGCACGTCTATGGTATAAGCCCCCAGTTCAAAGCCAAAGTCCGCAAAGGCTGCGATTTTTTCTTCGATTTGCGCAACGAGGCGCTCTGTGTCTTCTTCTTTGGTGTAGCCCACCACGCGGCAAAGCCCGTCGGGGGGCATAAGGTTTTTGGCTTCCCAGATTTCGTCTTCGGTGAGTTTTTCGCTGTGGGCATAAATGGCACAGCTGTCAATGCCCACTTCGGAAAAAATCTGACAAAGGGGTTCTTCGGCTAAGGCACCGATGGTAATTTCGATTTCAAACATAGTCTCAACTCCGCATTTTTATTCAACGGGCTTATTATACCATTTTTTGACTCAAAGCGCACATAAAAAAACCGACTTGCAAAGCAAGTCGGTGAGTTTTTATGCGTGTTTCAACAACGGCTGAGTCTCAGCCGTTTGAATGACTGCGGCCTTATACGCCGATGGATTTTAAATAGGCTTTGATGCACTCTTCAATGAGCTCGTCGCGTTCCACTCTGCGAATGAGCGCACGGGCGTTGTTGTGCGAGGTGATGTAGGTGGGATCCCCGCTCATAATGTAGCCCAACAGCTGGTTGATGGGGTTGTAGCCCTTTTCAAGCAACGCGGCGTTGACCTCGCGAATAACATCTTGTATTGCCTTTTCCCTGTCGGTTCCCAAACTGAATTGCACGGTGTTGTTGTCTTCCATTTTCTACCCTCCACATGTCGAGACATTACGCTATGATTATATCTTGTTTCGGCTGAGTTTGCCACAGTTTTTTCAAAATTTATCACATACTGCGCCGTTTTATCAGGATAAGGCGCCGATTTTTTCTTCGATAAAGGCAAAGACTTCTGCGGCGTTTTGTGCCGAAGCAATGCCCGCCTGGGCCATATCGGGCCTGCCGCCGCCGCTTCCCCCTGCCAGTGCTGCGGCTTCTTTAATGACTTTGCCGCTGTGAAAGGCTGCGCCCACGGCCTTACTCGCCGTGAGAATCAGTGCGGTTTTGCCGTCTTTTTCGCCGATTAAGGCAATGACGCAGCGGGAGCATTGGTCTTTGATGTTGTCGGAGAGTGCTCTGAGTTCTTCGACGGAATTGTCGGTGAGAACACCGCTGAAAAATTCAATATCGCCGACGGTTTTTGCGCCCTCTAAGATGTTTTTTGCCGTGTCTTTTGCCGCCGCCACCCTGCATTCTTCGATTTGGCGACTTAGAGATTTAACCTCGGCAAAGACATCGCGCACCTTGGCAACCAGACCGTCACGGTTGGATTTTGCCAACAGCTGCAAAGCCTCCAGGGTTTGACCCGCCTCTTCGGTGCTTTGATAGGCGTGGCGCCCTGTGGACGCCTCAATGCGGCGCACCCCTGATGCCACGGAGCCTTCGGACAAAATTTTAAACAGTCCGATTTGCCCTGTGTTGTCGATATGACAGCCGCCGCAAAGTTCCATGGAATACTCGCCCATGCCCACGACGCGTACGCGGTCGGCATATTTTTCGCCGAACAGCGCAATGGCGCCCTTGGCCTTGGCCTCATCAATGGTCATTTCTTCTTTTTGCACCGCCAGTGCGTCATAGATTTGCACGTTGACGGCGTGCTCGATTTGTTTTAATTCTTCTTTGTCGATTTTTTCAAAATGCGTAAAGTCAAAGCGCAATTTGCCGGGTTCCACAAGTGAACCCGCCTGGCTGACGTGCTCTCCCAGGGCGTTTTTCAGCGCCTGGTGCAACAGGTGCGTGGCGCTGTGGTTGCGCATAATGTCCATACGTCTGCGTCTGTCCACTTTGGCTTCCAGGGTGTCATCTTGATGAAAACTGCCCTTGGTGACCGTGATATAGTGCAAAATTTTATCGCCGGACTTTTGTGTATCGGTGACTTGTGCCGTGGCCTCAGCACTCATAATCAGCCCGCTGTCGCCCACTTGTCCGCCGCTTTCGGCATAAAAGGGCGTTTGGTTTAACACGACAATGCCGCTTTGCCCTTCGCTGAGACTATCTTTGGGGGAGCCGTCTTCTATGAGCATTTGCACGGTTGCGCAGGCGCTGAGCGCCTCATAGCCCACAAAGCGTGTGGGCGCAAGGGGCATGACGATTTGTGCGGTCTCGTCAATCCAGCCTGCGATGTCCTTGGAGCGGTGCGCCTCTCTGGCGCGGCGTTTTTGCTCGTCCATGGCGCTGTTATAGGCCTCCAACTCAAGGCTCATGTGGTTTTCTTCCAAAATTTCCTGTGTGAGTTCCAGCGGAAAACCATAGGTATCATAAAGACGAAACGCCACTTCGCCGTCAAAGACGGTTTTGTTTTTACTTTTCATATAATCGATGATTTCGTGCATCATGCCCAGCCCTTGGCTGATGGTTTCACTGAATTTTTCTTCTTCGGCTTTGATAATGCGCAAAATGAAATCTCTTTTTTCGTCCAATTCAGGATAGGCTTCCATGGATTGGTTGATGACTTTTTCCGCCGCCATGCCCAAAAACAAGTGATCAATGCCCAGCAGGCGTCCGTGGCGTGCCGCACGGCGCAGCAGGCGGCGAAGCACGTAGCCGCGTCCTTCGTTTTGCGGCAAAATGCCGTCTGCAACCATAAAGACCACGCTGCGAATGTGGTCGGTAATGACGCGAATGGACACGTCGGTTTTGTCCTCGACGCCGTAGGTTTTATCGGAAATGGAACACACGTAGTCCAGCACGTTTTTAATCGTGTCCACGGCAAAGATGCTTTCGGCACCCTGCATGACCATGGCCATGCGCTCAAGACCCATGCCCGTATCGATATTGGGAAAGTCCAGCGGCGTGTAGTTGCCTTCTTCGTCGCGGTTAAACTGCGTGAAAACCAAATTCCACACTTCCATGTAGCGGTCGCACTCACAACCCACGGCGCAAGTTTCGCTGCCGCAACCGTAGGCCTCGCCTCTGTCTACATAGATTTCGCTGCAGGGTCCGCACGGTCCTGTGCCGATTTCCCAGAAGTTATCTGCTTTGCCCAGACGAACGATTTTGTCTTCGGGCAGACCCACGATGTTGTGCCAGATGTCATAGGCTTCATCGTCTTCTTCGTAAATGCTTACATAAAGCAATTCATAGGGAATGTCCATAACTTTGCGCATGAACTCCCAGCTCCATTGAATGGCTTCTTTTTTAAAATAATCCCCGAATGAAAAATTGCCCAGCATTTCAAAAAACGTGCCGTGGCGCGCTGTTTTGCCCGTGTTGTCGATATCGGGCGTGCGAATGCATTTTTGGCAAGTTGTCACACGCCGTGCGGGCGGGGCTTCTTGCCCTGTGAAATAGGGCTTGAGGGGTGCCATGCCCGAGTTGATGAGCAGCAGGCTTTTATCGGTTTGGGGAACCAGAGAAAAACTGTGCAGGCGCAAGTGCTCCTTGGATTCGAAAAAAGACAAGTATTTTTCTCTGACTTCGTTGACTCCCATATATTGCATAAATGATACTCCTTTAATTTCCAATTTTTTCCACTATAAAAAATCGCCCCTTGCGTAAAGCGCAGGGACGACAATTTTTGCCGCGGTACCACCCGTGTTGGTCAATGTTGACCCACTCAAATCTTTAACGCAGAAAACGCAGTGCCCTACTTGGTTTCGGGCGCCATGCTCCAAAGCTGCTTTCTCGCCTTCTGTGCACAAATCGTTTCAGCTTGCCGATTCTCTCTGTGGTGCCCGTTGACGGTACTCTCTTTGTCATCGCAAATATTAAGCGTAAGGTTTATTATAATTTTATGGCACGCACTTGTCAAATATTTTTGCGGTTTTGTTTGTTATCTTCCCCTTGGCGCAATGAAAAAGAGGGCGTTTGCCCTCTTTTTTACCGACATTTATTTTATTTTTGTCGTCAGATTTCTTCATATTCCGTAATGAGCGGTGCGCCCAGGCTTACAGGACCCACCAGCTGGGCGTATTGCGCCAACCAGCCTTTTTTGACCTTTGGCGGCGGGCATACCCACTTGGCTTTTCGCTCTTCGAGTGTTTTTTCGTCCACCAATAGCGTCAGCGTGCGCTTGTGCAAATTGATGTCGATCAGATCGCCTTCTTCAATGAGCGCAATGGGTCCACCCAGTGCGGCTTCGGGCGAAATGTGGCCGATGACGCCGCCGCGGCTGCCGCCGGAAAAACGCCCGTCGGTGATGAGCGCCACGTCTTTATCGAGCCCCATGCCGCCGATGCGTGCGGTGAGCGCCAGCATTTCCTGCATGCCCGGTCCGCCCTTGGGACCTTCATAGCGCACGACGATGACGTCGCCTTTATTGATTTCACCTGCGTCTAAGGCTGCCTTGGCTTCCAGCTCCGAATCAAAGACGCGCGCGGGACCCTTGTGTTCAAACATTTCGGGCGCCACACCGGCGGATTTAATGACGCAGCCCAACGGCGCCAAATTGCCGCGCAGCACCATGAGTCCGCCCTCTTTGGAGTAGGGATTGTCCATGCGAATTACGTCGGTGTCCATGATTTTGGCATCTTTGACGACCTCTGAGAGGCTCTTTTGCGCAATGGTCAGCGAGCTGCCGTTGACATAACCGCCGTCGATTCCTGCTTTGATAACCGCTGATACGCCGCCCGCAGCGTCCAAATCCTGCATCAGGTGATGACCCGAGGGAGAGAGTTTGGAGATGTGGGGTACCTTGCGGCTGATGTCGTCAAAGTCGTCCAGCGTGACTTTGATGCCCGCAGCGCGGGCAATGGCGGGCAGATGCAGTGCGGTGTTCGTGGAACAGCCCAGCATCATATCCACGGCAATGGCGTTTTCAAAGGACGTTTTGTTGAGAAAATCGCTTGGTTTAAAGTCTTGTTCCACGAGTTTTACGATTTGCATGCCCGCTGCCTTGGCCATGCGATAGCGCTTGGCGTGTACGGCGGGTACGGTGCCGTTGCCCTGCACGCCGATACCCAACACTTCGGTCATGCAGCTCATGGAGTTGGCTGTAAACATGCCCTGGCATGCGCCGCAGCCGGGGCAGGCTTCTTCTTCAAGTGCGGCAAGCTCTTCGAGGCTCATTTTGCCCGCTGCCACCGCGCCATGGGCTTCGGTGATACTGATGACTTCCAACCGCTCGCCCTTTAGGGTACCTGCCAGCATGGGTCCGCCCGTGACGATGATCGTGGGAATATTCACGCGCAGCGCACCGATGAGCATACCCGGAATGATTTTATCGCAGGAAGCAATGAGCACCAGACCGTCGCAGGCATGTGCCTGGGCAATGCTCTCCACGCTGTTGGCGATGATTTCTCTGCTGGGCAGAGAATATTTCATGCCTTCGGTGCCCATGGAGATGCCGTCGCAAATGGAGATGGTTTCAAAGTGAATCGGTGTACCGCCGCCCATGAAGATGCCTTCTTCGGCAGCACGGCTGAGTTTGTCTAGATTGGAATGGCCGGGAAAAATATTGGTCCAGGACCCCGCCACGCCGATAAAGGGGCGGCTGAGTTCTTCATCGGTAAAGCCCGCGCCTTTCATAAGCGCCCGCGAGTCGGACTTGGAACGTGTTTTGACGCGTTCGCTGATCAGTTCTTTTTTCATAAAAACTCCTTTTCTCTCCCCTGTTTGCTTTGTGATGTGCTAAAACCGCCAAGATGCGTTCGATGTGCGGGGAGTTTGGTTCATGGTTTTTGATGATACTATTATACTATAAATCTGTTTATTTTTACTTAGGTTTTATTTAAATCATCGTTCTCGTCCGGCGCGTTTTGCAGCAGGTTGAGCAGTTTTCGCTGCTGGATGTGCACCTCTTCGAGCATTTCGTGGATATCGCGGATAATGAGCTCGGCTTTTGGGCAAATATTTACAGGCTTCTATACAGACATAGAAAAACCCCGCACTTTCATGCGGGGTTTAAAAATATTTGTTTCGTTTCTATTATATTATGAAAGAATGGGCAGCTGAAGACAAACAGAAAAAACAGCGCCTCTCAATTGTGCCGACACTTGACCGCCCATGCGCCTGCTCAGTCCTTGCGCAATGGCCAGCCCCAACCCGGTGGATACATGCGTTCGGGCAGTATCGGCCTTATAAAAGCGGCCGAAGATTTGATTCATATCGATGGCATCGGGCTCTTTTACATCATTGGCGCATTCAAACAGCGCATGGCCGTTTTCTTGATACAGGCGAAACGAAATGGCGCTGTGGCCGTGGAGCAGCGCATTTTTGATGATGTTTTGCAACACGCGCGCAAGGGCTTCTTCGTTGGCGCAGACGGTTAATGCCTCGTCGCAGAAGTCGACAAAGGGCTCAATTCCTTTGGCTTTAAACTCGTCGTAGAACGAAAACAGCACATGATGCACGCATTGACTGAAATGAACCGTCGTCAGGGCGGGCATGTAGTTTTCGTCTTGCAACTTGGCATAGGTAAAGAGCTCTTCCAGCATTTCTTTGAGGCTGCGCAAACGGCTTTGAATGACGTCAAGATAGTGGGCGCGCTCCTTTGGTGAGGGGCTGTCTGCCAATAACTGAAAATAGCCGTCCAACGAAGTCAGCGGTGTGCGAATATCATGCGACAGGTTGACAATGGTTTCCTTTAGGGTTTCTTCGCCGGTTTTGGCGGCGAGTCTCTCCCGACGAAACAGCGCCAGCATGTCGTTGATGCTATCAGCCAATTCATCAAGCTCCGCAAAGGGCAGCTCTGCGGGCAAGGACAAATTGCTGTCTTGTTCTTTGATAAAGCGCAGTCGCCGGCAAGTTTTTTTGACTTGCCGACGATAGAAAATAAGCAGGCTTATTGCCACTGCTGCAACCAACGTTGCCAAAATTGCCCAAACAATCATTACTTCTCCTCTTCTTTAACAAACGTCTTTTTTATGAACCGTCAGCGCCGATAAGACGACGTAGACTATGACAAATACAGCGCCGACAATAAGGGCTTGTTCAAACAGCTGCGGTGTGGCCTCAAACCTTGCGGCGGTGATGTTGCTGTCCACCATATACCGCCCCAAATCAAACTCGGAGGCGCTGTTGGCAACAAGGATGAGTTTGTTGATCAGCGTATAGACAAATCGCGTCAACCCCACGGATACAAGCAATCCGCCCGCTAAGGTGACTGCCGTGCTGCGGCTCAGTGCGTGCAGCAGCATGAGAAAGCCGCAAAAGGCCAAATGCAGTACATATTGCGCGCTCAACATGGAAAAGAGCGTTGCAAGGGAGCCTGTCGTCATTTTTTCGGCGAAGAAAATTTTGCCGAAGGCATAGACGCTAAGGGTGTATAGACCCATGAGCACGAGCAAAAACACAGCGATGGTGATGAGTTTTGATACCACGAGCAAACCGCGCGCGGGCAGCTGCCCCGCAATGTTTTTGATGTAGCCTCCCCTTTGTTCGGCACCTAAAAAGAGTGCCACGAAAATCGTGCAAAGTATCATAATCAGTCCGTCGGCAATCAGTGAGCCGCCCAAGCTTCCAAGGGTAAGTTGTTCCAAAACATCTTCGGGAGGGCTGTCGATGGTAACGGAGATTGCCCCGCTTTGTTGGCCCTCAGGTGCCTGTCCAACTTGGTCGAGACTGGCTTTTACCATGAAAAAGCTGAAAAACACCATGGTCACAACAATGAGCAGTATCAACCATGTATATCGAGAGCGCCACATGCGGCGCATGTCCATTTTCATCAAATTATACATTTCGTTCACCTCCCGTGAGATTTAAGAAATAATCTTCCAGCGCTTCGTTTTTTACGACGATGCCGATGGTTTTTACGCCTTGGCAAGACAGCGCCACGGCAATCTCGCCGGTATCGTCCAAGCGTTCAAAAATATGAATGGTGTCGTTGCTGACCACCTTAAAGTGCCTAAAGTCCATAGCTTCCAAAATCGTACAGGCTTTGCTCGTGTCATCGACTGTCAACTCGATGCGTTCGCTGCATTTGTCGTGCAGTTCTTTGCGCGTGAGTTCTTGCAGCAACACCCCGTTATGAATGATACCGTAGTGGGTTGCAATTTTTGAAAGCTCTTCGAGAATATGGCTGGAGATGATGAACGTGATTTGTTTTTCCGCATTGAGCCGACAGAGCGTTTCGCGTATTTCGGCGATGCCGTGGGGGTCGAGTCCGTTGATGGGCTCGTCCAAGATAACCATATCGGGCTCTCCCACCATTGCCAGTGCAATGCCCAGACGCTGCTTCATGCCCAGCGAAAAATTTTTTACACGCTTGTTGCCCGTATGTGACAGACCCACCAGTTCGAGCAATTCTTCGACGTGGTTTTTTTTGCGTACACCCAGGGCAATGGCCTTGAGACGCAAATTTTCGGTGGCGTCCATGTTGCCGAAAATGCCCGGGGATTCGATGAGGGTTCCAATGCGGCTAAAGAGTGGCGTTGTTTTTTTGCCCGTTTGGCCAAATAAGCTAAACTCGCCGTCGGTGGGCCCGGCAAGGCCGCTGATCATTTTGAGAAGCGTGGTTTTGCCCGCACCGTTTCTGCCGATCAGGCCATAGATGGCACCGCGGCCAACGTGCATATTGACACCGTCCACCGCTTTGTGATGACGATACTTTTTTGTTAAACTGTTTGTGACTAAGATGTGTTCCATGACATGAACCTCCTTTGCTATCTACACCCATCATACACAGCGGGTATGAAAAAAGCGCAAAGCAAAGTTAAAGAAATGTTAAAGTTATTTTGCCAGGCGAAAACCCACGCCCCAAACGGTCTCGATGTATTCTTCATCTGTGACGGCTTTGATTTTTTTGCGGATATTGCCGATATGCACATTGATGGTTTTGTCTTCGCCGATATAAATATCGTCCCAGGCGTAATCATAAATATCCTGCTTAGAAAATACGCGATCGGGTTTGGAAAGGAGCAGTTCCAATATTTTAAACTCCTGTCGCGTAAGAGGCAGTTCTTTGTCGTCAACAACCGCCCAAAAGGCACCGCTGTCCAAGCGCATGGCTTTATAAGTCAACTGCTCACTCTCTTCTTGCTTGCCGCCCTCACGGAGACGGATTTGCACGGCGATGCGTGCAAGGAGCTCTTTGATTTCAAAGGGCTTGGTCATATAGTCTTCCGCCCCTGTCTCGAGCAGGCCCACTTTGCTGTCCAGGCTGTCTTTGGCAGATAAGACAATAACGGGCGTGTTGTGTTTTTCGCGCAGTTTCGTAAGCAGTTCTTCACCGCTGATACCCGGGAGCATCAAGTCTAAAACAATCAGCGAAAAAGATTCTTTTTCGATCAGTAAAAGCCCTTCGGTGCCCGAATAAGCGCGCGCGCAGCTGTAACCTGCCTTTGTAAGCGCCCGGGCAATGACTTCATTAACATGGGGATCGTCTTCAATAATCAGAATTTTATGCACAAATGCTACCTCGTTCGTTTATAGTCGTTTTTTATGGTATTGCTTTAGCAAGTACCGAAAAAATCGATACTAACGGCACCAAATGCACCGCAGTTCTTTGCTTTTTCTATTATACACAATATTTGACCTTAGGGTATGTGTAACAACTTGTTTTCACGGGAAACAAAATCGATTGCAAGACACCAACACAAACGACCCCGCAAAATGCGGGGTCGTTAAAAGCGTCGAATATAGTTATTTTATGCGTCGGCTTTCCACAGTCCGTGCAGGTTGCAGTATTCGTATACGGCAACGGCTTTTTCGTCTTTAAGAGCGAAGGAAGCTTTGGGTTCTTCACCCGGTTTGAGCACTTTGACTTGTCCGCCTTTGTCTGTTGCCAGGTAGATAAACATAATGTAGTGTTTTTCTTCCATGGGGTGCAGTGTGCTGCCAACGGCAACATCAACGTATCCGTCACGAACTTCAACAACGGGAACGTGTTTTTCTTGTGCAGCGTCTACGGTGTTTGCCGTAAGCTCTTGCATTTCTTCGCCGCAGCAAACCAGTGCTACGCCCGAGTCAACAATTTTCGTAACGATATTTCCGCAATGTTTACAGATAAAAAATTTAGGTTCCATAATTTTTCTCCTCTTATTTTTCTTTTCTCAGGCACAAATACCAAGACACGCAATGCACGTTGTCATCGGGGGTTGCCTGGGGATCAAATCCCGGAACAATCACGTCTTTGCCCGGCTGCCAGTTGGCAGGGGTAGCCACTTTGTCGCTGTCGGTCTTTTGCAGCGCTTTGATAACACGGATGATTTCGTCCATGTTGCGGCCTGTTGTCAGCGGATAGTAGAGGATCAGGCGAATAATCCCGTCGGGATCCACAATAAACACGGCACGCACAGCGGCGGTGTTTGCCTGTTTGGGCTGGATCATGCCATATTTGTTGGCAACGTCCATTTTGATATCTTCAATGAGAGGAAACTCGACTTTGATGTTTTTCTTGCCTTCATATTCCAATGTGCCAATGTCGCGCAACCATGCTTTGTGTGCGGGAAGCGAGTCAACCGACAAACCGACCAATTCGGTGTTGATGGCTTTTAACTCGTCGGCAATAGATGCAAAAGCAATAAACTCTGTGGTACATACGGGTGTAAAATCCGCGGGATGCGAAAAGAGAACGACCCATTTGCCTTTGTAGTCATCGGGAAAGTTGATTTCGCCGTTGGTTGTCATCGCTTTAAAACTCGGTGCGGGATCTCCCAACAAAGGAATGGTAACTTGTTTTTCTTTTTTTTCTTTCATACTGATTATCCTCCGTTAATTTTTTTATTATAATGCCGTTGTGTGTTTCAAAATAGGAATGATTCCCATTTATTATATTTCTTTTTCCATTCTTTGTCAACCGATTCTTCTGTCATTTTTTTGTATATTATGAAAAATTTTTGTTTGATAGGCCACGGCGATAAAATTGTCGCCTAAGTGCAAACAGGTGTATCATCAGGCGGATTTTTTCTGTTTTGTTTGCCGATTTGCATAAGAAGAGTTTGAATTTACACAAAAAAACACCGCATTGCGGTGTTTTGATGTTTATAAAGGATATCGCCTATTCGTTGAGCTCTTCTAAGGATTTGCCCATGGTTTCTTTGCCGAAGATGCCCACGACGACGGCGACAAAGGTAAAGACCGCCGCCAGGAGAATAAACACATAGGTGTATCCCGCCTCTCCGTAAAAACGATGGACCACGGGCACGACAAAGGGTGCCAAAAATGCGCCGACGCGTCCAAAGGCCGATGCCCAACCCGAACCCGTGCCGCGAAGCGACGTGGGATAGACCTCGGGGGTGTAGGCATAGACGCAACCCCATGCGCCGAGGCTGAAGAAATAGAGCAGCGAGCCGTAGAGGAGCACTTGCGCCGTGCTGGCTGCATGACCAAAGAACCATGCGGCAACGGCGGTTCCGAAAAAGTAGATGGCGAGCACTTTTTTGCGGCCGATTTTTTCGACGAGCACCGCGGCGCTGAAGTATCCCGGCAGCTGCGCCAGACACATGATCAGCGTAAACTCAAAGCTTTTGACCAGGGCAAAGCCCTTTGCCACGAGCAGCGAAGGTGTCCACAGCACAAAGCCGTAGTAACCGAAGTTGATACCAAACCAAATGACCCACAGCACCACGGTGCGGCGCAGGTAATTTTTTTGCCACAGGTCGGCAAAGGTGGCACGCTTTTGCGGCACTGCCGGCGCAACTTCGGCTTGAATTTCTTCGACTGCAGGGACAATACCCGCCTGGCTCTCCATTTTGGCAACCAGCGCCTCGGCTTGTTCGTGCTTGCCCTTGAGTTCCAAAAACCGCGGAGATTCGGGAACGGCTTTTCTGAGCACGGCGGCAAAGAGTGCGGGTACACCGCCCACGATAAAGGCCATGCGCCAACCATAGGCGGGAATGAGCAAGTAGGCCACCAGCGCGGCCAATATCCAGCCCCATGCCCAAAAGCTCTCTAAGATAATAACGTTGCGCCCTCTGATTTTTGTGGGCGAAAATTCGCTGACCAGCGCTGCTGCGGCAGGCAACTCCCCGCCCAGGCCAAAGCCTGTAATAAAGCGAAGTGCCAGCAGCATTATAAAACTTGTGGCAAAACCCGAAAGAATGCTTGCCACGCCATAGATAATCAATGTGACCATAACCACGGTGCGCCTGCCCCACTTGTCCGCTGCCATGCCCGAAAGCGCAGCGCCCAATGCCATGCCCAGCATGCCCATGCTGCCCAGCAACCCCAGATCGGTCTGAGTCAATGCCCAGTCTTTGCCGATGGCGGCCATGACGCCTGAGACCATGCCCTGATCCATGGCATCAAACATCCAGCCGATGCCCACCAAGAACAAAATTTTACGCAGCATCGGCGTAGACGGCAGTTTGTCGATTCGTGCAGTGATGTTTCGCATCTTGTCTTCTATCCTCCATCCTAAGAACGTATTAAGAAATATTGTACGCCTTTTGGGCGAAAATGAAAAGGAAAAAATTTCCTTTTATTTTATAAATCCTGTGAAAAATTGTAAAATTAGAGAAAAGTTAAAAAAATTGTTTTGCTAAAAGAAAAAAAGTTGAAGGTTCCCGTTAAAAGAATTCCAAAAAAAACGGCGAGGAGCAATGTTGCTTCTCGCCGCTGTAAGAAAACTGTTAGGATTTCGGTACAAAGAGCGGCAATAAAATAAAACTGCAGGCAAAAATACCTACAGACAAAACCATCAAGTTTGCACCTGCTTCGATTTGATAAACCGTGTTTGGCGCAAGGTGACTCACAACAAAATACGCTATTGCATTAATTGCAAGAAAAATCACAGCATTGATTTTAACAATTTTTTTCGTGACGGACCGCTCTTGAACCATGCGATGTAATAGGGCAAAAAATATACCCAGCATTATAAGCATAACTGTATAGTCAAGATGATAGAGGAAATAGTTCAAAAAGTGAGATCCTCCAATAAGAAAACCCTTATCTCGCATCAACCTGACCAGATACACCACACCGTAGAACAGTCCCAGCGTTACCAAGGAAAACAAGATGTCGAATGCGATCAATTTGTGTATCGTTTTCTGCTGCAAATTTTTCATTATATAGCTCCTAATTCAATCTTAATACCACGGTTGGAGTATAAAGGTTTTCGAGTAACTACCCGATCCCCTTGTATAATAGTAGGTTGCGCTTAATCGAAGTTTTTAGACGCTATTGTTTACGTTTACATATTAGCATGACCTTAGAAGTTTTTCAATGTATTTTAAGGAAAAAATACATTTTTGTGAATTGTTGTTTTTCTGAATGATTCGATGAAAAAAAGACATGTCTCTTTCTTTCCTGCGGTTTTACGGCCATATATGGCATCTAATACATTATTTTTTTTAGAATAATATACAGTCAAAAACGTTTTTTATAAAGCGGGATTTACAGAATGCAGAATTATTTTTGAAATAGAAAAAGACGATCTCTCGCCTTTTTCACTGTCGGATTCATCTATATATGCTCGGAGAGTCAATCGAGCGGGGATTTGCAGTCTTTGTTTTTTGTTCGGCTCAGTCGATTGATCAAGCTGTCTTTAAACACATAGCCCAACACCAGCAGCACCGTGGCAATGACACCAATGATGATAAAACCCATGTAGTTGCTTTGCCCCAGTTGCGCGCCCATAAAACTGGCGCCGAACATGGCGGGCAGACGCGCGAAAAAGTAAATCGGGAAAAACTTGCGAAAGGCAATGGGTGTCAGCCCTGCGGCATAAATCAGCAAGTCCTTGGGAACACCGGGAATCAAAAACAGCAAAAACAGCACGGCTTTGCCCTTTCGACTCTCGAGGCGCTGCTTGTGGTGCAGCAGTTTTTCTTCGTTGACAAAGAGGCGCACGATGCCGATGCCGAATTTGCGCGCAATGCCAAAGGCCAGGGCAGATCCTGCCATAATGCCCACCACGGCCAGGGCAAAGCCCCCTGCCGTGCCAAAGAGGTATCCCCCCGCAATTTGAATGGGCTCACCGGGAATCACGGCGATGATGACTTGCAATATTTGAATGAGCAAATAGACAATCACGCCATAGGCGCCTTTGCTTTCCACATAGGCCTTGACAGCCTCGGGTTTGGTGAGAACGGCCATCATTTGTTTGCCGAAGAGTATAATAACGACAATAACAGCGGCGCAAAACAGCAACAGCGGCAGCGATTTGATCAGCAGTGTTTTGATTTCGATTCCGTTTTTGAGTTGTTTTTTCATGGTTGATGTTCTCGCTTTTGTTTGTGAAAGCCGACGTAAATACTCTACGATGGCTGCCCGATTGCGCTTATTGTACACCGAGGCGGAGCGCAATACCATAAAAAACCCGTTAATATTTCATTAAAATTAATAAAGATTATGAAATTGTACCTGAAAAATGATGATTTATTTGCATTGGTTTTTTATGTGCAACGGCGTAAAAGTTTTTTTATTGAAACACTTATTTATCCATATTATAGTTATTTGAAAGATAAAATCTCTACAACGGAGTAATTTATGAAAAAAGAAGTGGTGTCAAAAGACGTTCATCGCATCAAGATATTGATCATGAGCATGCTTATTTTGATTATTGGCGGTATTTCGTATTCATGGGGGCTTGTACAGCCTTATATCATGGAATATTATTCTGTCGATACTTCCTTTGCCAGCATTCCCTTTTCCATCAATTTGGGTATTTTTGTCGTCGGCAACTTAATCGGCGGCAAATTGCAACAAATTTTCTCCACACAAAAGGCACTGTATATTGGTATTTTTATGAAATGCTTCGGTTTGTTTACTTCCGGCTTTGTGCCCGCAGGTGCACCGTGGCTGCTGATTGTGACCTATGGCATCATCGTGGGCATTGGCGGCGGCGTGGTCTATAACACACTGCTTACCGCAATGCAAAATTATTTTCCCGACAAAAAAGGTATGGCCACGGGATTTATTTTATGCATGATGGGAATTTCGGGATTTTATTTGTCTCCGATTATCAACTATATTTTGACTCATTATTCGTTGAAGCTGATGTTTGCGGCGCTGGGCACCATGGCCTTTGTTGCGGGCATGATCGGCGCTTATTTTGTTAAAGACCCCTCTGCGGACTATGTACAAAAACATATTGCACATAAAAATATCAAAGTAAATCACTCCATGCAATTTGCACCGCAACAAATGTTGAAAACCAAGCAATTTTATCTGATTACTTTTTCGATTTTTCTCGCCGTTCCCGGCTTTATGCTCATTAACCCGCAGTTTGTTTTATTGGGCGAAGAAAGGCTCATTACCGATGCACAAGCGCTGACAGCCGTGATGTTTGCCGCCATTTTTCAGGCGGCGGGTCGTTTGTCTGTGCCGTTTTTATCCGACAAGCTGGGCAGAACCAACCTTTTGTTCTTTATTTTTCTTTTCAGTGCACTGTCAATTTTCGGCCTTGCATTTGTTAAGGGAATTCTCTACCCTGTTCTCTTCGTGGCGCTGGCGTTTTTCTACGGTGGTGTAATGGGGCTGTATCCCTCTTTAACTTCGGACTATTTTGGTCTGCGACATGCTGGGATCAATTATTCGCTTGTTCTAATCGGATTCGGTACGGCATCCATTCTTTGCCCCATCCTTATCAGAGCCGTAAAAGGCACAGCGATGGGCCCCTCCCTTTCCTTTGCCATTGCGGGGGGAGCTGCGGTAATTGGCATGGTGCTCGTTATTTTGCTGAGAAAATATCCGCATGAAGAAATCGCATCACTTGGCGGCGAAAAACACCAGCCATGATTTTTTTGCAAAGTACAGGCAGTAAGAAATTTAAAACACAAGAAAATATATCTTTTTCCATAGAAGGATGTTAAAGAGCATAATAAATTTATTTGTAACGGAAAATAATGATTTTGGCTTCTCACTTATTATTTTAAATGTCGAATGATATCCAATTTTGCGCGTATCATTTTTTTCGCATTGAGTTCGATATCTGTCTCCAATGGCGCTTTGAGCAATGTGATATGTCTTCTTGCAGCCGCTTCGGCCACTTCACGATCCTTAAAGCTTACGGCATTGTAAATCAATCGGTGGACACCCACCAAATAATTATGCAGCTTTTTATCCGCAATCACATACATGCGGTATTTTTTTAACTTTGCATCGACTGCATCATAGGCATTAATCAAGTATTTGTTTTTACTGCAGAGTATGATGTATCGATGAAAATTGTCTTCTGCCTCCAAAAGCGCACGATTGTCTTTCGCCGAATAGGCACGTTCCACTTCCTGGGTGTAGAAAAGCAGCTGCCTGAGTTGTTTTTCGGTAATGCGCTGTGCAGCATAACCTGCTGCCATGGGCTCGATCATATAACGAAAATCAATAATATCAAAATAGTCATCAACATCCAACGCCGAGACAAAGGTGCCTTTGTTGTAAATTTTCTTCACATGTCCCTCTTGTTCAAGTAAATCAAGGGCTTTGCGCAGCGGCGTTCGGCTGACATTGAGATATTCGGCGAGATGTGTTTCATTGATTTTGGATTCCGGCAACAATTGAAATTCGATAATTTCGTTTAACAATACTTCATAGATAGCATCCGCTAAAGATTTAAACGGGTTATCTTGGAACAGTTTTTCTAAATCTGATTTATGCAAGGCGCCTCCTTCTTTCTCTGTAATTTCAAGACAAAGCAAAGGTGTCTCGTCAAAAATTTTTCACGAATTTTTATTGGTGATTACGTACCAATCTACACCAAATGTTTTTTATTTGAAACCGTATACAACTTTCGGTATGTTAATTATATAGTATCACGAATCGTAAATTCAACCCAAATAATCACTTTGTGTAAAAATGTTTTTTCAACAGATGCGATCGCTTTATATACAGACGTTTTTATTGCTCTGATTCTGTAAACCAAGGAGATGAAACAATGAATTTTCAAGACACTTATGAAAGCAAAAAAACATCTTTGCAAAATGCCGTAGAGTGCATTGTCGACGGAGATATCATTGAAGTGCAAGGTTCCGCACAAACCTCTTCGGCACTGCTCAACGAGCTATATCAGCGAAAGGCTTCTCTGAAAAACATCGTCGTCAGCAGTTCGCTTTCGATACGCGATCACGATATGTTTGACGTGGCGGGCAACGATACTTTTCGCTATCTTTCGTCGTTTTTAGGCGCCTATGAGCGAAAAGCCATCAAAAACGGGCGGCAAATGGATTATTTCTGTTTTCAACTGCGCCATTCCGAGGCTTTAAAAAAACTCAGACTGCGCCCCACCGTGCTGTTTGTCATGGCGCGTCCCATGGACGAAGAGGGCTATATGAATTTGAGCATCTGCCCCGGCGGCATGGAAAGGCTGGCCGATGAGGCGCGCGAAGTCATTGTGCAAATCAATGAGCGGCTGCCCCATGTGCAAGGCAGTCGCATTCATATTAATCAGGTGACGGCCTGGTTTGAGCAAGACGAGGATCCCGCCACATTGCCCGGCGAAGCGCCTTCGGCATTGGACGAACAAGTCGCTTCGCACATCGTAGAGCGCGTGCCTAACGGAGCGTGTCTGCAAATCGGTATCGGCGGCATATCCAACGCCGTGGGCTACAACTTGGTCAACCACAAGCACTTGGGCATCCATACCGAGATGTATACGGAGTCCATGTTTTTTCTGACACAAAAAGGAGCGGTGGACAACAGCGCAAAGCAGCTCGACAAAGGCCTCTCTGTAACGGGTTTTGCTTTGGGCAGCGCAGAGATGTACGCATTTTTGCATCACAACCCCAATGTCGTCACGCGTCCCCTTTCTTATACAAATAACCCTTATGTCATTGCACAGCAAGACAATTTTGTTTCAGTCAATTCATGCATCAGCATTGATCTTACCGGGCAAGTGTGTTCGGAATCCATTGGCGGCAAGCAGTTTAGCGGCACCGGCGGACAAGTCGATTTTGTTCGCGGCGCACAAATGAGTAAAGGAGGGATGTCTTTTATCGCGATGAAATCGACCAACACCAAAAAAGACGGCACGAGCATGTCCAAGATCGTATTTCAGCACCCTGCGGGAGAAATTATCACGACGCCGAGAACCGACGTACAATATGTTGTCACCGAATACGGCGTGGCGGATTTGCTGCATGAAACCGCCTCCAACAGGGCGAGAAAGCTGATTACCATTGCACATCCGTCGTTTCGTGACGAACTTACCTATCAGGCGAAGCAGGCGGGATTTTTGCTGTAATTGAAACCATGACACAGGGAAAGCGCGGATTGGATAACGCATTTGTCAAACATCTGCGCCCGGTGCCTACGTTTAAGTTTTAATCGCCGCAGCACACCGACCCGACAAGACATCACTGCAGCATGATGCGTAACAATTGAACGAATTTCTATTTAAGGAGGATAACAATGAAAGTTAAAAGTGGAAGATATTTTACCGCTTTGTCGATCGGCGTGGCTTCCGTGTGGTTTTCTTCTCACTGCGGAGCAGGTTTTGCTTCGGGAACACAGGAGGTCTCCTATTTTGTGCGCCACGGTTGGACAACCATTTTTATGCCGATATTTTCCATGACAGGTGTGGGACTGATCATGTATGTCGGTTTGGAAATTGCCAGACTTCAACAAGTCTTTGCCTACAACGAAGTGGTTCATAAAGCTTTTGTACCGTATAATAAAGTTTTAGCCAACGCCTACGACGTTTATCGATCAATTGCCATGGTGCTTGCTCCCGCTGCCTGTTTGGCCGGCGGCGCAGCGCTGTTTAACCAAATATTTGGTCTCCCTAATTTTCTTGGCACATTGGTCATGCTCTTTTTAACGGTTTTGATGTGTATATTCGGCGCAAAATTTATCAGAATGTTCGGTACGGCACTGACGATTTTGATGATTATTCTAGTCTTGCTCATTACGGGGTTTGGCATATATGCTTTTAGAGAAAATATCGGCTATCATATTTCAAACCGTGTAATGTATACCTCTTATAAGTCATCCTTTATGTTTGCGTGGACCTACTTAAACTTCCAGTCGGGCATGTGGGCCGTGGCGGCTGCTGCCGCAGTAGGTATTCGCTATCGAAACGAAGCCAGAGGCGCAGTAATTACCGGTGTTGTCTTGAACTCGTTGATGCTGGTTGCTGTATGCACCATGATTATGGGCGGAATGCCCGAAGTGGCAACTGACGCCGAAGCAAAGTTATTGCCGACACTTTATGTGGTGAATCAATTGGATATACCGTTCTTTAATATAGCTTATCCGCTGCTGCTCTTTTCTGCACTGATAACCACCTCCGTCGGATTCGTCTTTACCTCACAAACGCGTTTTGCTTTGATATTTTTGAAAAAGATGGAAAATAAAAAGCTGAAAAACGCGATCATTTCCACCAGCTGGCTCATTGTCGTTTGGCTCGTATCACAATTCGGATTGCTTGCCATCATTAACAAAGGATACGCCGCATCCGGATGGATCAGCATGTTCTTAATGATTGTGCCCATGTCTATCTTAGGTATTCGCAATAAAATGCGCTATCGAAGAATGGAAGAAGAAGGCAAGCTGCCTCCGGGACTGGACAATCGGATCGACGCCGATGAAAATCCTGTTACCGAGAGTATTTAACACTTTTACTTGACTGTGACATCTCTTCTAATCATAAAAATGCGGATGTACAACAACTTTATATATCCGCATTTTTATGTACAGAAGTTGACAAAACACCTGTTCAGTCTTGCACTTTGCCGTTGAGAAAGGCCATGATGGCTTTGCGGTTGTTGATGACAAAGCGGTATTCTTTGCCTTTTTTTGTGACAATGGCCATGCCGTTGGGCACGATGCCCAGGGTGCGAAAGGCTTTGATGTGTTTGATTTCGTTATAGTGAATGCGGCTTTGCCCTTTTTGGATATTGACTTTATGGGATTGAAACGTCATGCCCTTCTCGTCAAAGTGCAGCCTGCCGCCCACGGCCTCGCGCCCTCTGAACAAATTGGCTGCTTTGCTCGTTCCGATAAAGTTGGCAGGTTGTGTGTTGTTGGCCATGGACTTGGCTCCTTTGCGGTGAAAAATTATCTTTCTTTGTGTTTATCATACCACAGGGCAAGGGATTTTGAACCAAAAAAATTGTGCGCAACTGTCTGCTATGGAACCGTTTTTTTGATGAAGGCGACACATGGGCGCTTTTCAGCGCGCCTTGGGGCAACAGGTGCGATTTTTGCAGCCGCTGCAGTGCACTGAGAGAATATCGTGCAGCGCAGAGAGGCTGCTGCTGTGGCTGCGTGCCACACAGGTGCTGCGCCGTTTGGCATGATCAAGGGCGCACTTTGTCATTTTATAAGAAACCGTGCCCGTAAAGACAATCATTAAATCGGCGTTACCGATCTTTTGTACCATGGTGGACTGGGGTTGTGTGAACACTTTGGCGCGACAGCCATAGGCTTTGCAGGTGTCTTTGTAGAGGCGATGCATGCGGTCGTTGCCGCCGATGATGACTACACTCATGGAGAACTCCTTTTGGTTAGATATATCTAACTTTTGAAACAAGCATACCACTTCCCTCTTTGTCTGTCAAGAAAGACGGCCGATTTTTTGACCGTTATTTTTGCAATAAGCGCAAAAAAAAGAGCCTTGCGGCTCTTTGGATTCGGACGGTGTTTTTGTTAGGGTTTGATGTAGCCGTAGCCTTCCGCTTGTTTTTCGGTGACTTCAATGATGCCTGCTACCACAACCACAACGCCCTGTGCCAAGTCATCTTCGGGGACATTAAAATATGCCAGCGCATTGCGGCAGGCGGCAAAGACGACGCCTTTTTTTGCCAGTTCGTCAAACATTGCGGGACGCGGATAATCTTTTTTCACAAATTGTACGGCTTCGCCGTCACAAACCAACTCCACGGTGGCATTGGGTCTTGCAACCAGGGCGTTATTGACATTGACCAAGGCTCCTTCCCATTTTGCCATGTCTACAACGTGTACTACAATTTTCAACATATCATGCTCCTTTTGCCTTGCGCGCATTTGTTTGGCGCATGCGGCGTTTTTTTGATGTTTGATCGGCATTGTTGTATTTTTACGATACCACAAAATTTCTCTTTTTCCAATCTTTACCAACAAAAATATAAAAAATATTTACACAACAAAAAAGAGAGTGCTGCCACTCTCTTTTCGACATGCTCAATTTTGGATTGTCTGTGTGTATTTAGGGTCTGATATAGGCATAGCCTGCGTTTTGTTTTTCGGCAAGTTCAATGACCCCTGCGCCCACAATTTTGACCTCTGCGGGAACGCTGTCTTCGGCTACTTCATTATTGCGCAGCGCATTGCGGCAAGCGGCAAATTTGACGCCTCTGTCGATGAGTTCCTGATAAATTTCGGGGCGCTCATAGTCACTTGCAAAAAAGTTGACCGCTGCTGCATTGGCGAGCATTTCCACGGTGGCGTCGCTTTGTGCGTTGAGGGCATTGCGCGCGTTTTCAAGGGCAAGGTGCCATTTTTCCATCTCGTCTACATGAAAAATAATTTGAATCATTGGTTGCTCCTTTCATCTGACTCATAATCGATGGTCTGTTTCTCTTTCAGTATAGCACAGTTCTTTTCGATTTCCTATTTTTTTCCACAGCGCAGGGTGATTCAATTCTCTTTTTCTTCCAAGGAAAACCATATCTGACGGTGGTAGTCCTGCCTGTCGGCGCCTGTGGCGGGATAGACTTCGATGACGGTGCCGCCCGGTCGAAAGGGTTGGTTTTGAAAAAACTCACCGAATACATAGGCATAGACTTCATCCAAAACGTCGGCGGCTTGTCCAACGCAATCAAACACCCCATAGGTTGCTGCGGGTATGTGCAAAACGCGCAGCGCTTTATCTTCGCACGCCTCGCCGCCATAGTGGGCGCCGATGCCATAGGCAAAGTCGTCTTCGGCCTCGTAGTAGTCGGGCGTAATGCCGATGAGGGCGTCTTTGAACAGATTGTTTTTATGGGCCAGGTCTGCCAGGCGCGCAACGGTTCCCTCTTGCATGCAACGATGCCAAAAGGCGGGTATAAGCTCTTTGTTGCGGGATTTGTCCTTTGGAAAGCGCTTGATTTTGGCAATGACGTCAAAGGCTTCTGCGTTTACGATTTTATGTTTCATTTTCTTCTCCCCGGGGTGTTTTGTTGTGTGCAGGATTGGATTTTATTTATTTTTATTATAGCATTTTTTATCTGCGAAGGAATTGTTTGATTTCAAAGCGGGTGCGATTTATAATAATATGAGAATATACGACCGAAAAAAGCGAAAGAGAGAAACGATTATGATGGATGCATCTTTTCACCGACAAATGGCGGACAAACTCTGGCAGTCGGCCATAAAGGCCCAATCCATTGAGGCCTTCAGCGATGCTTATCCCGAAATGACCCTGGAAGACAGCCGAAAAATTCAGCAAATCAACATTGCCCGCAGGCTGGATATGGGGCACAAAATCGTCGGCAAAAAAGTGGGCGCCACGAACAAAGTCATGCAGGAGATGCTCAATTTGCAGGAACCCGTGATGGGATACTTGCTCAGCGATATCATCAAAACGCCGCGGGACAGCATTGTGCGCGCTTCGCAGATTAAGCCTTTTATCGAGTGCGAGGTGGGTTTTGTCATGGCTGAGACCCTTGAGGGCCCTAATGTGCAGCCCTATGACGTACTGCGCTGTGTGGCGGGGGCCGTGCCCACGATAGAGGTGCCTGATATGCGCATTCACGGCAACGTAAAAATGCTGGACGCCCTGGCGGACAATGTCTACAACGGCTATTTGGTGGTTGGGGACGTGATGGCCGATGTGCGCGGGCTGGACTTTTCCGACATTGCCTTGACGCTTTATCAAAACGACAAGGCGGTTTGCTTTTCCAACAGCGCAGCGGCCATGGGCAGCCCCATTTATGTGGTGGCGTGGCTTGCCAACAAGCTTGCCGAATACGGCGAGCGCCTCGAAAAGGGTGATGTTGTCATCACAGGCTCGCTCAACCCTGCCTTCTACATTGAGGCGGGCGACAAATTTGTTGCCGACTTCGGGCCTCTGGGGCGGGTGCAGGCGATGTTTGAGTAATTGATACGACAGTAAAAGCCGACTCCATGGTCGGCTTTTTTCTTTTGTCTGCAGAGCAGCTGATTCGTAATCAGCAGGTTGTTTAGCACGCAGCTGATTTGTAATCAGCGGGTTATTTGGCATACAGCTGTTTTGCTTTCAGCAGGTGCAAGGTGTTTTTGGAATTTTTTTATCTGTATGATTCAATAATCAAAAAAGTTTACCGATTTTTTAAATTCAGTTCACGCTTTAATGCCTTTTGCAAAACACCTGACACGTTGAGCCCTGCCTGGTCGGCTTTTTCGTTGAGCCATGAGGGCAGCGTTACGTTTCTGCGCACCGTGCGGTTTTCGTTTGCCCGACGATATTGGTCAAAATCAATGTCCACCAGCGACAAGGTCTCGCCCTTTTTTGTTTGAATATCTTCGGGTTTGGAAGGCGCGGGAACGACTTTGCCTTCGTCCTGCAAATCAATACCCACCAGCCCGATGGCGTCCCGCGCCATCTCGATGATATGTGCCAAGCTATCTCCTTGCGTATCGATATCAAAATCAGGCACATACGCCGCATAGCCGCCTGCTGCTTTTGTAAGGATAATCGGATAGACTTGTTTCATGTCGCTCACCTTCTTTTTCGGTTTATTTCAGCCCTCTGCGCTTGATAATCTTTTGCGCTACAAGTTCTTTGATTTCGTTTTGGTGTGAAATGGGTTCGATGTCTTTACCGTTGGTATAAATGTCGTGACTGCCGCCGCTCCGTTTAAAATACCAGCCGTTTTTTTCAAGCAATTTGATTAAATCTCGCCGTTTCATTTCAACCTCTTTGTGAATTCTATTCACATTGTACACATTTTAGTGTGTATAATCAACTGTTTTTTCACAATAAAAAAAGAGCCGCGCGAGCGGCTGTGGTTTTTATAAATAATCTAATTGGTTAATTTCATTTGTAATACCAGCGATAAAACCGCAATGCCTACATCCACGCCTTTATCTAATGCAAATTGAATAATCGGTTTAATTTTTTCCCATTTAGCCTTTGGATGTAGTTTCTCTTTAGAAATTTTATCCAATTCCATAATTTTATCTTCTATTTCTTTCGTTTCTTCTTGAGAAAGGGCTGTCATATTCTGAATTTGTTCTAGAGTTTGTTGAACTGATAAAGTTACGCCAATGGTGTTATTTACAGCTAAATTTATATTGTTTTGTAATTTATTTTGATTTGTATCTTTTTTTACATTAAGTCCCCGTTTAAATGCTGTCAATTTTGACTTCATCGAAGATAGATTGTTTTTTAATGATTCATCACCGATCGTTTCATATATAAATCCGCCATGATTAAGCCCATACATACTCTTGCCCCAATCTATTATCACCGCTTGATATTTACAATCAATGTCACGATGTACCGATATGAGTTTCTCACTTGTTCCACTTTCCAAGGCTTCATCGATAGTAACAATATCTGCATCAATTAATTCTTCTTTTCTTATGATTTCTTTAGGAGATATATCATTTGTTTTTTGCGGAACTTCCAGTCTATTTGCCATTTTATTCTCTCTTTCTGTTTGTAATATTATAACATAAAGAGAGATGTTTAAACAAAAAAAAAAGAGCCGCTACCGCGGCTCGTCTTTGTTATATATTGAATTGAATCACCCCACCTCCACATGCACGGCGCCGCGCATATTGGTGTTGTTGGTATAGCAGTAGCGAATGACGCCTCGGGACTGCAGCTGCCTGCAGTATGCCAGCACCGCCGAGACGCCCACGCCGGGAATGTAAAAATCGATGGCTTTGCCCTTGGTGTGCTGCGAGCCTGCAATGCTGCCCTGCGTGACACGGTTCAGCGCGTCGCAGCGAACGCCGCCGACCTTTGTGATGATCAGCGGGCGGCCAAAATGACTGCGAATGCGCTGGGCGACAGCGACAATGTCCTCGGTGAGCAAGTGCAAAGAACCGTCGCAGCACCAGCCCCCGCGGCAGGCAAACTCGCTCGCCTTGAAGTTGGGATACTTGCCAAAATCAATGCCTCGGCCTGTTTGACCCGCGCTTTGCGGACGGGTTTTGGCCGCATATTCCGCACGCAGCGCTGATAGCGTCATGCTGCCCGCAATGCGGTCTGCCCGCAGGTTTCTCGTGCGCTGATAAGCCTCCACCGCCGCCCCTGTGGCGCCGCCGTCAACCAGCCCAAAACGCCCGTCAATGCCCGCAGCGCCCACAGAAAAGCCCAAACGGCTCAGCATACTTTGCAGTTCCTTGACCTCGGAGACGGAAGCCGTGATGCACTCCTGTGTAAAATACTGCGAAGGCGCAATCCCGTGACGACGGCGAAAGGCCCGCACCGCCGCGCGGTAGGCCGTCGTTTTGGCGTTGTCCATCGCGCCCGTATAGTTGCCATACATGCCGTGCATATTGGCCTTGGCCTGTGCTACGCTAAAACTCACGTCTCTCACGCTCCTCTTGCTTTAATTGGTGCATCAGTCTGTCCCCTGCCCGCGCCGCCTTTGTGAAGCTGTTGTTTTTCCACCAGGCTACCAGGGCGGCTGCCACGGTGAACGCCAGCGTGATGAGTTGGGTTATCTCCTCGTCGGCCACGGCTATGACGGGTCTGCCCGCCAGGCTCAGTCCCTGGTTGATCAGGGCTAAAAAAAGCACCGCCGTGCGTGCGAGACTGCCTGCTGTAATTGTACTGTTTTTTTCCATATTCTCTCTCCTTTTCGGATTATTTCATGAAGAAATCCTGCACAATGTTGGCCGCAAGCAGCCCGATGATGGCCGTGGACAAATACCACAGCACCTTGGTCAGCGCCGCCAGGCTCTGATTGAGCTTGGCGCGGTCGATGAGGCTGTCTTTGATGGCTTCCTCATGCTTATCCAGCCGTGTGGCGTGCTTGTCGAGCCGACTGTGAATGCAGTCGATGTCTTCGTCTATTTCCGTAAATTTATAGTCGTAAAAGTCTTTGTTTTCCATTTCTCACCTCCGTCAAAAAAGCACCCCCTTGGGCGTCTGCATTTTGTCAGGGAATTTTGTAATTCTGCAGTTGCTGCTGAACCGTGGGCATCAACGGAAAGGCCTGTATCAGCACATCTATCATATTGTTGTGATATTGCTTGATCAGCCCTACCGCTGCCTGCAAAGAGACTATCGCCCTCGTCTCTTTGAGCGCCTCATCGGACAGCCTCTCCAGCTCCGCCGCCCGCTCTTGGGGCGTTTGCCATTGCATCGTCGCCATATTTACACCTCCTGCCAGACGGGAAATCTCTCTTCTTCGGTTGCGCTGTCGTCGATAAAGTTTAACAGCTCTACCCATAAAGTACCGTCTTCTCTTTTCGCGGACAAGATGGGAATGACGGGTAAAACCGTGTTGATCAATAAGCCAAACGGGGGCTGCGGCTCTCTGATTTGCAGCGAGCCATCCCCTACATTCGTAAAATCAAACGTATCGGTGATGCCGTCCATATTCACTGTAATGTTTTCTCCGTTAAAGCTGTAAGAAATGGTGCTTCCGCTATTCCACTGCGGACTGTATTTAATCATCATATTAACCCGGACCTCCTCTCCATTTGCCGATCGCATACCAATGCGCATTTGTTATTGTTGTGGGAACGGCCGTATTATAGGCTCTCGGATAAACATCAAATGTCGTACTGGTTATACCGCCCGTAGTCCAAAATGTGTTTGCCGTATAGCTCCAGTGTGTTTGCAAAAAAGGTCTTGGAGCAGAAGTAGCCGTCATCGGATATGTGACGGTATACATCGAAGTATTGGGCGGAACTTGAATAAACCCCCACATGATTAATGCCCCGCTCGGAAAAGCCAAAAATTCTCCGTTTGCATTGATTCCGTACTTAATATCGGAAGGCTTATTTAAATGATTTAAATATAGCGCTACATAGAAGTCTAACTCTGTTGTCGTTGCAGGCTCCAATCCCCTGCCATACAGCATTGTCAAATCCAATACCACCACTCTGCGAAGATAGTGCTGTTGCCAGCCGCTTGCTGCCGTATCGCCAAATGAGAAATACGGACGATTTACTCCAGCTGCTGCAACCGTATGTATTCCGGACACACGTTGCCACTGATTTAACAGTGTGGGATTGATAACCGTCCCGCCATAGCCCCCATCCTGTCTTAGACCGACCGCTGTCGTTGTGGTGGCGGGCTTAACATCCGCCGAAAAATACAGTTTATGGCCCTCATTGACATAGCTGTTCAATATATATTGCCACATGCCGCCGTTTTGAGCGGTGGCGGTAAGTCCTATAAACCATCCTCCCGTGTCTGTATACCAGCTGTTGCTCATACTGCCCCAACTGTAGTTTGTCATTCTTTCCGAAAAATCACCGTTTTCAATCACAATCGCCGATTTCATTTTTTCAAGAAACAAAATATCTTTCTCTTCAGACTTCCACTCACTCCAAACGCCCACATAATAATAGCGCGTATAGATGCTGTGACTGCGGTATTCATAAGCGATTTGCTTTTTTGCATTGGCGGAGAAATGGATGGTATTGATATACCAAAACAGCGTATTGTTCGGATAATTCGCGCTCGCGCCGCCTCCGCCGCCCAACACCCATTCTTCGATGTTGTCGTTGCAGTTGTTTTGCGGCCTGTATACGGCTTTTTTCTGATAGTTGCTCGATGCGATATTCTTGCCCTGTTCGGCGGACAACACTTTGTCGACGCCCCCTGTCAACAGGTCGTTGACAATATCCGCCTTGGCAACATAGTCCGCAAAGGACAAGTTTTCCACACTGCCCAGCCCCACCTGCGCCTTGGTCACGCCGTGGGGGTTGTCCGCCCTTGCGGCGTGGGCGCTGCCCTCTTTGGCGGCAGATGCGGCCGTGGTTTTCATCTCCGTCAAGTCGTACCTGCGAAACAGTTCGTCAAAGGTGCCGATTTTCGGCACGTCTCTGCGAGTAGTCATCTCCACACCGCCCCGTCGTCGTATTTTGCGATGGCGGGCGTCCATTTTACGCCGTCGTCGTAATAGGGTATGCCTCGTTTGATGTTTGTTCCGTCGTCATAGGCCATATTGCCCTTGATGTCCAAATACCCCGCGGTTATGCTTGAGCCGCCTATTTGCGTGCTGCCGCTGAAGGTCTTAAGTTCAAAGCCGATTTGTCCGCGTTTGCCGCCGCCTACGTTCCAGTTTTCCATCACGGACAAAATTTCCGCATCCGTCAGCGTGACGGTTATAGGGCTTGCTGTGATACCTGTGATGGTTCGCAGGGTTAAATCGTTCGTATAAAGCCTGAGGCTGTGGGTAAACTCGGCGTATTTCGTAAACTGCAGGCTGAAAGAGCGCGCCATATCGTCCGTATCGTTGACGGCGGCAATGACGCTGCCGCGGGGAATGGTCGTAAAGGTCACATTGCCGTTGACGTCGCTGCTGCCGTGGGGTTTGCCCGAAGGATACGAAATGACCGTGCGAAAGTTTGCCGTTTTCGTGCCGTCGGCGTTGTGATTGACATAGGTGTTGAAATTGAGCAGTTCCTTGACGCTGTAGCTGCCGAAGTTAAAATTCAGCGTCGCCCCGTTCGCGCTGCCAATGGCAGCGCCGTCCATATACACCGTCAGGCTGCCCGTGCCGTAGCTGTCATAAGAGGAAGTACTGGCGGAACGCAGCTGCACGAGCACGTTGACATAAGAGCGGTTGACAGCAATCTCCTGACTGAGCTGCGTAATCGTCGTATCTGCATAAATATAGCTTGAGTTACTCAGCGAGCCTGTGTAGGTAGCCATGTTCTCACCTATTTATGCAGGATAAACACGCGTCCCGCCTGCCCCGCAGCAGGCAGCGTTGTACCGTGTTGTATCGTGCTTTGTTTTGCGTTCAGCTGCGTTTGAATGGCGCTTGTTACACCGTTGAGATAGCCTATTTCCGTACTGTCCACCCCTAATACCACCGGCTGCTTTGTGTTTAATTGCGCCTGAATATCACCGGTCACATCGCTCAGATAGCCGATTTTAACGCTGTCTACCCCTGCTACGATTGCCTGCTTGCCATTCAGCTGCGATTGAATGTCGCTTGTCACCCCTGCAAGATAGCCGATCTTCGTATCGTCTATTCCCGCCACTGTCCTTTGCTTGGCGTTTAACTGCCCTTGAATCGTACTCGTCGTATCAATGCCCGCCAGCGTGTCGATTTGCGCCTTGCTCACGTCCGAAATCAGCGCGTTGACGGCATCCTGTTCGCTTGTGAGCACGTTGTTGAGATAATTTTTAATATCCACCCCCGCTTTGTCCATGAGCGCCTTCAGCGCCGTTGCCGTGGTGGTGGGCTCATCGGGCAGCGCGGAGATGTTGCTTACATTTGCGTTGCACTTGCTTAGTGCCATAGTATTCACCTACTTTTTCGTATAATTACCGATGGCGTATTCGATAACGGCCTCATAAAGCCCAAAGGGCTTGTCGATTTCGTCCGAATAAAACTTCATCGAAAATTCTCTGATTTTTTTTCGTTTCACTTCAAATAAAACGGTGCCGCGCACCCCTGTGCCAAAGGAGATGCCCTCTATGCCCTCCTGCCTCAAGTAGCGCAAGAACACGTCAAAGGAAAAGCCCTCCGTGGTGCCCGCATACACGTTTTGCCAGCTTTCTTTGTCGGTCATGACGTCTATTTTCAGCACGCTGTTGGGTATGCGCTTGACCAGCGCCGCCCCGCCGCGCTTGGCCGTGGTCTTTAAGTGCGTCAGCGTGTCAAAAATATCCATCGGTGTCGTCCACCAGCTTTCGATGAGGCAAGGCACCACGGCGCCGTTTACCATTTTGTCGTCGTGGGTGCCGCCAAACAGCAAAATATCGCCGCTTTCGGTGCCCAGTAACAGCTCTTCACCGCGGCTGATCATGCTGCAGGCGGCGTGAAAAATGTCATCCTTGACCAGCCCCATGCCCTCCCAGCAGTACCATTCATATTCGCCGCTTTCCTGCTGCCTGCTGTCGGCCAGATAAAGCCTGCCGTTGAGCAAAATGCACAGGTAGTTGTTCCAGACCTCGATTTTCGCCGCCTCGCTTGCCGCCTCACTCAGCAGCCGGCGGTCCACGAGGGTGGATTTGTGTTTTAGCGCCGCGCCGCTCTCTCCCGCCACCACGCTTTGCAGTCCCTGGGGCGAGAGATAGACAATCTCATCGCGAAAGTTGGCCGCCGCCGAGCGCACACCCAGCGTAATGGCGCTTTCGCTGACGGGATAGACCTTGCCGTAGACATCGTCCAGCGCAGCGGTATGAAAAAACACCTTGCTGCCGGGGGCGCTGTCGGCTTTGAGACAAACCAGGCTGTCTCCCGCGGCCACAATGGCTTTGATGGCTACGTTGTCGCGCCCGTCGTCATACCAGGCTTCGTCGGAAAAGTACGCCACATCGTCCAGCGCCGAATGAAACAGCACGCCCCTGTAGCCGTCGTTGCCGCTGACAAAGACGCGGTTGTCAAAGACCTTGCACAGCGTGCAGCCCGTAATATGCGCCGCCTGTCCTGCCACTGTTTTGGTAAATTCAATGACCACATTGTCCACCCCCGCCGTCAGCGCAGCAGCGGGTGCGACAGCAAAGGTGACGGTGCCTGCCGCGGCGTCAAAGGTAAAGTCCGTCTTGGCCGCCCCGTTTACCGTCACAGCGTTGACGGCGCCAATACCCGTTGCGTCCAGGTGGTACACCGTGGAGACCCCGTCGCTCACAAAGGTGTTTTTGCGCTTGTCGGACAAATAGTTCACACCCTGATAGGCCACTCTGCCGCCTCCGTTCGGTGCCGCAGAGGTGCTGGTCACAGGCACCGTCCCCACCACGGCGCTGAGTCCTTGACCGTCGTAGACCAAATAGTTTTTGCCGTCCAACAAATAGAGTTTGCCGTCATACAAAAAGCTTGCGGAGGGCTGATTGTTCATGACAAAACCCTCCGCAAGCGTCACATTTTCCATATTAAATTCCCCGCCGAAGGCAGGGTGTATATACAACTTGTTTCCGCAATGAATCAGCGCCTTGCCCGCCAGAAAGTGTATGCCGTAGATTTTGCTCTCTCCGCTTTGGACAATGCTGCCCAACAGGTGCAGCCCCGGCCGTGTCTCAATGGCTTGGCCCGCCTCGGACAAATAATTTTTGTAGACGTTTTTCGCATCCGGGCTGCGGCGCGCCGATACGCGGGACGGGGTCGACAAATAGTCCACGCCCGCCAGTGCGCCATATTCACGCCTGTGCATCATCGGCGAAGACATCGCGGGCATCGGCGCGCGCTCATAGCCTTTCATAGCCCGCCTCCGCGCGCACGGCAATGTCGTCTTTGAGTGTCGGAGCGCGTTTTAGCGCCCAGAGCATATCGCGAAACTCGTTGTAATACTGCGCAGCCTTTGCCATGTCGTCGTCTTTAAAAACGCGATAAGCCATCAGCAGCGGCAGCAGGTTGTTGGCGGCGGCACACAGCTCAAAGGCATAATCCTCCGCGGTGCTTTCGTCAATGCGCCTCAGCGCCTTTTTATACACCACGCGAAAGAGTCCCGCGGCGCTTTTCGGCAAAAACAACACCCTGTCCAAAAGTATCTGCGCACCGTCGGCCTCCTGCCAGCTCCCGCTTGCTTTTCGCACCAGCACGGGCGCATCTTCCACAAAACCCAAAAACGTGTTTTCGCCGCCTGGGTTTGTCAGCTGCGCCAGGTCGTATTCGTTCATGCCCTCTTCGTCTGTAGCGCTTTGCGTGATGTCGTAGGTGGCCTTGTTGGGAAACTCTTCGGCCAACACCACCAAAGCGTAATTGGCGGCTTCTATAATGGCTTGTTCATAGCCCTCATATTCCCGCGGCTCCAAAAACATCAGCCGGTGCATTGATTCCTTTATATTTTTCCATGTAATTTTCATCGTTCTTCCCCTTGTTATAAAAATAGAGGGAGGTATCCTCCCTCCCGACTCAGCTTAGGGTGTGGCAATGGCCGTTACTTTGATGTTGGCGCTGCCCTTGATGCGCACGGTGGCGTCGGAAAAGTTTTTATACTTGCCGCTTTCCACCACCAGGGCCACTTTGCCCCCGGCAGGCACCGAAAACACATAGTCGCTCACGGCCTGAATGCCGCTGCCCTTGGGGATGGTTACATCCTCTGCGGCCACGGCGGTGTTTTCGATCAAAAGCACGATGTGTCTGTCTTCGGCTGCGCCGTAGTCCACCCCCGCGCCCGTGGTTATATCGCAGGCCGTCTGTGCGGGCAGCTGCGAAGATACATTAAATTGCAGTTTCAATAAATTTGCTGTTGCCATATTGTTTGTTCTCCTTTTATGCGTTTAGTCTTGCACGAATGCAGTAAAGCTCTTTGGGGCGCACGATTTTTGCGCCGTACACGTCCAGTCCTTTGAGTGCGTCGGCAAAAAGACCGTGGGGCTCATAGGGTACGACTTTTTCGATTTGGCTCGCAAATGCCACGGATTTTTTCGTGCCGATGAGCATATAGTCGTTGCCGCCCTCGGTATACAAATTGTTGCTCATATACACCGTGGCGTTGTTATACAGCCCCACGACGCCCTTGCGAATCAGCACGTCGTTGGCGGTTTTCAGCTCAATGAGTTCATTTTTGAACAAGCTGTATGCCCAGGGCGAGAGCACAATCCACACATCGTCCGTAAAGCGCACGCTGTTTTGCCACAGCACCGTAAAGGCCTTGTCTATGGCGGCCTTCACCTTTTGCTGGGTGTCGAGTACTTCGCCCGCCGCCGCGTTCATATGCGCAGCGCCGCTGCCGGCCACTCTGGCAACGTAGGTGTCCCTGGCCTCAGACAGCGCGCAGGACGCCTCGTTGGTCAGCGCCTCCATCAGCCCTTCCTTGCCCTGGGCCTGGTCGATATCGCCCACCATAAAGTTGAAAAATTTTGCCTGGTCGATTTCCAAAAACACGCTGGAATCATCCACCACCTCCGGCGCGCCGATGTCTTGGCCGGTAAAGTCGCCGATGGTGGGGCGTCCCACGCCCAAAATTTTGATTTTTTCGCCCTGAGAGGCTTCTTTTTCAAACTTGTAATCACAAAGATTTGCAAGCACACAAAGTTTTTCGTTTTCCGTCTGGATAAACTTGCTCCAGTAAGTTTGTTTAAAGTTGTTATAAGACATGTTTTCACTCCTTTTTTCGTTTTACCATTTGGTCATGGATTTTTTGATTTTTGCCATAATCCCCGCATTGTTATAGGCCTTTTTGGGCAGTCGGTCCACGTCGGCGGGTGAGTAATATTCCTTATCCTCCCCCGCCGCGTTGGCAACCGACCCCATGCTGGCCGGCGGCGCCTTAGCCATGCGCTCTTCTATGGCGCGCGCAGCCGCATAGGCGGCCACCACATCACCCAGTCCCGCGCGCATCAGCGAAAGGTAGACTTGTCCCAACTGGCTCACATGGCTTGCCGTAACGTCGGGAAAGACCTCCTTGATTGCCGCCAAATCGTCGGCATACATTTTTTCGTACGCCATTTCTTTTGCCGCAAGATAAGCGGGCTCTGCCTCCAGCGCCGCATAAAACATCTCCTCAGCGCTTACCTTTTCCGCGTGGCTTTGACGCTGCGCGTAGGCCTCACTCTCGGCGCGCAAAAACAATAGAGCCTCACGGGGACTTTCTGCCTCAACACCCAGCGCGCGCAGCTCCTCAAACAGCTCCTTATAGGGCTCGTATTCCTTGTCATATTTTTCTTTTTCCCTCTTGAGCCGTTGCGAAAACGCCCGCGTGGCGTTGCCGTCTGCCTCCTGTTTTTGCACCTCGTCCTGAGAAAAAGCTTGCGTTGCCTCCTCTCCTGCGCCGCCTGCCTCCTGCGGCGCGATGTCAACCTCCGTATTGTCCTTTGTCTCGGGCGCAGCGACCTGCCCGTCATTTGCAGCTGCAATGTTTTGTTCCATGTTGTTTTCCTTTCGTTTTTCGGCGAGGTTCGGTGTCCTCCGTTTATCAGCCGTCCTTATTCAAAAAAAGGCCTGTTTAACGTCTGTTTGCCCAAAGACGATTTTTGGCATAAAAAAACACCCTTTCGGGTGTCGATTGTCTATACAGTTCAATAAAATCATCAAAAGCGCTGTTTCTGCGTTTAAAATCTTATTCTTTTGCGCCGATGCCTTTCGGGTGCGTTTTTCTTGTTGTGCTTATTTGTCCTACTCTTTCTCTATCTCACCCATCGCCCTGGCAATGGCATTTGCCGTAACCAAAGGATCTTCCCATGCCATGCCGTGGCCCACGCCTTGCGCGTAGTGGACAGAGATGCCCTTTTTACGCATTTCGTCGATCTTAAAGTCTTGCTCGCTCTTTGAGCCGATAATGACCTGTATCGGGCAGGTGAGTTCATACATCACCTCGCGCCACGGGGGATTACCCCCGCCCACAATGGCCGCCGCGGCGCTGTGCAGCGTGCGCGCATCCCACCGCTGCAAGCTGCCCGCCCAGCCGCCGTCCTGCGCGCGTCTTGCCGCGCCGACAAGCGCGTCAAACCCGCGGCGCACAAAATCCTCCTCGCTGAAAGAAGCGATAAAACGGCTCGCGCTGCCCTTCTCGGCAACATCCACATGCGGTTCAGTAAGTATCAACCCCCGCAGCCGATGCTGCACCTCTCGCGCCAGCAACACGGCAATCGCCCCGCCCATGCTGTGACCAAACAGGTAATAGGGCGGCAAATCCAGCGAAGCGAGAAAGCCTTTCAAATACGCCGCATGTCCCGCAGGCGTGTAGTCAAACCCCGTCGCATCATCGCTGTATCCCGCGCCGATTAAGTCCACCAACAACCGCCTGTGTCCCGATAGGGCGCCCTTTGCCGCCACCTGAATATAATCGTAAGTCGAGGCGCAGCCCAACCCGTGCAAAAACACAATGGGCGCCCCTCGCCCTCCAAGTCCGCATATCGCAGCACAGCCCCCAGCTCTTCTATCTTATACTCGCTCATCGCTCTCTCCTCTTTTGCTACCGCGGCTTTGTGCGCCGCTAAAATCTTTGCTTCAGTATAGCACACTCCTCTTTTGCACGGCACAAAATTCTTTTTTGCAAAATTCTGTTGACTTATTTAAATTATTGTTATAAAATAATTATATAAGAAACTTTCGCGGTTTCTTTTTTTATTCCCGACCGATTTTGCGCAAACAAAAAAGACGTGTTTCACGTCTTTTTTCTGTTCGGATATATTTTTTTGCCCTTAATGTTCCTCAACCAGCTCAAACACCGCGCCGTCACGCAGCGCCACGCCGCTGTCCAGCACCGCCTCCGAAGATTGCGCCTTGTCATAAATCAAATTGTCACCATCGGTCTTAAACACAAAGGTGTACTTCTCGTCTTCCGTCGTCATGCGCACCAAGCCGTCTTTGGTCTCATAGGTGCCGATGTTCATATAATCGCTGAGATAAGACACCGTAAACAAAAACCGATTGTCGCTGCTCAGCAAAATCTCGGGTACGCCGATCTCGCCGCCCTCCGCCGCAGGCGCATCCTGCGCGTCTTGCCCCGCTGCCATGTACGCTTCCATGTCCGTAAGCATATACACCTTCGTCTTTCCTTCCGCCTCTTTCTTGCCGTCCGCAGCGCAGCCCGCAAACATCGCGCCTGCAATCAGGCACAAAATCAACAATATCATAACGCTACTTTTCGTTTTCATCGCATTGCCTCCGCTCCATGATTATTTTCGCTATTATACCACATACATGCCCTTCAAAAGTAAGAATATACATTTTTTTACATTCTTTTTACGCTTTCGCTCCACTGCCCCCTCACGCGGCCACCCTCGCTTTCATCCGTTAAACCCTTCCTGTCAGTTTATACTATACCCCATTTCAAACGGACAAAACGCCCGTCTTTTTCTTTTTTTCTCCACGCCTCCGCCTCTGCCGTCAACTTCATTGCACCCGCACACGCCACAGCGCCATTTGTATCTACCCATAAGTGCCCATCTTAATTTCCTACAATAAAAAAAGCACCCGTTAGGGTGCTTTTATGTTGTATTCAGATATCAGATTACCTTCTAACCTCTTGGTCAATAATTTCCTTCGTGTATACATCAAATGTCGTTTCTACTCCACTCGCGGATCTCACCCATACATGCCTGTCATTTTCTTTGTACAAATCTACATAAGGATCAGGACTCCCAAGCTTTATAACATCCTCTATACGCCACAGTATGCTGCCATCGGCATTAACAGCAATGATATTATGAATTGGGAAAATATTTTTATCCATGATAAACACGATATATACACCATTGAATTCTAACACTTTACAAATTTCATTGGGAAACTCAATCTCTTTATCATTCAATTTCAATATTTTGCCAGCTTTTTTATATTTCATTTTGCCCTCCTTTTGTATTCTCATTAATTTAGGTTTCGTTTTTTGCCAAATATATCCAAATCTAAGACTTCATCCGTTATTGCAAACTGTAATCCCCCCCCCTTTCCCCATTTAAGTTCGTTAGCAATACTTGCTTGTAAAACAAAGTCAGACGAAGGTTTCACATCACAGATATGTGTAGGCATAAATGACAGAGCAAATTTATCTTTGATTTGTTCGGGCGTCAGTCCTTCAATATCACTTTTCAGCATGATCCATCTGCCGATTTTATTAAGCTTGCCTTTTTTATCGCGTCCAAACACTCTTACATATTCTTTATCCCCGGCTTTTACATTTTTCACTTCATAGTCCGGATGACAAGGTGGTCGATGATAACCTTTAGGTCGCCACCCCTCTGCGAATCATTATTCTTCGTATCGCTTATTTTGTCATTTCATGTCTGATAATTTCTTTCGTATACACATCAATAATCATTTCAAATCCACTAAACGATATCACGCCGATTTGCCTGTCATTTTCTTTCCATAAACCAACATAAATATTAAGCCGAGGAAATTTTTTAATATCTTCAATATGCCATAAAATAACGCCATCCCTATCAATAGCTATTACATTATTGTGCGGCAATTTGTTTTCCGTTAATAAAAGCACATACATATCCTCAAATTCAACCAGTTTTTCAATTGAATATTTAAACTTAATTTCCTTTCCGTCTAATTTTAGCGTTTTTTCAATTATTTCATATTTCATTTTTGCCTCCTAACTACTTAATAATTACTCTATTTTTCGTTTATTTTTAAATACCTCTTTTGGTAAATCCTTTCCAAAAGTATCAAATTGCAATCCTCCTCCCACTCTTCCCCATTCACTAACTGGACCAGCAATTCCCATTTGCAATATAAAATCTGACGGCAAAATCACGTCACACATATGTGTAGGTACTTTTGGCAAAGAATATTTATCGGCTATTTCTTCAGCTGTTAACCCTTCAATGTCTTTTAATCGCATTATCCAACCGCCCAACATATTGGAAGTGTTGTCTGGGTGATAATGAAATACTCTCACATATTTTTCATTACCTGCCTCTACCAATTTCACAATATAATTTATATCATAAGGCGGTTGTGTAACTCCTTCATTTTTAAACTCAGCATTTACAACAACAGGGTTTCTTTCTGCGATAACTATATATGATTCTACACCAAAACCTTCCAGCCCCATCAGTTTACTGCTTTTATTATACGCATCGCTTTCATGGTTTTCAACGTTTTCATCGGTTTGGTTTTCGCTTTCAACGTCCCCTCCATCAACGTCAGGCTCCACACCGTAATTAGGTTGTATTTCGCCTACATCAATATCATGGATATTGCCATCCACCCCATCAAAGCTCTTGCCTTTATCATATTGAATCGCAGGTTTCATGTTCCCAACCCCGCCCCCTCGCTTCACCTCATACAACGCCTTGGTCAGATTGTTCTTTGCGTCCAATATCGCCTTGCCCGCCTTGTCTTGCCCTATCTTCTTTATAGCCGTGTTCAGACTGCTGAGCAATACCGTTGCGGTATTGGGGTTTTCATAAGCCAAGTTCATGGACTGCACAGGGTTCAGTGCAATCTCCGATACAAATTTGGATGTCAATTCATCCTGTCTTTGTTCATCAGACAACTCGCTGTAGCTTTCCTGTGTGATGTCCTGAATAGATTGCTGCTTTTCCTGCGGCAAGCTTTCAAACCATGTTACGGCAGCTTGCTTCATTCCTTCATAACCCTTTGTGTCCTTGGTAGTATGCACCACTTCATGGATAACCGTCTCCAATTGCGACTTCTCGCTGTTGGTGTTCAGCGTCAGGGTATTGTTTTGACCCTCCAACATGCCGTGAATATCCCCGTCCATAGCCTTTTGTTCTATCTGCATGCCTGTCTTGTCGGCCAGTGCCTTCATGCCGCGTTGTTCCATCTCCGCGACCAACTTTTGCGCAGGGCTTTGTGAGGGATTGTATTTTTGTATCCTTTGCCTGTTTTCACCCAACGATTGCCAAAACTCGGGGGTCTTCAGCAGGTTTGACAAATAGTCATACTTTCCCTTTGTGTCCAATGCTGCCAAGTCCGCCTCTATTTCGCCGTAGGTCTTTACCCCCATCTTCACCATGGATATACGCCGTGCTTGTTCAGCCATAAATTCGATTTCTTTTTCATCCAGCTGTTCGGCAAATTTATTTACCAGCTCCACTTCTTGATCTGTTACCATCTCTCCGATGGCAATTTTGTTACTCACCGCATAATACACTCTGTTCAGCAAGTCCGACGACAGAAACGTGCCGTCGGACAGCCGCACGTTTCGCTTCACGGTTTGTATATCTCCCATCAACCCTTTTACATTTCTGGCACCACCCATGAGCAGCGAAGTCAACACCGTCACGGCAAAGTTCTCCCTGCTGCCTTCGGGTATGAGTTTAATCTCTTTGTTTGTGCCATAGGCAATGTTTTCATACAGCGGCTGCAACACCAGCTGCATATGTTCTTCAAAGACCTCACCGCTCAGCATCGACAGCACATTCATACCTCGCTGCATATACGGGTGTTTTGACAGCGAAGTAATCACCTTGTTCACCATCGGCGGTGTGCGCATAACCCCTGCCGCCATCCCCGTTACCCTGCCTATGCCATATTGCATCAAGGTCTCGGAAGCCGCTGACAGCGTTGCATAAGCCCTTGCCTCACTGGGCTTTTTCCAATCCGCCATCGCCTCCTCATAGGCATTGCCCCACGTGCCGCCAAACATCGTACTGAAAGAGGCCACCTGTGACATCTTCGCCGTAGGCATCCATTTGCCCATCAACACCATCGGCGTCATGTTTCCCACAGCATACAGTGACGCTTTAGCAAATCTTGACAGCCCCTTCGAAGACTCAATATCATCCATGGCGCGCACCTGCTCCGCCGAGATAATCTTTGTAGGCGCTACCTTATTGCCGAAAAACTGTTCCACCGAAGCCACAATGCCTTGCAACGAATTTTCCACACCGCCAATATAGGCATCTGCTGCCGCACCGCCGCGATTTTTCATATTTCCCGTTTCATTGCGAATAAATTCATACCGCTGCCTGCCCACATACTCCAAATAGTCTTGATAATCCTTTGCCTCTCGCATTTTTACAGGGTCGTCGGTAAAAGAGAGCATATAACTCAAACGGTCTTTTTCCGCTTGGGTCAGATACTTGCTGCCCTCCGTCAAATAATTGGGGTCTATCCATCCCCAACCCTCCGCCTTCACCACATTTTCCTGCATCCCGCCACCGTTCAAAAACGGATTGCTGCTTTGCCCCGCCTGCACGCGCGCCAAATAATCTTTATCCTGTCGCAAATCTTCGTTATAAGCGAAAAGCATTGAATTTTGATATACATCGTACAATGCTTCGCTGCGCCAGTCTTTGCCTAGAAACGAAAGTGGCGCAATCTCTTCAATCTGTTGCTGACGTTGACTCATTTCATATTCCGATGTCATCGCAAGTTCCGAATCACGCATACCTTTTGCCCGCAAATCATTGATAATTTGCGTTTGCAGTCGAGCATTTTCTTTTTCTTTGCGAATATTCTCAAAAAATGTCTCCTTCGCCTTGTCAAAACTTGCTTCCGTTTCCGCATTATTGCGTTTGCGCTCTTCGCTCATGGGCAAATACATCTCATAAATCTGTCTTTCTTTTGCCGTCTGCTGTCTTTCTTCTTCTTTTGATTGCTGCGATTTTTCAATAATCGCTCTTCCTCGTTGCTTATTGGCCTCCTCCTCTGCCAAAAGCTTTTTCTCTGTCTCCAAATGTTGCTCAAAGATAGTTGCGTTCTTGTTTTTTATCTCAGGCGGTTTTGGTTCTTGCGCAGGTTTCATACTCATCTTTACCAACTCCGCCTGCTTATTTGTCAGCCCAAATCGCGCGGTCACCGCATTTGTCTCATCATTAATGTGCCTCAGCCGCTCTCTGCCTTCCGCATCCACCCTTTCATAGTACGCATCCGAACTCACGTCATAGGCATTAGGCGCGCGCATTTTTTCCTGCTGGCGCAGGTAGGTATCCTTCCACCCCTGCTTTGCCTCTGTGCTTATCCTTGCCGCCTGCGCATCTGTCACGCCGAATTGATCGCCCGCCTCAGGGGCGCTGCCGATAATTCGCTGCAGCACTTTCTTTTTTTCTTCCTTCAGCTGTTCTTCGAGTTTCTTCGCATTCAAAACATGCTCCGCCCAAGCTCGCTTTGCCTCCGTGCTTGTTTTGGCCGCCTGTTCCTCACTCACCCCAAACTGCCCCGGCAGACTCTGCCGCGTCCTTTGGCGCCCCGCTTCTATCAACGCCCAAAGCTTCCTGCGGTTTTCTTCTTCATGCCGTTTAGCTTCTTCCAAACTTTGACCAAAAAAAGAAGCCGCCATGGCTTCTCTGTCCCAAGTCTCCTGATTTTGTCTTGCCGCACTGCTCGTTGCACTGACGCTTTGTGTCTTGTCCGCAGCTCTTTGCGCCTCCTTGCTGCGAACCCGTCCTTCGCTGTCCACATGCCCCCTCGGCGAAATCTTCTCCATCGCCGCCCGAAAGGCTCTGGCCTCCTCTTCCTGCCTGCGGCGCTCCTCTTCTATCCGTTGTTTTAATCTGCCCAAATTTCCTTTCTCCTTTCCGTTGCTCGCCCTTGCTGTCTTGTCTTATTCAAATCATATTAGGTTACAATTTTTTTAGTAATCTTTTTACTAAAACCCTGCGCCGCCGCCACGAGTTGAACCGCCACCGCCTCCTGAATAGAATGGTATATAAATTATTTCTTTGTCTATCTTTTTCTTTTTCCCGCCTCCCGTCGAGCCACCCCGAGAGGCGTTATCTTTTTTTGTTTGCCACGCCCATTCTCTGTCATAGCGCGCGTCCATTATCGCGTCCCGCGCCCGCTGATAGGCCACCTGCGCGTCATAGCGCCCGTCGTCCACGCTGTCACGCCCCAGACGGTAGTTCCACTCCTGTCCGTAGCGGCTGTCGCCGATGTCGTCACGCCCGCGCTGGTAGTCGAAATTGCGGGTATCAATCAGCTTGCGATAGTCAAACTCCTCCTGCGCGCGCTTGTCCGCCGCGGCGTCCCTGCCCTGCTGATAGTCAAACTGCCGCATGCGCCAGTCGTCTTCATACAACTGCCTGCCATAGTCGGCCTGCGCCTGCATCTTCGCAGCATTAATCTGCGCCTGTTGACCCGCCAGCTGCAAGTCTATCTGCCCTTGCGCCTCTGCGCGCGCCGTGGCCGCTCTGCCCGTCCTGTTAGGCGCCGTAGCCTCTGCTCAGCGCGCTTTGACTCAGGCCGCTGTTTTTCAGCCCTCTGCTCGCCAAACTTTCGGCCATATTGCCGTAGGGGTTGGCATAGCTGCGCCAATCCAGCGCCGCCCCTCTGTTTTCCGTCGCCTGCGCCTTGGCGGCCTGCGCGGCCGCATGCAGCGATTGCGCCTGATATTGTTTCATCTGTTCGTCCAAAGCCAGACGCTGCTGCGCCAAGGCTTCCTGTAAATATGGATTTGTCGCCATGTTACTCTTCTCCTTTTATTATGCCTCTGCCCGAAATCTCCGCGTTTTCGGCCATGAGTTGTTCAATCATCTGCACCATGCGCCCCGCATCTTCCTCGCTTGCCCCCGTCGCCTCGCCCATGGGCTGCTGCGCCGCCTGCATGCGTGCCATTTGCGCCATCTGCGCCTGATTGCCCATCATTTGCGCCTGCGTCTGAGCGCTTTGACGCAGTTTTTGTTTCTGCAAAATCTCCTTCAGTTTCGCCTTGGGCGCCGCGCTGTCGTCGTCTAAGGCCTCCACATAATCCTCAAAGGTAATCAGCTGCATTTGCAGCAGGTTTTGCAGCGCCTGCTCCTGGGCAAACTTGCTGTATGGATTGTTGGGCGATACATCAATGCGCACGTCGATTTTCAGCGCCTGCAATGCCGCCACCGACACCCGCTCTGCCACAGGGATTGTTTTGTCTTGCCACTCCTCGCCCGCCAGCGCCACGCCGTCTCCCGTCAGCATCTGTGCAAACCTGTCGCCCTGCGTCACAGCATTGGAATCCGCTTCGCCGAAAGCTGATTGACTCACCCCGTTTGTGCGGTGTTGACCTGCCCCGCTTGCGCCAAGGGAACCCGCCCCGCTGATACCGAGTTGACCTTCCCCGCTGAAATCCATAGAACCTTCCCCGCCAAAACCAAATTGTCCTGCCGCCATGCCTGCCGTGCCCATTTGCCCTGCACCGCTGCCTGGCACCTCTTTTTCCGTCACGATCTCCAACCCGCCGGGGTTATAGGCAACCCACATGTCAAACCATATCAGCGCAATATCCTCCACAAACTGCTTCAGCGCCGCGGCCTGACTGTTCAGCGGCAGGGCGTTTGCGTCCCTAACGGCAATAATCGCCGCGCCGCTGGCGCGCTCGGGGTTGATGTTGCCCGTTACGGCCTCACCCGCCCCGGCAAGCTCACGGGTCGACTGCATCAGCTCGCTCACCATACTAATCGCCGCAGGGTTCACCTGAGCGGGTTCCAAATAGTTCAAATGCTTGCGAATGTCCTCCACGATTCCGCCCGCTCCCTTGCCCACGGCAATGGTGCTGCCCACCACGCCCAGCCTGCCCACGGCCTCCGCGCTCAGCTTGTCGCGGTCATAGACAATATGTGGATACGCCGTCTGCTTAATGGCGGCAATGTTGCGCGCCAGCGTCTTGTTGATCTCAATTTGATTGGGAATGCGCCGCACCACTTCGCCAATGCCACGCGCGCTGCCCTTTTCCTCGTCCCAGCAAAGGTGCGCCACGGGATACAGCTTCATGCCCGCCACATGGGTATCTTCCTGATACACCACGTTTTTCGTGGCGCGTAAAAAATGCACCTCGCCGTCCTCTTTCCACATCTTCAAAAGGCACACGCACTTGCCGTCCTCTTCTTCTTGTTTTATCTCCTCCTTGGCCCTTTGCCCGATCTGCGTCTGCACATCGCCGTCAGGCATGATCAATTCCACCTCACTCTCGTCCAGACCGTTTTTTCGCGCCTGTGCGCGCACGTCCGACACAAAGAGCCGCTGCGCCAAAATCAGATACTTTTGCCTTTGAATATCCGCCTCCTGCTCATCGGCAAAATACACCGCGCTCATATCCAGCATCTGCGTCTCTATGAGCCCCTTGTCGCCCTGATAAAAATACGCGCAGCTGTCGCCGCTGATTGCCGCCGCGCTCACATGACGCCACACAGCCCTGTCCATCTTCAGCCGCTCCCAGGTCTTTGCGCCGTGGCTGTTGAGCAGCGCGCATACCTGCATGCTGTCTTCATAATCTCGTCCGTAATTCATCGTGCTGTAATTGATACTCATGCCGTTGTTGGCAACCGTGGCCACCTTATAGTCCACAATCGGCGCCAAAATGTTCAGCGCGGGCGGTTTTTCGCCCGACAGCTTCAGTCCGTTCCACTGATCGCCCTTATAGTAGCGATACGCCTCCTCAATGCTGTGATAATAGTCATACTTGTGCAAATAATCCTTGCCCCGCTGATACTGCCGCCATACCTGCTCAGCCGTCTGCGCCGTCTTCTTCGCCGCGCCGCCTTTTTCGCCCTCCGCCTGCATCCTCTCTTTTCTAACGTCCACTGTACGCCTCCTTTTTCGCTCCTGTTAATTCTTTGCCCTTCATCTCGTTTTTCCTCCTCCTGCCTTGCCGTTCTCTTCCTTCATTTCTGCCTCCTTTATGCTTTTATCCTCCGTTTACTCCTTTGCCCTTCATCTGTTTTTGCCCCTCCGTATCATCTTCTTTTAGCCTGAGTCACTCACACCCTTCTCCATATTTTTTTACCGTTCTCTCCTTGACATACCCTTTTCTTGCCCGCCGCCCCTGCTGTCTTTTCTTCCATCCTCTTCACTATTATTTGCTTCTCCTTTGTCTTTTTTCTTTCTCTTCACCCGTTCAATGCAGTCCGCTCCTGTTTGCCCATCTCTGGCCTCTCCTCGTTTTCCACAATAAAAAACACCCTTAAGGGTGCTTTTTTGTTGTATTCAGATATCAGATTACCTTCTAACCTC
>ENA-UOOM01000485-UOOM01000485.1-fermentation-metagenome-genome-assembly--contig:-NODE-485-length-45051-cov-8.305205_pt1 | contig 45051 bp, 38 predicted proteins | sample MGYA00245781_ERZ724031 | MGnify/ENA primary metagenome ERZ724031 (study PRJEB28704, sample SAMN03018317) | fermentation metagenome | biome: anthropogenic terrestrial biome; feature: soil; material...
GCGTCGCTCAGCCTGTTCGACCCTACCGCCAGCGGGATCATCTCGCTCGTCGGCCTGCTGCTGTCTGTCATCCTGACGTGGACGACCGTGGTATGGATCAGGAGGAAGATCGTTCAGCTGGACCGCGCCAACGTGGACGGAATGATCAGGTGCGAGTGACCGCCCGGCGGTTCAGCCGGAGTGCGTTCAGGATCACCGCCAGCGAGACGCCTAGATCGCCGATGAGGATGGCCATCCACAGCGTCACCACGCCGGGGAACGCCAGGATGGTCAGGGCGAGCTTCACCAGCAGCGAGGCGGCGATGTTCTGCTTTATGACCGATCGCGCATTTCGCCCGAGCCGGAGGGAGAACAGCATCGCTCTGAGGTCGTCGCCCATCAGCGCGACGTCGGCCGCTTCGAGCGCCACATCGGTGCCGGCGACGCCCATCGCCATGCCCACGTCCGCCTTTGCCAGCGCCGGGGCGTCGTTGATCCCATCGCCCACCATGAGGATCGCCCCGTACCGCTGCCGGTACTCGTCGATCGCGGCCAGCTTGTCCTGCGGCAGCATGCCGGCGCGGTAGTCGTCGATGCCGAGCTCATCAGCTACCTTCTGAGCGACCGGCGCGGCGTCGCCGGTCAGCATCACGACCTTGACGCCCATGTCCTTGAGGCCGTTGACCACCTCCTTCGCCTCAGGCCGCGGCGTATCGCGGACGGTCAGCAGGCCCATCATCTCGTCCTCCCCGCCGACCAGGATGACGGTCGCGCCGGCGGCGGTCCTAGAGTCAATGACCTCTTGCCATTGGGATAGGTCCACGCCGCGCTCCCTGAAGAAGGCGGGGCTGCCGGCATACACGATGCGGTCGAGGATCTGGATGCCGACACCTTGGCCCGTGAACGCCTGGAATGACGTACCCTGCTCGACCTTGATGTCGTCCTGCCTCGCTCGTTCCATGACGGCCCGCGCCAGGTGGTGCTCGGAGCGGTTCTCGGCCGATGCGGCGACCTTGAGGACCTCCCGCACCGAGTACCCATCGAACGGGACGATGTCCTCGACCACGGTCCGCCCGGACGTGAGCGTCCCGGTCTTGTCGAACGCCACCACCTTGATGTCGCTCATCCGCTCCAGGTACAGACCGCCCTTGAACAGCACGCCGCGGCGCGCCCCGCCCGATATGGCCGAGACGACCGAAACCGGCGTTGAGAGGACGAGAGCGCACGGGCACGCTATGACCAGCAGCACGAGGCCGCGGTAGAACCACTCCTCCAGCGGCTGGCCGAACAGCAGCGTAGGAATGAACATGGTCGCCACGGCGATGACGATGACCGCCGGGGTGTAGTAGCGGGCGAAGCGGTCGACGAATCGCTCCGACGGCGCCTTGGTCGCCTCCGCCTCCTCCACCAGCTGGACGATCTTCGAGATGACGTTGTCCTGGAACCGCCTCGTTACGCGGACATCGAGCGTCCCGGAGCCGTTCAGCGTTCCGCCGAAGACGGCGTCGCCCGCTGCTTTCAGCACGGGGGCGCTCTCTCCGGTGACGGCGCTCTCCTCCACCGGCGACGAGCCGCTGACGACCTCGCCGTCCACCGGGATGCGCTCGCCCGGACGGACGATGGCCACGTCGCCCACCCGGACATCGGTGACGTCGATCGCTACCTCCTTTCCGTCGCGCAGCATCCGCGCGGTCTTCGGAGCGAAGTCGAGCAGCTGCGATATCGAGCGCCTCGTGCGAGAGACCGAGAACGACTCCAGCAGCTCGGCCAGCGAGAACAGGAACACGATTGACGCCGCCTCCTCGTACGAGGCGATCAGCACCGCGCCGATGACCGCGATGATCATCAGCACGTTCATGTCCAAGTACCTCTCCCGGATCGATGCGATGCCGCGAACGGCGATGTAGTAGCCGCCGACGGCGATGGCCGCGGCGTAGACGGGAAGGTACAGCAGCGGTTCGGCCAGGATGAACTCGCCGATCGCCCCGATCATGAGCAGGAACCCGGAGGCGATCGTAACGAGAAGACGCCGGTTGCTCAGCGAGAAGAAGTCCTCCTCCGGCTCGTCCGCTTCGAAATGGCCGTAGCCGAGCTTTTTCAGGACATCATAGATGTCGTCTCTCGTGACCGTATCGCGGTCCGCCTCCACGTTAAGCTTTCCCAACGTGTACGACACCCTGACCTGCCGGACCCCATCGATGGCGAGCACGGCCTTCTCAATCTTCTTGGCGCACTCGATGCAGTCCATGCCGTCGACCCTGACGGTCATCCGACGAGGCTCGTCCATGCCGTGAACAAACCCATGTGAGCTATTTAGGGCATGTGCTAAAGACGACTGGCCAAGTTAATAAACGGCGTTCAGAACATGCTCATGGTGATGCGGACGTCCTTCTGCGACGACAGCTCCACAAGAAGCTTGCGCACCTCCTCGGCGTTGCCGTCCAGGACTATCTGCTCCACGCATCGATGCTCCAGATGTGTGTGCATCGACGAGTGCACGATGTCCGCATACTGATGCACGATCTCGTGCACGTGGTGCTTCTTTCGGTCGGCATAGATGATGGAGACGACGCATGACACGTCCCCCTCCATCCCGCTGGCCCAGTTGTTCGCGGACACGAAGCGGGAGAGCGCGTCCCTCACCGCATCGGAACGCGAGGAGAACCCCGCTTGATTGGCCACCTCCTCGAACTCCTTCAATTCCTGGGCGGACAGAGATACGCTGATCACTACCATGAGCGATAGCAGAACGGTTCGTATGTTAAAGGATATTTCGCTCATCCGCCAGCCGGTGGCCTAGCGCACGGGCTTCGGCCAATGCGCCAGGATCGTCGAGGATGGAGCCCTTCTCCTCGAACCCGCCGTACGTCAGGGATGTGAAGTCGGCGTCCAGGGTAATGAACCATATCTTCGCCGGCCGTAGAGCCGAGGGGAAGTCGGCGTTCCGCCGCGCGCCGACGGCGATGACCGCCCCCCTCCTTTTTTTTCCGTCACGATGGAGAGCGAACTTGCGGACCCAGTACACCTGCCCGCGGTCGATGAGCGCCTTGCTCTGCGAGCTCAGCCCTTCGAAGTACAGCGGCGATGCCAGGATCACCGCGTCGGCGCGGTCCAGGAGCTCGTACACCTGACGGAGGTCGTCGTCCAGCACGCAATCGTCCCCCTCGCTGCAGCCGCCGCAGGATGTGCAGCCCGAGAAGTCGAGGGCGGAGAGAACGACCTTTCGCACCTCGGCACCCTTCTCCGCCGCTCCGGCCAGCGCGGCGTCGAGGAGCAGCTCGGTGTTCCCGCCCCGGCGGGGGCTACCAGCAATGCCGAGAACGAAGGTCATCGCTTCATCCATGCCAACCGCTCGATAAAAGGTTGACGTCCGATGGTCAGCCCTCAGGCCACTCTGAGCCGGTGTGTTGAGGCATCAGGACGACGACCCGCGCCCCTTGACCGTGGTCGCCGGGAACGCGGTCCTCCACCCACACCATTCCGCCGTAGTGCCGGACCAGCTCCTTCACCACCGATAGCCCGAGCCCATGGCCCTCGGCGGCGTGGGAGGTGTCGAGGCGATCGAACCGTTTGAACAGTCGGGCCTTCATATCCTCCGGGATCCCCTTGCCGTGGTCCTCGATGGCTACCCTCCACCACATCCTGCCGTTCTGCTCGAGGCCGTCCACCTTGATATTGACCGGCTTGCCGAGGCCGTACTTGCAGGCGTTGGACAGCAGGTTATAGAACAGTCCCTTCAACAGAGCGTTCGCGAGAACGTCGGCCTTGTCCACGGTGCTCTCGAAGGTCGTTTCCACATCCTCGTACACCGCGTTGATGAAAATGTCCCTCATCGCCTCGTGGATGACGGGTATCATGTCCATCGGCTCCAGGCCCCACCCGTTCCGTTGAGAACGAAGGGCGAACAGCTGGCGGACGTCCGATATGAGCTCCGTTATGTTCCCCGACTGCACCAACGCCGAACGCACGTAGCGGTGCTGGCGAACATCCAACGTGGGGTCTCGCAAAAGCATCTCCAGGAACCCGTGGATCGGAGCGTTGAAGTTGGCGACATCGTGCGTCAGCAGCACGTTGAACATCTGGAGCGAGGAGGCGGTCCTCTGGAGGTCACCGAACATGTACGCATTGTTGATGGCCATGGCCGCCTGCACCGAGAACAGCTCGATAAGTTCGTACTGAGCCTCGTCGAACGGCACCCCCGGCGTCTTCTCCAGGCTCATCACCCCCAGCGTGCGGTCGTTGAATATCAGCGGCACCACGATCATCGAGCTGGGCGTATCTGGAGTGTCCTCGAGATGCTTTGCCCTCGGATCCAGATCGGCCCTGGGGGCCAGTATGCCCGCCCCGTTGGAGGCGACGATGCCCACCAGGCCTTCGTCGAGGTCCAGCTCGATGGTGGGGTCGATCGGCCATTGGGTCATCATGGAAAGGATACGAAGCTTTCCCTTGTCCCGGTCAAGCTCGAACACGAAGCAGTTCTCCGCATCGACCAGCGACATGGCGATGCCCACGATTGTCTGAAGGACATCATTCAGGTCCAGGGACGTCGACACCGCCTTGGACGTCTCGTACAGCCCGCGCAGCTGGGTGTTGCGCTTCTTCAGCTCGGCGTTCAGCGCATGGTTCCGCAGCCCGATGTTGATCTGATTGCACAGAACCTGCAATATGCGAGAGTATTGTCGAACGCTCGCTGCCCCTCTAGCTCCGAACACCGCGCAGCCGCCGTCACCCAACTTCATATGTATGGGATATGCAGCGAACGAAGTGATGCCGCACGGCGGCTGGAACACTCCGTCCGACTCTTGGTCGGAGACTATGCAGTCGCAGCCGGCCACCGCATCGAACAGCGGCACGCCGTCCGGCCCGCCGATGCTGAGCAGCTCCCTCGCCCCCCTGGCATCGATGCCGCGACACACCAGGAGCGGGCGCCCCCCCGGACCGATGAACCGAGCGGCGGCGAGATCGATGCCCAGGGTTTCCACCACCCGTCCCAGCTCCTCACCGAGCAGGATGTGCAGATCATCCCCTTCGGCCATCTCCGGCGTTCCGGCGACCAGCAGGTCCATGGACCGTTCGGCGCTGAAGTCGTCAACCTCCCGCCTGGGCCGCCCGATGAGCACCGCCACGGTCCCCCCGGACATCCCCTGGACCATGGGAACGACCGTCAGGCGGATCGGCGACGGCCCGGAGGGCGTGGACATGACGGCCGTGGCAGAGCGCACGTCCTCGTCGGAGAGACAGGACTGCACTGCCTTGGCCAGGGCGCGGTCCGGCCTGCCGCTCTCTTCAGTGAAGAGAGAGCATATCTCCAAGCCGGCCACCTCGGCGGCCGGGCGGCCGATCACTTTCTCAGCAGCGGAATTGATGAACGTGATGCACGAAGAAATGTCAATGCCTATCAGCGGGGCGCCGATCGCCCGAGCCAGATGGTAGACGCTGATAGAGGCGGCATCGACCGGACCGTCGGACCCGCGCGTCATGTCATCCAGGTGGTCTGACATATTCCCCTTAACAATCGAGGGGTATATAAGAATCGATAGAAAATTATCATAATATGCCTTGGACGGCCTCGACAGCCGATGAATTCGCAATAACGAGTTTTATCGGACTGGTGACAATTTTGTTAATTACTATTAATCCGACACAATGCTTTAAATAATGGTCTTCGTTACAGGGTCTAAGAGCGCTCGGGAAGGGCTCACCCCCCTAAATTCTCCTCCTGAATAATGGTGATTCATGTTCCGCCTTGAACTCCCTTCCCGGCCTCTTTTCTAACATACCTTTGAATCCCTGCCAATTCATTGTCGTATTGTGACCGATCCGCCCCGTCTCGGCGCCATGACCACCCTGCGCGACCATGACCGCATTGCGCGCCTGGACTTCGATTTCTTCGAACTGCTGGTGATGGACGATGATGGGGTCGACGAGCTCGAAGAATTGTTGGTGAAGGACGAGCGGTGCACAATCGTGCACGCCCCGGAGAAGATGCGCGTTGACGGGGGGCGACGCCTGATAGACCTGGCCGTCGAGGACCGGCAGCGGCGCGAGATCTTCGTTGATAGAGTGAACGATGTCTCGACCATGGCCGGCCGCCTCGGGATACCGACGGTCGTTCACCCCGGCGGAGTCCGAACGAAGCCGACCGAACGGGCTTCACTGCACGAGAACCTCAGGACGTCGCTGGCGTCGCTGGACGGTACGCTGTGGCTCGAGAACATGCCCAGGCACTATCATGTCGACGGAGAGAAATGGTGCAGCAACCTGTGTACCAGGCCCGACGAGCTGGCAGACCTCTTGCCGCAGGTGGACGGCGTCACCCTGGACGTATGCCATGCATATCTATCCGTGGAGCATGGCGGCAACGCGGCGATCGCGTCGTTCTTCGAGACGCTGAGGGGGAGCATCAAGCATGTCCATCTCTCAGACGCGTCCCGGCCGGACGGTGAGGGGCTGCAGCTCGGGGACGGCGAGATCGATCTTGGCGCTCTGCCCCGCATGCGCTCCGTCCCGGTGCTGCTGGAGATCTGGAACGGCCACCTCAACGGCGGGGCGGGCTTCAGCGAAGCGCTCCGTCGGGCCAGGGCGTCGGAATCGTGGTTCAAGGGATGCGTTCCCTGAGAGCGTTCATACCCCGAAGGCAATGCGCAGCAGGTCCCTCACGCCCGGGGCCAGTCCGAGAAGGACGACCGCATACTTCAGGCCGGTCAGCAGCTGGGGCCGCGAGCGAAGTTCGTCGGCGAGCGCGCGGTCCAGCAGGATGATGATGGCCGTGACGAGGATGAACTTCATCGGCAGCATGACCAGCGGCGAGGTCACGTCGATCAGCAACGACGGAAATGTGTGCTTCTCCGAGTAGCCGTACACCTCGATGCCTCGCCAGGTGGCCGCCCCGTCAAGAAAGTGGGCGAAGTACATGAGCAGATTGATCGGCGCCGCGATGAACGCCGCGGGAGGCCATCGACCTATTGCGTAAACGAATGCAGTGAGGACCGCAGCGGTCCCCGGTATGATGAGCATCTCTAGCAGGTGCAGCGTCGGCATCCCGTTCAGCATGCTGTAGGTGCCGAGCCATTCTGCCGACGAGGGGAAGTTTATCAGATATGCCGCGGCCGTCACGAGGATGAAGAGGCCGGCGGCGCCGACGGCAGCGAGGCCCGCGTCCGCTCTCGATGACATCCTCGTCGCCAGTATCACAGAAAGAGCGGCGAACAGCAGCGGCTGGTAGAGCGGAAGGGTGAAGTTCGTTCCGCCCGAGAGGGCGAACGCGTACTGCACGAGAAGCAGGGGAACGACGGCCACCAGGGCGGGCAGCGTGCTGGACGGCCGCTCCCTCGCCAGCTTGCCGGCGTACATCGCCAGGACGAACGCCCCGGCGACCGCGAAGTATATCGCCGGAGTGATGAACAGGTAACGCAGCGGGCCATTGAATAGCTCGGCGTCCTCCAGCGTCCGCAGCACGCCGCCTGCCAGGAAGAACGGCAGCGAGGCAGCCAGCAGCCCTTCGTCCATTCGGTAGCTCCACCGCCGAAGCAGACGGAGCAGCGCTAACAGGCCGAGGCCGAACAGTACTGCGTAGGTGAGCGTGTTGACGATATTGTAGCCTTCCGGGATCCCGTTCACCGTGCGGTTCTCCGCGTCCGATACCATCGGGCCGAGGAAGTAGCGGTACAGAAGGCCGCTCTCGGCCAGGAGCGCCACCGCGATGATGATGACCGCGACGAGCAGCACGGCGACCGCACACCCTCGGCCACAGTACGGCCTGGCCGCGGCGTTCTGCCTGTCCCACATATATACCAGGTAACTACTGGAAGGGTACATATATCAGTCTGGGGTTTAGGACACCAGATGGACGAAGGCGACTTCACCAAGGCCCGTTCGATCCTTTTTCCCAGGAACGTTCTGGTCGGACATGGGGTCCTTGGGCAGATACCGGAGGTTTGCAGGGAGTTCGGATTGACCGGAACGGCTCTGCTCGTGACCGGGCCCAAGACCAGGAACGTCGCGTCCGATATCATCAGCACGCGCCTCGGCGACGAGAACTACGACGTCCACACGGTAGTCGTCGGAGAGGCGACCAAGGACAATCTCAACAAGGTCGAGGAAGTGGCACGAGAAGCCAAGGTGAACTTCCTGATCGGTATCGGCGGCGGAAGCAAGATCGACCTCGCCAAGATGGCTGCCAAGGACCTGGGAACAGAGTTCATTTCCATACCGACGTCAGCGTCGCATGACGGCATCGCCTCCGGCAGGGCCTCCATCAAGGGGGAGAACGGCCCGCTGTCGCTCGACGCCAAGGTGCCGCTGGGAGTGGTAGCCGATACCTCCATCATCGTGCAGGCGCCGTACCGCCTGCTGGCGTCAGGCTGCGCCGACGTCATTTCCAATTCGACCGCGGTAAAGGACTGGGAGTTCGCCAAGAAGCTGCGCGGCGAAGAGTTCTCCCGCTCCGCTTATTCACTGGCGGTTTACACGGCGGAGACGATCATCGACAATGCCGATGTCATCAAGCCCAACCAGGAAGAGAGCGTGTGGGTGGCCATACGGCCGATCATCATATCCGGCATCTCGATGTCAGTGGCCGGCTCGTCCCGTCCGACCTCAGGCTCGGAGCACATGTTCTCGCATGCCATGGACCGGCTGGCGCCGGGAAAGGGGCTGCACGGCGAGCTATGCGGCATCGGGTGCATCATGATGATGTACCTCCACGGCGGGGACTGGAACCGCATCCGCGATGCGCTCATCAAGATCGGCGCGCCGACCTCTGCCAAAGAGCTCGGCATATCTAAGGAGATCATCATCGAGGCCCTTGTGACCGCTCACAAGGTCCGCAGCAGATTCACGATCCTAGGCCAGGAAGGCCTCACATATGAGGCGGCAGAACGCCTGGCCACTATCACAAAAGTGATCTGAGGGCGATAACATGGTAGTCATCACTTTGATCGGGGAGCATCAGGCCAGGAAGGGGGAAATGTTCGTCTATCGCGGTCCGCTGACCGAGTGCCGCGACTGCAAGCTTAAAGCGGTCTGCTTCAACCTGGAGGCCGGCGGCCTGTACCGCATCACCAACGTAAGGGACGTCAAGCACGAGTGCCGCATCCACGAGGGAGGCGTGTGCGTGGTCGAGGTGGAGAAGGAGAAGCATAACGCCGCCCTGCCCATGCGCTCGGCCATCGAGGGATCGACAATAACATTCGAGGTGATGAAGTGCGACGAGCTGGGATGCGAGAACTGGCGGCTGTGCCACCCCATGGGGCCGGAGAAGAGCACCAAGTTCCGCGTCGCCAAGGTCAACAAGGAGCTGAAGTGCCTGGCCGGCAACCGCATGATAGCGGTCATGCTGGAGTAAGCACATCGGAGAGTGGACGGGAACGGTCTTGACGGCCGCTCCTCTCCTTCCTCATCATCCGTTCGGTATAGAACGCAGTGCGAAAGAGCCTGGGCGCTGCGTGGATCATCACAACATGTCGGCCGATGCGTGCATCTTTCGTTGCCGGGACTGTCATTCCACCGACCAGGGCCAGCAAGGTGCCGAGCAGCTCATCGGAGCGTCCGATAAGCATTGAGCGCCAGGTCGATCACGCCAGGATGGCATGGCGCCTACCGGAAGCTCTCTCCGGTGATGCGCTCGAACATCTCGATGTACAGCTCGCTGACCTTCTTCATCTCGGTCGGGGGCAGCGCGGGTATGTCCGGTTCCGGCTTCCCGGCCTTGCGCGCGGCCATGAGCTGTTCGAAGTATCCGCTGTTACGGTAGAACTGCCGCACTGCCTCCTTGGACAGCTCCACGCACTCGCCCTTGGCGTACGCATCGTCGTCCCACCAGCGGTCCTCGTCGGCGGTGCCGAAGGTGTCCACCACCATGAGGTTGCGCTTGTCGTCCAAGGCGAACTCCTTCTTGCCGTCCACATGGATGAGCATTCTCTCCCCGACCTCCTCGGCGATTATCTCGTCGATGCGGGCCGTCGTCCTGAACAACTCGTCCATCTCCTCTTCCGAGAGGCCGGAGATGCTCAGCGCCTCCTCCCTCGTCAGCAGACGGTCCACCGGCTCCAGCTTGGTCGTGACCTCGTAGAACGGACGAGGCAGCTCTTCACCGTACTTCGGCTCGTGGTCAGCGTCGAAGCCCAGCTCCTCGGCGGAGATCTCCTTGCCCTTGACCCTGTCCCACAGGGAGCCGGCCATGTAATGGCGGGAGATGACCTCCAGGGGGATCAGGTAATTGGTGGTGCTGCCGTTGATGCGGCTGTAGTCGGAAATGACCTCCACGCGCTTCACGCGCATGCGGTTCGGTGGCACCAGTTCGGTGAAGTGCGTGCGGATGCCAGCTTTCCTGAGGACCTGGAACCAGAAGGCCGCGCTGCGGCACAGCGTCTCTCCCTTGTGGGGTATCTGAGAGGGAATGATCTTGTCGAACACGCTGATGTTGTCCGTGAACACGAACTCCAGCGTCTGATCGTCCACCTCATAGACCTGCTTGACCTTTCCGGTTCTGACCAGCTTCATCTGATTGCACGCTCGACTGATTGTAACATGGAAGGGACATATACTATTTGTGGTCCCCAGAGTCCAGTGTGTCGACGGTCGTGGAACGCGAATGCGCAAAGCGAAGAAACCTATATGTCCGGCCGCTTCCAATCCTTCATGCCATGTCCCTGACCGTGGACGAGGTGGGTTCCCTTTCTCGTCTGGAGGATGAGAGGCAGGACTACCATTCGGTCCTGCGGTCGAGCGGAGAGGACCTCCTGTTCCTGAACCTGGACTGGCTGTCCGCATGGTGGAGCGCGTTCGGGGAGGGACTGCGGCCTCTGATCCTCCGGGTCAAGGAGAACGGGCGGCCGGTCGGCTATGCGCCCTTGACGATGCATGATCGAGGAAGGAGCCACTGGACCAAGGCGGGCTTCATGGGAGCGGGGCCCTCGGACCGCTGCGGCATCCTGGCGCAGGACGGCCGCGCTGACGTGCACGACGCCATCTGGGAGCATTTGAGGGAGCGGGACGACTGGGACGTCATGGAGCTGAGGGACATGCGCCAGGGCGGTCCCACCGAGCAGGCGGTCAGGAGATCGTTTCGCCAGTGCGAGGAGGCGTGCGAGATGGCGCCCTACATCGCGCTGAACGGCAGCTACGACGGATATGTGGCATCATTGTCGAGCAAGATGCGCTCCACCATAGGCAGAGGATGGAGGCGCCTGCAGGACCATGGAGCGGCGTTCAAGAGCATGCGCACCGCCGGCGAGGTGGATGAGGCGCTGCGTTGGCTGAAGGAGCTCCACGATCAGAGATGGCAGTCGTCCAGCTGCCTTAGCGCGCCGGGGATGCCGCAGTTCATCGAGGACGTTACGAGGCGCCTGGTCGGCCGCGGCGTGGTGTTCCATGCCATTCTGACCGACAGCGCGCCGGCGGCGATCGCCATGGGATTGGAGGACGAGGAACGATACCTCTACTACCTTACCGGCTTCGGCCCGGAGCTGGCGCAGTATTCGCCCGGAGCGGTGCTGCTGACCCGCATCATCGAGGAGTGCCACGGACGAGGATGCAAAGAGGTCGACATGCTGCGCGGGGCCGAGACGTACAAGTACCGCTTCAACGCCGTCGACAGGCCGCAGGTGCACCTCCGCGCCGTGAACCGCGGCCTGATGCGCCGCACCCAGTATTCGTTGAGAGAAGCGCCGCTGGTTTGATCAGAACAGCTTCAGCATCGTGGGCGAGGGCATGTGCATGAACGCCTCGGCGTAGCCGTCGAGGGCGCTGGTGGCGGCGCGGTAGCCGTTCATACCCCGGGCGACGCGCTCATAATCGATGTCGGCGCACTGCGTCCCATGCTCGTTGATGGCACCGATCTTCCTCTCCATGACATCGGATATGGGGACCAGCAGGTTGGGCATCAGGGCGCCCCACACCTCGTACATGATGACGTCGGGCCTCTCGCGGACGTTACGCAACGCCTCGGCGCACGCCTCGAACGCCCTGAGGTGGTGGTCGTGGTTCTCGAAGGGCGACGGGACGAAGGCAGCATCGTATCCGGACGACAGCTCGCCGGCTAGGATCCTGGCCGCCTCGCGGCCGGAAGGGAATGGGATCTCGTGAAGCTCGTGGTCTGTTACGCCCAGCCGTTCGATGGCCCGGCAGATCTCCTCGCGCCGGTGCTCCGCGGTGAAGTCGCCCTCCTGCATGGACAGATAGACGACGCGGACCTCCTTTCCGGCATCGACCAGCTTGATGATGGTGCCCCCGCAGCCTACCGCGTCATCGTCCGGATGAGGAGAGATGACGAGGAATCTCTCGCCCGGAGGCAGCTCCATCACCTTCGGGTTCCACGACGTGCCTTCCAGCTTGGACGGCACCGAGAACCGGTTCCTCATCTTCTCTATGATCAGGCGGAGCTCCATCGTCGCACTGCTCGATACGCCCACAAGCAATAATAGTCGAGCCCTCCCCTAATTAATCTTACATCCTACACGGGGGAGAGGGGGAAGTGAAGGTAGCCTTGCTTTCAATGTATAGTTTCGACGAGGTCAGGGGCGGCACCGAGCTGTTCACCGAGCACCTACGGAAGGCGTTCAGCGACGTTCGGGTGATCACCTACTCGTCGGCGGTCGATGGCGGACGTTTCGATCTGTCACGGCTTAGCCTTGAGGAAGCGAGGAAGGGCGCGGCCATCTCCCGCCGGTTCCGCCAGCTGTCGCGCCGAGAGGACTTCGACCTGGTCATCGCGAACTCCACCTCCGGCTGGTGCCTCGGGATGACCGGGACGGACGTGCCGATGATGAACGTGTTCCACTTCACGCTGCGCGGCCTGGCCGACCAGGTGCTCAGAGGCACTTCCGGCTACCTGCCGTCGAAGTACGTGTCGTCGGTGTTCGAGAAGCTCGCCTCGGTCGGAAAGAAGAACGTGGCAGTATCGTCGAAGGTGGCGAGAGAGCTATGGTCCCTGTACCGCATACGGTCCAGGGTGATCGAGCTGGGCGTGGACATGGAGCGCTTCAAGCCGCTGCCGAAGGAGCGGTCGAGAGAGCTCATCGGCCTGGACACCGGCAAACCGGTCGGCCTGTTCGTGGGCAGGGCGGACGACACCAAGGGGTTCGACATACTGAAGGAAGTGCAGAGGAAGAGGCCTGATGTCCAATTCCTGTGCGTCACATCGTCCGACCTCGCCGACGAGGGGCTGATAGTGCATCGGAACGTGGCGAACGAGCGCATGCCGCTGTACTACTCGTCGGCCGACTTTCTGCTCTTCCCGTCCCGCTACGAATCGGTCGGATACACCGGACTGGAGGCCATGGCCTGCGACCTGCCGGTCGTGGTCTCCAGGACCGGCGTGTTCGAGGACCTCGAAGAAAGCGGCATCGGCCGCATCGTTCCCACGTGGAAGGCATCCGACTACGCCAGCGCGGTGGACGATGTCCTATCGCGGCCGTTCCATCCTAGGCGGGCCATCAGGGAGAGGTATTCCATGGAGCGGTTCATCCGCGACTACCGCGCCGCCGCCGAGGAGGCGGTCGGTAGCGGCGGATGAGCCGGCATCCGTAGCGATGATCCTTCTTCCCCGATGACGCTGGCCGCCGCACATTATTGCATGCGTCTTATGAATATCATCTGTGATATCTTCTGAAAAGCGCTTTTATAAGATGTAACGCGAACGGGGGGTGCCCGGGGACGAGGACACCTCACTTGGAGGAAACCTCTCTCCGCGACAGGGCATAGAGCTCTGTCCCCGCCGCATAGGCGGGTAGCGGGCCGGCGAGGGCGCCGGCCACGGTCACAAGCGACCGGAAGGGATGGGATAGCTTGAGTACACACAAGACCAGCCGTGCTGCTGTCCGGGTCCCGCTTCCCCCAGGAAGCGTTCCCGACACGGCGCGCAACGGAGAGGTGTGGCCATGAAGGCCGAACAGCGGCGCCGGTTCGCGGCGCTGCTGCGGCCGCTGTCGGCGGTGCTCGTCATAGGGCTCCTCCTGACCGTGATCATACCGCCAATGCTCGACAACGGCGCTCCCCGCGGAGCGATCATCGGAGGCCTAGGGAACGAGCCTTCGGACCTGACCACGCCGTCCGGCGATGGCGAGGTCGTCGAGCCCCAGGATGAATACGAGGACTTCGAGCTGGGTGCGGAGTCCTCCGTTCTAGAGGTGGACGTCGGCGATTCGTCGTACGAGGTCCGCTCCGATGAGTACTCGATAACGGTGGCGCAGGACGGCGACTATGTCGATTACGTGATCAGACCATACTTCACCGACGACGTCGTCCGATACCGTAGGGTGAATCCGAACGTGCCGGCCGAGGGCACCGTGGACGCGAACGGCAACGACCTCAACTGGGTGTCGATGCGGATCTCCGACCACGGCCAGGACGGCAACTGCGTATGGTTCGTGGAGTCGTCCCCGCAGTTCAGCATGCGGCAGGAGTTCACCATATACCGCGACTACTTCGAGTTCGACTCCACCTACATACCGGGCGAGGAGAACGCCATCGTCACCTACTTCGCCGGACTGTACGACCAGGACGATCGCATGATCGACCTGTTCTCCGACGGCCAGGTGCATCGCTATGTGCCCGGCTTCGACGAGGAGCGGCCGGCCACGCACGGCATCGGAGGATGGTATCCGTCCTTCGAGATGTTCGCTCCATCCTTCGACATAAGGCAGCCGAGCGGCGACCTGGGCCTCGAATGGGGCTACAACGAGGAGGAAGCGTACCTGTGGGCGCCGGTGTGGATGCAGGACTTCGGAGGAGGCGGTCCGTCGACCTTCTGCCTGAAGTTCTCCTCCAAGAGCTCGGTGCTGCCCGATCCTGAAAAGGGAGAGGAGACGACCTATCACATGTTCGTGCGGCCGTACAAGCATTCCGACGGGGAGCCGATCGGCCACAACTACGGCTACGCGAAGTGGGTCGCCACCGAGATAGCGCAGGAGTGGGCGGTGCACAACACCGACGTGTTCCCGCTGACGATGAACACCCTGTCCACCTGGGACGGCGACCTGCTGAACTGGGTGGAGAACAGCCAGATAACCGTGGCCATGCAGTCCACCAACCCGGACCAGATCAACTGGCACTACAAGTCATCGCAGCTGATGATGCCGCACGACGGCTCCATGCCTGCATCGTGGCAGCTGCACGACGCCCCGGGCCAGCAGATGTACTCGCCGTCCGGCTACCGGATAGCGAGCGCCGCCAGCGCCGAGTACCGGGACCACCTCATCAACGGCGATCCGTACAACGACTGGTGGTGGTCGTCCGACGGCGTGTTCTGGGATGAGATGAACGTCGTGGACGAGGCCAACAACATCAGGAACGACTACAACGCCAAGGAGGAGTTCGTCCATACCGGATTCCTCCGCCTGGTGGAAGAGACGTACGACTCGGGGAAGTTCGACTATGTCATAACCAACCCGTTCACTGCGATCCTCCACCTGGCGATGGTCTCCGACCTCAGCCTGATCGAGGGCTACGAAGCGGTGCCGATGTACAACAACGACCTGACGGCGCACACCCGCTCCGTGATGAACTTCGTCAACAACATGCCGTCGGAGCTGCGCCCGCACATCAGCGTGGACCAGAACTACGCGGCGTCGTCGGACGCCTGGGCCGTGAATTCGGTCCTGTTCGGCGCCGCCCGGTACGGGTTCTATCCGAACCTGCGCTCCTACGACTCGGGCGCGGCGCAGATACCGTACCTGGAGATGGCCGAGGACATGTTCCTCGCCATGGGCGCCGACCGCCACCACGGCCCGCAGTTCTGGCCGGCGACCATCGACCTCAGCAGCGAGGGAACGAGCATCGTGACCAACAGGCCGATGGTCGTCATGACCGGCGACGGGTCGGTGAACATTGAGTTCACCGAGGAGAGCGAACGGTACTCGCTCACCAACCTGTGGTCGACCGACAGGAAGTTCACCGTGGTGCTTCCGGCCGACGCCATCTACGAGATGGACGGCCTGACGCAGGACGGCGAGGCCGAGTACACGGCCGACGGCAAGGTCATCGTCACCGGGACGATAGCCGCCGGAACGACCGGGCACATCGTGAAGAGCGGCGACGCTGCCGTCACCCACTCCGGTGACGGCGTGGCGTTCGCCGCTGCCGCCGCCGGGGAGGTGCGCGTCCGCGCCACCGGCGGCGAGACCACGGTGAGGCTCGGAAACCTCTTACCCTCCCGCAGCTACGACGTTCTCAGCGACGGGACCAGGATAACGACGGAACGGGCCGATGAGAACGGCTGGGTCTCCTTCTCTCGCTCATTCACGAGCGAAGAGGTGATCACGGCCGCCGAGGCTGCCCTTACCGTTCCGGAGATCATCGATATCACACCATCCAACGGCTCCGACGGCGTTCCCGTCGGCACCGACATCATCATCACTTTCAGCGAGGGGGTGGACCGCTCCGCCCTGGAGGGAGCTTTCCGCTTCCCATCGGAGGGGGAATGGATATGGAATGACGACGCCCAGGCGGTGTTCGTTCCCTCCGCTCCCCTGGAGCCGTCCACCGAGCACATCATAGAGGTCGACCGACTGGTCAGCCTCGACGGGATGACGAACGATTCGGCGTTCCGCTCATCGTTCACCACCGGCGCCGGGACGATGGTCTCGCTGACCGGCGCGGTGAAGAGCAACTCCGCTCCCTTGGCCGGCGCGTCCGTCACGCTTGACGGCGCGAGGACCGCCACGACGGACGAGAACGGCCGTTTCACATTCGAGCAGGTCGCCGGCGGCCGGCACGTGCTGTCCGTAGAATGCGACGGCTACGACACGGTGACGGACACCATCAGCGTCACCGAGGAGAACGCGGAGTTCATCGTCGAGATGATCGCCGCGGAGAAGTGGGCGCCGGCGGCCGTCGCCGGCGCAGAAGTGGCAGCGCCGCTCCTCGGCTTCATCGGAGCGGCGGCGATGCTGTTCGGCCTCGTGGCCACGGGGCGGGCGGAGAACGGGCTTGCGGCCCTGAAGGACGCGCTCGGCCCGTTAGGCCAGGCGCTGCACAGGCTCCGGAGGCCTTGAGCCATCCAAGCGGTGCAGGCGGGCGTCGCGCCAGCCTTGCAGCAGGCCGCAGGCCTCGGAGAGCACGCCAACGTAGGAGAGGAACGGAGGCAACCGCGGGTCGGTCCTCATCTTCTCCCCCGGGCTTTCGGTCGCCACCCTCCGACGGTTGATGAACGCCGCGGCGCGGTTGCCGCAGTAGCGGAAGAACGGGACGGAGGTCCCGAAATGCTTCCTCACCAGGTACGAGTTGTTCCTCCCCCACAGGTACCGCAGGCGGATGTACCATCGCAGCATGTCCTTTCGATAGGAGCCTTCACACCATTCATGCCATACGACCGCGCCTTCCTGATACTGGATGCGATATCCGAGGCGAAGCACGCCCAGGCAGGCATCGGTCTCGTCCTGATGGTACATGAAGTACGGATCGAAGCCACCAGCATCGACGAGCGGCCGCCGCCTGAAGGACATGTTACAGCCCACCATGACGGGGTAGCAGCCGTCGGTCTGCTCGTTCCGCGACTCGTCGAACCATAGGCCCTCGGTCGATACCGCGTTGCGGCCCATGCACAGCCGCCCGTCCATGTGGTGCACAGGTCCGCCCACCCCGCCCACCTTTTCGTCCACATAGCCGTCCAGGACGGCCTTCAGCCATCCGGGCTGGGCCAGGGCGTCATCGTCGATGAAGCAAACGATGTCGCCGGTCGCCGCCGCGAGGCCGAGATTGCGGGCCGCCGAGATGCCGTCCAGCTGCTTCTGCCGTATCAGTTTCAATACGCCGTCCCGCTCCATCTCCTCCAGCAGCTCCCTGGTGCCGTCGACCGAGGGGCCGTCCACGACGATGATCTCATCGGGAAGGGGGTTCTGGATGATCAGCGACGCCAGGCACTGAGGCAACCACTCGATGCGGTTGAAGGTGCATACCACGATCGATGTTCTCACCGCGTCACCGCCGAAGACCATCGGCGCCGCTCCGCCAGATCATGAGCATCGTCGTACCAACATCCCCGCGGTTGCCGCATAGGAATGATTTATTGGAGGTGGCGATATTTGTAGTTCTTCCTTGCCCACTACGGTGACGTTAACCCCAGGGCGATGAAGGCGATGATCAGCCAGGTGTCCATGAGGGCGCGCAGCGTTCCGACGTAGACGACGCTGCCGGAGCGGTGGTACAGGGCGCCGAACAGCAGGGCGGCGAGGAACGAGAACGCGGCGTACATTACGGAGCCCCAGAACAGCATGTAAGCGGCGTTCAGCACCGTTGCCGAGGCTATTGCTGCGGAAGGGCCCATAACGCCGGCGAAGGACCGCTGCACCGTTCCCCGGAACAGCGCCTCCTCGGCGAAGCCCCATATGGCCATGAACGGCACGAACAGGTAGGACGGCGTACCAAGAGGGAACGATTCCCAGAACCGGAGGCCGAGCGCCGCGGCCTCGGCAAAGGCCATGACGATCGGAAGGAACAGCACCACCGCCAATGACAGGTTCCGCAGCCTGACACGTTTCACCGCTGGCATCCTGACGGCGCGGGCGAACGACACCGTGGCCGCGACCATGAGCGTGAGCAGGATGACCGAGTCCACGAAGGCGCTGCCCATAGATGGCAACACGGCGGTAACGACGGCGATGCCGAACACCAGCGCCGCGGCGCCGTACGCAGCCTTGCGCTCGTTGCTGATGACGAGGCAGCAGATGGCCATGGTCAAGGCGCCCAGCAGCAGCGCCGTCCCGGCCGCGGCCCCGTCCCTCTCGCCCAGCGCGACATAGGCATACATGCCCGCGCAGCCCAGCGCCGCCCACGCCACCAGCGCGGCCAGCGGCGCCGGGAAGGCCGGAACGGCCGCTCGAATGCCGGCGTCGGCGTGCAAGTCATCCTCCTTGCCGCGACGCCGCTGCCGCCATGGCCGAGAACGCGAGAGCGGCGGGCAGCGCCCATATGCCCCTGCGGCCCCTTCGCCTGATGAGCGCGAAGGCCGCCACCGCCGCGATCGTGACGATGAACGCCGGCACCAGCAGACCGCCGTCCAGGCCAAGGGGGCGGACGATCACTCCCATCAGGTCACCGTGATCGGCATCCACAGCGTCATCACCTCCGAGCCCCCCGCGTCCACCAGGCGCAGGAACACCGTCCATTGCCCGGGCGAGGAGATGCTGAATGACAGGTCCCTCTGAACGCTCCCTTCATCATCGAGAGTGAACGTGGTGCTCCTCCCCGCGCCGGGAGACAGCGATACCGGGGCTGACGGATCGAAGGGAGTAGCGGACATCGAATCGCTCAACGAGATGATCAATGTGTAATCGGCCGCCCGGCCCAGGTGATTGGCGGCGGTGATCTGCACGGTCGCCACCTGGCCCGCGCTAAGGGTCGAGGGAAGATGGTCCAGCCGCCCGTCGGCGCCCGCCACCTCGAACTCCGAGTATGGGAGCCCGGAGGGAACGGACATCAGGCCGGTGCTCGCCACCACGCCAAGCCCCATGACCGCCACGATGATCAGGGCCGCCACCGCCGCCTCCTTCCGTGCGAACGGCCGCCGCTCGGGCGGGCGGTAAGCGATGATGAACTGATCCCCCGGCGGCAGCTTGGAGCGGCGCCGCACCGCGACGGCCGATGCCGCGAAGGTGATGCCGATCAGGGTCAGCGAGACGCTCAGGGCGTTCAGCTCGACCAGGCCGCGCGTCATGATCGTGGACGCGAGCGCCACCACCGTGGCGCTCAGGCCGATAGCGATCGCAGACCGCTCCAGCATGGTGATGGCCTGCGTGCGCTCCTGATGCTGCACGAAGGTGCGGGCCAGCACTTCCACCCGGCCCGGAAGCAGCGCCGATACGATCGCGTAGCCGGGGCAGAAGAACACCGCGGCGAAGCCGAAGAACCAGGCCAAAGGGGACGATGGCATGTAGACCGGCAGCAACGCCGCGACGGCCACGACCGCGCACACCAGGATGATGTCGTACGGCCTCCCCGGGCCGACCAATATCCTATCAGACCTGGCCATTGTGGCCCCCCTTCGTTCCGATCAGGCCGTCCAGCAGCTCCTGCAGCCGGGGGCCGACGACCTGCCAGCAGTACCGCTCCTCGATCAGCTGTCGACCGTTCGATCCAAGCCGGCCGCGCAGCTCCTCGTCGTCCAGCGCGCGTGCCACCTGCTCGGAGAAGTGTTCCGGATCAATGCCGACGAGGCAGTTCACTCCGTCCTCCAGCTCCGGCATGCCATCCAGCGCCAGCGGGCTCACCACGGTGGCGCGGCCGGCGGACAGCATGTCTATCACCTTGGTCAGGATGCCAACCCCCCGCCAGGTCGGCGCGATGCACACATCGGCGGCCGAGAGCCAGGGCGCCAGCTCGGGTACGAAGCCCAGCACGCGGACCCCGTCCGACGGCATCTCGCCCAGTTCGCCGCTCCCTGCCAGATACACCACGGCGTCAGGGAACCGTTCCCGCACCGCAGGCGCCATCTCCCGGGAGATGTACCGCGCCGAATCCAGATTGGGCTCGTACCTCAGCGTGCCGAAGAACAGCACCGTGCCGCCCTCCGGAACGTCGAGCGACCGCTTCGCCTCCTCCGCCGGCAGCATGCTCTCGTCCAGCGCGGCGAGGTCGACGCAGGTCGGAACGACGAGGAACTTCCCCGTCGGGAAGCTCATCTCCCGGTACGCGTCCTTCTCCTTCTCGGAGACGACCAGCACGGCGGACGCCAGGCGGTGGAGGATGCGCTCCATCAGCAGGTTGGCGCGGAAGAACAGCGCCGATTTTCCAAGAGCGGCGGAGAAGTCCCGGATGTTGGCATGATTGTCCCACACCATCGGGATGCCGCGCAATCGCGCGGCGAGGCCGCCGGCCAGCGAGAGGTACGTCCCTTCGGCGAATATCAGCGATACCTTCTCCTTCCGAGCGGCGCGCAGCGTTCTCAGGAAGATGTCGATCTCGTCCGCCGCGAACAGCGCGTACCGGGCGAGGCGGGGCACCTTCTGATCGTAAACGGCGCGGTTGAACCGGCCAGGCCGAACAGGCACGATGTCGTACCATTGCGATATCCGCCGGAGCAGCTGCGGCGTCCTCTCCGACGAGGGCGCGTCGGCATCCGTCCAGGGGAGGAATATGACCCTGGCGCTCATGCCTCGCCCCCGTAGATGGAGGTCAGCCGGTCCGCCGCGACCTCATGGTCGAACTCCCTCAGCGCCAGCTCTCTGGCGTTCCGCCCCATGATCTCCAGCCGGACCGGATCGTCCAGCAGGTCCATGAGATCGTTGGCCATGCGTTCCCGGCCCTCGCCGATCATCGCGCCGGCCCCCTGCTCCACGATATCGGAGCGGAGGCCGCGGCCGAACGTCGTGGCGATCGGGACGCCGCATGAGATCGCCTCGATCGCGGTGAATGGGAACAGGTCGATGCGGCTTGCTACGGCCAGCAGGTCGGCGCAGTTGTACAGCAACGCCATCTCGTGCCTCGTCAGGTGGTCGGACATCACCCTCACGTTGTCGCACAGGCCCGATCCGGCCACCGTCCGTCGGAGGTCGTCCTCCTCCGGGCCGACGCCCTTTATGATGAGGAGCGCGTCGGGATCGGTGCTGCGGATGCGGCACATCGCTTCCACCAGCCGGTCCATGCCCTTGTTCGCATGCAGCCGCCCGACCGACAGGATCACGTTCCTTTCCTCATCGATGCCGAACCGCTCGCGCGCTTCCGACTTGTTCATCGGACGGTACATCATGGTGTCCACCCCCGAGTGTACCACTGGCGCCATCTTCCCCTCCGGGATGCCGTTCTCCACCAGATGGCGTCTTGCCGACAGCGACCTCGGGATGATGGCCTGGCATCGTTCGGCGATCTTCCTGCCCAGCGTGGAGTAGAACTGCTTCTGCCCCCATCCCGCCGGTCCGCGCATCAGGACGTCCAGCTCCTGCCAGACGAAAAACCGATGCTTGACGCCGCCGAGAGCCGACCATGCCAGCACGGTGCCTGGCTGGAACATCTCGCCCGACTGCACCACGTCCAGCTCCTCTTCTCTGAGCCTTCGCGACAGCGACGGAGTGAAGGGGGCCAGCGACGGTGGGAACATCAGCGGCAGCTTGGTCGGCAGGTACTCGATGTCGACGTCCCGCCTTGCCTGACGCGACGGCCGGTAGGCGTCGGATACGAACACCGTCACGTCATGGCCTCTGGCGTTCAGCCGGCGCGCCATCTCGACGATGTTGAGCTCGGAATCGTCGCTCACTCCCGGGCGGGACGCGAGCACCGAACCGTCGGCCTGCAGGTCAGCGGTCTTGGTGATCAGGTTGACGAGACCGATGCGCATCTCAGCGCCCCCTCGCGTAGACGACGTAGTGATCGCCGTTGTCATAGACGCGGTAGTTAACGGGAGCCTGTTCCTCGTAGAACAGGTACATGTAGTGGATGCCCCACTGGCGATGCCACAGCTCCGACGTATGGTCGAACATGTACGCGCCCTGACCATAGTACGTGGTGAGATTGTCTATCGTCTCGGCGTGCTCCTCGCTTCCGTAGGCGGTGTTGAACTTCATGCGCTCGTATCCTTCCGGCCCATCGCCCCACACGAAGTATGGGTAGTAGCCGCCGACGACGTACGTCCCGGGGCCGCGCTCCGCCAGATACTCGGAGGCCGCCATGCTCCTCTCGCTTGAGACGTACAGACTCTCCTGATAGAATATCGTGGAAGAGGCCGCCACCACGATGATCACCGCCAACGCGGCAAGGATGGGCCTGCCGTACCTCCCGACCCGGCCGATGAGCAGCGGAACGAAGATGATCGGAGCCGCCAGCATCAAGTACAGTATGCCTCGGTCGTACAGCTGCCCGTTGAAGAACAGCGTGTCGAGCGGGATGATCAGGATGGGCAGTATGAAGAGGGCCAGGATGTTGCTCGGCACCATCCGCGGCGATCTCTTACGATAGATCAGCAGCACGATGATGGCCAGCACCGTCGCGCCGGCGAACATGGCGACCGAACCGAGACGGATCTGAGAATATATCGCTCCCAGAACGTTCTCTGGAGAGGTCCGCATGGCGACCTGCTCCGCCACTGACTGGCCGGCATACATGATGAAGCTGAGCCGCATCATGATGAATTCGATGATGCCCTTGGAGAACGATGCTGAGCCGGTTATCAGCCACCCGATCCAGATGAGGATGAACGCGCCCAGCGGCCACGGCCGGTCCCACTTGATGGGGCGATGTCGCCCGACGATCAGCCGATAGGTCCGTCCGGCGACCTCCTTCAGCAGGATGGCGCCGAGCACGAATATCAGCGTGGTAGGGTGCGCCACCACGATGAACGTGAATAGTCCGATGGCCGCCAGTCTCCAGGTCAGGCCTTCCCGCTCCAGGCATACGAATACGAGCAGGCCGGCCGCCAGACCCAGCGACTGCGGCGAGAAGTTGAACTGCAGCCACACGTTGGCGAACGCCGCTATCAGGAACGCCAGCCGGTAGTCGGCGCCGGGCACGTAGGTGCGGACGAACAGGTAGATGGCGGCCACCGTGAACAGCGCCGCGAACATCGGGTAGAGGCGCAGGAACATGAGCGCGGGCGGATCGGCCATCACGATGTACGATGAGACCAGGACGAAGAAGCCAGGATAGTTGTACGCATATGCGAACGCCGGGTCGGTGGGCATGACGCCATTGCGGGCGGTCTCCAGCGCGGAGTAGTAGTGCATCGTCGAGTCCCACGTGGACGGGAACCGCTCGAACAGCGACGGGGCGCCCCACAGCGCCAGGAATATGAGCGCAGACTGGAAGAAGAACAATCCCTCGGTGCCTCGCTTGAAGCCCATGGCCAGGGACAGGACCATGATGCCCATGCCCGCCCAGTAGGCAGGGGGCAGCATGCCCAGCAGACCGAACGGCTCCTCCACCGGGATGACCTGCACCTCATGGCCGAATGAAGAGGCGACCACGATGGCGAAGCCCACCAATGACAGGACGTACAGTAAGGACGGCCGTATGGCTTGCTCTCGCCCTCTCAACTCCCCCTCCCCGGAACGCATTCCCCGCCTACTTGCCAACTCGATGCTCATTAAGCTTTCCCATGCGCGACGGGGGCGGGAAGGTTGATTACCTAGTTCATGAAGTAAGATGCGGGGGGTGGAGAAGGAGATATGTGGCTTCCGGGGCATCTGGCGTTCTCGTTCCTGTTGTGCCTGCCATTACTGGTGCTGGTGAAAAGAGAACGACTTCTGGCGCTGTACTTCGTGGCGTTCTTCGCGCTGCTTCCCGACTATGCCCACCTCGGCTCGCTGCGCGTCTTCAGCCATTCTCTGATCGGCGTCTCGATAATGCTTCTCATCTCGTTGGCGGCGATCGGGGCGCTGTTCCGCCCCCGGCCGGTGATGTACGCCATCGCCGCGGTGGCAGCGTTCGGCCATCTGGCGGGCGATCTGTACATCGGCTCGATCCATCCGTTCTGGCCGTACTCCGACACCTGGTACCAGCTGCACCAGTTCAATATGCCGTTCGACATCGCAACCGAGGTGGTGCTGTCGGCCATCGCCCTCTTGCTGATCGTCGTCCTGTTCGGCCCGTTCCGACTGCACCGCTCCCGGCGCCAGCTTGACCGCCGCGAGAGAAGGAACCTCTACCTCCTGGCATTCATCTTCGCGGCCATGACGCTGCTGCAGGGCGGATACTATGCTTTTCTGATCTACCTCGGAGGAGGGGGAGACATGAGACTTCTGCTGCTCTTCTTCTTCGCGGCCCCGTTCCTATTCACCTCGGCGTTGCTGCTTCCGATGACGTTCTCGCAGCAGCACCGGGTTGGCAGATCGTCAGGCGTATCGTCCTCTGGATTGAGAAAGTTATAAGTAAGGGACAGTCCAAAATTATCGGCAACAGATAAGATAAATTCGCATATCTGGCTAAACAATTTTCCGGGATCGGGCCCGGGCAAGGGTGGTTCGTTTCGAGAAAGCGAGGGGTGATCGTATTAGCTTTAGCTATGTCAACTGGAGGGATGGGAACTGTCGAGGGCAAAGATAGTCGTGATGCTGCCGGCGTTGAACGAGGAAGGTAGCATCGGAGAGGTCATCGACGACATCCCGTTCTCTACGCTCCACGATCGCGGTTACGATACGGTCGCGGTGGTGGTCGACGGCAATTCCACTGACAGGACCCTGGAGATCGCCCGCCGGAAGGGCGCTGAGATCATCGTTCAGAAGGGCAAGGGAAAAGGACTGGGGGTGAGGCAGGCGTTCGCCCTGTGCCATCCTTCCAACGGCGCTCCGCCCTCGACCGATGACTGCCGTAGGATGGAACACGGAACGACGGCGATGATGAATGCCAAGTACCTTATCATGCTGGACGCCGACGGCACCTATCCTCCGAAGCACATCGTGAGCCTGATAGATGCGCTGGAGAAAGGCGCCGACGTGGTCATGGGCTCCCGGTTCAAGGGAACGATCGCCGAGGGCGCGATGACGCCCCTCAATCAGTTCGGGAACACCGTGCTCAGCGACGTCGCCTCATTGCTGTACCAGCAGAGGTGCACCGACCTCTGCACCGGCATGTGGGGATTCAACGCCAGAGCGCTGGACGTGCTGGAGCTGGACTCCAGGCACTTCGAGCTGGAGGCAGAATTGTTCGCCGAGTCGTCCAAGAAGGGGCTTAGCATCATCGAGGTGCCGATCACCTATCTCCCGAGAAAAGGAGAGACGAAGCTGGTGCCGCTCAAGGCCGGCTTCGCCATACTGGACAAGCTCCTGGAGAGGCGTTTCTTCAACGCCGCCGGAGATCTAGAGATGAAGACCACCAAGCGGTCGGAGAAGTCTCCCTCCCCTGCGCCCTTCCAGTTCCTCTGAGTGGTACCATGCGGATCGCCATGGTAACTCCGGAACACCTGAGCTGGGGCGGGGTCGGCAGCTACGTGATGCATCTGGCGAAGAACCTTCCCTCCGACTTCGAGGTGCACCTGCTGTGCCTCAGGAACGATGGCGCCAATCCAACGGAGGACGACAGGGTCACGGTCCATCACCTGGGGCGGGCGCGTGACACATTCATGTCGAACAACCAGTTCCAGCTGGCGCTGTGGCGCTCGTTCCGCGAGCTCAACGACGCTCATCGCTTCGACCTGGTCCATTCCAACCATGCCCAGATGGCCGACCTCCTGCTGAAGGTCCTGGGCAGCGAGGTGCCGTCGGTGACGACCGTTCACAGCACCATCGGCTCGCAGCGCATGGGGACCAAGGCCGCGAGGCTGCCGATCAGCAAGCTGGATGCGTCAGAGCGCATGACCCTTCTTCTGCTCCCGTTCCTCCGGACGGTAGAGAAGGTGTACATGAGCAAGTGCTCGTCGCTCATCTTCGTTTCAGAGTTCATCCGCGAATGGTGCGTCCGCTCCTTCGGGGTCGGGGAGGACTGCCGGGTCATTCACAACGGGATCGACACCTTCATGTTCGGACCGAAGGACCTGTCAGACTGCACGGCGCGGTTCCCGATGCTCGAAGGCCTGGAGAACATCGTGCTGTTCTCCGGGCGCATGATCGCGCTGAAGGGCATCGCCACCGCCATAAGGGCGCAGCGGGCGATGCGCGGGACCAACGCTCATTTCGTCTACGCCGGGAACGGCTCCGCGGAGCAGTGGGAGGAGATGGCCCGGAAGGGCGGCCTGGACAGCTCCCGCTGCATGTTCCTCGGACCGGTGCCGTACGACAAGATGCCGTTCCTGTACCCGCTGGCGTCGGCGTTCATCCTTCCATCTTACTCGGAAAGCCTCCCGCTCACCGTGCTGGAGGCCATGTCGGCCGGCACCCCGGTCATAGCATCGTCCGTGGGCGGCGTGCCGGAGATAATCGCCGACCATAGGGACGGGCTGCTGGTCCCTCCCATGGACCACATGGCGCTGGCCGAGGCGATAACGTCGGTCCTGTCGGACCATCGTTTCGCCCGCTCCCTGTGCATGAGGGCGAGGGACAAGGTGCAGGCGGAGTTCAGCGCCTCGGTCATGGCCAAGCGGACGGCCGAGGTATATCGCAGCACACTGGAGGAATGTTCATGAAAGTATTGTTGGTCAACCCGCCTCGGTTCGAGGGCATCCCGGTCATAAGGGAGGAGAGGTGCGAGATCACCGAACGCTATTCGGTCATGGAGCCATACAGCCTGCTGCAGATAGGTGCGCTGCTGCGGCGGCAGGGGGACGAGGTCGACCTGATGGACATGAACGGGTTCGATCTCGGCTACGAGGAGCTGGACGCCGGCGTGCGGGAGCACCGCCCCGACCTGGTGATGTTCCGGTTCACGCCGACCACCTTCGACTGGGACATGAGGACGGCGTCGGTGGTGAAGGCCGTGGACCGGGGCATCGTTACGGCAGGGATATGCTGGACGCTGCACACCATGCCGGAAGCGGTCATGAAGGACGCGCCTGACATGGACCACTACATCCTGCAGGACTACGAGGCAGCGGCGCCGCTGCTGGTCGCCGCGCTGAGAGGGGGCGACGTCAGCGGGGCGCCCGGGATCGCCACCCGGCTTGGGGGCGAGATCGTCAGGACGGCCCCGGCAACACCGCTGAAGGACTACGATTCGCTGCCGATGCCCGCTTACGATCTTCTGCCGTCGCTTGAGCCTTACTTCGTCACCGCGCCGGCGGGACGGCCGTACACCATCATGTACACCAGCAAGGGATGCCCTTTCAAGTGCTCGTTCTGCACGGTCGCCGGCACCCCGCTGAGGATGCGCTCGGCAGACAGCATACTGAACGAGCTGAAGTACCTCAAGGAAAGGTACGGCCTGCGCACCGTCTCCTTCTATGATGAGACATTCACATTCTCGCGCGAGCGCGTCGTGGAACTGTGCCGCCGAATGAAGGATGAGGCCCTCAACGTCCGATGGTACTGCAACACCCGCGCCCAGCTGGTCGATCCAGAGCTGCTGAGGATGATGCGCGCGGCCGGTTGCCGCGGGGTGTCCTTCGGCATCGAGTCCGGCAGCCAGCGCATCCTGGACTCAGTGGAGAAGAGGATCACCGTGGAGCAGGGGAGGCAGGCCATCAAGTGGGCCAAGGATGCCAGGCTGAAGACCTTCTGCTCGTTCATCCTCGGCCTTCCGGGGGAGGACTGGAGCACGGTGCAGGATACCCTCGACTTCGTCAAGGAAGCGCTGCCCACCTCGGCGCAGTTCAACGTGGCGGTGCCGTATCCGGGGACGAGGCTGTACCAGCAGGTCCATGGCGACAACTCCCCCGATGTCGATTTCCGCCGCCTCTATCAGGACGACGCGGTGGTGGGAACGGAGCATCTGACGCCCGAGGACCTCAACAAGGCGAGGGAGATGGCCTACAAGGCGCTGTACACCTCGGGACGATGGTGGAGAGCCAACATAGCGCACGTGGCGAGGGAGCCGGCCGACCTGAACCTCGCGTTCCGCTATGCACTGAAGATCGCCAACAACTACCTCCTGCATGGGATGAAGCATGCCCACTAGGTGATCGAATGGAGAGCAGACGCATCGTGATGACATCGACGTTCTACCCCCCGTACCACCTAGGAGGGGACGCCGTCCACGTGAAGTACCTCGCCGAGGAGCTGGTACGCCGCGGCCATGAGGTGCACGTGCTGCACAGCATGGACGCCTACGACCTGAAATCGAAGAAACGCCCGAAGCCGGTGAAGAGCGACGTGAACGTGCATCCTATCAGCACCAGCATGGGTTCGGCGTCCGCCGCGGTGACGTACCTGACGGGCGCGAACCGCAAGGCGGAGAGGACGCTCCGCCACCTGGTCTCCGAGGTCCGGCCGGACTGGGTGCACCACCACAACATATCATTGCTCGGGCATGAAGTCCTGGACATCGGGAAGATGCCCCGGCTCTACACCGCGCACGATCACTGGCTCATATGCCCTCGGAACGATCTCATGTACCGGGGAAAGGAGAGGTGCGCACGTCATGACTGCACAGCGTGCTCCATCTCCTCCGGCCGGCCTCCGCAGGTGTGGCGCAACGGCACGTTCTCGCAGAACATCGGGGGCATCGATCGCATAATCTCGCCGTCCCGCTACATGTCCGGGATCCTCCAGGACAGAATGAACGTCCCCTCGACGGTCATGCCGAACTTCGTACCGCGGCCCAAGGCGGACAGGGGGAAAGCGACGCACTTCCTGTTCGCCGGCGTGCTGGAGCCGCACAAGGGCCTGGACCTGCTCCTTCGCGCCTACGAGGCCTCCGGGGCCGAGGTGGAGCTGCACGTCGCGGGGAGCGGCAGCCTGGAAGGCATGGTGGACGAGTACGCGCTTCGCACCGGAGGAAAGGTGAGAAGGCTGGGGTTCCTGCAGCGCGATCGCATGATGGAGGAGCTCTCCACCGCGCTATGCCTGGTGGCGCCGTCCAACTGCGCGGAGAACTCCCCGCTGTCGTGCATCGAGGCCCTATCGGTCGGCACCCCGCTGCTGGTGTCCTCCCGGGGAGGCCTTCCGGAGCTGGTGTCGGGGCCGTGCGGCCTGGTGGCCGACCTGACCGTTGAAAGCCTGGCATCGGCGCTCAGGATGTTCGAAGAGGAGACGGCCATGCGCGACGCCATGGCGACGAACGCGAAACGCCGCTACGAGGAAGCGCACACGCCGGAAGCGTACATCGCCCAGTACCTCAAGCTGGTGGGAGGGGAAGCATGAAGATCGCGCTGATCAACGTGGGCTTCGGTCCGGAGGAGAGCGATCTGCGGCCCTCGCCGCCGTTCGGCATCATGCATCTGGCCGCCTACCTGCGAAGGGAAGGGTACGACATCACGCTGCTCGACTGGTCCGGAGAGCCGCTCGACGATATGAAGCGCGCCGCCCTGCGCGCTGCCAATGCCGACGTGATCGGCATCCATGTCAAGATCAGCTCGGTCATACTTCGCGCTCTCGAGGTATCGAGATGGGGCAAGGAGGACGGGCGGACGGTCATCTGGGGCGGCCCCGGGCCTACGACCCTTCCGGATGAGACGGTGCTGCAGGCGCCGGTGGACGCCGCGGTCCTCGGCGAGGGCGAAGTGACGTTCTTGGAGTTGATTCGGACGATGGAACGGAACGGCGACCTTGCCTCGGTGAAGGGCATCGCCTTCGCCCGGGACGGACGTGCCATCAAGACCGAACCGAGGGGTAGGATCAGCGACCTCGACTCCCTCCCGCTCCCGTGGTGGGAAGGACTCGGGGACCTGTCCCGCTACCACGTACCGCTCCACGGCCGATCCGTCGTTCCGATCGTCACGTCGAGAGGATGCCCGGGCAAGTGCGGGTTCTGCTATGCCCGCTCCATGTGGGGCGGCAGGTGGCAGGCCCTCTCGCCCGCCCGGGTGCTGGACGCCATGGAGCACGTGCTCTCTCTGGACGATCGCATCGGCGGTTTCCTGATCATCGACGACCTGTTCTATGCCTCGCCGGACCGCGTCCGGGACATCTGCGCCGGCATCAAGGAGCGCGGCCTGGACATCGTATGGAACTGCGAGATACGGGCCGACGTGGTGCGGCCGGAGCTGCTGGACATCATGAAGGACGCCGGCTGCCGCCAAGTGCTGATCGGAGTGGAGAGCGGCTCCCCCCGGATGCTGGAAATGGTGAACAAGGGAACTACGGTGGAAGCGATGAAGGCGGCCGCGGCAGCGGTGCACAACGCCGGGCTGGAGCTCTACGCCATGATGGTCGGCGGACTGCCCACCGAGACCGATGAGGACGTGAAGGCGACCGAACGGCTGCTGAGGACCATCCGGCCCGAGTATACGGAATTCCTATCATACACGCCGTACCCTGGCACGCCGCTGTACGAGAACGCGATCGCCGAAGGCTTCGTCCCGCCGGCGACGCTTGAGGAGTGGGGGCGAGTGGGAACGTTCGATCTGTCCGCGATCGACAGGAAGGGCATATCGGACCTGCCGTCCGGCAAGTACCTCGACATGGAGCGCCGGACCAGGCGCCGCGCGGTGGTGCGCTCCTACATGGACGCCGCGTTGAAGGAACCGCTTACCGCACCCGCCAGGGGGATAAGGTACCTGTTCAAGGGAAGCAAGGGCCGGGAGGAATGAACATGACAATGGAACAAATGGGGAAGTTGGACCGTTCGGTCCGCAGGCGGGTCGAGTTGAACGTTCAGGTCGTCGATCGGACCGAGGACGTCCCGTCGATACAGGCGGAATGGGAAGCGCTGAGGAAAAGATGCCGTGGTTCCATATTCTCCTCGTTCGACTGGGGGATCGAGTGGCTGAGGCATTTCGACCGCATCGCGCAGCCGCGCATCGTGATGGTCGAGGAGGACGGCGAACTGGTAGGATTGGCGCCCTTCACGCTGATGGAGCATCGCGCCATGGGCATCCGGATGAGGAAACTGTCCATGATCGGCAACGGGGCCGGGGTCGCGGAGCTGTACGACCTGGGCATCATGGCCCTGGACGAGCGGGAGGACGTCGTCGACGCGATCGTCGATGCCATGGATGAGCTGGAATGGAACGTGCTGCATCTTAACGAGCTTCGCGGCGATGAGGTGAACCGTGCCCTGTACCGGCGGGTCGCGGAACGGTGGGAGACCGATGAGATCGTAGAGATCCCTTGCCCGCGGACCGACCTTCCGCGGCAGGGCGATGTGCTGGAGGTGGCGTCGTCCAGAACGAGACGGACGATACGCAAGGCGGTGGAAGTGCTGGAGCGGGACAGCCGCGTCAGCTACCGCACCGTGGACCTGCCGGAGGAGACGGCCGACGCGGCCGAGCTGTACGCGCTGCAGCACATGGAGCGGTGGAGCGAGAAGGGAGGGAGCATCTTCAGCAACGAGAATCTGTCCGAGTTCCTGCGCGATGTCATGCGCGCCACGGCCGAGGAGGGACGGGGCATGATCTACGAGGTGTGGATCGACGGCACGCTTGCATCGCAGATGCTGTGCCTCGAGGACGGCGACCTGATGCGCGCCTACCGCGTCGGCATGAACGATCGCTTCGCGGAGTTCTCGCCGGGGAACCTCGTCGCCCACTACGCCATGAGGGAAGCGCAGGAGGCGGGCTTCATACAGTTCGACTTCGGGGCCGGTCCGGAGGAGTTCAAGTACCGGCTGGGAGCGAAGGACGTGCCGCTGATGAGGATCCAGGCCAAGCGCGGGACCGTCAAAGCCATGGCCAAGATCTCGTCGCTGCCCGGAATGAAGCGGCTGGTGGACCGTTCGGGAGCGAGGGAGCAGGCGCTGAAGGCGTTCCATCGTTGAGCGTTCGGCTCAATCATCATGCTCATGACGGTGATGCTGGTCCGGCCAATGTTCGTGGCTATGCTCCTGCGGCTCATGAACGTGCTCGTGTGAGTGAACGCCAACGGCATCGTGGCCGTGGCGATGATGGATGTCGTGCTCGTGAGCCTGGTTATGCATCAGCGGCTCGTGCCGATGCCGGTGGCGGTGCCTTTCCGAAGCGAGCGCGTACACGCCGATCGCCATGAGCAAGGCCGCCAGCACGAACGGCGGGGTGAGGGGATCGTCCAGGAACAGCACCGCGACGGCCGCGCCGACGAAGGGGCCCAGGCTGAAGAACGCGCCCGCCCGCGAGGAGCCGAGGCCCTCCAGCGCCTTGATGAACAGCACCAGGCTGATCCCGTAGCTGAGCGCTCCGAGCAGCAACGCCAGGAACAGCGGCGGCGTGAGCGATAGGCGGGTCCCGAGGACCGCCGCCACGCCGAGGGAGGCGCAGCCGGCGATCAGGCCCTTAAGCTGGGCGATGCGCACCGGGTCCTTGCCGGAGATCTGCCTCGTGAGGTTGTTGTCGATGCCCCAGCAGATCACGGCGAGGACGATCAGTATCGGTCCGGCGGGATCGATGAAACCGCCCGAGGGGTCCCAGGACAGCAGCACGCCGGCCGCCGTCATCACCGACAGCGCGAGCCACAGCCGCCGGCCGGCGTGCTCGCGGAACACGGCAACGGCGATGAGCGCGGTGGCCGCCCCTTCGAGGTTGGTAAGGAGGGAGCCGGCCAGGCCGGACACGGTGGTCAGCCCGCTCATCATGAGGATCGGCGCCAGGACCCCGCCGGCCAGGATGGCCCCGGCCAACCACGGGGCGTCCTTCCTCTCCAGCGGCGCCGCCTTCGTTCTCGAGGTTCGAAGGACGCTCACCACCGACAATCCGATGAACGCTCCCAGGTACAGCAGCCCGGCCAGCGCCACGGGGTCTAGCTCGACCAGCAGCAATTTGGCCACCGGCGTGCTGATTCCGAACAGCGCGGCCGAGATGATGGCATACAGCAGCGGTCTTGCGTTCATGGTTCGCTCCGGAACGTAGCAGGCTTACGTACTATATGTCGTCGCGTCAGAACGATTCGGCGGCGCTGTGGACCTCGATGCCATGGTCGGTGATGGAATACGGCTTGACGCGCCTCGAATGGTGAATGCGGCGCATCTTCATCACCCGGACGGTGAGCTTGACCTCCCCCAGCTCCGGATGCTCCTCGTAGCGAAGGCCGATGACCCCGTCTACCGCGTACTCGATGAGACCGTCCCTCGACGCGTTGGGATTCTGGTCCTGCACCTCCGCGGTCATGAGGCATGTCGCGCCGGTCCCCTTGATCATCTGGATGAGGTTGAACAGGCTGACCCTCTTGTCATGGTCGGACTCGTACAGCATGTTCAGCAGCGACACCGAATCGACCACGATGCGCGAGGCCCCGAATGAGCTGATCAGTTGAGGCAGCTCGGAGCGAACGCGGTTGATGGAGTTCTTGGCATCGGTCGGCTCCAGCTTGATCACCGCCAGCTGCCTTCCGTCCACGTACCGCCGGAGGTCCCATCCGTACGACATGGCATTGGCCAGGATGCTCTCCTGGTCCTCCTCCAGACTGATGAATATCCCCTTCTCGCCGTCCCGCAGCCCCTGCTGCAGGAACTGCAGTCCGAAGGTCGTCTTGCCCGTTCCGAAGGAGCCCATCACCGCAACGGCATGGCCCTTGGGGAGGCCTCCCTCCAGCATGTCGTCGAGCCCCTCTATCCCTGTCCTGACCCTGTCCATGATATCACACGATCCTTTCCGCGTCGATGACCACCAATCCGCTCTTCGCCGAGACCGTGGTGGCGAACCGGGCGATGCGCTCCTTGTCCAGGTGCGGCAGGAGGGAGATGAACTTCTCCACGTACATGTACCGCTGCCGCCGCGATGAGTTCAAGTACCGGCTCCACTCGAACACCAGGGCGCCATCCACGGAGTCCATTATCATGTGCTGCGTACGCTCCTCCAGCACGTCGTCCGTCAGGACGAGGTATATGATCCCACCCCACTTCTTGGAGACGCGCTGCAGGCCGCGCAGCACCGCCACCAGATCATTGATGTCGATGCTGGCGCTCACCACCAGGTCGGTGAGGGAGTCGATCACCACCATCGAGCGCGGAGCGTTCTCATCGAGATAGTCGACGAGGGACTCCAGCACGCTCTTCGACGATGGCGAGGAGAACAGCGAATTGGTCTCCCCTCCGGTCCAGGATCGGGGCACCAGCGTCTTGCGGAAGTATGCCTCGGAGAAGTCCTTGAACTTCACGACCCTCTCGAAGGCGTCATGGAACTCCGAATTGAAGGAATTCTCCAGCTCCAGCAGGATCTCTTCCCGCGAGCGGGAGAACGTGATGTAGCATATCTGCTCCGGCATCGTGGATTCCTTTCCCCGGCCGAGCATGAAGCCCGCCGCCGACGGGTCCTCGATGACCATCGAGAGCTTTGCCGCCGAGGTGAGAGCGAACTCCACCTGCCCGGCCCCGACCCCTCCGATCAGAAGAACGACCGATCCGGCGGGAAACCCTCCCTTGATGATCGAATCAAAATCGGCCACCCCAGAGGGGATACTGTTCGCTGATCTGCCCATCCCATCACCTGACTGCGATGATATCGGGCGGCAGCATAAAGAGCTTTTCACATGAGGTCGGGAATAAAAAACATGGCCATTGAACGGCCCCGGCGTCGTCGCATCAAGCCAGCATCAAGGGCGGGGACAGCGTGTCATGCGCAGCCACACCAATGCCTTGCTGAGAACGATCATGACGTCGTCCGCAGGCGTTCGATGAGCAGCCGGAGCGCGTTCTCCGCCGCGGCCGCGCGGACCTCTTCCCTGCCCCCGGGGAACACGAAACGCTCCACTCGACTTTCGATCCCGTCGTCCACCGCGATGTACGCCAGACCGACCGGCTTGATGTCGCTCCCCCCGCCCGGCCCGGCGATCCCGGTGATCGATACGCCCATGTCAGCATTGCCGGCGCGCCTTGCTCCCGAAGCCATCTCCATCGCGCACTCGGCGCTGACCGCCCCGTGCTCGGCCAGGGTGCGATGGTGAACGCCCAGCGCGCTCACCTTGGATGAGTCGGAGTATGTCACGAAGGAAGCGAGGAAGTAAGCGGAGGAGCCGGGCACGGACGTAAGCATCGCGCCCACCAGTCCGCCGGTGCACGATTCGGCCAATGCGACCGTCCTGCCCTGCGAGTTCAGCAGCGCTCCCGCTTCTTCCTCGAGCTTCAGATGGTCACCTCGCGCGAGTACTCCTTGGTGATGTCCTTCAGGCGCTGGTCGCCATGGACCTCATGTATCGTCTCCGCCACCCCCTTGGGCACGAGGTGCTCCCATTCCTTCCCGCTGATGATGCGCTTTCGGATCTCGGTGCCCGAATACACGGCCCGGTCGAACAACGGCGCCGAGCGGACCTCGTAGCCGGCCTCCTCGAACAGGCGGCGCGTGAGCGGATTGTTGGAATACACGTCCTGGAACGGCGGGACCAGGGAAGCGACGTGCGCGACCCATATCGCGTAGCGGTTGATATCCACCATAGGCACGAGGAAGAAGTTGTCCATGCCCTCGTCGTGCAGCGCCCTCGATATCATGAGGTGCCTCTCCCCCGCCGTGAAGGGGTTCTCGAAGGTGTGAGAGAGCTGCGCGCTGCCGATGCCCACGATGAGGCGGTCGCATTGCTTGGATATTGTCCTTATGACCTCCAGATGGCCATTGTGGAACGGTTGGAAACGTCCGATGAGAAGAGCGCTGACCTCTTGCTTGCGCATGTGAACCGATTCCGGAGAGAGTATGCGGACCTATAATGATTTGTCCTCTTCATGCCAGACCCGATGATGAACGGATGGACCGACGAACGCTGTGAAAAATAAGGAAGGATGGAAGGGGTTTTACTGGGCCGCTGGGCGGCCGGGGGCGGTGACGCCGATGGCAACCTTTCGCTCCACCAGGTCGGACAGCTTCCTCAGCAGGGTGTCCTTCTTCGGCCCTCCGATGAGGGCCTTCTCCAGCACCTCGCCCAGGGTGTCCACCGGGATTATCTCGATCTTCCCGATGTACTGCTTGTCCAGCACCACGTCCCGCATGTTGGACCGGGGTATGAGGACGCGCTTGATGCCCGCCTCGGAGGCCGCCTCGATCTTGGCGGTGACACCTCCCACCGGCAGCACCTGACCGCGGACCGACAGTGAGCCAGTCATGGCCAGGTTTTGATCGACGGGGACGTCCTCGAACGCCGATATGACCGCCGTGGCGACCGATATCGAAGCGGAGTCTCCCTCCACGCCCTCATAGGTCCCGACGAACTGGATGTGCACGTCGTGGTTGGCGATGTCCTCGCCGGTGTACTTCTTCACCAGGGCGGAGACGTTCTGGACGGCCTCCTTGGCGATCTCACCCAGCTTGCCGGTCGCTATGATGCGGCCGCCGGAGCGGGTCTGGGCCGGGGTGACCTCGGCCACTATGGGGAGCACGATGCCCGAGTACTCGGCCATGGAGCTGCCGCCGTTGAGCGCGGCCAGCCCGTTGACGGTGCCGACCGACTCGCCGACAGTGGTGAAGGTCTGGTAGTCCTTGCTGGACTCCAGGTACCGGTCGGCGATCTGCTGCTCCAGGGAGCGGGCGATGCGCTTGGCCTCCAGCACCATGTCCGAGGTGACGAGGGGCTGCTGCTTCTCACGGGCGACGTCGCCGGCCACGCGGACCAGGCCGCCCAGCTCACGCAGCCGCAGGGTCAGCAGACCGTGGCGGCCGGCGCGGCGCTGCGCCTCCTTGATGATCTCGCCCACCGCGTGCTTGTCGAAGTGGGGGATCTTCTTGTCCCTCGCGACTTCCTGGGCGACGAAGCGGACCAGCTTGTCGCGGTTCGCCTCGGTGTCGTCCATGGTGGAGCGCATGAACACCTCGTAGCCGTAGCCGCGTATCCTGGAACGGAGCGCGGGGTGCATGCCCTGGATGGCGTCGAGGTTGCCGGCACACACCAGGACGAAGTCACAGGGGACCGGTTCCGACTTGACCATGGCGCCCGAGGAGCGCTCCGACTGTCCGGTGATGGAGAACTTGCCCTCCTGGAGGGCGGTCAGCAGGCTCTGCTGGCTCTCCATGCGGAGCATGTTGATCTCGTCGATGAACAGGACGCCCTTGGACGCCTTGTGAATGGCTCCGACCTCCAGACGGTCGTGGGCCGGGGTCTCCAGCCCTCCGCTCTGGAAGGGGTCGTGCTTGACATCGCCCAGCAGGGCCCCGGCGTGCGCGCCGGTGGCGTCGACGAAGGGCGGCGTGTCCTCGTCATCATGACCGACCAGCAGCTTGGGCACGATGTAGCTCTCCTGCTTGCCGGTGGTGGAATACCTGGTGGCGAAGAACAGTATCGCCACCGCGATGATCCCCACCAGGATGATGGAGATGTCCTGGGTCACGATGAACATGGCCACCGTCATCATCAGGAGGACCACGATCACAGTGGTGATGATGGACGCCTTCTGCTGCTTCTTGGCCATCGCCTCCTTCTTCTGGGCGGCCACGATCTCCTTGCCCTTTCCGGCGGGCACGATGCGCACCTTCGGCTCGTTGGGATCGTCGGGATTGTGATATGCTATGACATCCTGGAGCTCGCCCTTGGGCAGGAACTCGGTCATCGACTTGGATAGCATGGACTTTCCCGTGCCGGGCTCCCCTATCAGCATGACGTGACGTTTCTGCTCGGCAGCCTTCTTGATGACCTCGACGGCAGCGTCCTGACCGATCACCTGATCGGCGAGCTTTTCCGGGATCTTGATGTCCGCGGTGGTCTCGAAGCCCCTGGACTCGATCCATTCATCGATGTCAGGGGTCGCGATCTCAAGCGGCTTATTGTCGCTGCTCATAATACACCTACACTAATATCCGTCTCATAAGGGTACCACTAGTTAAGGGTTTCCCCGCCCATATAAAACATTCATATGAGCCAGCATTCCAGCGGCGAGAAGCGCGGCGGCGGGAGGAGAACGAGCGAAGGAGGTCATCCCCTTCGCTCGGCGTACGGGCCGCCGTTACCCCGGCTAGGATCGGCGTACGTAGGCGGTCGCGGCGAGCAATGGTCAAATACCCGCCGCTCCCCCGAACGGCCGGTGACACCACTTGAAGGCGTTCAACCCCTTCGAACACAGAACGGTTCCGATGAGCGGGCAGTTCAGGAGCTGGAAGGAGCTTGCCCCTCTACCGTACGATAAACGGACCGTCGATCCGTACACCAGGGGGAGGGTGCTGCTCATGGACGGCATCGAGGGTAATTCGATGCTGACGAAGCATTACATGACGAGGAGCATCGACGATGATGCGGTCAAGAAGCATCTAGCCATCGTCCGCCGCGCGGAATCACTGCAGCAGCAGACCATCCGTTCGCTCGTCCCCTCCGACGAGACGCCCATCGAGACGGCCATCGGCCTCGAGCAGATGGCGGTGGACCTCACGGCCAACCTGGCGCAGAACGAGGCGGACGGCTACTCCAAGCAGGTCCTGGACTTCGCCCTGGTGGAAGACTACGACCACCTTTACCGCTTCGCGCTGCTCTACGAAAGAACGGAAGGTGGGGACGCTGAACAACTGACCCGGGGAAGGACCGGCATCGGCCCGGGGCGGCCGACCGCGGAGCAGCATCGCCATCCGGTGGACGAGATGCGGCCGCACTTCGACCGCCGGGACGTTTCGCTGCGCACGATGATGAACCACTTCACCATCGTCTCGGCGGAGCAGGAGAAGATGCTGTTCTACAAGAGCTCCATCTCGGCGTACGAGGATCAACTGGCGAGACAGCTGTTCGGGGAGATTGCCGACGTGGAGGAGCAGCACCTGTCGCAGTACGAGGCGGTGGGCGATCCCGACATCGCCCCGCTGGAGCGGCTGATGCTGATGGAGCTCAACGAGGCGTACAACTATTACTCGGCATTCCTCGGCGAGAGCGATCCGGCCATCCGGCGGCTGTGGAAGGAGTTCATGGGCCAGGAGCTCGAGCACTTCCGGCTGGCCGCCGCGCTGTTCGAGAAGGAGGAGGGCAGGAGCGTCGCGGATGCGATAGGGGACGGCATAATCCCCTCTCTGGTAGAGCTGCAACCCAACATCGACTACGTCAACGCGGTACTGGCTACCCAGGAAGGCCTGCGGCCGTATGACGGGGAATTCATTCCGCGCGAGCGGCTTCCGCCCGACTGGCCGTCCTTCACGTTCCGGGATGCGCAGAACGAGGGCGGCTCTCCGGCTGACGAGGTGGAGAAGCGCCGCCCGCGCGAACGGGTCCGGCGGCCGGCGTGAGCCGCCACATTCGCTGATGTCAGAGGAAAGCTCTTAATTCCCCCGCCCCTTAGCGGCGGCGAGGGACGAAAAGATGCGAGTGGACGAGCTGGAGCTGCCCGACGGCGTGGCCGAGCTGCTTCAAGAGGAGGGCATCGTGGAGCTGCACCCGCCCCAGGCCAAGGCGGTGCCGTACGCTCTGGACGGAAAGAACCTCATGCTCGCGATCCCCACCGCCTCGGGCAAGAGCCTGGTGGCCTACCTCGCCGCGGCGAAGCAGGTGCTGGAGCGGGGCGGGAAAGTGCTGTACATCGTTCCCCTGAGAGCGCTGGCGTCAGAGAAGTTCGACGACCTCAAGAAGTTCGAGCGGCTGGGCGTCAAGGTGGCGATGTCGGCCGGGGACCTCGATTCGCCGGACCCGCAGCTGGACAACTTCGACATCATCGTGGCGACATCGGAGAAGGCCGATTCGCTGCTCCGCCACCAGAGCTCCTGGCTGGAGCGCATCTCCCTGGTGGTGGCGGACGAGGTGCACCTGATCCACGACCCGGGACGAGGGCCCACCCTCGAGGTGACGCTGACCAAGTTCCGCAAGCTGAACCCCTCGCTCCAGGTCATCGCGCTGTCAGCGACGATCAAGAACGCCCGGGAGGTCGCGGACTGGCTGGACGCCGAGCTGGTCACATCGGAATGGAGGCCGACGCCGCTCAAGGAGGGGGTCTTCATCGACGGGGAGATCGTGTTCACCGACAACACCCGTCGGAAGGTGCCGGTCCGAAAGGACGTGCTGTGGAGCCTGGTGGCCGATTCCATCGCCGAGGGAGGCCAGTGCCTGGTGTTCGTCAACACCCGGCGGTCCACCGAAACTATGGCCGCCAAGTTCGCGAAGCTGACCGGCGAGGTCATGGGCGAACCGATGCTGGAAGGCGTCGACGATCTGGCGGACGATCAGGGAGAGCAGACCACCATCGGCAAGACGCTGAAGGCGTGCGTGAAGAAGGGCGTGGCGTTCCACAACGCCGGCCTGACGAACGAACAGCGCCGGTTCGTCGAATCGAACTTCAAGCAGGGCAAGATCAAGTGCATCGTCGCCACCCCGACGTTGGCAGCCGGCATCAATCTCCCTGCCCGCAGGGTCATCATCCGCGACGTGACGAGGTTCGAGGCTGGAGGGCAGGCGGCCATCCCGGTGATGGAGATCAAGCAGATGTGCGGCCGCGCCGGCCGTCCACGGTTCGATCCATACGGCGAGGCCGTCCTGCTGGCCAAGAACGAGGACGAGTACCGCTTCCTGCTGGACAACTACCTCCTGGGCGAACCGGAGGAGATCTACTCCAAGCTGGGCAGCGAGCCGGTGCTGCGCGCTCACGTGCTGGCGACGCTGGCCACGGGAACGGCATCCTCTCGGGACGGGCTCATGGACTTCCTGAACTCCACGTTCTTCGCTCATCAGACCACCATGCTGGGCTTGGAGGAAGCGGCGGAGAACGTGCTCGATTTCCTCATGAAGGAAGGGATGATACGATCAGAGGACGGGCGGCTGGTGCCGACGTTCTTCGGCCGCAGGGTGTCGGACCTGTACATCGATCCCTTGACCGCGACGAAGCTGCGTGACGCGCTCAAGAGCTTCAAGCCGGGCGGCTCGCCATTCGGCCTTCTGCATGCGGTCTGCTCCTCCCCGGACATGCTGACCATGTACCTCAAGCGCTCCGACTACGAGTGGGTGGAGGAAGTCTACGTTACTAGGGAGAGCGAGCTGCTGCTTCCACCGCCGGACGACATGGACGAGTTCGACTTCTACCTCTCGGAGATCAAGACCGCCTGCTCCATCGACGACTGGGTCATGGAGATGGAGGAGGACGATCTGCTGAAGAAGTACGGCATGGGCCCCGGCGACCTGCGCAACAAGGTGGACGTCGGGGAATGGCTCATCTATTCGATGCGGGAGCTTTCCAACATCTTCAACAAGGACGCGTACCCGGTGCTGACGGAGCTGATGGTCCGCATACGGTACGGCGTGAGGCCGGAACTGCTAGACCTGGTGCGGCTGCGCGGGGTCGGGAGAGCGAGGGCGCGCTCGCTGTACAACCACGGCATCAGAAGCGCCGAGGGCATCAGGGAGGTCGACCCCGTCCGGCTGGCCCGTCTGCCGAAGATCGGCGACGCGGTGGCGAAAAGCCTTCTGACGCAGGTCGGCGGGACGCTGTTCCGCAGAGATTCTGACGCGGTCGAAGCGGCGGTCGAGGAGGTCAAGGCCGAAGAGACGCGGCCGGCCGACAGCAAGCAACGCAGCCTGTTCGACTTCTGAAGACGCCGGGGAGCTGCATCTCGAGATCGGTGGGCGACCTGCTCGTCGGCCGATGATGGCGGTAAGACCGATTCAGGCCCCGATCGCTTTTCGGACCGCCTCGGCGCTGGCCTTGGCCTCGAATATGGGCTCGCAACTCCTTATGACCGTGTCGGGGTCCTTGAGCAGGTTGCCGGTGCAGATGCACACCACACGTTCGTCCGAATCGATGACGCCTTCCTCGACCAGCTTGAACAGTCCAGCAATCGACGCCGCCGATGCCGGCTCCACGCCTACGCCCTCGGTCCGGCCGAGCAGGCGCTGGGCGGACAGGATCGCATCATCGGTGACGTCGGTGGCGTAACCCTTCGTATCGTACAGAGCGCGGAGCGCCTTCTTGCCCGAGACCGGGTTGCCGATGCGTATGGCCGTGGCCACGGTCTCCGGATGCTCCTCGGGCATGAAATCGTCGCGGCCAGCGCGGAACGCGCGGACCAGCGGGGCGGCGCCGGCAGCCTGGATGCCGGTGATCTTCGGAACGCGGTCGATCCAGCCGAGCGACTTCCATTCCACCATGGCCTTGTGCACCGCGCTGATGTTGCCGGCGTTCCCGACCGGCAGGATGATGCGGTCCGGGACCTCGAAGTCAAGCTGATCGACGATCTCGAAAGCGACGGTCTTCTGCCCCTCCGGGCGGAAGGGGTTGATCGAGTTCAACAGGTACAGCGTGCCGTCGCGGGCCAGCTGCCTGACGACGTTCAGCGCGTCATCGAAGTTGCCGTCGATCGACACCACCTTGGCGCCGTAGAACATGGCCTGGGCGAGCTTGCCTGCCGCCACCTTGCCGGACGGCAGCAGCACGACGCAGCCGAGGTTCGCCTTGGCGGCGTAGGCGGCCAGCGATGCCGACGTATTGCCGGTGGACGCGCAACCGACCGTCTTGCATCCTAGCTCCACCGCTCGCGACACACCGACGGTCATGCCGCGGTCCTTGAACGAGCCGGTGGGGTTCGCTCCTTCGTACTTCACATGCAGCGACCTAACGCCTGCTTTCTTCGCGAGCGCGCGGCAGTCGTACAGCGGCGTGCCGCCCTCCAGAAGCGAGACCGCATGCGACTCATCTACGGGCAGGAACGGAGCGTACCGCCACACTCCCATGGGGCGGCGTCGAAGATCATGAGGGCGCAGCGAAGCAGCGTTGTCCAGATCCGTCTCGATGGCCAGCACTCCGCCGCATTTGGGGCAGGAATCAACGAAAGGATCGTCGACGATGCTGCCGCACTCGAAGCACTTGATAGAGTATGTCATTTCACAGCCTCCTGCATCCCTGGCCGGCATGAGTGATCCAGGTATCGGAACCGATGCCGTTTGACGCGTAGACGTCGCGGACGGCCGATGCGATCGCCTTGCCGTCGCCAACCGAGCGGTCGTAGATGGCGATCATGCACGGGCCAGAGCCTCCGAGGAACGCGCCGGCCGCTCCGGCGTTCCGGGCCGCATGCTCCGCCTCCAGCAGGTGCGGGTTCAGTGGCGCACGCGCGGGCTCCACGACGATGTCCCGCATGCTGTCGCCTATGAGCGCGATATCACCTCGGCACATGCCGAGCACGAGCGAGGCAGCGTTGCCAACCTCGAACACCATGCTCTTCAGCGGTACGTTGGAAGGGAGCGCCTTCCTCGCTTCCTTGGTATCGACCAGAACGTCGGGCATGGTGACGACCACGCCGAAGTTCTCGGGAACGTCCATGCGCAGGATGCGGAACGGTTCGTAGGACTTGACGATAGTGAGGCCGCCCAGCACCGCCGGGCCGACGTTGTCGGCGTGGAAGCTGCCCGACGTCACCTGCTCGGCCTGTGCGGCGCAGAACACCACGTCCTCCAACGGCAGCGGTTCATCCAGCAGAAGGTTGGCCGCGAAAGCGCCCCCGGCTGCTGACGCCCCTGACGACCCTATGCCAGAGCAGGGGCGGATGCCCTTCTTGATGCGAAGCGCGATGCCAAAGTCGGCGTTCCCTCTCTCCAGCACGGCGAGCGCGGCCGCTCCGGCCGAGTTGCGCGACGGGTCGAGAGTGATGCTGCCTGCCCCGCGTCCCTCGATGCGCTCGATGACGACACCGCGTTCGGCGGTCCTTCGCGCGTCGACCTCGTCGAACGGTTCGCTGAGAGCGAGGCCGAACACGTCGAAGCCTGAGCCAAGATTGGAGAGCGTGGCCGGAGCCGCCACCGTGACCCTGTCCGTTATCATGTCTGCACCCTTGACCGCCTGGACGGCCGTGCCTGCGCCATCTTCCCACCCTCCTATTAATGTTTTGTCAGTACCTCCTTCTAAAGGCCCGGGTTCCGCAGCCCCGTCATCGTCGAACCGCGCCCGGCCAGCGAAATCATCATAAGTGCGTCCTCCGATTCCGTCACAGCATGGTCAAGACGACTGTTCTGGGTTCCCGCGGACAGATCGGCGACTTGGAGGCGTTCATCGCCGCCCTTCGTGATCTGAACGGGGGCGAGGGCCTGGCCCTCGACGCCGATATGATATGCGGTAAGGACCACCTCGTCTCCGCCGCGTTCCACGCCACCAGGGCGTTCGAGCGCGGCGATAACGTATGTTCATCGGTGGTGGTCGAGACGCAGCTGTACGCCTCCGGGGAGCGGCAGATATCCAAGGCGATGAAGAAGATGGGGGTCAGAGTGGGAATGGAGCGCATCGCCCTAGTGCTGTTCGACGTCGAAGATCCCGACACGGCACTGAGCCGCCTCGGACTGGTGCGAGATGATGATGTGCTCGACGCGTCGGTGGAGAAGGCGGTGCGGTTCGGGATAACGCCGGAGGAGCTGAAAGCAGTCCCGGAGGACATGACGGAGGACCTGGTGCTGGAGAGGGTGGCGTTCGTCAGGATGAGCAAGTAGTCGGCCGGACGAACCAAGAGCAAAACATTAAGGCCAGCCATGAAGATTGCCAGCGCCGTACCGGTGCGAGTCATGGCCAGAGCGGGAGGGCAGCTTGTCGAGTGATTATCTAAAGCAGCTTCAGCTGACCAAGCAGCTCGAACAGAAGGCCAAGGAGCTAACGAGGGAGCGCCGCCAGGCCGAGGCCAGGCTGAGCGATGTGCGGAAAGCGTTGGACGCGGCCAGGGGCGCAGGCATCGACGTGACCGGGCCGGAAGCGACGCTGTCCCAGGCATCGGAGGCCTTTACCCAGCGAGACAACGCCAAGGTGCTGGCGCTCGCCGACAATTGCATCGGACAGCTCCAGGAATTGAAGCGGGAGAGGCTGTTGTCCATCGTCGACGGGTCCCGAAAAATGGTCAACTCGTTCGGCGGCAGCATCGAG